>Ga0307517_10000045_pt1 | contig 162341 bp, 247 predicted proteins | sample 23_EM_MG_FD_194515 | JGI IMG/M metagenome (GOLD analysis project Ga0307517, IMG submission 194515) | Populus trichocarpa ectomycorrhiza microbial communities from riparian zone in the Pacific Northwest, United States - 23_EM | ecosystem: Host-associated > Plants > Roots > Unclassified...
ACAGAGATAGATTTGTGAAAGAGTATTTCCAGAAACGCCCGGCCCTTGTTGATGACTTGATAATGGTCGGGATGGTCGCCATTCTGGTCTTTGCGTATTGTTTCCGACACCGGCTTGCGTAATCATCGACCCAGGCCTACCCTTTAACGACTGAACCCACCGACACATTGAGGTGTAACTATGAGCAGCATGGAAACTTGCAACCCTGGACCAAAGTCCCACGACACTTCCGGCGTTGCCGGCTTCATCAACATCTGCGTGCTGTTCGCGCTTGCCGTAATGATGTCCTCAGCGTTACCGATTTGAGACCAAAAGAAAGGCCCCCATGGTTTGCACCGTGGGGGCCTTTCTCGTTTCGGGATTCGTTACGCAGGGACGCCCTGGTGGAGCCGTTCGCCGCGCATCTGGCTAACCAGAAGGCTGACGAGGATGTCTTTCGCCCGGTTGGCTTCATATAGGGTTGGAATGACACCGTGGAACTGGCGGGTGATGTCTGGGTAGACTTTGTGATCGACTCGAACCCGGAATTGCCCGGCCTTGTCTTTACGCATGTCGGTACGCAGGTGCTGGATGGTCAACAGCTTCGGGTCATGTTGCATAGTGCATCCTCAGTGGTGCTTGATTTAGATCGCCAGTATACCTTTTGGCTTTGACCTAGTAAACTGGGTTGAACTACACCAGCCGGGACTTGAATTATGGAAATCAGACAGATCAAGCGGGTCGGGGCTACGCCTGAGACCAAACAAGAGCGCCGCCAGGCAACCGCCGGGATGGTCAAATGCCGGTGCGGGAACGTCCTGGGCCTTGATCGCCAGCGTATCGGTTACCACCGCTGTCGCGGGTGCGTGCCTGATGAAAACCTCCCGGAAGGTATCGACCAGAACCCAACACCAGAACAGCCATCTTTTGGTGAGATGCTGAAGGAAAGGATGGTCGCCCTTGCCCGCCGCCCTTGACATCCTGGGCTTTACTTGCGCGATCGGGCTGTATACCCTACTGCTGACAATTTCATTCAACGGAAATCAACAATGAACCTCTCCTCCCTGCTCGCCAACGTAGGCGACTCCAATGTCAAAGTCGAATGGCTGCTAAGCGGCCTGAAAAAGTTCAACAAGACCAAGCATGGCAGCGTGTTGTCCCTGGCAACCTCCATCCCCTACCCCGACATCCGCGACCGCAAGCAAGTCGGTGTGTTGGTCTGGTTCTTCAAGGACGAGCTGGACTCTGCGATGGCGGCCAAGCCGCCGACCCACGCTGAAGAGGTCGACCGTATCCTCGGGGTGTTGGCTGCCAAGTGGGCACTGATTACCGACGACCAGCGGGCCGAAATTCTAAACAACGGCGGCCGGGCGGCCTTGCGCGGGATGTTGGACGACCCCACCGAAGAAATTAGCTGGACAGACAATCTCACCCTCACCGCACCGGATTATTTCGCCAATGGTGACGGCGACATTGAAGTCGAATATCGGAACGGAGATCGGGAAACCATCCTCGTCACCATGGACCGCTCTTGCCTATATTGGCATCATACGACAGAAGACTTCGACGTCGTGCGTTGGAGAAAGTTATGAACCGTACCCCTGAAGAACAAGCCGAACTGGAAATCATCGAGGGGATCGAAAAGGACTGGTATCTCACCGTGGTCACCTCGAACCGGGACGAGTCTGAATTCACCTACTTCTTCGGTCGGCGGGACATGTCTGATGGCTTACGCCCAACCAAGGTGCAAGTCAAGGCGTCTGAACCAAACCGCGCCCGAGCCGCCTGGTTAGCCCTGGGTCAAAGTTTGACCGAACCTAAAAAAGTTTGATTCAGGTTGCGCCACGGGGTGTCAGCGCTTATACTGGCACCTTGAATACCAACTCTTATTTGAACCACTGAGGTCCAAACCCATGAATTTACAAGCCCATGCAGCCCCTGCCGTCGTCGGTTTCCGAATCAACTTCGAAGAACTGGTTCCCTCAAAGGTAGACCGCAGCGGTAAGGTGATCGGTCATATATGGCACCCGGCTGCTACCCTCATGGTGTTTGGTGACCGCCGCTTGGTTGACCTGGCAAACCTCCTCCCCAACCCGGCGAGCTTCCACATTCGCAACGTCCGGGTCCAAAAAGAAACCATCCACGCGGTGTAACCATGAGTATTGAACTGCTCCCTCCCGACCCGGTGTACCCGGCCGGCTACCATGTCCGCCCAAACTATTGTCGGTGTCACCCGGAAACCTGCTGCTGTTCGAATTACGCAGTACACGACAAGGCTGGCGCCAAGGTAACGACGGATGATGACCGCAGCCACCTGGAAACCGTTGCGAAACATTTGAACGAACACCCTGAGTCAATCAAGCTTTACAAGACGTTGCGCTGATTTCCCCTACGCGGTTATACTCCGACCGCTACCTTCGCCCCCTGCCGCAAGGTACGGGGGCTTTTCTTTGTCCGGGAGAAGCCATGTAGTCCCCGAGCAACGGATGTTGGTCAGCTTCAAATTAGAATAACCCATACGAGGATACATCATGCACACGATCGTATTGACCGAAGCCCAAGGCGCCGTCGACGAATCCGGAACCCTGATTCTGACTGACGGCCGCGAATCCCGATGCTTCACCATTGTCGAGGATTCGGATACCGCCCTGGTCGCGGGACAGAATATCGTTACCATCACCCAACGGTGTAAGCATAACGAAGCCATGATCTGCGTTGAACTACCGGGCGTCGCCCATAAGTCCCACGCCGCAATGCGCTACGCGTATGGGTTATTTCCTGCGAAATAAAAGTTGAGCTTTGGGGTTTACGGACCCCAAAGCTCAAAGTATACTGGGGCCTCAACCGAACGCTCACTAAGGAGCACGAATGAAGAATCGCGCAGTTTTAACCGCCGTTGCCAGCCCTACCCCGGAACAGCCGGGCCGGATTATGTTCCGGGCGACCATCTTGGGGTTCTACCACTACCAGAACGAACTAACCGAAAGTCCACAGCGGATTGCCGGGCGCGAAGAATTCTCAACTTCCGACGATGCGTATGGGTGGGCAATCGACCAAGGCGTCCCGCCATTATTGATCGAAAACCGGGTATCCGAATCCCTCGACCTACTGCTCGCCAACGCCCCTATAGCCGGGCCGCTTACCCTGGCCCCATCGGGCTCTATCCGTGGCGACAACAACCATCTGGTGGGGTTCTATGACCGCAGCACCGGCATGGTGTTTATCGACGGCCTACCTAACGAGATACGGGCAACCGACGACGCTCATGCGATGGAAATCGTGAAGGCGTACTACAAAGAGTAATCTTTTTGAACTTGGGGGTTTACAAGCCCTCAAGTTCAGACTACAATGTACCGACCAACCAAAGCTCACTAAGGAGCAACACCATGAACACTATCGTATCCCACGCTGCCCCAACCGAAGCCGGCCAAACGCACCAGGCCTGGTACGTCCACATGGAAGGCAAAAGTGTCTCCCAGTATTTCGAATACATGGACCGCCGCCTCGGTGACCTGGCTCTGTCCACCCTGCTGTTGACCAAAACCCCGTACAACCCGCAAGCCCTGGAAATTACCGGCCTGGGTTACAGCGACATTACCATCGTGTTCGACGACGAAATCCATGCCCGTGCGATGGTTGAAACGCTGGCCCGGATCCTGCCCCCGGCAAGTGCTGCGTGGCAGCACGATGTTGACCAGGTCAACGTTTACGCCATGCTCCACGATGAAGTCGCCGAAGACGACGGCCAGGGTAACCTGTTCTGGGTTGCAACCGAACCCGCCAGCGGTGACGACATCATTATCACACCAACCAACCTCGGCCCGAAAGGTATCCGCTGATGTCCCACGAAGAACCCATTTTCGAAGATGGAACCCAATTCACTTTCAGGGGCGCCCGCTTTACCCTGGTTCGCTGGTACGGACCTCCAACTGACCTAGAGTCCGTCTACCACTGTACCGACGCCAAGGGTGAGGAATGCACCTTCCTCCCCGAGGACGAGCCAGAGATGCTCCCTCTGCCGGCCTAAACGCCAGGCAAAAGAAAACCCCCGAGGCTTGCGCCAAGGGGGTTTTTTCGTTCAACCGAAAGTAAACATGCCGCCGGTTGTGCCCTGGTCTGGGTTGGTGGTGCTAATCTTCGGCGCGCTGACGCTGGTGTTGTTGCTGACGTTGGTGTTGTTGTTCTGTTGAACCACAGCCCCGGCCGCCGATTTGGCCTTCTCCTCTTCCTTCTTCGCCTTCTCCTCCTTGATATTATCCGCCGTCTTCTCGTATGTCTTCGGGAAGTTGGCCTGGTCTTTCTTGATTTGGAGGTCGGTCTTCTGCTTGATGATGTTGTTCATCGCGTCTGTACGGGCAAACTCCGGTAACATTTCGACCAACGAACCGATGCCATTGACAAGCAGATCCTGGATGGAGTCCTTGACGAAGCTGAACATGTCCTCAACCTTCTTCTTGAACCCCAGCTTGACATCGGTCATGAACTCGCCGACGTCGAAGTCGGACACCGCCTGGAACAGATCAGAGAACATCTTCTTCTTACCGTCGAAGAACTCGCTAATGAGACCGACGGAGCTAACCCCGAACGAGACGATTTGCTTCACCCCGTTGGTGATGAAGTCGGCCACCGCGTTGTAGAACCCCGACATGTAGTTGTTGTACAGGGTAGCCAAGCCCTTCTCCACCATCCCAGCGAGGTTGGTGTCGAACCCGAACAACCCGGCAACCGTGTCGGCGATGCCGGCGATGCCCTTCCATACCCCGATGAAGCCTGACATCACCTTGTCGATGACCGACGGGTTCTCCTTACCCAGGACACTCGCTGCGTTGCTGAACCCGTCGAAGAAGTCGAACGCGGTCATGATGATGGTGATGATACCAGAGGCCTTGCCAGCCACTTTCAGGAACTTACCGGCCGTCTTGAATATGCCACCGAACGACTCAAAGATCTTACCGAACCCCTTACCACCCAGGCCTTTCGTGAGGAAACCTGGGACCCATTTCCCGACCATGTTCCCGACGGCTTCGCCTAGGATGTTCCCGATCATCCCACCGCTCTTACCGCCGTCGCCCTTACCGATTACTTTGGCGTCGTTGGCTGCTGGAAGGAGCTTGAAACGGCTCTCCTTGGCGTTCTCCAGACCCTGTAGCTTCGCAACCTGGGCATCCTGTTGTGCTTTAGCGGCCAGGCGGTTGGCTACCTTCTGGGCTTCTACACTCTTCTCCAGCTCGGCCTGTGAACCACCCAGGCGCTCGTAGATCTTGATCAGAACATCGAGCTGTTTCACTTGGGCGCTTTGGCCACCCTTGATGAACTTACCGTTCTCATCCCGGTCTGCCCCGCCGCCCTTGGAGTCGTTGGCTGGTGTCAGCTTACCTTCTTTCTCGTCCTTCAGCTTTTTCAGCTTCAGAGAGATTGCGTCTGCTTCCGACTTGACGTTGGCCAGGCGAGCACCGCGTTCGGCGTCGGCCTTGGCCTTGGCTTCCTTCATCATGCGCCCGGCGCTACCCACAACCTTCAAACCCAGAGCGATCATCGGGTTGCTGGCGCTTGCCAGACTGACCAGGTTGTCGAGGGTTGGGAGCTTGGCAAGGAACCCGCCGTGCATATCGCCGGCCAGCTTGGATACCAGCCCAGAGGTTTCGACCGACTGGTTGATCAGCTTGTCGAAGATGTCCTCGAACTCTTTGACATGCGTGCCACCGCTGCCGTTGCTTGCCAGTTTCAGCTCGGTACGCAGCGACTTCAGATCCTTGAGGTTCTGGCGTTTAGCGACGGCGTTACCCTTGGCCTGGATATCGATGGAACGCATGAGGGTGGCCTCAATACGCTCGTTCAGTTCCTTGCCCTGGGCGTCACGTTGGGACTTGGCATCGCGCTCGAGGCGAGCAATTACGTTGGTCAGGCCAGAAGCTTCTGGTTGGATAACCGGGGCGGCCTGGGCTTGCGCCTGTGTCTGAGGCCGCCGAGGGGCCTGACGGGATGGTGGTTTCTGGCTCGCCATGCGCGTACCTTATGACGTGATTGGTTGAGTACCGAAGCTGTCCTTGGAAAACTCCAGCGACATCTTGTATTGCTGCTTCGAAAAGGTCTGTTTCATCGCACTGACAATCCACGCACCCGAGAGGAGCTTGTCCTCTTTCAGCTGTTCACCGGCTTGCGGCTCGTGGGATGGGATCTTGAAGTCGATCTTGGAACCGTTGGTCAGCTCATCGTCGCCGGCTACCACGCAGAGGATCTTGGTGTTCCCAAGGAAGTGGCGACTCGAGTTGCGCTGGAAGACCGACACGTGGCTCATGTCCGGCTTTGTAAACGTGAACCCTACCTTAGATCGCTTCCCGGCCATGTCATCGAACGGCGTGTGTTTATCGATCTGTACCGCGTTGGGTTTGGCCGGGATGACGGTGGTGGTCTTGCTTCGAATGTCGAAGGTGACCAGGTCCTGCTCGAACATCCCATTCTGGTTCTGCTTCAGCTTGTCGTTTGACCGGCTGATTTCCATATGCTCGACGTTCAAGAACTTCTTGACCATGTCGCGCCGGCCCTTGTCGTCGCGCTGATCGTTCGGTTCCGAGAAATACTCACGGACAGACGGTTGCGCATACAGGTAGGCCAGGGACTTGAAGTGATACCCGTCGACATCCTCCCAGAAGTAGAAGGGGCTCTGCTCACCGTCGGTTGCCCGGTCGGCCATGAACTTGGCAACCTTCAGGGGGCTCCATTGCGGTGAGATAAAGCTCGATGTTCCGACCGAGGGTGAAGCATCGAGCTTCTTGGAAGAGCCCAGTAACGCGGGGATCTTCGAAATCATTTCTGTGTATGATCCGGTGAAGGCCTGAGACACGCAGGTGTTGGCGTCGGCGTACTTCTCTGGGGTAACCAGGTGGACCCAATAGGCCAGGGTCTCCCCTTTCACCGGCTGGCGGTCACCCAGGCTGGATACCTTGAACAACAAGGTGCGATAGGAGCTGCGGCCGGCGGTGCGGTATCGAAGCTCGATCGTCTCTCCGCCCAGGATAGGCAGGTTCATCGGGAGGTTGTTGGCATCGGTCAACAAGACGCTGGCCGTCATGCTACCACTGCCCAGGGCGGTGTAGATGTTGAGCTCCTGAAACAGAAGCTTCAGGTCAACAACCGCCCCGCTGTGTGCTGTCAATTTCAACCCACCGAGGTCGTACTCGGTAGGCTGGACCATCTCGTTCGTGCTCATTCAGACATCACCTTTTCAATCTCACGGCCGAAGGCGTCGATGTATACCGGATCAATCATGACGATCTTCCGCTTGGCATCGTTCACCATGGTCTCGTGGATTTCATTCGAAATCGGAACCAGGGACATGTAGGTGGCAGCGTCTCGCATTGTCTCGAACCCATTGACGATCTTGACGCCACGCGGGTCGGTGATGTTACCCTCAAGGTCAACCCAGTGGTGAACCTTGCCCCGGTCATTACCGTATTTCAGATCGATCAATGCCTCGAGTTCAACCGCGTTGAGTGGCCAACCTTCGTTCACGTCCATGATGTTGTTGATCATCAGAACCAACCACCAGTAATCTGTGGTGTCGTACAGCCGGTATGATAGCACCTCCGGCCGCTCGTTGCCCTTGATTGTGTAGTCAAGGAGCAGCGTTTGATTGGTCCTGGCAGACTCGCTGATTGCAAAGCGGCGCGTAATGTTGCAGAGTAGCACCTTCTCGCCGGTGGGTAACTCATGCCACCGGGTGGGGAAATACTTGAAGTAAGACATGACCCTTCCTTAGAAACTGTTTTCGCTGTCTTCAAAGCGATTTTTGGTGAGCGTTTCCATCTCAGTGAACACCAAATCGATGGTGATCTGAGTAGGGGCGTCGCTAGACAGAACCGAATATTCCCCTACCGCCGTATCGTTCACCGTCATGGTCGTCAGCGCGCAGGTACTGAACCTGTGGAGCCACTTGTTGTGGTCGGCGCGGATCATGTAAGTGATGTCGAATGTCGATGGGTACAGGAAGTACGAACTACCCTCAGACTTGTACTTGTACTCCGGGTACATGTGGAACTTGAACCGGCGAATGATCTCGTGGATGACCCGGGACTCTTCCTCGTTGCGGGCGGCAAACTTGAACGTCATCGGGATTTCCCGGTTGTTCACGCCCTTGAAGAGTGTCTCTACGAAGGGGTTGGCAATCGTACCGGTGTACAGGTCAGCGGCATCCTTCGCGTTGAACCCAGTCAATCCCTGAACCATACCAGTGATCGTGTTCTTCGCAGACTCGCCCAGGCGGTTACCCACGTCTTGCAGGGTGATCTGGTCATAGTTCTGGATGGCGTTCATCACGGCGGCGGCCGTACCCAACTCAGCACCCTGCCACTGCACGCCGTACGTGGAGATCACGTTCTCCGGCATCGGTAGCACCATGCTCTCGATCGTCCGCTTGTAGCTTGCGGACATCTTCACTTTCGAGCGGATGGAGGCGCTGCCCTCTGACTGGAACACCGGGGTCTCGCCATACGGGTTGGCCTGTTCGTTCTCGATCCTCTGGGTTGCTTTGGAGGTGAACGAAGAGCCTGTAATCTGGTTGATGTTGAAAAGGACGTAGTGGCCCTGGGTGGATGTAGGGTCGAGCAAGGCCAGAGGGTACACCAACTGGGCCTGAGCGCTCGGGTCAGCTGTCTTATTCAGCTTCGCGTATTTCTGTTCTGTAGCGGTCTTGGCCATGTTGGCACCCGTCTAGATAAGTCACTGAAGCTATTTACTGGAGACCAGATATGGCTCGCAATTATGTACAGGGGTTTTTCGTCCCCTTGAACCCAACCAAGTACAAAGGCGATCGCAATCAGATCGTGTTTCGGTCCAGCTGGGAGCGCGCCGCTTTCAACTTCTGTGACACTGAGAAGGCTATCATTAAGTGGGCGTCCGAAGAGGTGATTATCCCCTATAGTGATCCACTCACCGGCAAGCCCCGGCGGTACTTCACCGACCTGTGGATTCGCACACGGGCGCCTGATGGTACCACGGCAGACTTCATTGTCGAGATTAAGCCTCAGTCTCAGGTAGACGAACCGGTACGCGGGAAAGGCCCAAAGGCCGAGAAGCGACACCAGGAAGCGGTAGTGGAGTGGCTGACCAACCAGGCGAAATGGAAGTCGGCGAAGGCGTGGTGTGAGAAGAACGGGATGAAGTTCTTGATATGGACCGAGCACCACATCTTCCCCGGCCGCAAGGTCTGGTGATACGTTTGGGTGGAGGTTGAGACAAGACCTCAGAGGCGGCACTGGAGGAGATCCAGGGACCAAAAGAAAGGGGACTCGGCGCAAGCCGAGTCCCCTTTCTGTTTGTGTAAAGTGGCCCCGGTCTGGAAGCCAAACCAACCGGGACCAAACTCTTTCCGTGAGCCGGGCAAGTGTCCGTCTGCCTAGATAATCCCCTTTCCTCTCTCTAGTACGACCGTTACGGGAATGAATAGGAGTATCGCAGGCATTTGATACAATTGCAACCAGCAGATAGTTCGAGTTACTTCGACTTGGCGAAAGCCAGGGCGTCCTTGTACACCTCGTTCCGGCCGGCCTTCTGCCATTGGTCGATGTTCAGAAATAATACCACCTCCCAGACGTTGGCCGGGATCTCAACCAGCTCACTCATTACATGGTCGGCCCGGTAGGTTTTCACGCATGGGAGATACAGACCGGTCTGGCTGGCACCCTTGATCAAGTCATACTGCATCCGCAGGCTGGTGCGCGGGGTGTACTTCTTGGAGGTCTTCAGCTTCAGAAGTTCCAGGAACAGGATGTACCTCAACCGGGGTGGCAGGTAGTGCATGTTCAGGCCGTGAAGCAGCGTCTTGCCGGCCTTGGACTTGGAAGTGTTGAAGAAGAACGTCACCGGGAATTTATCCCAGTATGGCAGCTTCCCCCCTTCATCGATCGCGTCGTAGTGGTACAGGTACATGCGCCCAGGTACGATTGCAGACACACCTCTGTGTTTGAACTGCGACGCCTCGAAGAGCTTGTTACGCTGGGCTCGAACGTTAAAGTCCTTTGACACCCGCTTGTAGAACCACTCAGCGCTTTCTCTGGTGTTACGCTGGGCGGTTGCCCCCCGCGCTTCACGGTACTTCCGGATGTAGCGGCGGACGAGGTCTGGGGTATTTTCAATCTCGCCTTTTGATAGGAGGTCATCCCCTACCACGGCCTTGTCGACCGGAGTACCTTTGGTTTGGACTACAGGTTTTGGAGCAGCCATTCTCGGCCTCCGTAAATATGGTCAGTACGATACTTATCTTAGGGGCTCATCATGGGCGAAGAACCGTCGTTTTACGACAACATCATGTTTAGCATGCCTGACAGTGTGAAGAGCACCGCTGGTAGCATCGGCGCCGGTCTGGATGAGGCCTGGGATGGTGTCAGCGACTACTTCAGCGGCACCCCTGATGGGTTAACCGGACCTAACGGCCTGGGGAGCTCTCGAACGCTTACGCCGCTGGACGAGTTCATTGGCCACGTCAAGAAGAACGGTGTCACCCGCCCTAACCGATTTCGCATCACCATCCCGTTGCCGACCCACGTGCTTGAAAAGCTTGACCCAGGGGCCGGCGAAGACTCTTCGGCCGGGTTTGTCCAGTCGGCGGTAAAGGTGATCGTGGGCACTGAGGGTGGGCGCGAAGGTTCAGCTCGAAGCTTGCAGATCATGTGCCAGGTTGCATCGTTCCCCGGTGTCAACGTCGATACCGCAGAACTGAAGGCCGGCGGCAAACCCAGGAAGATGGCATATGGCTTGTCATACGACAATGCTGATTTCGCCTTCGTGGTCTCGGGTGACATGCGCGAGAAGAAGATCTTCGACTATTGGATCAAGACTGTTGTCGACCCAACAACCGCCGCCGTGGGATACTACGACGACTACATTGTCGACATCACCATCGAACAGCTCGATGTATGGGGCAACAGCACCCACGGTGTGATCCTTGAGGATGCTTACCCGGTCGTGGTAACCCCGATGGAACTTGACATGGGGTCGGCCAACACCGCTGCGATGCTCAGAACCAGCTTCACGTACCGCCGTCAAGTGCCGATGGACAAGGACGTGACAGAGCGTACCGCTTCAGGTTTACCTGGATCGGCCGACCAGTCGTTGTTCGGCCAGGTCATGGACAACTTCCGCCCGGCCCAGATCATCAAAGACGTTATGAACGGTGACATCAGCGGCGCGGTGAACAAGGCTGCGGATGTCTACATGGACGCAGTAACGGGTAACTGGGGCGAAGAGCTGACGGGCGTCTACAAGACTGTCAGCGATGTGTCTCGCAAGTTTACGGGCCTGGGCGCCCGCGAGCTGGAAACCATCTACGGGGTTGTCAAGGGGGATGTGGCGAAGAACGGTAAGATCGGCCAGGCGGACAAGGCTGAGCTGATGCGAGTGATCACTGGCGTTATGGGTTCCGTCAAGAAAGTCGGCGGGCCACCAACGGCGCAGTACTCGCAACCGAAGCCATCAACCTTGATTACACAGAGCGCAAAAGACGCGGCGTTGCTACAGCTGGACGCAGACGAGGGTATCACAACCTAACGAAAAGGGGAGCCAGCGCAAGCCGGCTCCCCTTTTTTATTCATGGCTATTCCGGGAGGATTAGTTCAAGAAAATCAAGATCGAACACTTCCATGAACTTGAACATGTCAAACACTTTGCCGGACATATCAGGTTTGGATGGGTGGGTGTCGATGCGGACGCCTTTCATCTGGCGGTTGATCGTGAGTGTAGCGCCGGCTTCTTCGCCGGCGGTGACGCGGTATTGGCGGACGTGTGGTTTAGAACCAGCCATTCGGACTTCCGATTGAACCCCTATTGTTTGGGGTCTGTTGATTGGGCGGTATCACCGAGGGGTGTCGACTGGGCCTGCTTCTCAACGTACGCGCTGAGAGCGATAAGGAGAATCAGGACTGCTGCCAACATGAAGCCGAAACGCTTGAATCTCATAACGGTGTTCCTCGGGAACGTTGTAGGACGATAGGGGCGCCAAGATCATCAACATATAGCCGGTCGCCGTTGTCTATCGTACTGCGGCCGGGCGTTTGAACACAAGCTCTAACGCCCGGCCGCAAGTTCAAGCGACCGCTTCGAGAATACTACACCCTTCGAGCCAGACCTTACGGTCGTCGGCGCGCTTGGGGTTGAACGCCAGGTCAATGGCCTCTACATCTTCCGGGGTGTCGACGGTCATGGTGTCCCAGTATTTCGGGTCACGCAGGTAGCGGCGGAAGTCGTCGAGTTCGTTAGAGCCCAGGCCCTTGAGGTATGTGTGGGTGTGCTTGGCGCCCTTGCGAGCCCAGGCCTCGTAATCTTCAACGCTGAAGAACTCGAGGAATTCGCCCTTGGTCGGCACCACCTTGAAGACCGGGGTGCTCAGAAACTTGAGCCGACCCTGTAGAACAAACTCTGGCCAGAAGACCCAGAAGAAGCAAGTCATCAACCCCCGGATGTGGGCACCATCCTTGTCCGCGTCGGTCGCAACCAGCACGGTGCCATAGCGCAAGTCTTCGGCGTGGTACTTCTTACCGACGGCCAGACCCAGGATCTTGCAGATGTTGATGACTTCAACGTTCTTGACGATCTTGGCCAGCTCGTTGCCCAGGGCGCTGATACTTGCCCCTCGCATCGGGAACACGCCGTGGAGGTTGGTGTCTCGGGTTGAGATAATCGGGTTGGCCGCCGAGTCGCCTTCCGCCAGGATCAGGATCTTCTCTTCGGGGTTGGTACTGTTGGCCGGCTCGTACTTGACAATCTCAAACAGCTCGTTCTTGGCAGACTTGGCCTTCTCCCGCGCCTCGGCCAGCAGGTCAGCTTTGGCCTTGCGCTCAGCCCACTCGATAATGTCTTTGACGATGTCGGTGGTCAGCAACTTCTTGATGAACTTCTCGCTCACCTTGTACGGGGCGCCGTACGAGCTGACCGGGGTGATCAGGTTGTCTTTGGTCTGGCTGTTGTACCGGGGGTTGTTGACGGTGCAGTCCAGGAACAGGCGCAGGTGGTTGCGGATTTCGCTCGGACTCAGGGTCTGCTTGGTCTTCTTCGCGATGTGGCCTCGAATGCCCGCTATGATCTGGTCAATGACGTACACCACATGTGTACCACCGTTGTACGTGGACGTCGAGTTGACGAAGGAGAAGTGCTCGAAGCCCAGGTTGTTGGACGCCTTTGCGATACCCACGCGCCAGTTAGGCGTCGACTCGAAGACATACTCGCTGGTGAACGCCTTGATGTAGTCTTCGAACGAGCGGATTGCCAGGCGGGTGCCGTTGAAGAACACCTCCAAATGCGGGGCCGTGGCCGCCATTTCGTAGACCCGGCGCTCGATCAGCTTGACAAATGCGCGGTCGAAATCGAAGTTCAGGGCTTCCTGGTCAGGCAGATACGTGATGCGGGTGTACTTGAGGGGGCAAGCGCTGATGACCGCTTCGGACTTCTTGTGCATGTTGTCGGAGAAGGTCATCTCAAACCGCTTCTTGCCGTCAGCCGTCTCAACCTTGAATTCAGTAGAGAAGATGTTGGTCAGCGCGGCACCCTCGCCGTTTTGGCCGGCGGACTCGGAATCGGCCTCGTCGTCGAAGTTGGTGCCCGCCCGTACCCGACCCAGCAGAATCTCGGGGACCCAGGTCTTGTATTCGGGGTGCTTGAGGACAGGGATACCGCCGTCGTCATACACAGATATGGAACCCAACATCGCATTCACGTCAACCCGGATGGTCTTCATGTGCTTACCCTCGGGTGTGAGGGAGAAGTCGCGGCTGTTGGTGATAATTTCGTCAAAGATTTTGAGGGTCGCCGGGACGAAGGTGACTTCCTCGCGCACAGCCTTGCCGTCGGTCAGCAGGTATTGCTGACTCGGCTCCGGTGTGGTGGAACCGACGTAACGCGCCGGGCGCTTGAGAATGTGCTCGACCTCGGTGAGAATCTTGACTTTCCCGAGGTAATTGGCTGCGGACATGGGGGCTCCTGTCTTGAATTGAACGCCCCAGCATTATACCGGGGCTTGAGGCGTTGGGGTAGTGTTTAGCAGTCAGCCTTGGCTAACATGATGTCCCCAGGGGCGGTACACTCCCACATACCCCAGCCCCACTCGAACTCAGGGTCGGTCGCAGGTTCATTGAACCATTCCCACCGTTCTTCCATGTACTGGGCGTAGAGGTTGCGGGCACCGGTTTCTTCTTTCCACCAGGCAGGGGCTTCCGGGAATTGGTCGTACATGGTGTTGATGAACTCTTCCACCAGGGCCTTGTCTTCCATCACGATAGTGACGTCGTTATACCCCACATTATGCAGGTTCAACGCGTTGGCGTAGTTGTGGCCCATTACGCTGGCAACGATTTCGCGAGTTTTCTCAAAGGCCACTTTAATGTCGGCACTCTTGAGGCTACATTTGAAATCGACGAGGGTATCAACACAGACGTACACGTGGTACACTTCTCGGATTTCGCCTTGCTTGTGTGTTGGACGTGGGAACATGATTCAGCCCTCAGTGGCTTGGTTGGTGTGGGCGTATTATGGCCTAAAAGATTGAACCACGCAACTGGCTCGGGTAAATTATTTCAAGATCGGAACGGCCTTCCGGTATCCATGCCAATTCCTTGGTGTCGTTGTAGCCAACCTTCTCTCTGGTCGAGGTTGCGAACGACGGGTAACCGTAGGCGGAGAGCCACTCCCGGCTGGCCATCAGTTTAGCAGCAAACATGTCAACCAGGTCGCGGGCTTCCAGCTCATCGTGTACTGCAATGATCACCAGGCCGTCGCAGACGATGACTTCGACATTGTACGGGCTGACGTTGGTATAGTCGCTCACCAGGGCGGTAACGCTCTGCGGGGCCTTCTCCGGGTTACCCCCGAGGGCCGCCAAATCTGTGTGGATGTACCAACGTTCTCGCCTGTAGCTGTCCATGTCAACCTCCCAAATTAGACCTGAAGTATAACCCCAGAACTCAGGAAGTAAACTCTGGGCAATAAAAAGGCGGCCCGGTTACCCGGCGCCGCCCTTTATTCAGAACCCCTCGTATTCCTCGCGTTTCATTTCCGCAACCTCACGGATTGACCGCTAACTGAGCTCTCGACGGTGACAGAACCGTACTTGCCCATGCATTCGCGAACCGCACCACAAAGCTCTGGCGCGTCGCTGATGAAACGATCCCACCGGGAATACTTCTTCTTCCCCTTGCGGATGTTCCGATAGATGTTGTCTGGAACGGTGTAGTGAGGGTGGTTACCCTTCATCACGCGCTTGTAGCCGCCGGCCTCGGGTTGGGCGATAGAAGCACCCACGTCATTGCTGGGCTCCCCTTCCTCGTCGATGCGGTGGCGGTAGTTCTTCAGAAAGTCTCCGAAGTCGGCCATTGTGTTGTCCTCGTGAAATTTCTACTTACCTGCTGGCCAGGTTACCCTCGATCAGCCGGTAAAACCTTACGCATGGAGTGAGTTTCTTGAACTCTTCGCTCCCAACATACCGGCCGGTGGCGATGAGTAACGCTTTCAGCTGGCGGTGGAGCTTCTTGTCGACCTTGAAAGCCAGCAAGCGGGTGGCCGCGATAGTACCGAACACATTGAACACGATGACCACGCAGTTAATCATCAACAGCAGGTTGGTCGTGTCTTTCTCGTCGACAGCTTCCTTCAGACACCGGTTGATCCTCGACAGGACGTTAACGTCGCGGACGAACTCCTCTCGGGAAGACCCGGCAACAAACTGATAGTTGTCGAGGGCATAGCTGGTGAAGTTGGCTTGGGTAAGGACCATCGGTCGCAATCCTGAGACTTTCAGATGCTATACCTTAGCCAAAAAGAAAGCCGGCTACCCGAAGGCGGCCGGCTTTGGTATTACGCTTCTGATGCCGGAGCAACCTGGGCGTCCATGATCTTGTCGATCAGTTTGGCTTTGGTGGTGTCCTTGACCTTGAACTTCTCGCCGATAACGCGCAATTCGTCCATTTTCAGGGCGTCCAGACCTTCGTGAGTGAAGAGAGGGGCGCTCTCGTCTCCCGAAGTGCCGTTTCCGGCGTTGTCTTCCTTGTCGCCTTCGGTAATGACAACCGGGACAACGGGCGCTGGAGGCGCTACGACAGGCGGGGCTTCAACAACAGGTGGTACGATCACCACTGGCGGCTCAACTACGACCGGCTGCGGAATCACAATCGGCTCGACAACCGCAACTGGGGCGGATTGGCGATCGAGGGCTTCCTTCAGGTCTGGGTACGAAACCAGGATTTCAGAATAGCCGCCTGGCTGGATCACTTCCCAACCGCGATGGGTGGCAAAGGGTTCGCCGTAGGAGACCTGGGGTTTTGGGGGGAGGTTCAATTCTTCGCGTCGTTCAGACATGGGTTCTCTCATTGGTTCTCGTATACCAGATACACCGCAAACCCGAAGTCTTTAGCCTTCGTGTCGTCGCGGCACTCTGAATGTACGAAGGCGATCACATCCTGAACGGATACGTCGCCGGCACGGGTGAATGTATTGGTCACGTGATATGTCGCATCACGCTTCAGCAGCCAGGTGTCGACTTCGATCCGAGCAAAGTTGGGGTCGAAGTCGAGCATGTCCTCGCTAGTGAAGACCGGTACGTTGGATCGTTTGACGCTGTATGTGTAGTTCGCAACCGCTACGCGAACAACTCTGGTGTGATTGACTACTGGCATCGGGGGTTCCCCTTCCTAGCTTGGCCACTCCATTGTTACATAGCGCCGGGATCACTCCACAGTGACGTGGGTAGTGTGCGCCCAGGCATTAGCGTGTACGGCGGTCATGTCGTCGAAATCAGCCTTCAGCATGATCTGCATTGCAGGCGGCGGGCCGCCATCTGCGTAGTGTATCAGCTGAAGTACGCGCAGACGTTTCGGGAATTGGTGGACCGAGATGGCACCGTAGAAACCGTACTTGTCTGCGGCCACGCCCTGGAGGGTCAAGCCCTCCGAACGTAACACGGCGACGTCGTCGAACTGGAACCCGCCGAGGTCCGGCAATTCATCACCGAACGGCTCAAACACCTCATATGGGCCTTCCCCAAGTTCAAGGACCGCCCGGCGCGCAAGGACAGCCATGGCAAGCATGAAGGTCTTGAGTTCGTCGGGGTGGTCGATGATAATACACGACTCATTGGCCTGGGCCACTTTACCCAGGTGGCGGTACAGCTTTTGATACCAGTCGTCGTTAGACCCTGGCTCGGCTGGGACCAGGTGGTCGATTGGGTTGAGGTAGGCCGAAATGGGCTGAGTGTGCACGTGTTGCTCCTATGCTGCGGCTTTGAGGCCGAGCTTGCTGTTGAACTGGTCGATAATCTGCCAGACCGTGTCGGCGACCTTTTTGTCTGTCCGCCGGTCAATATAGCGCGGCAGAAACAGGCTATACAGGCCGCCGGCCTTGGACGGGAACATGATGTTGTTGAAGCGGACCGTGAAGATGCTGCCGATCAGGTTGGCCTTGTCAGCGTTGATTTCCAGGTGACGTTCCCAGGTGAAGCCGCTGGCGCCGATGTTGACACGCAGCTGACCGCATTCAGATACCATGGTAATGGAACCGAAGGTGTCAGCATACTTGCCTTCGCCCTTGTTGAACGACTCAACGCGCAGCTCGATGTCAACTTCAGGTTTGACCTTCAGTTGCTTCTGGCTGGTGCCGTCTTTCCAGAGGCCGTCAGGGCACTTGATCACCAGGCCTTCCAGCTTGCGGGCCAGGACTTCAGCGTAGTGTGCCAGCACTTCTTCAAAGTTACGGCACCGCTTCGATTCGATCAAAGTTACGCCGCTACCGGTCACCTGGTCGATGCAGTACGACAGGTCTTCGAAGCGCTCGTCATACTTGTCGTTCGCCGCGCCGGTCTTGTACTCGCCAACGGAGACCATGTCCCACGCCTGGTAGACCGCGATGAGGGTCGGATTGTCCCAGACGCCCGTCTTGGCCCACTGGTTGAAGATGCCGTTACCGACTTCACGCGGGAGGATCTCGCCGGTGGAGAGGCTCTTGACGAGCAGTTCACCGTCCAACTTGAAATCGATTACCGGGGAGACCTTGGACATCTGGTTGATCGCTTCACGAACGGCCGCAAACGGGGCGCCGGTCGTTGGGATCGGGGTGCCTTCGCGGGAGAACAGACCACCGTCGTTGAACAGGTGGCCGAACATACCGTCAGCTTTCAGCTGGCTGAATACGCCCCGTTCCCAGTTCAGCTTTTCGCGATACTGAGGTTTGTTGGTCTCGCACCGCATGTAGTGCCAGACAGGGAACAGACCTTCAAATACCGATTCGATGGTCTTCGGGCCGGCCCCGGCGCGGATGTCGCGTTTGATCATGTACGTCAGCAGCTCGTTGTCTTCGTCGCCCAGGGCGTTGACCGATTCCTGGAGCAGATAGAGCGCTTCGTTGCCGCTGACCGCCCGGTTGGGCAGCTTCGCAAACAGCTCGTTCGCGACATCCCAGAAGGTCTTGGGTTGGGCGAACATGGAGAAGACACCGCCGCCGGCTGTCTTTTCTGGAAGACCGGTTTGGAACCAGTTGTGGCCAGTGTGGTACGTGAGTTCGAGGTAGCGTTTGAGCTCAGGGTTGTCGATGTGTTTCTCGAGCAGCGCCTTTTTGGCGTTGGAACCCTTGAGTTCCTGGAGCTCTTTGATGACGGCATATACGCCAGTGGTGCTGGACATTACTAAACCTCAAAAAAGTCAAATAGACTGTTGGTGGACGATGGCTTGATTAACGCCGGGTCAACGAATAATACGTGGCGGTCGCACATACCACAAGCCGAGCAGGTTCGCAGTTGTACCACGGAACCCAGGGCCGGGATAGGGGTGGCCCATGCGGCTTGATCCTTCGGGGTCATGATGCGGTAGACCACCGGGGAGCCTGTTGAGCCTCCGCATTTACATTCCATTCGAAGGCCTGGCGGGGGGCGCAACAACCACAAAGCGTTGGCGGTTCTTGCGGCTGAGAGGGAAGAAGCCCTGGGTCACCGAACCAATGCCACAGGTAACAGGAGAGCACCCGATACCCAGCGACTCCTTCCTCCAAACGCCAGTGCTCGGATCACAGGAAGACCAGACCGCGCCGGTTTTCTTCTTGACCACATACGAACGACCTTGGCTGTAATGCATATGAACTCCTCAAAGGCGAAAAACCCGGCGCGGGGCCGGGTTTTTGTGGGGCGGGTTACACGTACGAGTTGATGATAGATGTTGCGTCGAGGATACCGCCGACACCTTGAGGGTGGAACTCGTGGCGGCCGTCAGGCATGCGCTTCAACGAACCGATGTGCACGGCGGTGTCGGCCGAGTAGTCTTGGGTCAGGTTGTATCGCTTCAGCACGTTGCCGGTTGCTTCGTCCATGACGTCGAAGTGTGCGTTCGAGATCATACCGAAGTTCTGCTTACGCTTGTCGGCCTCGAAGATGATCGCAAAGATTTCATGCGAGCCACGGTCCGCAGGCAGGTCTTTGATCTTCGCCAGGAAGTGCTCAGGCAGCGCAGCCCCACCCTTCTTGTTATCGACCGGGACGCCCAGGGAATTGTTATCGTTCCACTTGTGCTTGAAGTACATCACGTGCTTGACGTCGTCGATGGTACCATCCAACGCGGTGGAGACCACGAAGATGTCAATGTCGAACTCGTAGCCGCCGGCCGTGCTGGAGGCCTTTGCGTCCCAGGTCAGTTGACCGCGCAGGGTGACCAGGTCAGGGGCTTCTTTTTCCAGGTCCAGAACCAGGGCCGGGTTACCTTTAACCAGATCGAGTACCAGTGGGGCTTTGGTGTTCATAGGTGTATCCTCAAGCAATGGCGAGTTTATGTTCGCGACGGTTAACGATGGTGGAGTGAATGAACGCGCCGCCGATGCAGAGTACGCTGACGGTGGCGATCAGCCATTCGGGTAAGTGGAACTGAACACCGATCATCATGGCCTGGGACAACGCCAGGATGGCGAGGAACGCGCCGTTTTCTAGGAAGCGGTAGGTCTCAAGGCTGCCGGTCTTGTCCATGTAGATGGTAAGGCAACGTACAGCCATCGCACCAACTGCCAGGCCGGCGGTAACCGCCCAGATGCTGTTACTGATTGCAAACGCAGCCACTACACCGTCAAAGCTGAACGAGGCGTCGAGCACTTCCAGATAGATGAACGTACCCAGGCCACCGGCCAGTACCTTGAACCGGGTAGTCTTCATCCAGGTGTCGAGTTCTTCCAGGGAAGCCTTGGCGAATTCGACTGCGATGAACACGAGCACACCACCGACCGCCGCGTAGAAGAAGTTCGAACTACCGTTGAACGTGGAGTAAGCATAAGCGATACCGAGGACGATTAGGGCGTTGGCTTGTTCAAGCTTGCCGACCTGGATCACTTTGGCCAACCAATGCAATGGCACTTCCAAAGGTTTGAACCAGTGCATATCCTTCTCGTGGTTCACGAAGAAGTGCAGGGCGGCCATCATCAAGAAGGCACCACCGGCGCCGGCTACGATGTCATGGGAGGACAGGAGTACCGCAGCGAACTGGTCAGGGTTACTGACAGCCAGTTGATACGCATCGACCAGGCCCATATTACCCAGCTGAGCAACGATCTCGAGCGGCAAGTAGAATCGCATGACCCCTACCGCGACGAACATACCGACCCACAGGAACATGGTCTTCCAGAAATGGTTCATTTCCTTCAGTTTGGCGGCGTTCATTACCGCGTTGTCGAAGCTGACCGAGATTTCGACGACGGTCAAGACCATGGCGGTGTACAGCAGCGCCAGGCTACCGGTAAAGAACCAGAGGAGGCTGTAGACCACCAGCGCGAAGATCAGCGTGACTCGGAAGTGTTTCAAGAGTTCCATGGTACGTGTATTCCTTGAAGTGTTGGCGAAAGCGCCGGGTTTAGCCGTTGATCCAGGAGGCGAACTTTTCGTTCGCCAGGAGCTCGAAGAAGTCCTCGTCCGACAGCAGGGTAGGCTGAGGGATGTGGATGAAGTGCATGTGCGGGTAATTCGCCGCGATGCGGGTCAGGTAGTTCAGGTTCACCTGGTTACCGATGGCGAAGAATTGGAAGAACGTGTCACCGGAGGTCTTTGCCATCTGGCGTTCGAATTCAGCCGGGTCCATGTTATCGCCGTCGGTGATAACACCAACATACGCACGGTATGGCGAGGTGCCTTCAGAGGTGGGTGTAGGCGCCGGGGCCTGGGCACCACCGAAAATGCGAGAGAGGAACCCAGCCTTCTTGACCGGTTCAGTAACAGCAGACGCCGATTGCACTTGACGGCTTTCGAAGTTCTGGATGATCGGACCGTAATGCGTACCGCCGCCCGGCCGGGTCATACCGTGCTTCGCCAGATACTTGCCAAGGTCAGACTTGGTGGCAGAAGGCGCTTCTTTCCACGTGGAACTGAAGAACCCGACGTCCAGGGTTTCGTTATCGTCGAAGGTTAGGGCCGCAGCCAGGAAGCGGTCGATGGTGCGCTGTACCAGCCCGCCTTCGTACTCTTCAGACATCGAGGTCGAGAAATCCAGCGCCAGGCGGGTTTCCATGGTAGGGATTTCAAGAACCCCCGCTTTCGACAGGTCCAGGACGAGGGCGTCCCGGGCTTTGGTCAGGTCTAACACAAGTGGCGTGGACATCAAAGTGCTCCTTCAGCATTCAGGGCAGTCAGAAAGGCCTGTTGAGACTTCTCAACATCCTTCCAACCAATTTGTCGCTGGGTCTCGGCGGCCGAGTAGATTTCACGTACCTTGACTACCGCACCCAACATCTTTTGACGCATGTGATTCATGGTTTCGTTGGTGATGGTCGGGGCAACCGTAGAGGCTGCTGATTCAACCATCACATCTGCAATCATGTCCGAGGTACGGACCAGTGTTTCATTGCCAAGCTGGCGAGCCAGGTCAACCGCCTTGATCGAATCTTTACCGTCAAGGGCGGCGGCGTAGATGGCAAAATCCATCTTCACGAACGGAATGACTTCTACCATAACTTCACGAAGGCTGGTAGCGCAACCCCGCAGAGCTTCTTGAATACCCATAATTTTTGGGCAGTTGAGCTCGGCCAGAGTTTTACCGCGCATCAGACCATCAAGTTTACCGCGCAGACGGCGCAGGCGGGTTTCAGCCTTGCGATACGCCTGGGTCTTCATGATGGCTTCTGGGTCGGTCGGGTCGATCACCGGCAGGTTGGTGATGGTGCGCTCCATGGAGGCAATCCACTGCTGGGTGCTCTGGATTTCCAGCATGGTCTGGTTGTAGACCCGGAAGTTGTCATCGTACACATCATCAAGGTCGTTTACCCAAGTTTCGGCGATGGCGATGTAGCCACTCATCTTCGTTTCCATGGCATCGAAGGACTCCTCGGCGGTACGGATTCGCTTCAGTACGGTGTGCTTGACATCGTAGATGCGGTTGGTGAGCCAGCCCAGGAGACCCTTGTTGATGATGGTAGCCGGGTCCAGACGGTCAGCCTGTAGTACCACATGCCCCAGAATGTCACCAAGCTCACCATAAGATGACGTGGCGCGTTGCTTGTTGATGTCGGTGAACTTGGTCGCCACCGTCTTCATCATTTGACCATTCTTCGTACCGATCTGGTCAATGTCCTCATCGGACACCGGTAGCAGGATCTCCTGTACGCCAACGGTGACCACGCTGCGGTTGCCCAGGGGGCTTGCCGGGCGTGCCATTACCGGCATCTCAGGAGGCGAGGCGAAGGGGCTCTGCGTTGCGACTGGGGTGGGTGTCCGGGACAATGGTGAAGTCATGTTCGTGGTCTCTTAGTGAGATGGTTCCGATGGGGCGCAGTTTAACCAGCCCCGGTTGAGTTGTAAAGCTTCAGGCGTCTTTTTGTGGCTCAATACGCTTGAATTTGGCGTAGCCGATTCGGGTCTCTTTGATGTCGTTGTACGTGGAGTGCTCCATGATACGGGCGGTTGCGTGGTATACGTCACCGGCTTCCGCGTTGCGCCAGTGGCCTTCTACTTCGTCGCCCAGGGCATTACCGGTCTTGGACACGAACAAGCGCCCGGCCTCATCCGTGAACTTGTAGAGGTATGTGCGACCCCAATCGCCGTCGAAGTATGTCTTGAACGTGAGCTCAAGGATGAGGTCTATCTTGTCCTTCACGGCGCCGTAGTGCTCGTTCAAAACAGGGCGCTTACCCTCCTGGGACTTCTTCATGTTCATGTACGAGCCCACGATCCAGAACGCGATAGACCTCCATGGGCGGCCGACGTACCCGTCACGGATATAGAGGCCCAGCTCCCGGTGGAACTCGTTACCGCCTTCGGCCTGGGCCTTGGACCAGTTGATAGCGTCCTGGACCACCAGGAGATCAGCGTCGGTGACCTTGTTGGCTAGGATGTCAAACTTGTTGTACGGGGCTTTGGGGTTGGGGTGCTGATTGAACGCAATCGACATCCACTCAGAAGTTGGCATCCCCTTTTCGGTGTTGTTGCCCAGTGCCCATCCGTCATTCTGGTCAATGATGTACTTGGCCACGGTGAGATAGTCGACCAGATCTTCCACGCAGTCATCTGAGACATACCTGGCGCCGCCGAACTCAGATTCCAGGTCAGGCCCAAGGGACTTGAGCAGGGCCATGCTCAGGATGGTTTCAGGCGTGCCCCACCCAAGAAAGTCGGCCACGCAGCTGTTACCCACAGCTTTCTCTTCACCCTCTTCGCTGCGGACCACGATCATCTTGTTGCGGAAGACCCGGCGGTTGCAGTGGTCGCACACCTGGGCCTTACGCGGGGCTAACCGGGTCCGCATGCTCTCTGAGATTGGGGAGACAATCTTGAACTCCGCCTCGCTCTGCTGGCCGCTGTAATCAGCTACCGCCATCAATGTCCAGCCGTTTACCTTGATATCGCGACCGATGAAAGTGCTCTCGATGGTGACAACAACCACCTCGATTTCCACCTCGATTAGTTGGGTCGGGTCGAAAAAGCTTTGAACTTCCAGGGTAACGAGAGACCGGGCGCCGAACGTGGCCTTCACATCGTCAATAATGCCATGCATCTTCTTGATACGCTTGTTCAGGAAGCGAACCTTCTCGTTGAACTCTTCGATGCGTGACACGTTGATCTTCAGTTCCATGACGGCGTCTCGGTTTGTCAGTATGTTGAACATAATAAAACAAAAAGTCCGCCCCGGCAACCCAGGGCGGACTTTATTTTGAATCATTCGAACTCGTTGTATCGACGAACGCCCATGAAGTCCACCTGCTGCCCGGTATGCTGGACGGCCCAGGACAACGCAGAGAAGAAATACGGCTCATCCATCGCGGTGCCTTCCTTCATAAAGTCGCACACCAAGTCTTCGATATCGAACTCGTATACATGGCGCCGCGACACCACTCCGACATCTTCGTACTGCGACTCGTATTTGAAACCGAACGCCAGGAACTCATCGACTGGGCCAACCAGGCGGAACTGGATGCGGTGGTTGTCGCCGTACTGCTTGCGAAGAATTTCCTCCAGGTTGGTCTTGGTCAGGTCAACGAACAGGCAGTTGGCCGGGCGGCCGTCCATCCATACGGTGTACAGGGTCAAGATACTGGCCCGCTCCATACACTTGCGGGTTCGCATACGATCGGTGTGGACACCAAACCAACTCAGGAAGCGGTCAAACATGCCAGGGGTGCTGTTAGCTCTCATCGGGTTGTAATACCAGTTCAGGGTTCGACTTCATCAGAAGCTCGAACGGTTCATGAAATTCGCGGGTCAATACACGACCGCTGCCTTCCGCCAATTGCTCTGCAGCATAGTACCCAATCATCGCCAGGCGCCGCAAGCTTTGAATCTCGGTCTCGCATTCAAGGAGGGCCGCAGCGGTGAGGTCAGTTTCGAACATCTTCTCGAGCTGGGTTTCGAGCTCTTTCACCCGAGCATCACGTTCTTTCAATTGCCCGATTAGTTCCGGGCGACCTACATCAAGTCTCAGCGGTTTCACTTTTGAATCTCCATCCAGTCAGTTACGATCTTTCGATCTTTTTCATGCCACAGGTTGAGGGTTGGGACCTCATTATCAATGGCGCATCGGTACGCGGTATTGGTGCCACCCTTGACGAAGCCCCTGCCCTGTGGCTCGGCGAAGAACACCACCAGGTTGGAAGGAAATGCCAGGCTTTGGCCCAGTACCTGATAAATGTTGCGGGCGTGGAGCGCCTTGGACCAAGAATCCAGCTGGTCCCATACCGGGTGAATGTCAGCCGCCTCGAGCCTGGCGCCCAACCAGTTAGTCTGCCGTGGCCCTGAAATGCAGTGGTGCCACGTCTCCGGGTCGTCATGCCGATACGTCTGTTCGGTGCGTATGCGGTGACCAGGTGGCGAAGTTTCAGATGGCATGAAGATCTTCACCAATGGTGATGCCTGGGCGATCGTCATGGACTGTTCTTCGATGTACCGCCGGTAGCCGCTGTAGAACGCGTCATCACTACCGTGGGCATCACCACCACGAAACAACAGACCCATTCGGGCGGCCTCGTACCCAACGTCGAACATCAGACGCCAGATGTGGTCTGGTATGTTACGGGCACCAACGCCGGTGAGGATTTGGCCCTTGACCAGTTCAGATATCATGCTCAGTTATCCAGAAGGTCGATCATGCGAGGGTGCCAGCCGCGATAGTCCACGTCCAGGCGCTTTGCTGCCCGCATGACCTGGTTAGCCGCCCGCTTCCACAGGGCTGAGTCACCACGCATCAGATACGGCAGGAGAAGGGCCTTCTCGGCGATGTATACCTTGGCGAACGCGGGGTCAGCCTCAGCGATGTCGCGGGTATTTGAAATCAGGTCACCCAGCTTAACATTTTGGGCTTCTCGCTCAGCATTGGCCAGGTGTCGTCGGTCTTTGGCTACGCGGGCTTCGCGGTTGCCGTCGGCCGGCCTGGAGACGTCGGTAACCTGCAACACCAGGGAGACGGTACGCTTGGGGAACAGGAAGCGCATAAGCTGGCCCCAGAACCCGGCGTCTTCAACGACGTCATGTAACCAGCAGGCGGCCAGGGTATGCTTGCACTTGGTGACGCGCTTGACGATGTGGTACACCTCGGCCGGGTGATTGATGTACGGCACCCCGCTGTATTTTCGGCGGTGTCCGCAGGCCCAATGGGCGAAGGTGGCGTAGAACTTGGCGAAGGCTACAAGCATGGTCAGTCGCTCACGGTTACTACAGTGCAGACATCATCGTCGCACCGCAGGTTGGCGGTATAGTAGAGGGTTTCGACCCGGCAATAGCCGCTGTCAATACAGTCTACCGTGATAGGCACAAGGCCCTGGGTATTGAACATTTCGGTGACATGAGCATTGAGCTGAGCCACGGTCAAGGTTAGCGCAAGCGCCGCCCCGGTAATCATGCTTCGCCCCGAAGGATTTTGATCGCGTCCTTGATGTAAGTGCGAACATTGTCCGGGATCGTGAACGAGGTGCTGGCCAGCAACAGATTCAGGTACATGATGTGGGTCTCGATCCGGTCGTCGATTGTGCCCAGCGGTTTGTTATCCGGGTCCCAGGGGGTACAGAGGGGGTGCCCAAGGTCGATAACGAACGAATCTCGGGCGTTTGCCCGGTTGATCATGTCGGCGCAATCCGCACAGTAATGTTTGCGGGTCGAATGGTTGTACCAGGCGGCCCCCGGCTTCAAGCAGTCGCTGCGATTACACAGACCGAACTTGGCACCCTTTTCATCGTTGAACTGGCCTTGGTCAACAACCAGGCGACAATCGAACGATGCTGGGAGAACAGCTTCAACCAGGTGAATGCGAGAAAACGAACGCAAGTCACCAGGTTTACCCTGCTCAATCTCACGACCATTGACATAGTTGTCGTAGTCCTTGAGGGTTGCCAGCTCTGAATCAGCCACGAACACGAATGTCCCCTGGCCAAGATATTCAAACAGTTTTCCTTTGACGCCGATATCCATGACACTTCTCCTGCTCAATTTGGGTAAGCATACGCCCGCCCTGTTGTCAAGTAAACCCCAAAGAAAAGGCCTGAGCTTTCGCCCAGGCCTCGTGTTCAATTGCTGGCCTGAGCCTCACGGATCCGCGCAATGGTTGCCGGGTGCCCGTAGATGACGCCGTTGGCGAGGTATAAGGTTTCGCTAGGGCCGGCCACAGTGACCACCTTATGCGACTGGAGAGGACGCCATGGTAGGGTGAACAGGCGTTCAATCAGACCGCGCCGTTTCTTTTCTTGCTTCTCGGCCTGAAGGAACGGCGCGTCCGCCAACTTGAACCCGATGTATGACCGACCGGCGATCATTTCATCGAGGGTTTTAAGCGGGAGTTTGTTCAAGATGAGCACTCTCTTTGGCGCTCTGCTCATCTTGTAGGCAGGCGGCGCGGTACAGGGGGGCCATGGCGATGACCGTGTTCTTGAACATGGTATCCTTCATGCGTTGGGTCAGCGGCAGGGCCTGGTACGGCACCAGGTTAGGGTGCTCCCGCAGCTCTTCACTTTTCACTGGGCCGCGACACCAACCTTCAGACAACTTCGTTTCGCACCAGAGGTCATGCTGGGCGGCGGCCGGCGCCATTGGGTTCTTCAATCGGAACTGGACGCCGGTACAGTAGCCGTCACGGACAGCTTGCGGGGCTTCCGACCATTCTGGTGGCACCGCATCATGCGTGACCTGGCAAAACACCCGGTTGGTTTCGTAACAGATGCGTGCGATGGACTCTACGTTCAAAATAATTCCTTCACGTTGTTGGGTTTACTTCAGCTTCAACGATGGTTCGTTTCCACTTTCTGGTTTCGGGGATACGCTCGACCAGCTTCTTCTGTTGCAAGCGACGCAACAGCTCGGCGCCCATGAGGTACGATTCGCGAACGTACCCGAGGTCGGAGAAGGCTGTCGCAGCGACATCTTCATCGAACTCACCTTCTTGGTTAATCACCTCGTCAGCGGCAAGGTGAACGTGGTTCTCAATGATGAACCAGTCACTGATCTTCATGTCGCCGAGGCACAGCGTATGGCGTCTTCTCATGGTCAGACCTTCTTGAGTTGTTTACCAGCCAGTTCGTCGAGGGTCCGGCAGAGACCTGCCATGGCCATTGAGTTGTTACGGTTGGACAGGACACGAACCACTTGGGCGGCCTTCGACAAGATCTGATGATTCAGCTTGGGTTGGGTGTCGATTTCCGTCAGGCGGGCGGCGCGGTACAACCCGTCCAGGATGCTCGACGAAATATCCAGGCAGGGGCCGTCTTCATCTTCGACGTCATTGCCTTTTTTATACCAGGCGGCTTTGAAGCCAGCTCGCATCGCTAGGTCGTCGATGGCAGCATGGATCGCACGGGAGGTAGTGCCGAGCAGGGCCTGGTACAATTGCGACCGGTTGAGTTCATCGCAAATCAGGGACGCGGCTTCGCGGCTTTCTATTGAGGCCACGATGAGTGGGCCGTCAGGGTTCGGGCCAGTACGGACGATTTCAACAAGAGCGGTGCCATTTTCGTGGCGGGCGCTCATTCTCATCCCGTACGTGTGGGTCTGAAGGTATGGAGGGTCGTACACGACTTCAGTCTGGTCAACGATGACCATCTGGTCGAGTAAGGCCAGAGCCTGGGCGCGGTTGATGGTCAAGGTTTCCCGGTCGGTGAGACGCAAGAAGTTCTCGAGAGCAACGCGGGCGGAGGTCAACGGGGAAACTGGTTCTTCTATGAATGCTGGCGGCTGTTCCATGATGTACGACCCTCTGGCGTTATGTGGTTGATGGCCACAGTATACCTCAAGCGCAACCTGGATACTCGCATTTGAGCCGTAAAAAAGCCGGCTACCCGTGAAGGAAGCCGGCTCGAATGTGGGACAGCCGTCCTGGTTCTTTAGACCATGGACTCTTGGGTAACTCGTTCGAAGAAGAAGCGCGGCTCATCGCCGCCGCGATCAACGATGACGATGTAATGCGGGGTGATTTCGCCCAGACGTGATGGTTCGAAGTCATCGTGGACAGCGTAATAGCGTGTGACACCCTCGTAGTGGCTGACTTCGACGTGACAAACAATCATGCCGTCGAAGAGACCTTTGAGGAGGTCAATGTTGGATGGTTCGAGGAGTACGTTGGTGACCGTGAAACAACCGCGTCGCACACCTTCTGCGGTAGCGAGAGGGGAGGTTGCACTGGTGACTTCGAGGTTAAGCTGCTGTACCGACATTCGTTTGGCTTCCATGATGAAACATACGGGTGGTGCGGGTTACCCCGCTATCTCCTGATCCCCATTCTCTTATCGGTTTGGGTGACCCGGTAGGACGCCATTATATGGCTGGTTTTGTCGCCCGGCAAGTAGATGCGGATAAAGTTTCCTAAGATCCGCCTCAACATTACTTTGAACGACAGGAGCCCTGCAAACGCGAGGGATAACGCGAAAATCTAACAGGCCTCAGGAGTGATCCCAAAGATGGCGAGCAGTAAACCGGTGTGTATCCACACTATTGTCACCAACACCCAAAACGCGGCCCAAATTCCTGCCACTACTAGGTGGTCTTTCGCGGTGATAGGCTTACACCTTGCACACACCGATGAAGACAGCAACACGGCGGCCAGGGCGGCCGCCACATAGAGCCAGAGGATAAGCTTCAGCGGCACATAGTAGTGAGCCGGGATCAGCATACACAACGCGCCCGAGAGCGCGCCTGTCATGTGAGAGAGGCTGTACCAGAATTGAGAAGGCTCGGCGGGTTGGGTAGCCAGTACTTCAGACATCGTTCAGATCCTTGTGGTTGATCGTTCAAGCTTACGCCTCAATGCTGAAGTTTACAACAACATTGAGGCGTATGGTCAGATTAGGAGAAGAAGTCCATAACAGAGGCTTTACGCTCGTGGGACCAGCCTACCGCGTCGAGATAGTTACACAGGGGCTCGACAAAGGTCTTGGCCCAGGCAATTTCGCGGTCGACGTACTTCTCAAGTCCGAACTCACGCGGGAAGAACCCGGTGTACCCGATGATGCCGTGACCGATAGGGTTAGGCGACTTCAGCTGGACGAACAGGATCTTGTCACCGGAGCTGATCTTCGGTAGCGACAGGCCCTTGGACTTGATGACGCTATTGTAGATCAACGCAGCTTTGACCGCGATCGGGGTGCCCTTGGCGTAGACGTTAGCCGAATCGGCATACTTCTCGAGGTTGTTCGCGGACCGAGGCTGGGAGATGTCCTCGATACTCATCTTGTCGAACTCCTTCTTGATCTCCGCCACCCGGCGCTGCAGGGCCTCCTCTGGCTGCTCAATGACGATCTGGTAGCATTCTTGTAACCAGGTACGGCAGTGGGCCGGCGTCGAGCTCTTCTTGGCCTCCAGACCCATGAACTTCAACTTCGGTGTATGGTAGCGGACACCCTCGGAGTCGTTGACCAGCATCGCATACCGCTTCTTGGCCTGGAACACCGCGCCCTGGGCGATTACCTCACGCTCCCAGACCATCCGGTCCTCGTAGGCGTTGGTCATGTTCGCTAGATCGAGCGTACCCTGCTTGATCATTGGGGACAGCTTGGCCTTGACGAAGCGATCGATCATATCGACTGTTTCTTCGACTGGCTTGTCCTGGTAGCCCATCTTGGTGACGAGCTTATCGACCGTGATGTAGTTCGAGTCCGTGTCACCATAGAAGGCAAAGTCGAACCCAGGTGACGCCAGAAGGTTGCCCAGGTAGTCGTTCACCCGCAAGATGTTCCAGCGGTTGACGAATTGCCCGGCCGTGGTGATCGCGGTTGCGATGCGGATGTCGTAGTACGGCTGGAACCAGCGGTTACCCAACGCACCATAAGCGGAGTTGAGCTGAATCTTGTACGCCTGCTGCAAGTTGAAGTGGAGCTTGACCTGGGTGTCCAAGCGCTCATACTCGACCTTGACCTCGGCGTCGTCCATGAGGTTGAACTGTTTGTGGGGTGGGATAACACCTTCCAGTTCCTTGAACACCACGTCCGGGCCGCGCTTGCCGGCTTCGCGTTCATGCTTCTCGTTCTTGAGGTCAGCCTGGTATTGCTCATAGTAGAGCATCCGCTTCTTCATGACTTTCCGGAGGTTGTATACCTCGCGGAACTTCTCGCTCAAGAACGACATTTCGCCGTTGCGGAAGAACTGCAGGTTCGGAGTCATGTTGACACCGTGTGCTATCAGGGTGTCAAACCTGATGCCCGGCAACACATGGAACCGGAGCAACTCGTCTACGATGTTACCTTTCTTCTGCTGCAGAGCGGAGATCAGGCCGCCGAAGATAGGGCGGTGGATGAAGTCACAACCCAGGGCCTTCTCCGTAAGCTCAGCGATCAGGTCTTCGATAATCTGGTTGCGATGTACCGGGTCGCGGATCAGGGTTTCTGGGCCCATGTTGTACTGCTGCACCAAGTGCGGGTACAGGCCATTCAAGTCGACGGAGAGAGACCACGGGTAGCGGCCGGGCTTCACCTCCTTCACGTAGGCACCCTCGTACTCGGTGTCTTCGTTGGTCGGCTTCAAGATCTCAGGGATCTTGTTCTTGTTGTACAGCGAGCAGTAGGCCAGGGCCGACCACGGTTTCACTGTACCCAGGCCGTCGCCGTAGTTCGAGAACGAGCTGTACGCCAGGGCGAACATCACTTCCAACAGGCCGAGCTTGTCATTCAAGCGCTTGACCAGCATGGTGTCTTTGATGTTATAGTTTACGCGACGCGTGTGGTTCTTGACGTATAGCTCTGCCAAGTTGCGGCTGTCGTCATAGTCGAGCTTGTTCTCACCCAACTCTTCGTGCGCGATGTCATCCAGCTTGTACGACGATCGCGTGACATAGGTGTGCTTCTTGTACACCTGGAGGTAGTCGAGGCCGGGGCAACCCACGAACTCATAGGTGGTGTAGTCGCCACCCCATTGGTCGTGCACCTTGCGGGCGTTGACCACACCCCAAGGGCTGAAGCGGTTGGCCGTACCTTCGCCCAGGATGTTGTTGACCCGGTTGACCATGTACGGGCAGTCGAACTGCTCGATGTTCCAGCCGGTCCAGCAGTTGAACCCCTGGGATTCCCAGTAGTTCATAAACTCGGCGAGCATCGGCGCTTCGCCGTCGTACTCCTTGAGCACCACCTCGACGCCGTGGTCCATCAGTTCCTTGACGCGGTCACCTTTAGCCCAGGGCGTGGTAAAACAGTGAGCCACCTTGGTGTAGCTGTTGTAGATCGCGATCTCGGTGATCGGGAACTCCGCCTGGTCTGGCTCAGGGAACGGCCCCTGGAAGATGTTACCCTCTTCGTCAACGCCACCAGAGAAGGTCTCGATGTCGAGGTAAGCAACACGGATCTTGGACGCATCGTACTTGATGGTCGAGCTGCTGAAGTTGTGGGCGATGAACTGGAAGTCAAACGACTTCATCCCGAACATCCGGAACCCGGTAACGCCTTCGTACTGCTCCATGAACTCGCGACATTCGCGGATGGATTCAAAGTCAACCTGCTTCAGCTTTACGCCGTCGAGGGACACGAATGGCGTCTCAACCCCGGCGGCGGCCGGAACCCAGAGTTTGGGCTTGAACGGGTGTTTGGTGACGCCTTGCTCGCCGGTCTCGCTATTGGTCCAGCGGTACAGGATGTTCTGCCCACGTACGGAGACGTCGGTATAGAAAATAGGATCGCTCATCGGTTTACCTGAATTAATTGTGGGTTCAAAGTGCCTATCCTCGCTATGTAAACGAAGGCACGATTATACCCCACGGGGGAGGAGACTTTATGGCCGGGTTGCTCGACACAATCACGGGCTTTGTTGGTGGTGGGCTGTTCAAGGAGGTCAAGGACATCGTCCAGGATTATTGGCCACCTGACATTGCACCTGAGAAGAAGCTCGAAATGCAGTTAGCGCTGCAACAAGCTGAAACATCGAAAGAAATTGAGCTTGGAAAGCTCATGAACGACCAGACGGCGGCCCTCACGCAGCGCATCAGTGATCTGGAAGGTACAGCGGCTGACCTGAAGGGGATTCCCATCCTCGGTCCTATCATGCTGTTCATCCGTGGTTCTCAACGCCCGGCTTGGGGCCTGGGTGCCATGTACGCTGACCTGATGTGGTTCAGCGGCCACTGGCAACACCTGACTGACCAACAGGAGGCTGCGCTTTACCTGATCAACGCGTTGGTGCTTGGGTTTCTCTTCGGCGAACGTGCTGTCCAAAACGTTGCTCCGCTTCTCGGGGATGTTTTCACGAAAGCGCGTGGCCCCAAGCCAGTAGATACCAGCAAGAAGTGACCTCGAATGCCCTCTCTGGGGCGTTGTTGGTCGGCCCAGGCGGTTACGCCTCCGGGACAAAAAAGGGGAGCCAGCGCAAGCTGACTCCCCTTTTTCTTTGGGCTTACGCCCCGGCCAGCAGACGCTCGAATTCGTCGAGTTCGTCACCGGCACTTTCGGCCTTCGGCGGCTCAACCTTTTCCACTACAGGTTCAGCGGCTTTGGTGACCGGCTGTTCCGTGGTGACAACGGTGTCAGCGACCGGCGGCTTCTCGTCCAGCTTGGGCTTTTCTTCCTCTTTCGGGGCGGCACCAAGCAAGTTGGTCGCACCGGCCAATTCGTCGACGCTCTTACGAGGCGCCGCGCCCTTGACGCTGAAGTCGTCTTCCAGGTTCATCACCTTGCACAGCAGGGTTTTGAGCGCTTCGTACGTCTTGAAGTTCTTGCGGTCGTAGAATTCCATGATGGAATACTGCTTCTTCCAAACTTCTTCCATCAGCTCGTCGCTTTCGAACAGCGGCCCTTTCTTGCCGAAGGACGCCAGCTTGAAGTCTGGAACGCGGGAGGTGCGACCGTTGAAGGTCTTCTCTTCCGAGGTCAGGTTCAAGATCAGGTTGGCACCTTCGATAATGTCGAACGGGTCAATCGGCTCGATGTTGTCGAACTGAGGCTTGGCAGCGGACTTCAGGATGTTGTCGATAGCGCGCCCGTATTTGAACAGGAACACCTTGCCTTCGTTTTCCGGGGCATTTTTGTCGCGAACGACATACAGGCCGCAGATGAAGTCTTCGCTCGGCAGGCGCTTCTTGAGGATTTCAGCGTACGCCTTACCCTCAACAGTTTCCTTGCCCATTTCATTCCGAACTTTCCAGTTCGGAGTATCCATCTGGCGGACCGGGCAATCTTCGCCGAAGGTCTGCAGACTGTTTTCTTTGTACCAACCGCCAGGGCCTTGGAACCAGTGGCTGACGATACGGGCCGCCGGGGTCAGTTCGTCCCCATCCAGCTCACCAGCTTCGGCTTTAACCATATCCACATACGGGATAGGGAGCAAGCGCACGATGCTTTCGCTGTTACCCTTGGCGTCAAACGTCCACTTCCAGAAGCGGTCATCCTTCTGCCCGCTGTAGCCGCTGGTGGCTTCAATTTTCTTTTGAAGGGCCGCCATACCAGATTGGCCATTTTGGGAACGTGTACGGAGTTTCGAGAAATCGACCATGCTTGATGTTTACCTGTACGCCCGTTAGAAGGTAAGAGGGTCCGGTATCCGGGCAATAATCCGGCCCCAATTTTCGTTCAGACCCCGAAGAGGTCTGTCAGCGAAACCGTGGTGTTCTTTTCTTTGAGGAGGTTGAGGCTGGAGGCCTCGTGCTTGACTTTTTCAACCAGGGTGCTGGTCAAGTACGGCTTGATCGCTTCGATCTCGATGTCGTACTCGTCAGCCTTTTCGCAGATGCAAGCGATATGCGATTCGGACTCGCCCCGGTGGACTGCAAGTTCAACTTCTAAGCTGAACTTGTCAGGCGTGATTAGTTCTTGTTCAGGTTTCAATGTTTGACCCCAGGTTGCCCTTTTTGATCAGGTCGAGCTTGTCGCGGAAATCGCGAGGAGTCTTCGACATCATGTCACCAACACCGGAGACGATATTGGGGCACCCGATCTTCATGTTGACGGATTCGATGGCGTTGCACTCGGGGCATGGTTGGTCGCGGGGGGTATGTCGCAGGTCGACCTTAAAGATGGCTTCAAACGTGTGCTCGCACTTCGAGCATTTGTAGTTGTACAGGGGCATTCAGCGCTCCAGACATGTAGCAATTATGGGCCGCCGGGCTGGCAAGAGCAACAGTTCGGCGGCTCAAACGGGGGTTACTGACTAAAGATTCGGTCGATCAGTTCAATCACGTATTCTTCAGACAGTTCGCGTTGCGGGCTACCATCTTCGGGCTTGGCGTGCATGGCTCGAATCAGCATCGAGAAGTAGTGGCTGTCGCAACCGTTGAGCTGGTCGGACAGCACCGCCGCGTCGGTGAAATCGATCTTCTTGCACTGGATGGCCATCTTGAGGATCTGGCCGGCGTTGATTTTCCAGTCACGCTTGAGGAACTTGCGTACGCGCAGGATGGAGCAGATCGGGTACAGTGAGCCGGTATATACCAGCGACCGCGACAACAGCGACTCCATGGCCTCGGGCTTCAGCTCCAGGTGGTCATCGTGGTAGGTGTACCAGTTCTGACAGTGGATGAAGTCGTAGTTCTTGTGAATCTGGTCTGGCTCGCCGAAGAAGCGGATGATCAGCTGCACCTTGTTGGTCAGCGTTACCGCGTTCTGGCTCAGGAAGGTCGGCTGATAGCGCTTTTCTTCGCCATCTTCAGGCGACGGGCCTTCTACCGGGGCCAGCAAATCAGCCAGCTCGATTTCTTCTTCCTGCTCTTGCGCGTCGGTTTCGGTCTGACCAGCAACACCAGCGCCTGAGACGCGGATCATGATGCGCTCTTCGGACTCATAGTTGATGTTGGTGAAGTTGTCTTCGAAGACGTTGATCTCGTAGTTTTCACCTTTGATCAACTGGAACCGCTTGACGTAGTATTCAGCTACGGCCCTGGCGGTTGCCTTCGTCTTGAAGTACACATCGAAGTCGTTCGGTGCGTTACCCAGGAGCAGGGAAGCAATGGCCCCGCCGGTAATGATGGTATCCTTGGACGCCAGGAGGCGAACGGATTCATCTTCAATCGAGCCGAGCCATTCTTGAATCTTGGCACGGAGTACACGTCTGATCGTTTTGCGGCGGGCGCCCATAGGTGGACCTCAGAGATTAGGGTAGACGGATCGAACCACAACCAGCGGGAGACCAGGGATCAGGGTCTGATGGTTGAAGATCGAGAGGATGATTTTGGCTTCGTTCGGGTGAAGCCAGTCCAGGATGTCGTTCAAGGCGTCCTGACGCAGACGCATGTTCCGAGCTTTGTCAGTGATGCGCTCGAGAGCCTGTACCACACCGAAGAAGGATTCGGTCGAGGCCACGTTTTCGAGGCGGCAACGGTAATCCGGGGTGAAGCCGGTCTCGCGAATGTCCGCGAACATGTCTACGGGACCGAAGGCGATCTGACAGAAAGACCTCATGGCCTTGGTGTCGTTCTCGCGCATGGCGGTTATACGCGCCGGGAGATCCTTGTGCTGGGTCACGTGTTGCATGATCTCAGACAAGGTGCCGATGCTCTGGCGGACTGAAATGGGTTGTTTCACTTCAACCACCAAACTTTTCGAAGGCAACCAACGTGGTCACCAGGATCGATACGCTGAGGCAGTACATGGCCGCGTTACCGAACCAACTGCCAGTGATGGTCAACAGGGTGTTGTCCACGGCCTTGTGAGCGATGTAGTACTGGACGGCGTTGGTCACGAGGACGGCGCGGCAGCAGAACAGGGTGATCACGTAGGCCAGGGCGAACACGAGGACCAGTTGGAAGTACGGGAGTAGGTTGAGAATCACAGTGGTTTCCCCTGGGTGATTTTGAATGCGGTGTCGAGGACTGCCCAAGCGTCAGTCAGGTCGTCGATTGGCTTGACGTACGGCTTGTCCAGTTTGACGATCTTGTGCATTTCGACCATGAACAGGTCGTTGAACGCATCGACCATGGCCTCCTTCTTCGAGTTACCCTTACCGCTGTGATGTTTCTTGACAGTGGAGGGCGAAGGAGGCGTGGCTATTTCGATACCGGCCTTCCAGAGCATCTGCTTGAGGGCGCCGCCGTTTTCCGCCATGTTGAACACGAGGCCGGACGACGAACCCATCGAATAGCCTTCAATGGCTACTTTCTGAACCCCGTGTTCCAACATGATATCCCTGGCCCAGAGCGCGTTGTTGTGATAACGCTCTTCGTCGCAGGAGTATGGTGGGAGGGTCTGGATGGTGACGTTACCGAAGCGCCCGGCCTTCGTCTTGTATTCGCAAAGGCTGAACATCTTCACGTTTTCAAACTTCAGGGGCTGGGCGCTGTCGTAAATCGCAATGGCCGGCGAGTTCATCGAATAATCGACGCCCGCAAAAACGGTCATTCCTCGTCACCATCTTCGACAGGTTCTTCGGTTTGGGTTGCATCAACTACGTCCTGGCCGCCACAGATGGGACAGAATGCCGGTTGGTCTTCGCGGCGGGTCAGGACGTAGAAGGTTTCGTCGCAGTCAGCGCAACTCAACAGATGTTTGAAAGTGTTGGACATCGATACTCCGGGAGATCAGTTTGAAAGAACGTGTTCCCGGAAAGAAGTGAAGTCACCAATGTGACGCTCGTCCAGGAACACTTGAGGGAAAGACCGGGGCGGGTTGCCGCCTGCCTGCTCTACCTTAGCATTCAAATCTTCGCGAGTGAAATCGGTGTCCAGCTTGAGCACAGTATGATCAAGCTTACGCGCTTTGCACACAGTGATTACCTGGGTGCATTGCGGGCAGTTTTCCTTGGAGTAAATGATGTACCCCATGATTACAGCTTGTTACCGTCGAGGCCGACAATGTCGGTGGCCGGGGTGGCGATCTTGACGGCGTTTTCGGAGCTGACCTGACTGGCTGCTTCTTTGGTCAGTTCGACCACTTTGGCACGCAGGCGGGCTTCGTCGCTGACAGCCTTGGCTTCGTACGCAACCTGGCCGAAATGAATCTGACCTTCGTTGGCACCGAAACCGGCGGCATGCGGGTCCATGTAGATCAGACCAAACTTGGTGGCGAATGCGTGGGAAGCAACGGCCAGGAAGTGGATGTCGCCGTCGAGGCTGACGGAAATGGCGTCGAACAGATCATCCTTGCCGTCCTGGTGGACGTCCAGGGCGATGCAGATGGTGCCGTACGGGCCGATCATCCACTTGGCACCTTTGTCGCCGTCTTGCAGCGTGAAGGTGAACTCCTGATTACCTTTGAAGGCTTCAGTGGCGTAGGCCTGGATTTCGTCGATGCGGGCCTGCAATTGTTCTGGGGTGCGGGACATTCAAAACTCCGTTGTATCATGATTGGTTGAACGGGGCAAACTATACCCCGCCCGTGTTGTATCTCAAATGGTTTCTACGCTCAAACGGCGGTTAGTCCCACTCAAGACCTTTGTCTTGGTAGTCGAGCACTTTCGCCTTCTCGAAGAAGTTCGACTCGATCACGATGCCGTGCTGGCCCATGTAGTCATTGATCCAAGGCATGGTGTCCTTAGTGACCTCTGGGAACACACGTTGGAGGCTCAGAAGGTCACAACCTTCGTTGGCCAGGAACTTGGTGCCACCCTCGACGATCTCAGGGGTGTAGCCCGGCAACCCGCCGTCAGCGATGTGGAGGCCCCACTGGATTTCCAGAAGCGCGCCGGTCTTGATGATCTGACGGCAGTCTTCCAGCACTTCGGTAGTGAACAGCTCAGGACGCTCAGCCTTCAGGTCATGCCACATGTCGCTGAACAGGTAGGTGTGTTCAGTTTCGTCGCGGGCGATGTATCGGATGTTGTTGGACACACCCGGGAACTTGCCGCCGTTGCGGTTTTGGCTGAAGAACAGACGGAAGCCGGAGTTGAACATGATCTTCTCGATCACGATGTTACCGGCGATGGCCCGCACGAAGTTTTCAGGGGAGTAGTCGTCACGCAGGAGCGAGGTCAGGCGCAGGACGTGCTCGTTCTTGTCAGCCAGCAACGGGTTGGTGCGGTACAGGCTGTACGTTGCGTCTGGGTCCATCCCCAGGGTGTCCACGATCCGACCGTAGGTCAGGCAGTGAATCATTTCCTGTCGGGTCTGCTCGGTCAGAGCGAAGATGTACTCAGGGGTGGTGATGTGCTGCCCGATTGAGGTGGCCAAGGTGCTGAGCTGGATACCGTCCAGGTTGGACAGGAAGCCCAGGGCGCGCTGGATTGCCTGGCGCAGCTTGGGGGTGGCCGCTTCATAGTGAGAGCGGTCGACGACCATCTCAACGTCAAAATGTGTCCACTGGTCGTGGATCATCTTTTCCAGGCGGCGGATCGGTTTGTCATACTTGCACGGACTCACCTTCATCATGTTGTCATTGACACCTTCGATGATACGGCGGTCTTCCAAGCGGACGAACTTCAGTTTTTCGGGTTGAGCGGTGCTCGTCATTCTTACTCCGGGACAATGATACCACCAGTACAACGGGTCTGGTAGGAGGGGAAAGCACCGGAGGCGGCACGAGAGGCAGCCTCCGGGGTAGGTCAGGGTGTTACTGGCAGGACTCGCAAACTTCACCGCTGTCCTGGTGGAATTCAGGCTCTTCCTTCAGAACGACCGGTGGGTTATTCATGTCACCGTTCTGCTGTTCGCCGGAACCGGCTTCAGACTGGACCGGCTTGTTGCGCAGGTAATACGACGTCTTGTTGCCGCCGTCGTACATGCGGAAGTACCAGTCGTTCAGGGTGCGACCCTTGTGCTTCAGTGGGTCACGGTACAGGTTGGTGGACTGGCCTTGGTCGATCCACTTGGCGCGCACGGTGGCCGCGTCGATGATCCAGATCTGGTCAACTTCCCAGACGGTCTTCACCAGGTCAGGGCGGTTATACTTCGCCAGAGGGTTGATGATCTTGAAGTTCCCCGAGAGGTTCTCTTTGACCAGCACACGCTCGTTGATCGGCTGGGTGACTTCGGTGGTACCAACGATGTTGGCGATGGTCGCGGTAGGGGCCAGGGCGATGATGTTGCAGTTACGCATACCACCTTTGACGTACTCACGCAGCTCTTGCCACTCGGCTTCGCTGTACACAGACTTGGTCTGGTTACGGGCGGTGTCGATGGTCAGGATACCTTTGGACCACAACGAACCTTCGAACGACTCGTACGAGCCGCGCTCGCGGGCCAGTTCTGCGGACGCACGGATCGATTCATATGACATGATCTCGAACAGCTCGTCGGCCCACTTCAGGTGCTCTTCGCTTTCGAAGTCGATGCCACATGCAACCAGGGCCTCTGCGTAACCCATCATACCCAGGCCGATCGGGCGGTGCTTCATGTTGCTGTTGCGAGCCTGTTCGGTTGGGTAGAAGTTCAGGTCGATCACGTTGTCCAGGTTGCGGACAGCCAGGCGGATGGTCTTGCGCAGCTTCACGCGGTCGATCTCGCCATGCTTTACGTGCTTGGAGCCGTTGATCGAGCCCAGGTTGCAGACGAAGTGCTCGTCCTTGCTGTTGTTCAGGATGATCTCAGTGCACAGGTTGCTGTTGTGCACGACACCAACGTGTTGCTGTGGGTTGCGACGATTGGACTCGTCCTTCCAGGTGTTCCACGGCGCACCGGTACGGGTCAGGCGATCCAACATACGCTGCCACAGCTCGAAGGCTGGGACTTGCTTGCGGGCCAGGAAGTTGGCTTCAGCTTCCAGGTAACCACGTTCGAACTCTTCCCCCCACGTTTCGTGGAGGTGTGGTACGTCGTTCGGGCAGAACAGGGACCACATTTCCTTGTTACGAACCCGTTCCATGAACAGGTCAGGGATCCAGGCCGCCGGGTACACGTCACGTGCACGCAGGTAGTCGTCACCGGATTGCAGCTTCAGGTCTACGAAGTCAGGGAAGTTCAGGTGCCACACTTCCATGTACGGTGCGAATGCGCCCTTGCGCTTGCCGCCCTGGTCGACCGAGACCGCTGTATCGTTGTAGATCTTGATGTACGGGATCGGGCCGCTGGACTTGCCGTTGGTCGACTTGATGTGCGAGCCCATGGCCCGTACCGGGGTCCAGTCGCTGCCAACACCGCCAGAGAACTTGCTCAGCAGGGCGCAGTGCTTGAATCCGTCGAAGATGTCAACGATGTCATCCTGGAACTGCGTACCGTAGCAGCTGGACATCTGGCTGTGGTTGGTGCAGCTGTTGAACAGCGTCGGGGTGCTGTTCATGAAATCGAACGAAGACAGCAGGTGGTAGGTCTCGATCGCAGCAGCCGTCGGGTCTTTTTCCAGCAGGCTCAGACCCATGGCCACACGCATGAACATGTGCTGAGGCAGCTCATACACGCGGGAGCGCTTACCGTGCAACTGCGGAGAACGCAGGAGGTATCGGTCAGCGATGGTCTGGATGCCCTGGTACGTGAACTGGTCATCACGATGGATGTGTTCAAATACCACATCACACAGAGCATCGATGTCGAAGAAGCCTTCGGACAGTACCAGAGGATTCAGGTGACCGAAGTTTACTCCGGTCTCCAGGTAGGTGCGGAGTTCGCCGTAGTGAGCAACGAACGTACCGGCTTCCTTCTTCAGTTCTTTGATCACGAAGCGGGCCGCGACCTTGTCGAACTCCGGGCTTTCTTCGCTGATCAGGCCGGCGGCGGTGTTCTTCAGCGCCACGTTGATCTCGGCGGTGGTCATATCATCGAAGAACTGCATGTTGAGGTTCGCCAAAAGCTCGGCGCGGTTGACGTTCAGGCCTTCGCACACCTCTTCAGCTTGGCGGGCGATTCGAGTGGCGTCAAAGTCGGCTCGATTACCGTCGGACTTGATTACTTGCATGGATACTCCTGTGGTTGAAACATGATCGCTAAGCAACCTCAGCGACCGATTAATCTATGGAGGACAAAATGAGTCTGCCAATTCTACCCAAGGCCACGTTCCCGTACAAGAACAAGTGGCTCAAGGGCGCTATTAAATTTCACCCTTTCACCTGCGGCCAGGAATCTATCTTGGTTCAAGTGAAGGATTCGGAAGACCCGAAAGAAAAGCTTGTGGCAATCGCCCAAATTCTGGACGAGTGTGTTACCGGCGCTGACTCTCAGACCTTGCCGCTGTTTGCGGTTGAAGATCTGTTCCTGCGAATTCGCGAGAAGTCTGCCGGCGAAACCCTGTCGCTGACTTATGTATGCAGCAACGAGGTGGAGCTCCCAGAAGGCCCCGAAGGAGCCCTGGTCAAACGTTCGTGTAACACCCCGGTAAACGTGGTGATCAACCTCAAGGAAGTCCAGTTACAGCAGGAGGGCGAGCACATCACCACCTTCCAGGTGTCTGAAGACATCGGTATCAAGATGACTTATCCGACCCTGAAGTCGGCATCAGCTTCGGACTCCAACCCGGCGGCCATCGTGCTGTCCTGCATCGAAAGCATCTTCGACGCCGAGACCGTTTACCCGGCCGCTGATAGCACGCCTGAAGAACTCAAACAGTTCTACAACAGCATGCCGCTGTCAGTCAAGAACGAAATCAAACTCAAGTTCTTCGACAGTATGCCCACCCTGCGTTACACCATCAAGGCCAAGTGCCCGAAATGCGGTTACGACCACGTCCAGGAGATTGAGTCCCTCAACAGCATTTTCACCTGATGTTTGAATTGGAGCTCATTGAATATTTTGAGATTGGTCATATCCTGAAGCGTGATTGCGACATAACCCTCACCGAGTACAATGCGATGCTGCCATGGCACCGTGAAGTGTACACCACCCTCATCAAGCGGGATCAACAAGCCGAAGCACAACGTCAGACCGGGCGGAGGTAATCCTCCCCCTCCCTGGCGGGTCTCTAATTAGCTGAGACAACCAAATTCGGATACCGCTATGATCGACAATCCTTCCCTGTTTTTTGGCACGGTTGAGGACGTAGACGACCCTCTCCAAGTGGGGCGGGTCCGCGTTCGCGTCGTCGCCATGCACTCTACCAACAAATCCCTAATCCCCACTGAATCATTGCCTTGGAGCCACGTCAGCTCCGATGCAAACAACGCCGCGTTCGACGGCCTGGGCTGGTCCCCAACTGGTATTCAGGTTGGCACCGTGGTCTGGGGCTTCTATACCGATGGTGATAAGCTGGAACCGTTTGTCGTTGGCACCTATCATGGTGTCGGGGAGGACGGTACTCACGACGTGAACCCGTTGGCTCGGGGTATTGTTAGCCCCGCGATGGCAGCCAATAAGACGCAGTTCGCTACAGCGGGCGTCGGGGTACGGGCTACGAGTCCGAATAGTACTCCAGAGGAGGACGCCGGGCAAGCGCAAACCAGCTCTGGGGGCGCTGCCGACCCGGCTTTAGCAGTCAAAAACGATATCTCGGCGAAACAGGCTGCTCAACTGGAAACGGTCAAGTTGACTGATGCCCAGGTTGCCACTCTGAAGTCCGTATGCGCAGGTGACACCAAGAAGTATGCGTTCATGTGTAACGTGCTGTCAATCGAGAACCGGGGCAAGCCTGCCCCCTCGAACGCAGTCAGCCCGGCGGGCGCGGCGGGACCATTCCAACTGATGCCTGCTACGGCCAAGGCCGTGGGTCTCACTGGGGTTGGCGGTGCCAACGACGAACGGAACAGTTTCCCTGCTGCAGCCGGCGGCGTAAGCGACCTGTATGACGAACTGAATAAGCGATACAATGGCAACCGCCGGGGCATGTACGCCGATTATAACGGTGGTCCCAAGTTCGGCAAAGCCGAAGTGGCCGGTTCGCCGCTCAGCAACAGCGAGAACAATCAGTATGTGGCGATGGCCATGTACCTGGAAGAAAAGAACGGCACCTCCACGCCACCAGCCCAACCCAACACCGACCCAGATACCACCAACGAATTCGACCCGAACAAGTGGATGTCGATCGCTGAGAAGGAAATCGGTATCAAGGAGGTCAGCGGTTCTGGTGCGAACGCTCGGATCCTCGAGTACCACGCCCAGACCAGCCTCAATGCATCCAGCGACGAAACCCCTTGGTGTTCAGCGTTCGCATGCTGGGTGATGAAACAGGCCGGTATCGCTGGTACACGCTCCGCATCCGCTCGGTCGTGGGTGAACTGGGGTTCATCCCTGACTGGCCCCCGGTACGGTGCCGTGGTTGTCATCACACGCGGTAACGACCCTCGGTTGGGTCACGTTGGCTTCGTCTCGCGGTTTGACAAGGACTATGTGTGGCTGCTCGCGGGTAACCAGACTGACTCGGTCAGCGTTGTACGGTTCAGCCGCGCCAACGTATTGGCCTACCGCTGGCCAGGCCCCACCAACACCCTGGAAGCGGTGTCTGAGGCTGAAGCCAACCCAACCTGGTCCCAACCTATCGGCGGTGCAACCGTCTTCGTCCCACCAGCCGCCGGGGCGCCGATCGTTGTTGGTGCAGGCCCGTACCCTCACAACCGGGTATTCCAGAGCAAATCTGGGCACGTGATCGAGCTGGATGATACGCCGGGCAACGCCCGGATGCATCACTACCACATGTCCGGCACCTTCCGTGAAGTACTGAACGAAGGCACCCTGACAGACAAGAGTGTTCAGGATCGGTACACAATCACCACGTTCAACAGCTATGAGATGGTCGGGAAGAATTACAGCCTGACGGTCAATGGCACAGCATACCATCGGTATGGCGGCGCGGCGGTGTTTCACAGCGATACCACGCTCTTCCTGGAAGGTGGGTCCCGGGTCCAGGTAAACTCGCCACTGGTAGCATTCAGTGAACAGATCGCGGCCCCTTCGGCTTCGTTCCAGGCTCTGGACGTGCTGGGTGTCATCGAGGGCACTTGTAAGAACGCCCTGTGGGCAGCCCAGGCTGGTAGCATCGGCGGCGCGGCCCAGGCCGTCATCAACAAGAATATCAACACCGCGATGGAGGCATCCGTCAAGGCCGCTCAGGACATGTCTGCTGACAAGTTCACCGCTTCCTTCGGGCCAACCCCTCCCGCCGCTTCTACGGCACGAGAGGGTGATATCTGGGTGCCTACCGGCGTTTCAGGTACACAAAGTGGACAGCAGATCTTTAAAGACGGAGCCTGGGTCCCAGATACCGAATCCAAGGTCAGGATGGTCCCAGTTACCGCCGCTGGTGAAGACGGGAAGCCGACCTACTTCATCCCTGACTCAGCTACCCCGGTCACGGTCATCGCAGGTTCTTCTGAGCCTATCCTGTCTGAACTGGAGAAAGCTGAAGCTGGGCACATGTGGGTCAACAAGCTCACTGGTGTCGTGAAAGAATGGGCGCCGGTGGCAATGAAGTGGGCTGTGGTCGGTGGCATGGCCGCGAAGATTTACTCGGATGACACGAACAATGTTGGCGGGCAACCGGCCGGCGTGGTAGCGTCCAAGGCGATCGACGGTTACGAGAAGGCTGTTCAGGCCCTCAGCTCCCTGGCCAAAACGAGCACGGCACTGGATGGCCAGGTGAAGTCGTTCTACCAGGAATCTGAGCCAACCCCAGAGCAGAACGCGGCGGTGGGTGACTACTGGTTCGACGTCGATAACCAGTACCGGATGTACGTGCTGACCATCGTGGACAACGCCCCTGTCTGGAAACGCGACGAGAGCGAAATTGGCATCTTGCTGAAGAACCTCTCAGGCCTTCAGACCGGTAAGTCCACCACATTCTTCCAGGAAGAAGACCCGACCCTCAACGTGGCCATCCGCGTAGCAACCGGCGACATCTGGTTCCAGCCCGAAGAAAAGCTGTCTCGTCGATGGGACGGTAGCCAATGGGTCCTGGTGAAAAGTAGCGGTGACTCGATCAACGGCGGTACGATCTCGAACACCAGCATCACCACCAATGCGAACGAGACCCAGGAACGCCTGGTAATCGACTCCGCAACCAACAGCACCAGCTACTACGGCCCTGACGGTACAGGTACAGTCACCGAGCTTGCCCGAACCGGCGGCACCAGTGAAGTGGGTACGGAGAGTGTCCAGAAACTCGGGAGCACTACCAGCCCGCTGATCGCACAGGAACTGGAAAGCTCTGCCACCGCGTTGAAGGTAACCGGTGGTTCAGAGTTCAACGGTCCAGTGTTGATCAAGGATGCGATGGCGACCACCAAACCATTGAAGGTCGGCCCATACATCATCGGTTCCGGTACGCCCCCGGCCGCCGCGTCTTACCCTTTGTCTATGATGATCTTCGCAACGTCAGACGCTACCCCGGTGGTGACTCCGTGCTACTCAGACGGTGTCAACTGGCGCAAATTCAAAGACGACACGGTGTTCATCTAAGGAGGTGACTTGTGGCATCAACGCCTGCATACCGGGACTTCGACCTAACGTTCGGAGCCCACCCAATGTCCGGTGACGTAAGCATGAGGACTGACGCCGCTGCTGTGCTTCAGTCCATCAAGACCCTGGTTATGAGCATGGAGGAGGAAATCCTCTTTGCCCCCCAGATCGGCGGCGGGGTGTACAACCTGCTGTTCGACCTGGCCGGGCCGCTTACCGAGATCAACATCAAGAACCGTATCGAGGATACCATCAGGGCATTCGAGCCCCGGTGCGACCTCAAGACGGTGGTGGTGAACCGCTCGCCCGATGGGCACGGGTTTATCATCAGCCTGCTGTTCTTCATTCTCAACAACCCGGACCCGATCGAAGCGGTCATCCCGCTGAAGCGTCTCCGCTAAACGACAAAACCCCCGCCCGGCTTGCGCTGGACGGGGGTTTTCTTTTGAGGTCAGACAACTGTGGGACGCATCACCTCGGTGAATTCCTTCAGGATTTGCTCGCGCTCCTCGCCGGTGAATGTATCCGCGTAGACCACCATTGCGTCACGCAATGCGATCTCCATCAAGTCGGCCATGAGCTTGGACTTGGTGATACCCAACTTATCGGTCAGCATGTTCAGACCCCGGTCGACCCCACCAGGGAGCCGAACCGTGTTCGACATCTTGGGTTCCTTGTTCGCTGCATTCACCAAACCTTCGACATACTGCTTCACGTTATTCGACAACATCACAATCTCCCAAGTGGCCCCGGTTGCCCAGGGCCGTATCAATCACAGTTGTTTGAATTTCGCTTCCGACATAAACTTCAGATTTACATAAATTCTTGCTGGAAATTGGTTGAAAACCTTACCCTTCGAGGATACGTTCAGGATCATGTCCTGCTCGATCCGCACGTTGTTGCCGTTCTTGATACCGACGATGGCGAAGCGGCAACCGTTGATGTGGAGACATTCAGCTTTTTCCAGCTCACCCATCTTACCTTCGATCTTGTTGGCCCAGGCCATCACGGTTTCGGTGGCGTGTGCTACAGCCATGCGCTCTACTGCTTCTGGGTTCAGGGCGTAGATTGCGGCGCCGTCACGGGTGCGGTTGCGGCTACCTTCGACCGGGTTAGTGCAGACAACCACGCGGCGGACGGTCTCGGTCCAGAGGCTGTAATACTTGCTGTTGGACACGTTGTCGAAGGTGTTGGTGAATTCACCAACCAGGAAATCGTACTGCTGGCCGATCAGGCGGGTGTAGTTGGCGGTCAGTTCTGGGATGCGGGCTTCGAGGGCGGCTTTCAGGGCTTCGGATTTCATGGCTAGTTCCTCAGTGAACTCGTTTCGATGGGCCCATTATACCAGTGTTATTGAACCAGTACAACCCCCAAAAGTAAAATAGTTCAAACTATTTTACCAGTGACGCGGAAACTCCAGAACGTCACCGTCTTTTGCGCGAAGTACCCAGTTCTCGTCGATGCGCAGGAACACGCCCCGGTGTACGTCGCCATCGACCATCTTCTGGCAATACTTCGACACCCTGACGCCCCGGTCGGTCAGATACTTCAGACCATCGAAAGTGGATGGGCTCTTGTCCGACTTATAGAGCTGCTCGAACACCACGGCCTCGATCCTCGACTTGATGATCTCGCGAGCGCAGCCCAGGCAAGGCTCGTGGGTAACGACCAGCGTGGCCCCGGCGGCGGTTTCATGGATGTGGCGCAGCTTGTCTAGGCAGTTGATCTCGGCGTGGACGACATCTTCTTTGGTGACGTTGTTGATTTCACACTCGTTGTCGTCTCCTGGGTATGTGCCATTATAACCACACCCCAGGGGGCTGTCGTGCTTGATCAGAACAGCCCCGACCTTGTTGCGCTTGGCTGAGCTCTGCATGGCATAGGCCCAGGCCGCTGCCATGTGGGCTCTCATGTTCTTCGGTTTGTAGCTCATACCACACCGCCCATGGCTTTCTGGAGGCGGAGGAAATCCAGTACCGAGTCATGGACAGGGTCATGGTAGACCATCTGTGGATAGTCCGACGGCTTCACACCGGCGTACCGGTCGTTGATGCCACAACCACGGAAGAAGCTGACGATCTCGGTGGTGTGGTGGTAGTGCCACGGCTCGCGGTCTTGCTGGCCACAGGTGATTTCGATGATGTGCTGGAGCTTCTTGAAGTCGAAGGCGTTCCGGTCAAACCACATCACCGAGCGCGGCTCAACCCCGAGCGAACGACAGAAGATGCTCATGGTGTCAGCGATCTTGTCCAGGGACAAGAACTCGGTTTCTGGGCGCACGGTGAAGGACTTCTCGCGGGCGGCGTCGGTTACGCTCTTGTCTTCACGCCACCAGTCGATGGTACGCTTCTCACGCACCCGGCCGCGCTTGGCCTGGTCCATCGGGTCTAACCGGAAGAACAGGCTCTGCTCTTGAGCCAGCTGGTCAAACGTGTAGTTCTTCGACAGATCAGCAACGACAAGCCCGACCGACAGGACGATTGCATCGTCGTACCGGGCCAGGGTTTCAGTATCGAGCACGGCAATTGGATTTTCCATACAGCTCCTTAATGTCGGTATTGAACCTGGCCGGCGATAGACCACGTAGGTTGGTTGATGCCGTCGTTGAACAGGCGGTACAGGTTGGGGTCAGGGCGGATGGCCAGGAGGGTCTCGTAATCTCCCTCTCCAGGGCTTGCATGTTTTGTGACGATAACGTTGGCCTTCAGCGGTAGACGCTCGTCCAGCTCCTGCAGGAAGTCCATGGTCTTCATCAATCGCCCTTGGATGTAGGCGGGCGGGTACTCTTTACAGACGAACGTGATATCACGAACACTGCCCGGCTCTTGAGGGACAGGTTTAATCATTCTTTGCTCCTTGGTAAATACACGATAACCATCCGGCCACCCCTAGAGGAACCAGCCATGATCATCACTAGCGAATACACCCCCGTGGCCAACGCGGCACTTGTCGAACTGGCCCAGCACAATCTCTTCCGCATCCACGTTGGTGTGAAGTATTACAACCTGGTCTCAGGTTCCTACGTCGAAGTCAACCCAACTGCTGGGTCCATCGATGTGACGGTTTCCAAGCCGACGCTGCGGGCTCCGAAACCTGTGGGGACGTTGGTGGCGACCGATAAGGTAACCGATCTTGTCAACGATGGCCCTATCACGGCGCTTCAAGCTTCGAAAAACGTGAACATCGCCGGGGCCACCCACTACAAGCTCGTCATCGTCACCGAGCGGTAACAGAAAGGGGAGCCGGCTTGCGCCAGGCTCCCTTTTTCGTTATTCAGCCAACAGAACGGTGAAGTCGTCGCGCAGCTGGTACTTGATGACCTTCTCGAAATATTCGCTGAATTCATCTTCGCGCTGGGTCACCACCATCAGGTTGGTGCTGTTGGCCATCTGGGCTTCGAACATGCCCATGAAGTCCACCACGCCTTGCTGGCTCAGGTTTTCCAGCACTTCGTCGAGGATCAGCAGGTTGCAACTGATCGAACTTTTCATCGAGGCGATTTCGCGCCAGGTGAACAAGATGGCCAGGTCGATCCGGCGCTGTTGACCGGTAGACAGGTCATACAGGTTCTGGTTCTTGCGGGTAGGGTCCGCCATCTCGATATTGAAGTCTTCGTCCATGACGAAGTTGATGTACATGCCCATGCCATCCAGGATCTCATTGACCCGGCGGTTGAAGAATGGGATGTACTGCTTCACCACGTCGGCCTTCACGCCGTTGTCCTTCAGGATGATCAGCAGGTCGCTGTAGTTCCGCACTTCCGCCTTCAGGGCGTCATACTTGGATACCAGGGCTTCCTTCTGGGTGTTCAACTCCTCCTGCTCAACTTTGAGCTTCTTCAGCTGCTCGTCAGCACCTTGGTCCAGGTTGCGTTCGATGATGTCGCGCTGGGTCTTGATCTCCGCCTGGAGAACCAAGATCTGGCCGTCCAACGAAGCAATCGCCGCGTTAAACTCATTCAGCTTCGTTACGAAGGCCATGTTGGCCTCTTTCAACGGCACCCTTTCGGCTTCGAGCTGGGCAGTTGCCGCCTTCCATTCAACCCGGACGCTGTCCAGGGCGCCTTCCATTTCAGAAGAGATACCCTGTACCACGGCCGGGCCGCTGAGGGCTTCCAGCGCCGCTGTTTGGTCGCTCACGTCTTTGGAGATGGCCGCGATTTCGTCTTCAGTGGCCTTCTTGGCGTCCAGGACCGCTTGCTCAGCCTCGGTCAGTTTCGGGGCCAGGCGCTCCAGACCAGAATTCACTTCAGCCGCGCTGGTTTCCATCTCACCAGCAATGCGGTCTTTGTGCGCGTCAGGTACAACCTGCATGCAAGTTGGGCAATCACCCAACGAGCGGAAGCTGTTAGCCTTCGATAGTTCACCGCTCGCCTTGCGTTCCAGGTCACCCTTGATACCACGCATGCGGGTCAGTTTGGAGCTGGCTTCGTCCTGGGCGGCCCGGCCGCGAGCCGATGCTTCTTCAGTGCGGGTACGCTGATCGGTGTTCAGCGTACGCAGTTGGGTCTGGTGGGACAGGTTGATCTGTTGGATCCTGTCGCTGAAGCCCTTGCGGGTTTCTTCCAGGTTCGCATTGAACTGGTCATCGACGGTCTTGATCGATGTCTGGATCGCGGAAAGCTTGTCGGCTTCTACGGCTGCCTCTTCTGCCGTCTCCTGCCGCTTCGCGTCTAACCGGCTACGAACGTCACCCTTCTTACTGAGATCATCCTCGAGCGCGGTAATACGCTCCCGAGCGCTGGTTACGATGTCGCCCCGGTTCGTGTTGTGCTGCTCTACCAGCCGGGTCACTGAACTCAGCTTTTGGTCTACCGCGGTCATTTCAAACTCGACATCGCTGACCTGGCGGGCCAACACCTTCATGTCTTCCTTGGCCACTTCGTTCATAGAGCCGAAGATGCCGGTGCTGAGCATTTCGTCGGCCACGTGGCGGCGGGTACTGGCATCCATCTTGATGAACGGAACGAAGCGGTCACGGCCCAGGGCGATGACGTTTTCGAAGATGACGTGGTCGAAGCCCAGGACTTCCAGCAGACGCTTCTGGTTGTCCGTGTTATCGGAATCGTTCTTCCACAACTCACCTTCTTCGTGGACTTCGAACACTGCAGGCTTCTGGCCCCGGCGGACCAGGTAGTTCTTCCCACGAGCTTCGAACTCAACTTCTACCAGGCTGTCCTTGTTGGACTTGCTGTTGATGAGGGAAGTCTTGCGGGCCTTCTCGCCGTACGCCTTGTCGAACAGGCCGTAGTACAGGGCCGAGATAGTCGTGGTCGACTTACCAGCGCCGTTGTCCACCGACACGACCAGGGTGGAAGGGTTCTCGATGAGGTCAACCTCAATGAAGCTTGCCCCCACCGATCGGAAGTTCTTGCTGCGGACCTTCTGCAGAATTACCTTGTGGCTCATACCCGCTCCTCGGCGCGCTTCAGGACGTCAGCAGCAATCACCTTGAGGCGAGCCGCATCACTGACCATTTCCTGGCGGTCGATGTAGTTGCTGACGACCTCGTTGGTCTTCAGGGTGTAGTTGATTTCGGAATGACCCGTACCGGCTTCAGTTTCAGCCTTCGTGGTTTCAACCATGATGGTCTTGTCGATCACCGCGTAGTCGATCAGCTCCAGCTTGTTGATGGCCGCGAGAAACTTCTTCATGTGGGCCGGCGTGCCGTGCTCGTTGATCAACACCTTCATTATGGTGCCTTTGAAGGCATCCAGCAATGAATCGTCAGTGTAGTCAGCCTTCGGGTCGTACTCGACCACAGAGAACATGGTCATCCATTCCGGGTTGTTGTTCTCGGTTTCTTCCATTGTGTCATGGTCGAGAACAGTGAAGCCCCGGTTGGCCCCGTCGACGTAATCGGCCCAGGTCAGGTGGTATGGTGCACCGATGTACCCGATGTTACGGCGGCGGCTGCGTGTGTGGTAATGGCCTGTCAACACCAGATCGAATCGATCGAAGATGCTGCTCTCCATCCCATGCTCGCTCATGACACCGGAGTACATTGGGAACCCGGCCAGCTCAAGGTGGCCCACTACCACGTTTGCATCAACGGTGCGGAGGAACTCTAATGACGCTTCGCGGTTTTCGTCGTTGATCCAGGGGAGCATGGCGATCTTGACGCCGTCCACCGGGGACACATACAGCTCAGCTTCGCGGTATGATTTGACCAGGCCGCCAGACAATCGATCAAGCAGCTCAACCCAGCTGATGCGGTTGGACTCACGGAGGGTGATGTCGTGGTTACCGGTGATGGCCATGATTTCGACGTCGACGCCCTTGGCCTTCATCTGGTCCCGGTAGTTCTCCATCATTGGGAGCAACTTGGTGATGAGGAATTCGTAAACCCGGCCGTGTAGGGTCTTGCGGACATCGAACAGGTCACCGACGAACACAACGCGAGCGATGCCCTGTTCGATCAGCTGGTCAAACATCCATTCCAACCACTGGGCCTGGAATTCCAGGAAGTGGTGATTAGAGCTGCGAACCCCGAGGTGGAGGTCGCCAATCCATGCGGTACGCTTCATACTTCAAGTGCCTCTTCAGACATATCAGGTTCTTCAGCAGCGAAGAATTCATCGAAAATGGATCGCGCTTGCGGCGGGGCGGCGGCGCGGGCTTTTTCAGCGTTCTTGACCCGGGTCACTTCCATCTTCGCTTCATACTCAGCGATTCTGGTCATGTAGTCCTGAGTGAAACCGGATTCTTCCAGGGTGGCCATGGTATCCACGTTGTCCATGTCGTCGCCCAGGGCGGCAAATCCACCGGCCATCTCGAACAGCTTCAGCTTGTAGTACTCTTGGCGCTGTTCCATCTGGATACGGTTACCGAAGGTGTTCATCACAATGCGAGTGATGTACGAGAAGGCGTTCGGCTTGCCGCTGCGAGTGATGGCGAACGGGTCGAAGTTGTGCAGGTATGCACAGCAGTTTTCGATCGCGTCTTCAATCATCTCTTCTTTGTAGCTGTACCGGTTGTAGTTGAACCGGGTCGCGATGTTGCGGCTGATCTTGAGGATGCACAGACCAACAAACTCTGGCATCTTCGGGCGCTTTTCGTCGCCATTGGCGGCCGCCGCGTTACACTTGATACGCCACTCGGATAGGGAAGCGCTCAGCTTCACGTTGTCGACATAATGCGGGCGGGCGGGCTCTTCGGCTTTCAGGCTGTCGAGGGTGAGGCTGTCAATATCTTCAATGTCAAACTTCTCAGCCATTAGATCTCCGTACGCACAGACCAGGGAGGTCTATGGTTTCTGTTGAGTTATCGGATCCCGCGTTGGCCCAAACATCAGCCAGTTCGTTATTGGGTTCGCCGCTGTGGCCACGCTCCCATTTGACGGTATGCATGGTTTCATCCCAGAGGGAATAAACTTCCTTCCAAAGTTCAAGGTTTTTAACCTTGGCCCCGGCGGACGTCTTCCAACCCCTGTGCTTCCAGCCCTTCATGTATTCAACGATACCTTTCTGAACATACTGACTATCAGTAATGAACAGCAGAGGGGTATCACCTTTCCCGAACAGGCGGAGGGGTCGAATGAGTGCCAATAGCTCGCCGATGTTATTCGTCGAGGGGGCTGGTAGGTGGCCATATACCACGTGTGTCTTGTCGCGGATTTGAGTTACGAACGCCCAGCCTGCGCACTCGGTAGTCCGAGGTCGAGAGGAGCCATCCGTGTGGATAGTGAGCATAAAGAGGCCTCTTGAATACAGGCCTCCATTATACCACTCAAAGAGCTTCGGGGCAACGAATTACGCGGCCCGAGCGGGGAGTTGAGCCAACTATCGGGCTCAAGGGACGGATACTGGATCCTGGGGGATTGCCTTGTAGATCAGGCAGGAGGTGTCGTTGGCCGTCAGGGTAACCAGGGCGTTAGAACCGTGTTGGTCGATTGCGATGGTGATCAACAGGTTCTCGTCTTCTGTCTCGGCGTTCTGGAGCGCGATGGACACCGAGAAGGACGGACATTTGACGTCCAATGATGGTACGTTACTGACCGGCGGCGAAACCACCAAATCAGTTGCATACGTGTTATCCTGATTCACCCGGATCATCAGCGAAGCCTTACGGGTCATCGCGGTCGTATCAGGGATGAGGTATGCACGCAGGTCCATATCGACCCAGATGGTGTCCTCGACGTTCGTGGGGACAATCATCTTGAAGAAGTTCACGCGCCCTGTTACCGAAGTGACAGGCTCGTTCATCACGCTGAGCTTCCGACCATTCTCAGATACCAGGCCGGTAATCGCCTGGTACGACTGCTTGAGGTAGGAGCCGTCGGATTGCACCTGGTAGAGCCCGCGCTTGCGGGGGTCAGGGTCGGCCGTCACGTAACCGATCGCGTCTTGAGGGAGCGGAGGGATCGTCTCAATGAGTGATTCGTATGAGTCGAACTCCACAATGGGGTGAAAATACCCCGTACTGGCCATTCGCCGGGCAATAGCCCCAATGCTCTCGACCGGGCCGTTGTCGGTCTGCATGATCCCATTGCCATTGATGAAGAAGTTGAACTTCTGCGACAAATTCTTGACCACGTCGAGCGCGTTCTGTACACTGGTTTCTAGGCTATTTCCCATGTTGAGGGTCTCTGAGCAGGGTTAAATACGTTCAACGATACTTACACGACCACCGTTCCGGGGATCGACATGCTACCAACCAAATACAGATCACTGTTCACCGGCACCGAGATCGATCAGATTCTCCAGTCGGTGCGAGACAAGATCGACAAGTCTGCAATCACACAAGACTTCAGCAGCGGCGAGGCGGACCAAGTTGTGTCTGCAGCGGCTGTCAAAGCCCTGTCAGAAGCGTTCGACAACACTTTCACCCCTACCGGCGTGAAGGAACTTCTGGCCCAGGCCCCTGACTCCAACATCTTCACCGATGACGACAAGCGCAAGGTCGATGCGATCAACGTCCAGTTCAAGGGCACCGTGGTGGACATTCCATCGCGTGACGCCATCGACACCGCCCAGTACACCGGGGGTGAAGTCATCCTGGTTCTGCGTACGGCGGCCCGCACAACTGAATTCCAGTGGTGGGACGGCCTGACAGACTCATGGGAGCCCGTGAATGCCGGCGTGGGTGACATTGAGACGGTAGTTCTGCCGACTGGTACCACTGTCATCGCCGGGTACGACTCCACTCTCATCTCTGGAGTCAAATACGTCATCCACGGCAAATCCGCCACTGGGGATTCCCATATGGCGGAGGTGATGATCGTGAGCAAGGGGGTTGAGATCAGCTTCTCGGTCTTCGCTGAGGTGGTGGCCGGCGTTGATGCATTCTACCTCTCTGTCACCAAAACGGGCGACGAGGTCGAACTCAATGTTACGACCACCACGGCTCTGACTTCAATCACTATCTTGAAGCAAGCCGAGTTTTAAGAATGCTTCGCACCCTTCCGGATCTTGTTCGAGCGGCCGTACCGGCGGGTGGTGTCGCGGATCGATTCGCTGGTGTCGATCAAAATGGCGTCGAGCTCAAAAACAGCCGGATCGATCTCATTGAGCTTGATCTGGTATTGCTTCTCGATGGCGGCTGAGAGGTCCTTCAAGGCATCCTTCACCCAGCCCTTGACCTTCTCTTCCTTCGACACGTAGGTCCCAGGAACGCACTTGTGGCGTGGGAGGCCGGCGAACAACTTCTTCTGCTTGATCAGCTCGTGGTAGAGCCAAGTCATGTGGCGGACGTACTGCTCGAGATACAGGCGGAAGTAGGACTGATGGCCCAGGTAGCAGCCCTCAAACTCGTCATCAGGGACCAGCGGGCAGTGATGCAGCCAAGGATTGCGGCCGATCGCCGCCGGGTTGAACGAATCGCCCAGGTCAAGGCTCACACGACCTTCCCAGGTCTCCGCTTTGCGGTTCCAGGTAGGGTTACGTCGGCCGACCACCTTGCCGTCAGGGGTGGCAGTGAAAAATTTGATACCGCGCAGAAAGCGGTCGTTCATTACACGAGGGCGGCGGGCGGATTTGACGTTCTTGACCTGGACTTCGGCGTTCATAGTGTGACCCCAACGGAATTCAAATTGGTGGTGTAGTAGAGTTCGACAGCATTTTGAGCTGCGGTGAGGGTTTCGCGTTCTGTGTGGTTGAGGAGCGAATCAGGAATCGTGAGGCACAGGGATTCAGTCAAAACCGACAGTTCGTACATCTTGTCACGGAAACCATGGCTTTTCCGGTCTTTAGCCGGGGTGGCGTTGATCTCTTTGAGCAGTTTAGTCAATCGTTGCATGTGTTCAAACCAGGGCCGGGGCGGCGTGGCATGCAGCCAGCGCAAAGGCCATCAAAGTGAGTTGAATTACGGCCTTCATTTGAAGGGTCCTCTATGTGTTCTATGGGGCCTAAATTACCTTAGAATCAGGGACTTAGACAACATCCCCAGTACTCAACATCAAGGATCAAACTTATGGGCCGTATCACCGAATTCAAACTACGTGCAGTTATCACTTCAACCGGTCAAGAGATTGAAGGTTTTTATCCTGTTCCACACTACGCCGAAATGGTTGAGTCTGGAATGAGCGAAGCTGAAATCCAGCTTGCGGTCATGGACGAATGGCTGGCAACCCAAGTGTCTATCGTCGAGGCCAAGAAAGTATGAAACCACATGCAGTCCTCATGGCTCTGCTGCTCGTCATCAACCTCTTGACGTTCGGTCAGTACCCCGTAACGCTCGAGCAACGATACCCGCGTTGGAACTCAAACGGCGCCCATTACATTGTTCGGGCACCTCGACATCGCTACTGAAAAATCAAAAGGCCGACCTGGTTTCCCAGGTCGGCCTTTTTCTATTGGGCTTCGAAACGCCGTTTGGTCGTCTCATGCCCCTCTGCCTCATAGAACTCAGTGCGCTTGAGTGCATGCCTGACCGCGTAGTTGTTGCGGCCGGCGGTCCTCAAATCATCCACCAGGTCGTACAGGTTGGAGTAGTCCTTCGACTTGTGAAGACGCAGCACCCGCCCGATGGACTGGAGCACCCTCACGATCGATTTGGACGGGTGACAGAACACGATGTTGCGCAACCGCTTGATGCTGATGCCCGTGCTCACGCACCCATATGTCCCCAAGATGATCACGCCATCCTCGGCTTCGGCTAACGCCTTGATCATATCCCGCTCACCAGTCTTGACGTCGCCGTGAATTACCTTGACGTCGAGCCCGGCTTCCTTCATCAGCCCTTCCAGCAAGAGCAAGTGGCTATCCACGCGCTCGAACAGGAACAGGCTGTTCCCCTTCAAGGATCTCGCCAGATTGACGATGACCTTGTTCCGCCACTGATGTTCGAACAGGAATTCAACCTCCTGCTGGAACGACAGCGCTTCCCCGTCTTTCCCACCCCCGTTCACGTGTAACCGGTCGGCTATGTTGTATGACAGCAACAGCTGACGCACATAGACCTTGGTCGCCCGGCCGCTATCGATCAACTCTTTGGTGGTGACCACCCGTTGCGCCGGCCCGAAGCACGCCTGTACTGCAATCGGGTGCAGCTCGTTGTCCTTCAGCGTACCGGTCAGGCCGATGCGGATGAAAGCGTTCGTGCTGTAGTTGCAGATGTTGGTGAGCTTCTTGGCGGACGCGCCGTGGCATTCATCGACCAGCAGTACAGCCATCTGCTCGAAGAAATCGCGATCCATGTCCTGGATGGCTTGCCATGTGGAGATAAAGATGGGCTTCGGAGAGGCCTTCGTTGCGCCGTCCACGATACCATGTACCTTGGCAGCAGCGTTCCAGCCATTCCTCTTCGAGTAGTCCGAGAAGTCCTTCGAGAGCTGGTTCACGAGCTGGGCCGTCGGCACCACCACGATCTTCTTCATCTCAGGATACAGCTCGTCATAGAAGCGGTTGATCAGGTAGATGATCAGCGACTTGCCCGCGCTTGTGGCGGCCAGCAGCGTCAGCTTCTGATACTTGACAGTCAGGAACAGGGACTCGACCTGGTAGTCATATGGCGATATGGATTCGCCGTCTTCGTCGCTGATGTCCAACGAGTCGACCCAGGCCTGAATCTCTGCCCGGGTGATCTTGTTGATCAGGTTCTTCTGGAGCCCAGGGTCTACCGTGTAGGTGTACTTGGATTCCTTCAGCCACCTGAGCAGGATGAACAACAGCCCGGCCTGCATCTTGCCGGTCTTCTTGTCGTACATGCGCACAGTCCCATCCCACTTGTTCCACTTGGTGGGCACATGGGTCGGGTCCAGGTACTTGAACGACTGATAGATGTCCTCGATGCAGCTGTCATCTTCGGCGGTTACCTTGATGAAGCTCTCATTCAGCGAGGTGATATGGAACTGGCCCATAGCGGCTTTCCGTTAGACTTCAATATTCTAACTTAGGCCGCCTCTTCGAGCTGCTTTCTGAACTGTTTGACGCGTGCTGCCAACTTGGGCAACAGCTCTTTCCTGCGGAATTCAATCACCGAAGCGCGTGGTGATTTCTCAGTGGCGATGATGTTCACCAACCGGTCGATCCGGATGCCAAACATCTCTTCGAACATCAGGCTGTAACACAGCAGCTGAAGACCGTAGTCCTCAATGTGTTCCTTACACTTGATTTGGTTCGAAGTCTTGTAGTCGATGATACACAACTCACCTTTCCAGACTGCTATCAGGTCTACCCGGCCGGCCAAGCGGAGCATTCTACTGAAAAGCGGTATCTCAATGGCGTAGACCTCAGTCACACTGTTCAAGTATGGCCGGATCTGATTGAAGAGGCTACGGTGTATGCCAGCAGACAACTCGAAGTCGGGAAGATTATTCAAGTAATCCTCGCACGCCTTGTGTACTGCTTCACCCCGCACTGCGCACCGCTGGGTTTCAGCGGAAGCGGCCTCAGCCCCCAATCTTTCGCGCCACTCATCTAGCCAACCATGGTCGCTGGTCTTGCCGAGAAAAGTGGTTACACTGTGATACTTGAATCCGTCCGGCGTAGTATACCACCTACCGGCGTCCGTTGTTACACATTCTAGTTCTTGAAACGCAAGCTCCTTGTGCTTGAACGTTGGTCGCTCAAGCTTCAGTGATCTGAGCGAGAGTGTCATCAGCGCGGCCCGGCAACCATGACGACTTTTGCTGACTTGACCGAATCACGGTAGAGCAGCACTTCCTGGGCCTGGGCGAAGTATTCCCAGTCATCCATGTCGTCGAGTTGGCTGAACCCTATGATGTCGGTGAGGTTCGTGGTATCGCAGATCACTTGGTCTAGCGTTGCGTCGAACTCAATGACCAACCCAGCTACGCCTTCCTGGGAGTAGCTCTCTGCCACGGCGCGACTTTTGGTGGCGTGTAGTGTGACCTGGGAGCCAGACGGCGAGAGGAAGCGCTCGGGGACTTCGTCACCGGCCTTGAGTTGGTAAAACTCTTCAGCCTCCTGCTTAGTCATGTTGGCTATACTCAACCCACGAAACAGCTTGTAACCATCGCCCTTGGCGGTTTGGGACAAGAATGTTAGGACTTCATCGCTAGGCATCGCGCCGTTGCGGCTGGCCAAGGTCACAAGGTGGAGGAACGTCACCGCTTGCTGAACCACGTTCTCGCTTTCCAGGAACTGTGTGAATGTTTTCATGCTTCACCTGTTACGTGCCGGAGGTAAACCGCTTGTAATCGAGAATGGTCTTGACATCGTAGCCACGGGTCTGAAGGCACTTGATGCCATTCTCGATCGCTTTGACACGATGCTCAGCTTCGTTGATCAACCGGTTCATGTTGGTGATCATTGGGTCAGCATCGATGTACTTGTCGACGTCGGACTTGATCACAGTTTCTTGCAGGGGATGCTTGCGATAGAAGTCACTCGGCAGCTTGCCCTGGTAAAACTTCCACCGGTTCAACCGCATCGTCTTCAGGGTGTCCTGGAGGCGCTTCAGCTTCGTACCTTCGCTGTAGAACAACCGCTGCATCCGCGACATGTTCTTGGGGCCGTTCATCATTGCAATGTCGAGGTTGTCAGTATCAAAACTGGTGTACCTCTCGACTTCATCAAGCACTTCCTCGGTCCGGTCTTGGGACTCGACGAGCATCTGATTAAAATCGTTCTGTTGGTTGTCAACCGGCGGCGAATCGGTGCTCACTAGCAATCCTCACATGGGTCATCTACGAAATCGAAATAGGTGTATTTGATGCTGGCCATCGTGGTCACATCAGGGATTTCGCTGTTGGTGTCAGTGTCTACCTGGGAAAGACCATAGGCGAACGCATCGTAGAAGACGACGGCCACGCCTTGCGGGTTCTTTTGGTTGTCCAGGAGTTGGACGGTGATGTCTACACGCTTGGCGACGCCCTGATCAACGCTTTCGTTGACCCAGTTGTACATCTTGCGGTAGTTGCGGAAGCGGGAGTCAATGAAAAACTCCAGCATCATTTCTTCGTACTCGATGCGATCACCAGTGTCGGTGACCATGATCTTTCCGGGAGACGGCAATTGTACCGGTGTTGCCATGAAACCGGGGATCGGGCAGGTTCGGAGTTTAAACGTGACGTCGTCCATCCCGGGAATGGTTGCGATCCAATTGCCCGAGGCGAAGTTGTTGAGGTTCTGTTGGGTCATGGAGGTGGGTCCAGGATGGGTGATGTTCTAGTTAGGGTATCCGGTCTTCCTCTCATGTACGCGTACGCGGTTGTTTATTATTAATACATTGGACATTTTAATCTTTGAATCATTTACACTCAGGTAATTTTTAAATGTACAATGTATTAATATATTCATTGGACATTTTAATTTTTGAATCATCAATCCTCCTTTCATTTTGAATGTTTACTTCCTCAGTTATTAATCTAACCCTTTGAAAGTATTGATTAACATGATTAACCCGCGAAGCGGTTGTTTCCAGCACCACAATGGTCGGAGGCCCAGTCTAAATGCCTGTCAGGCTTCCTCGAATGCCGTCTCAAGGATTTTATGTGACATCTCAAGGGTATGTCGCGCCCATAGTAACAAGGACTCAAGGAGGTGACTATACTCCCTCAATGGGTTTCGCTGGTCCAACACCTCAAACGCGGTTGCTGTTCCCAAGAACGAGGTCGCGCCAAACCTGGTTCTTGAACCAACAAGTCAAACGCCCCGCTTGCAACCGTCGAGGAACCGAGTAAACTGCAAATTCCTAGCGAGAACACTGTTAAGCAGCGTCGACCATCTGGTGTAAGGAGTAAGAGCCATGAAGCGTTAATCAGCCTGTCCCCATCATAACTGCAAACGAGCTATACCCGTGAAAAAGCCCTGGCCTTGCGCCGGGGCTTTTTCGTTTCCGGTCTTCGAGTTCTCGTGACCATTAAATACCCCAAACTGGTCTACATCGCCCAGAAAAGGGTATCACATGACATCAATCAAAGATTTTAACCCGCTGGGGTCCGGTGGAAAGCTGATCAAGGCCGGCCTATCCCAGTATGATCAACACGCCAGTCCTGACGAACGCATCAAGGTCAGGAACCAGGAGCTCACCAAGGGCCGGGAACAAGGTGTTCAGTCCATCGACGCCTTCGGGTTCGGTACGACAGCACTCCCGCTCGGCGTAGTCGATTTCACTGACACCAAAGAACTGATCGGTGAATACCGTTCGATGGTGGTTCAGGAATCTACCGTGGATTACGCGGTCGACGACGTAGTGAACGAAGCTGTCAGTGTCGACGAAGACGAAGCGCCGATTACACTCGATATGTCGAATGTAGAGGGCATGTCTGAAGCCGTCAAGAACAAGGTCAAAGATCGCTGGGATCACATCTGCCAACTGCTCGACCTCAATGACAACGTTTATGAACGTTTCAAAGAGTGGTATGTAGATGGGCGGGCGGCGTACCACCTTGTGTACGACAATGACAACCCAGGCGTCAAACGCTCACTCTCGAAGATCGAACTTCTGGACCCACGGTTCGTCAAGAAGATCATCAAGAACGTGGTCAGCTCGGATCGACTGACTGGCGTCAAGCAGGTCAACGCCACCAAGCAGGTGTATGCGTACAACCCGTCTGAAGAGAACACCAACTCTGGTTCATCGTTCTCGCCAATCTACAACTTCTCAGGTCGCACCTTCGCCGAGCTTGACCCGGCCTACGTGGTGTTCTTCCACTCTGGCATCATCAGCGCTGACGGCTCTCGCATTCTCGGCCCGCTCGAGAAAGCCCGCAAGCCTCTGAACAACCTGAAGATGGTCAAGGACAGCCTGGTGATCTACCGGTTGACCAACTCCACAGAGAAGCGCGTCTTCTATATCGACTGTGGTGACATGGGTAAGACGGCGGCTGAAGAGCACGTCAAGAAGCTGATGAACCGCTACCGCAACCGGCTGTCGTATGACCCGGCCACCGGTAAGGTGAAAGGCTCGTCCTCCCGCATGACCATGATCGAAGATTTCTGGATCCCACGGAACTCTGACGGTAAAGGCACGCAAGTCGACACCCTTCAAGCAGGCCAAAACCTGGGCGAAATGGACGACGTGCTGTACTTCCAGAAAGAACTGTACCGTTCACTGAACATCCCGGTCTCCCGCCTGAACGAAGAAGGTGGCCTGGTCGGTGGTCGCATCGCCGAGATCACCCGCGACGAATGGAAGTTCTCGAAGTTCATCAACCGCTTGCGCCGCCGCTTCAGTGCTGGCCTGATGGAAGTCCTGCGTCGTGAAGTCATCGCCCAGCGAATCATGACCGACAAAGAATGGGTCGTCATCGAACCGTTCATCAGCCTGATCTACGCTTCCGACTCCTACATCCGAGAGCAGCGCGAATCCGAAGCCCTGACTGAAAAGCTGGGTTCCCTGGATGTCGCTGACCGGTACGTCGGGAAATACTTCAGCAAAGACTTCGTGCTGCGCAACATCATGCGCTTCAGTGAGCAGGAATGTATCGAACAGAAGGCCATCATCGTCAAAGAGAAGGCGGCCGGTGAGTATGACCCAATCGTCGAACCCGAAAATGAAGGCGGCGGTTTCCCAAACTAGGAGGTTCCTGAATGGAGCTCAAGCTTACCCGGAAGGCCCAGATCGGTGATGCCACAATCGGCAACCTGACGTCTGACACCGGGATCAAATGTTTCACCCTGGAAGACATCGGCCGCGACAGCAAGGTCCACGGTCAGACGCGCATCCCGGCCGGCAAGTACGAGGTCAAGTTCCGGGAGGTGATGTCTGGTAAGACCACCAGCTACCGCAAGAAGTATCCGTGGTTCAGTTGGCACCTGGAGCTGCAAGATGTTCCGGGTTATCAGTACGTCTACATCCACGTGGGTAACACCGCGACGGATACCGAGGGATGCATCCTCGTTGGATCCTCCTGGGATGGCAAGAAGCCCTTTGTCGGGGCATCTGGCGTTGCCTTCACGGTCTTGTACCAGGCCGCTCGAAAGGCACTAGAGAGCGGCGAAAAGGTGACGATCGAAGTTCGAGATGAATCTGCTGCATAAGTAACCCATAACACCATTCATTGAGGGTAGATCCCATGAGTCAAGCAGGAAAGATTCTGGAGGCCCTGGCCTCCGGTAACAAAGACGAAGCCCTGGCCCTGGCCAAGCTGCACATGACCGAGAGCTCCTCGGAACTGATCGCGGCCGGCACCCAGTACATCCTCCAAACCGCAGTGGACACCTACACTGACGGCACTTCCGGTGACCTCAACGAAGAAGAGGAACAGGAAGAAGAGGAGGAAGAAGAGGAAGAGGAGTGATGGAACATTTCCAGACCTTTCTCGAAGCCTACATCTTCCGTGTTACGGCGGCCGGGCTAAAGACCCGAAAGCTGACCTGCCCCAAGGGCTATCAGCCCAATCAGGACGGGTCTGCCTGTGTACCAATCAGTGGTGACCAGAAGATGGTCATGCGAAAGGCTCACATTAAGGGCATCCGCTCCAAGAAGAAAAAGGGCGCCGGCTACATGCGCAAAGTTATCCGCCGCCAGAAAAAGGCGATGCGGATTCGGACCAAAGTTTTCAACCTCTGAGGTGTCACCATGATTGGTACATTCGAAGACTTTCTGCTCTGCGAAGCATACCAGGTCCGGGTGAACGCCAAAGGCGTGAAGACCAAACGCAAGAAGTGCCCACCCGGTTACAAGCTGTCCTCTGATGGTTCCCATTGCGTGCGTATCGGTGCTGCTGAGCATCTTCGCCGCGCCAAGGGCGCCAAACGGGGCAACAAGAAAATGAAGTCCAAGCGCTCCCTGATCAATCGAAACCGCGACAAAGCGATGAAGAAACGTCATAGCATGGGCCTCTAACGGAGAACTCAAGATGGCTCTTCAGCTACTGATCGAAAAGAGTGAGTCTCGTCTTGAGACTCTGACTGAGAACACCTCTGACGGGCGTGTGATGTACATCGAAGGACCGATGATCATGACCGACGCGGTGAACCGAAATAAACGGGTCTACCCGCGCTCCGTCATGGAAGAATCTGTGGAGCGCTATATCGCCGACTATGTAAAAGAGCGGCGAGCCATTGGCGAACTCAACCACCCCGAATACCCATTTCCCGACCCGGCCCGCGCCGCGTTGAAGGTGGAATCACTGGAGTGGCGAGGGAACCTGGTTTACGGCAAAGCGAGGATTCTGAATAACGCTTACGGCGAACAGATCAAGTCCTTGCTCGAGGCAGACTTCAACCTCGGGGTTTCAACCCGTGGCCTGGGGGAAGCTGACGCGAACGGTTACGTCAAGCGCGGCTACATGATGAATGCCATCGACGCGGTCGACCGCCCAAGCGGGCAAGCGTGCTATGTAAACCAAGTGATGGAATCCGTTCAGTGGGAATTGAACGAATCCACCAACATGTGGATGCCTGTGCGTCTCGAAGAAACTGCGGCTGAGGCCTTGAAGGGCATTGGTCCTGACCTCGCTCGCAAGATCGAACGAATGTTCGCAAGCTTGTCGGCCACTAAATAAACCAGAACACCCCGGATCACGGAGATATTCATGTCCATCCTTCAACAATTGCTGGAAAGCAGCGAACTGCCTGCAGAGCTGATCGAAAAGACTCAGACTCTGTTCGAAGCCGCTGTCAACGAAAAGGTCGGCGAAAAACTGACCGAAGCAACCGTCCAGATCAAAGCTGATCATGCGCTGTTGCTGCAACAGGAAATCAAGGTCCAGACCAATCTGCTGACCGAAGCTGCCGAAGTCGAAAAAGTCGCGCTTCTGGCCCTGGTTGAATCCACCCTGCAGACCGCTGTCCTGGATTGGGCCGGCGAGAACAAGGTTGAGCTCGACGGCAAGATCAAGGTTCAGCTCGCTGAAAGCATGATCCAGGCAACCGCCGGTGTAATGGCCGAGCACAGCGTCGTCATTCCTGATGGCAGCACCTCGCTTCTGGAAGAGCAAGCTCTGCGCATCGAGCAGCTGGAAAGCACCCTGTTGGAAACCCTCCAGGAAAGCACCGCCGCCCACGAGCAGCTGCAGACCATCCACCGCACCGCCGCCCTGAACGAATCGACCTCCAACCTGACCGACACCCAACGTGAACGCGTTGTGGCCCTGTTGGAAGGTGTTGACTCTGCCGATTTGGAGCAGTTTAAACGCAAGGTAGGTATTCTGGTAGAGGCCGTTATCGACCCAACCGGCGCTGCCGCTGCCGCTGCGAAAAAACTGAACGAGCAAGCTGCTCTGCCAGACGCTGCTGCACTGGCTGCTGCCGCTGCGAAAAAGCTGAACGAAGACGCTGCTGCCGCTGCTCTTGCCCTGGGCAAAGGCGACGGTCTGTTGGTCGAAAGTCAGCCGAACGCGGTTCCAGTTGTCAAGGTTCCAGAAGTAGATCCAGCGGTCGCCGGTTACCTGGCAAACCTCTGATTTAAGTCTGCCCACTAAATACCCACATCATCACCAAATCGATTTATCAAGAGGAACACCCATGAGTGCTCGCATGATCACCGAATCCCAGCGCCAAAAGTGGAAGCCGGTGCTGGATAAGGAAGCGTCTCCGTCCAAAGGCCTGAGCCGCGAAGACATCTTCTCCCGCTTGCTGGAAAACCAGGAAGTGTGGTGCAAACAGAACCTGTCGGAAACTTCGCAAGTTCTGAACGAATCCGGCGAACCGATCAACCAGATCGGCGTTGCTGACGGTGTATCCGGTGCGGCTGGTTCGATCAAAACCTGGACCCCGACCCTGATCAAGATGGCCAAGCGTCTGCCGCCAAACCTGGTCGCGTTCGACTTCTTCGGCGTACAGCCGATGACCGGTCCTGATGGTCAAGTGTTCGCCCTGCGTTCGCGCTACAACGACAACGTGGGTGCCGGTGAAACTGGCGTCAACTTCAACGACTCGGAAGCACTGGTCAATGAAGCACTGACCGGCTTCAGCGGTAACGGCGTTGCACAGACCGGCGACACCTCGGGCTTCCCGCAGGGTCACATGTACAAGAACGGCGTTCAAGTGCCAGCAGCCAACCCAGCCTTCGGCCAGGGTATGGGCGTTGACGCTGCGCAGAAACTGGGTTCGACCTCGCCTTGGTCGAAGATGGGCATCACCATCGAGAAGAGCGGCGTGACCGCCAAGTCTCGTGGCCTGTATGCTGACTACAGCCATGAGCTGCGTCAGGACATGCTGGCCGTTCACGGTGAAGACGTGGATTCCATCCTGACTGAAGTTCTGCTTCAGGAAATTCAGGCTGAAATGAACCGTGAGTTCATCCGCACCATGAACGTTGCAGCTGAGTTCGGCTACAGCGGTACTGCGTACGACCGCAACGCCGGCGACACCGGTTGGGATACTGTTCGCCGTGCAGGCGTACTGAACATCTCCACCGACCTGGACGGCCGTTGGGCTCTGGAACGTTGGAAAGGCTTGCTGTTCCGCATCGAGCTGGAAGCCAACGCCATCGCCAAGCGCACTCGTCGCGGCAAAGGCAACAAAATGATCACCAGCTCCAACGTCGCATCCGCAATGATGCTGACCGGCATGCTGGACTTCTCCCCGGCGCTGGCTGGCCAGGGTGACATGGTCGTTGACGATACCGGTCAGACCTACGTCGGCAAGCTGGCCAACGGTGTTGATGTCTTCATCGACCCATGGGCTGAGCTGGATTACTTCACCATCGGCTACAAAGGCCAAGGTGAACTGGATGCCGGTGCGATCTTCTGCCCGTACATCCCGATCGAGATGTACCGTGCGAACGATACCGACTCGTTCCAGCCGCGCATGGGCTTCAAAACCCGTTACGGCCTGATCGCGAACCCGTTCGTGAGCAAGACCGCAGCTGGTGTTGACCTGGCTGGTAAAGGCCTGGGCGCCCAGGAGAATAGTTATTTTCGTAAGGTGGCTGTATTGAATTTGACTCAGTACTGAGTCGGTTCGGTCAGCCTCTAACGAGTAACTGAAACGAAAAGGGGAGTGGCGAAAGCCACTCCCCTTTTTCTATTGCGGGTCGAAACCCCCACCCCATTTCAGCCCAGGTCTTACCAACGTGGGCTAGCTTTTCTTCTGGTGATAGGTCCCAGTTTGACTGAAGGGCGTGAGCCGTGATCGCCTTGGCGTTTAGAACTCGACAACGGTTCAATATCCCAGTCGGGCTTTTCATCGCGTGCGCCCTCATCGCATCTTCCTTGGTGTCAAACCTGCCTTTGGGTGTGACCCAATGACCGACGAAAGCGTTGCTCTTTGCACCCCGGCGTACACCAGTGTTGAAGTGTCGATACTTCGACTTGTCCTTGGCCTCTTCCTTGGACACCATGACCATCTTCTCATCGCTGAGCCTGACCATGGCCACCTGACCCAACATGATACCCGCGTACCTGTCTGGTTCGGAGTCCATCTGTCCCTGGGTCAGCCTCACCACCTTGCCCGTCTGTGTATCAAGGCGAGTGATGATGCCATCCATCTTGGCCGACGACTTCTTTGAGTGGATCGCCCTGGCCTTCTCGTAATCACGGGATCGTCGTTCCTCGATCCTGTAGTCGTATCGCTTGCTGTTACACATACTGAAGAATGCGAACTGCAGGCCATGACTGTCGGGGTACGCCCGGCGCAATAGCCTGTGAGCTATGAAGTGTTCACGCCTCGTCAGCTTGATGAGGTTGCCGGGGCTGTCGTCCCCACCGAGGCATCTGGGGTTGATATGGTGGCGCTCTATTCCGGTCCCGCGTGGGATGCTTCGAGCGGCACGAGAGGAGATGAAGCGATGGTATCTGTCGTGGTAATGTCTATTCATACCGGTAGCTTACTCAACATCTAGATTATGAGCAAGTTCACTATGTACCGTATAGGCCAAACATCAGAGGAACACACCATGCATCCATTTCTCAGCGACAAGCGAATGCTGGTCGAGAACATTAACCCGATCAACCGAGCGCTGTACAGTTCCAAAGACCCGATTGCCGACCGCGCCCGTAAGATGATGGCCTTGCAGAAGGTGACCAAAGATGTCACCGGTAAGTCCAGCATCAAGGACGGCAGCATGTACATGTCCGACGTTGACCTGAAGAAAAAGACCGGCAAGTATACCAAGGATGGCAGGGTGTACGGCGCGGTCAAGGTCGAGAAGGTTTGGTACCTGACTGGGCAGTTGAGCTGATTCATGAGCCACGACCTGAAGGTCCAGGATGAGCCAGGCCTAGTCCGTAAGGGCGGGAATCCTGGCGTCATATCCAATGTCGATTACGAGGCGTTCCAGGCATACCAAGCCCGGCGCCAAAAGCTAATGACGGATCAGGAACGCATCCAGAATCTGGAGCAGAAGGTTGATGACCTCGGCTCCAAGCTCGACCTGATTCTGAACCATATCAAAGGAGCCAACTGATGGCCAGATTGAACAGCCGCGAGGACATGGTCGACTACATCATGAAGCGCCTGGGTTCGCCCGTAATTCAGGTCAACGTTTCGCCTGACCAGGTGGAAGTGTCGATCGACGAGGCCATCCAGCTCTTCGTGATGCACCACCGTGATGGCTCCGAGGAGACCTTCTACGCGTACAAGATGACCGCGCAGGATATCACCAACGGTTACCTCCCGGTCCCAGACAGCATCTACGACATCATCGAGGTGATCCCGAAGGGTGTTGGTATTTCCAACATGGACTTCGCCACCGTCGAATGGCAGATGGTCAACAGCCTGATGAGCCAGGGCCGTAGCTTTGTGCCGATCGGACTGGCAGATTACAACGCGACCCGCATGGCGCTGACCAACGTCAACATCATGGTCGGCACGTACAACCAGGCGTTCGTGTTCAAGAAATACAAGCGTCACGTGGTGCCTCAGTTCCCGACATCTGAAGGCCAGGTCATCTGCTTCCGGTGTTATGAACAGATCAACCCTGATGACGAAGGCAACTCAGCAGCCTGGGACGACCAATGGCTGAAGGCGTACGCCACTGCGGCGGTCAAGGAGAAGTGGGGCCTGATTCTGAAGAAGGCCGACGGCATTCGTTTGCCGGGTGGTATCACCCTGAACGGCCAGCAGATCTATGATGAAGCGGTCGACGCCAAAGAGAAGCTGATGGAAGAGCTTCGCAAGAAACACGAACCCCCTGCTGACTTCTTCATAGGCTGAACCAATGAAATCTTTCAACCATTTTCTGTGCGAACAGACAGGCCGGGCGCTGATCAACGGCAAGGGCCTGAACGCATTGTTCACCAGAGGCCTGGGTAGCTACTCCAAGACAAAGGTCAAATCGGGGAAGTTTTTCTTCAAGAAACTGTTGGCAACCCCGACCGAAGTGAAGGTCGAAATGACCTTCTCGTTTATGCCTGGTGACGAGAAGGGTGGGTACTCCGAAAACGGGTTCGCCACCGTCCGTCGCATCCTGGATTCTGAGTTGCAGGATGCCGGCCAGGTGTTCAATAATACTCAGAATACTCCTCAAAGCCTGGCCTTTCACGGTAAGTCTCCGGTGGAGTACCACGGTAAGACCGAGCTGACCCAGAAGACCCTGGATATGACGTTCGCGATCAAGCGTACAGGTATCGTGTCTGACCTTCTGGGGTATCTTTCCGATACACCGCTGGGTAATGCCGAACTGTACGTCGCAACCATCACCAAAAAGCTGATCTGAACGAAGGGCGGCGCCGGGCAACCGGGCCGCCTTTTTCGTTTGACGTCTAAGTACAGAAAACTTCAGAGTGCCTGAACATGGCCGTGAACCAATATTTCAACCATTTCAACCGGCAATCTGAACAGAAGCTGGTTGAGGACTTGCTCATTGAAGCGGTCCAGGCCCGTGGGGTCGATGTCAAGTACATCCCCCGTGAGCGCTTCGGCGACGACTACTTCCTCGGCGAAGCCCCCATCTCGGAGTTCACAGACTACTACACCGTCGAAATGTACGTGGAGTCCGTCCAGAATTTCAACGGCGACGGCGACATGTTCGCCAAGTTCGGGATCATGTTCCAGGACAAGACCGAGCTGTACGTCATCCACAGCCGGTTTACCGCCGAGCTGTTGGCTGCTGACATCGAGCGGCCGCGTGAAGGTGACCTCATCTACCTCCCCTTCTCAAACAGCCTGTTTGAGATCAACAAGGTGAAGTATGACGAGGAGTACTACCAGACCGGGATCAACTTCGGCTTCCGCCTGGTTTGCAACCTGTTCGAATATTCACACGAGAAGATGGACACCGGTATCCCCGACATCGACGACATCAATCGCATCCACGAACGCAACCCGGTGGATGGTAACGAAAGTGAAGTTGAAGTAGTACAGACTGGGTTCTTTGCCCAGGACGGCGCGGCGATGACCAAAGAGGCCGTCGGAAACTTCAAATCGTTCGACCCGAAAAACCCGTTTGGTGAATACGACCCAGACGCTCGCCACGAAAGGGGTGATGGCTCATGCTAGCCAATCAGCATTTCTACCATGGGTCCATCCGCCGGTATACCGTGCTGATGGGGAGCCTGTTTGACGGCATGACCATCCGGCGTAAGGCCGGGACCAAATCTGAATTGGTGCCTGTCCCGGTCAGTTACTCTTCTGGACAGGCATACCTGAAGTATACAGGTGAGCGTGACTCCCGGGAGAAGGACATCCCCCGGGTCAGTAAGATCCTACCGGCCCTGGTGTTTTCCCTGACCAGCTTCTCGTTCGACCCAATGCGCAAGCAAAACTCACGAGAGCGCATCCAGAACACCGTGAACAAAGGTGACGGGTCAGTCACCAGCTACGTCTTCGGGCGTGTACCGTACGACTTCGAATATGAGGTCGCGGTGAAGACTAAGAATATGGATGACATGCTGCAAATCGTTGAGCAGATCATCCCATATTTCGACCCTTCGCTGGTGATCAAGATGGATGACTTGCCGGCCACCGACCTGGATGCTCACCAAGACATCCGGATAGAGATGACCAACGTCCAAATCGACGACATCTACGAAGGTGACATGGAAGACCACCGGATGGTCGAGTGTACTATGAACTTCATCCTCCATGGATTCCTGTACAAGCGGGTACTGTCCGGCGCCTCAATCGAGAAGCTGAACTATCGCTATACCACGGATGGGTCTGGAGACCAAACTTCCCTCGAAGATCTGTTCAGCGCCAAGGGTGAAGAGACCCCGGTGGAAACCGCCGCGCGACTTCTGAGCAACACTCTCGAGGGTGAACTATTTGCCCGTGTCAACGTGAACGCCGGGCTTGCTGAGGATCAGCCATGAAAGATGATGACGAAAGCGGCGAACGCCCGTCGATGAAAGCCACGCTCGGGTTGGTTGTGAACAACGACCCGCGCAGCAAGAACATCCGGGATGTCACCGACGACCTGGACCGCCTGACCCGCTCTCTCGCGGGTGATGGTATGGACATCAAGAGCTTCGGGCCTGGCCAGGACGATGACGACGAAGAGCCCCTACTGGAAGAGGCTGAGCTGGTAATTCTGGCCAAACCGAGTTCGGTGATGGACTACCGAGAGTCTGATGTCAGCGAGGACTACCGGTACAGCCGTCAGATGCTCTATACGCTCCTCCATGAAGGAGGCTTGGCGTTGGCGTCAGCCTTACGGCTTGCGAAGCAGAGCCAGCACCCGAGGGCATTCGAGATCGTCAACAGCATGACCAATACCATGCGCGATCTCACCAAAGACCTGATGGTTCTTCAGAAAGCCTTCAACGACGTCACAGCCGGCAAGGAAGAGATGAAGAAGTTGCCGGGCGCGGTAGACGGCCAGGCGGCCTTGCCTGAACACGAGAAGAAGATGTCAGGGACGACTGCAGACATCCTGAGGCTCGTGAAAGAAGCCCAAGGGGTGACGAGTGAGCAAAAGACAAACTGAATATGCGCCTTTCAAGCAGGGGTTCCCGGTAGCCGACGTCAGGCTTCCAATGGACAAGACGTACCGGGATAACCCCCAGATTAAGAAAGCTGATGTTGTCCTAGACCTGAATGAAGAACAGGTCATGGAACTCATCAAGTGCATGAACGACCCGATTTACTTCTGTCGTAACTATGTGAAGATCAGGACCACGGACGGTAAGATTCAGAACTTTGAACCTTACCCGTACCAGATCGAACTGATCAAGATGATGGTCGAATGTCGGTTCGTTGCCGCGCTGTTCGGGCGTCAGCAAGGTAAGACCACGACAGTAGGCGCGGTGATTGCCTGGTTCGGCATCTTCAACGAAAACCAGGACATGGCCATCCTCGCGAACAAGGGTGACCAGGCTCAGGAAATCGTTAGCCGTATCCAATTGGTGATCGAAAACCTTCCGTTCTTTATGCAGCCAGGTGTGCGCATCTGGAACAAACGATCCATGGAGCTCGGTAATGGCACCCGGATCTTCTCTGCTGCTACATCGGCCAGCTCCATCCGGGGCCGGTCCGTGTCCTTCCTCTATATCGACGAAGCGGCACACATCGCCAATGACATGGAATTCTATGAGTCCACCTACCCGGTAATTTCGGCTGGTGAAAACTCACGGGTGGTTATGACCACCACACCGAAGGGTGCGAGGGGGATGTTCTATCACCTCTATACCCAGGGCGAGAAAAAGCTCAACGATTACGCCACCATCAAATCGATCTGGAGCGACGTACCGGGTCGGGGTGAGAAGTGGAAGGCGACCACGCTGGCCAACATTGGCGGCATGGCTCAGTGGCTCCAGGAATTCTGTTGTGAGTTCATCGGTTCCAGCGGCACGCTGATCAACCCTGAAGTTCTTCAGAGATTACAGTTCTCGAACCCCCTGAAAGAGTCGAAAGACGGTCACACCAAGATCTATTCTGAGGCTCGGGAAAACCGTAAGTACATCGCCATCGCTGACTGCGCCGAAGGCGTCGAGCAGGACAGTTCAGTACTCACAATCATCGATGTGGAAGAAATCCCATATCAGGTCGTGGCCAAGTACAAGAACAACAAGATCAGCCCGCTGCTGTTTCCATACACGATTGTCAGCATGTGTAAGCAGTATGGCGGTTGCCCGGTCCTTGTCGAGTCCAACAATGACGTCGGTGGCCAGGTCACATACATCCTGAAGTACGAACTCGAATACGAGGGAACACTGGGGTGCACGACTGACCGCAAGGGCCGTGAACTGAAGATCGGCGGGTACGGCGCCAAGCCTGGGGTCAAGACGACCCGGAAGGTCAAGAACGTTGGCTGTTCCAACCTCAAGACCCTCGTGGAAATGGACAAGCTGGTCCTTCACGACGAAGACATGCTCCAGGAACTGGGGACATTCATCGAGAAGAACAACAGCTACGAGGCCGACGACGATTGCCACGACGATTGCGTCATGACCTTGGTCCTGTTTTCGTGGTTGGTGAAACAGACATTCTTCATGGACTATTCCAACAGCAACATCGTGACCAACCTGTATGACACCGTGGTGTCGGTAATGGATGAAGAGCTTCTTCCATTCGGGTTCATCGTCGATGCGGCTGAAGACAACGAATCGGAATACAGAGAATACATGGGGATCAGGATCCACGAAGGTGGTTCCCTCGATGAATTCTTTCAGAACTGAAGCCCGCGCCTAAGTATCCGACACTGCTATCAATCTGCGTGAACAACGAGGACCATCTCAATGGCATTTTCCGTATCACCTTCCGTCGAGTTCACCGAACGCGACGCATCGGTATACGCGGACCCACAGGTAGACGTGATCGGCGGTATGCCCGGCGTCTTCCTGTGGGGTCCAGCAAACGTACCGACCCTCATCACCGGCGGCGAACGCAATCTGGTCGACGTCTTCTACAAGCCGAATGACGAGACCTACCTGAGCTTCTTCGTGTTGGCCGACTACCTGTCGTACAGCTCGAAAGCCCAAGTGATTCGTTGCCTCGGCCCAGCGGCCCGCAACGCCGTACCGGAAGGCCAAGAACCTGTCAAAGTCGAAAACGACGATGACGCTGAGACCACTCAGCTGCCTGGCTACGACTTCTACGCTCGCTTCCCGGGCGCCCTGGGCAACGGCCTGTCGGTCGAAATCTGCGGTAAAGATGAATACGCCGCCTGGGAATTCCGTGGTTCGTTCAACTACACCCCACAGGTAGGTGAATACCACATCGCTGTGATCGACACCACCGGCGCGTTTACCGGCGAAGGTGCGGCTCAGCAAACCGAAGGCCTGAACCTGAGCGGTAAAGTCGTTGGTGGCACCTACGAAGCTTTCACCCTGGCGGTGACTGCTGCGGCCCCAATCGCTTCCGGTAAACCTGAGATCATTCAGGTGCAGCTGGCAGGCGCGACCACTGGCACCACTGTGACCATCCTCGGTCAAGCTGTTACTGTGAACGTCGGTGAAGATGCTTCGGTTGTAGCCGGTAAGGCTGAAACTCTGCTGAACAGCCTGCCAGCATTCGCGGGTGTTGTTCGTACTGGTGCAACCCTGGTTGTCACCTACGCCGCGAACACTGACCAGTCGCCTGTGCCTAACGGCGTGGAAAACGGCATCACCAAGACGCATAGCGTGATTCAGCAGGGCAACAACACCAGCGTGATCGCCCTGGGTGGTACCAACGTGACCCTGACCGATGGCTTCACCGCCGCCGAAGTCGTGGCCGCCATCGCTACCGCCCTGACCGCTGACCCGGCTGTCAAGGAAGTTACCGTCCAAGGCACTAACGTCATGGCGAAGCGCTCTCCAGCTGCTTCTCTCGTGCCGATCGTGGAGTTTAATGCTGGTGGCCTGGTTATCGAGCCGACCATCACGACTCCTGCCAATACCGCCACTCCGGTGACTGTATTCGGTATTGTCGTGCAACTGGCCGACGGCGACACCCCTGGCCAAGCCGCGACCAAAATCGCGTCTGCTATCACCACATCCCCTGATGTGGCTAGCGCGACCGCTGCGGGTTCCACTGTCGTGTACCTGCGCAAGACGAAAGGCCGCAAGGTTGCCCTGACCGGTTTCGCCTCTTCGGGTCTGATCGGTACTGTCAACGTCCGTCAGACTGGTCGCCTGGGCTCGGTGCTCGAGAAATACGAGCTGATGAACGCCACCAAGGGTTCGAAGCACGCGAACGGCACCAGTGCTTACTTCGTGGACAGCATCAACCGTAGCTCTCGCTATGTACGTGTTGGTGATGGCAGTGTTCTTCTGAGCACTCGCAGCGTGGCCTTCCTCGGCGGCGTCGATGACAACGTGAACGTGAACCTGACCAGCGGCTTCAACGAGTTGCTGAACAGCGAACGTCTCTCGGTGGACAACATCATCGCCGGCGCGGTAAGCGTTCAGGAACAGAAGGTCGCGTTCGACACCGCTGAATCCCGTCGTGACTGCATTGGCTGGGCTTCCCCTCCGATGGAAGCGGTGGTGAACAACCGCCAGAACGAAGTCGCTGCAGTCGTCGAATGGCGTCTGAACGAGTTCAACCCGAACACCTCCTACGGTGTGATGGACTGCAACTGGGCACTCATCTACGACAAGTACAACGATGTCAACCGCTGGATTCCTTGCTGCGGTGGCACTGCTGGCCTGTCGGCCCGGACTACCATCCTGGGCGAAGCGTGGTTCAGCCCGGCCGGCTACACCTACGGCCGTTACAAGAACTACATCCGCCTGGCATGGTCACCTGAGAAAACGCAGCGCGATGAGCTGTTCAAGAATCAGGTTAACCCGGTCATCAACGATCTCGGTAACGGCATCGTGTTGTTCGGTGACAAAACTTCGATCACTCGCCCGAGCTCTTTCGACGCCATCAACGTCCGGAAGCTGTTCATCTTCCTCGAGAAGACCATGGCGAACATGGCGAAGTTTTACCTGTTCGGCATCAACGATGCGTTCACCCGCAAACAGTTCCTCGCGGCGGCCAACCCGCTGTTCCGAACTGTCCAGGGTCGCCGGGGCATCACCGACTTCCGCATCATCTGCGACGAGTCGAACAACCCAGGCGATGCGGTCGACCGGAAAGAGATGAACTGCGCGTTCTACGTGAAGCCAACCCTCTCCATTCGGAACATCTACCTGAACTTCGTCAGCGTCGGCCAGTCCGTCAGCTTCGAAGAAGTGGAAGGCATCTGATTAACCGGGCCGGGGAAACTCGGCCCAACACCCATTCAGGAGAATATCCATGCCTAACATCGCTGATTTCTTGGCGAGTATCTCGTCTGGCGTTCACCGCCAGTACAAGTACCGGGTAACCGTCAACTTCCCGCCTACCGTCGGGGACAATGACACCACCCGTACTGCGTCGCTCCTGGCCAAGTCTACCTCGGTGCCCCAGAGCATCCTTGGTGAGATCGTCATCAACTGGGGTGGTCGTGAGATCCCGTTGCCGGGCGACCGTACCTTCCCTGAGTTTACGCTCAGCTTCATCAACACCAACGACTACGACGTGCGGAACGCCTGGGAATCCTGGTCTGAAATGATCAACGGTTCCGAGTCCAACACCGCCGGTGTCATCGATCCTGATGACTACATGCGCGACGTCACGCTCGAGATGCTCGGCCCTACCGACAATGTCATCAAGACCTACGTTCTCCAGAACGCCTGGCCGAAAGAAGTGGGTGCCATCGCCCTCGACATGACGTCTCTTGACAGTTTTTCAGAATACGATGTAGTGATGCGTTACATCAACCTGGCGTCTAACGTCACTCGTTGATCCTTCGGGCGCAAAGCCAACCGCCCCTGACGGCTATGGTTGGTGGAGGAACCCAGGTGGCCATCAGGGGCTACGCTGGGTGAGACCTCGAAGAAACAAAAGGGAGCCAGCGCAAGCTGACTCCCTTTTTCTTTGCCTGAATGGTTCTAGTTGAGCGAAACTAGCTCGCACCTAATTATTCACAGTATGGGTATCCACACCACAGGAATTCAGTATGTCCGATATCGACACAAGTAACGCGCCCTACTACGATGATTTTGACGCGGACAAGGGATTCTTGCGAGTCCTGTTCCGCCCGAAGTCGGTCCAAGCGCGTGAGCTGACACAGGCTCAAACCATTCTGCAGGAACAGGTTAACCGCCTGGGCCGGCATCTGTTCACCGAGGGGGCTATGGTCATCCCTGGTGGTATTCGCATCAGCAGCCAGCAGGACTACGTCAAACTGACGTTTATCTCTGGCTCGGTGTATGACGACATCGTTGACCGCACCGACATGGTCGTGTCCTCTGTCGTAAGCGGCCTGACTGCCAAAGTCAAGAAGGTTATCCCAGCCGAAGGCGAAGACCCACCGTCGATCTTCGTGGAGTACACCAACTCCGGCTCGGACAACATGACCAAGAAGTTCTCGGTCGGGGAAAGTCTGAAGTTCTCTATCACCGTGGACAGCGTCAACCAGAACATCGCGAACGCTCGTTCGGATGCAGTAGGCTTCGGCACCTGGGCTCAGGTAGCGGCCGGCGTTTACTTCGTGCGCGGCTTCATGGTTCAGAACGCAGCCCAAGACGTGGTGGTGTCGAAGTACACCCAGGACTCGTCCAATCGTATCGGCTTCAATGTTGTCGAAAGTATCGTCACCGAAGACGACGACGACAGCCTGCTGTCGAACGCCCAGGGTACTCCCAACTTCAAAGCGCCGGGCGCTCATCGCCTGAAGATCGAACTGAAGCTGGCGACCGTGTCCACGGATTCGGCTGTCGACGACAATTTCATCGAGCTCGCTCGGGTCGAAGACGGTGAGACCAAGGAGCTGGTGGTTGACACCGAATACGCTCAGCTGATGAAAACCCTGGCTCAGCGCACTTACGAAGAGTCTGGTGACTACAGCCTGGGCCAATACGATTTCGTGCTGCGTGAGCACATCAAGGACTCCACCCATCCGGATGGCGTGTTCTCTGATGACAAGGGCGGCGACGAGTCGAAATTCGTGTTCGGTGTCAAGCCGAGCATCTCGTATGTCAAGGGCTACCGGGTTCAGAACATCGCGACTGATTACGTCCCTGTTGAGAAGGCCCGCGACACCAATTTTGTGAACAACGCCGTGAGCTCGGCGATCTACCAGAACTACCTGATCATCACCGGCATTCACAGCTTGCCTCCGACCGACATCCGGAAGAAGATCAGCCTGCATGATGCCCCGATCGTAGCCGGCAACACCGCCGGTTCCATCATCGGCACCGCCCGCGTTCGCGCCATCCAGTTCGTGGCCGCCGGTTCCATCAAGGTGTTCCTGACCGACATCAAGATGAACAGCGGTAAGACGTTTAGCCAAGTACAGGGTCTGCGTTATACCGATGCTTCCAGCCTGTTCGGTGCAACTGTTTCCAGTGCTTCCATGTACGGTAGCAACCAGAACACCATGCTGTTCCCGTTGCCTTACCCGGCGACCAAGTCCCTGAAGCGGGCCGGTGCATCTGACACCACCTACGCGGTGACCCGTCAATACACGGTGACCACCAACGCATCTGGCGTTGCAACGGTTTCTCTGTCGTCCAACGAAACCTTCTCGACGCCTAACCAGGTCGAGTACCTCCTCTCCGCTACCGGGGCGGCTAACACAGGCGGCGCAGTAGCTTGGGCCGAGGGTCTGTTTGTACTCAGTGGCAGCCCCGTAGGACGTTCGATCACCATCAACGCCGGTGTGGGTAACGCGAGCAAGACCTTCGTGGCGAACGTGGTGGTTATCAAGCAACAACCACTGGAGAAGACCAAGACCAAGACCGTCAAGGTCGACGTCGTCACATTCACAGCCGAAACGTTCAAGGCTCTGACGAAGTGTGATGGGTTCAAACTGAACTCGGTTATCAACGACGCCACCGGCGAAGTAGTGACCAACAGCTACAACTTCTTCAATGGTCAGACTGATAACGGTTACCGGGTCTGTGAGTTGCGCAGCAAAAGCGGCGCGGTCACCGGCGTTTTCCAGGTCACCTACGAATACTTCGAACACAGCCTTGGCGACTTCTTCAGCGTCGACTCGTACTCGAACGTGAATTATCAGGACATCCCGACTTACATCTCGTCTTCTGGGGCAGCTTATGAACTCAGCGATTGCTTGGACTTCCGGGCTCTCTACGATGCTTCTGGTGAAATCACTTCGGTTACTTTCGCTGGTGACGTTATTCGCCCTAGCGATACTGTGCGTGTTGATGTTGAGTACTATCTTCCTCGGCGCGATAGTGTATATGTGTCTTCTGATGGCACTTTTGGCGTTGTCAAAGGCGTTCCTGGTGATGAACCAGTATACCCGGAAGTGCCAACGGACTCGATGAAGATTGCTGAGCTGACTATCTCAGCTTACACCTTCGACCCGCTCAACGTCATCGTCCGCTTGATCGACAACAAGCGCTACACCATGCGCGACATCGGCAAGCTGGAACGTCGGATCGAAAACCTCGAGTACTACACCACTCTGAGCGCCATCGAATCGAAGGTCAACAAGACCCAGATCATTGACCCGGTAACCGGTAATGACCGATTCAAAAACGGTTTCGCGACTGACGGTTTCAGCGACTTCCGCCTGTGCGACCTCGACAGCGAAGAGTTCATGTTTGCCCTTGACCTCGACGCAACCGTAGGCCAACCGGCATTCAGCCAGTTCCCTGGCGATATGGAATTCGGGTCCGGGGCCAACCATGCGAAGGGCCTGGGCCTTGTGAGCAAGTCTTACACGCTCAAGAAGACCATCGAACAGCCGTACGCGACCCGCATGATCAACGTTAACCCGTTTGCAGTGTTCACATGGAACGGTTACGTGAGTCTGAACCCAGCGTCGGACTTCTGGAGGGACGTCTGGTACTTGCCGCCGGTCATGGTCAACCAAACGGTCGACAACCGGGGCGCGGCCGTACAGGGCACAGTGGTCAACCAATGGCGGTCGAGCTGGAAGAATCGGGACCTGAACACCCTGACTACAGTGACCACGTTTTCCGAATCCACTTCGGTGAGTATCGCGGACAACTTCATACAGAATGTGGTCTACACATTCATGCGGGCTATCGGTATCGCGTTTTCTGGTACGTGCCTGCGCCCGTTCACCCGAGTGTACCCGTTCTTCGAGGACAAACCTGTTTCGGCCTTCTGTCGACCGGCCGGTGGTGCTAACGGCCAAGCCCTGGTCACTGACGGCTCCGGCGCAATCAATGGGGTGTTCTCGGTACCAAACACTTCAGCGAACAACTTCCGGACAGGAACCAACGTGTTTCGCCTTACAGACCAGGCGGATGATTCTCGCAACCCTAATCTGCTGACCACATTTGCTCAGACCACGCACGCATCTGGTGGTTCGATCGATTATCGGCAGCAGACCGTTACTTCCACCCGCATCCTGTCGTTTACTGAATCTTCGTCTCTGACCACGGTGTACCAGAAGGATCCAATCGCTCAGACTTTCTGGGTCACGTCTACCGGCGGCGAGTACCTCGCGGCGGTTGATATCTTCATGGCCACGAAGTCGAGCACGATTCCCCTGATCGTGGAACTGCGGACTGCGGAAAACGGTTACCCAGGCGGCGATGCCCTGCCGTTCGGTCGTAAGGTGTTACTGCCTTCTCAGGTCGCCGTCAGCGCTAACGGGATGACGCCAACCCGAGTGACGTTTGATGATTTGGTTTACTTGGAACCTGGGCGCGAGTATTCTATCGTTCTGATGGCGGACACCCAGGAGTACAACGCTTGGATCTGTCAGATGGGTGAAACCGTGTTGGGTACTACCCGCTCAGTTTCGGCACAACCAAACCTGGGATCGTTCTTCGTGTCTCAGAACGGCACCACTTGGACCGCCAACCAGAACCAGGATATGAAGTTCACCTTCTACCGGGCGCTGTTTAATACTGACGACACGGTGGTGACCTTCAATAACACGGCTCCTGTTTACCGCCCGGCCAAAGGGTTTAACCCGATAGTGACTGTTTCGGGAAACAGCCGCATCGTGTTGTCCCAGGCTACACACGGTTTGAAAGCTGGTGATACTTGCATCATTCGCGGTGCAGTCGGCGGTAACGGCTTCAGCTCGGCCCTCCTGAACAAGTCTCAGGTGGTTGAGAGCGTCTCTGGGGATGATGTCACCATTAACCTTGGCACTCTAGCGACCGCGACGGGGAACATCGGAGGGGATGCCGTAGAGGTGCTCTCGTCCTACCCTTTCAGCTTGCTCTACGCCAACGTGAACCAGTTGATCCTGGACGGCACTTCGGTTGAGTGGAAGGTGGTCGCCAAGAACCAAAGCAACCGGGGGCTTTCATCGCCGTTCTCGTTTACACCGGGCGAAAACCATGGCATGGACGCAGAGTCAGTGATTCAGGTTGGTGGTGACCTTCAGATGACTGCAACGCTGAAGACCACCCGCGATAACCTGAGCCCAGTGATCGACCTTGACGGCTTCACCGCCGCCCTGGTACAGCCTCGAATCAACACCGACGTGTCCAACCCGCTTTGCCGGTACGTCACCAAGGATGTGAAGTTCGATACCCCAAGCACCACCGCCAAGATGTATGTCGGTGCGTTGTTACCGGGCGCGACCACCATGAAGTTCTACTACAAGTTGATCAGCACCGGCAGCAGCGCGGCCAGTGGTACTTGGGTGGAGCTTGCACCTTCGGCTGGGATTGTGAACGACGATATCCGGTTCATGGAGTACACGTACAACCTGACTGGGGTCGGCTCATTCAGCGGCTTCAAAGTGAAGATCGTTCTGTTGGGTGATGACCCGACCAACGTTCCTAAGCTGTCAGACTTCAGAGCCATCGCTCTGGCGTAAAACCAAAAAAGGGGAATGGCTTGCGCCATTCCCCTTTTTTATTGCCTGTTACCCAGAGTGGTTGATATAGATCAACGCTCGAAGAAGTACCCCAAGATGTAGACGGTAACACCGCCTGTTGAAGTCGCCGTGTTTTTGGCCTGAAATCTACCGTTGGAACCGATAGGAATATCCAATTTAGCGATGACACTGGCGCTAACGCTGGACAGCCAATTAGGTCCGGCCAGCGCGTTGACTTGATCAACGTTACCGAATACTACGGCGGCGGAGCCGGCGGAGACGCTGGTACAAGCCGTATGCGCAGTAACTGGGATGGCGGCGGCGGGGTCGATATCGTAAGTGGTGGTGGTTGTACCGCCCGCAAGTACGATGAAAGGTGCTACGCCTGCGTTGGCCACCAGGTAGTACATCTGCCCAGTTGACGGGTAGTGGATGAACTTTTGCAGGGTGTTGGAGGCCCCGGCCAGCGCGCTGCCGATGTACCGGCGCGAGCTATCGCCAGTCTTCTGAAACGCAGAACCTGACACCCGTACCGGCGCGGTCGTGGACATCTCAATATCACCGACACCGGCATTTTCATACAGGTAGAAGTGATAAAAAGTTGCCGCCGTTAATGACAAACCGGTAAGCGCTTTGTCAGTGCCGAGTTCTACAGCTTTATTCAGTGACGGAACGTAGGCACTGCCTGCCTGTACCGTAAGGGCGTTGGCTGAGACGTATACCAGGCGTAAACCCTCGATGAACCCTTTGCCCATACCACGTAATTTGGCCGAAGCCCTTTGGATGCTACCCATTTTCAGATTCCCGGAAGCCGCCCTTTTCAGGGCGGTTATTGATTAGAACCAGCGGCCCCATGCCGTGTACGTTATGGTGTAGTTGGCAGAGGCTTGTGAAACCGCTGACATGAGCACGCCTGTTGGTGTCAGGGATGCTGTGGCGGAAGAGATGGTTGACCACCAAGTGGCCTGTGTGCCGTTACCGCTAGAAAAAACTATTTCGTTGGGCACAGCCGTAAATGGCTGTGCCCAACTTAAAGCTGCCTCAAGGGCCACTGTAGTGAATAAGGATCCTGTTGACCCAGTTAGTGCCCGAGTTACGGCGACTCTACGACTGCACATCATAGTGCCGTCAGCCCACTTGGTCCAACTACCATTGGCGTTGGTGCCTGTTTCGATAATGGCGCCAGTGGGCACACCCCCGACCTGTGATACAGTCCCCAATACCTTGGCGTCGGATTCCGACTTGGTATAGCAGTTGGCCACTAAGAACGACCCGAATGCAACCACTTGCACCAAGTCCCCGAGCGCTGCCCCTTCGACCAACACCACAGACGTCCCGGTTGTGGCCGCATAATCAACCGTTTTCTGGAGGATGAACCCGTTGAGCGCGACGATGGTTGATCCTACAGTGTAGGCCAGGCTCACGCCATTGACGTCAGCCCCGCTGAACGAAGTCTGCCCCGCCGTCGCGTTGTACGAGTAGTGAACCATGGTGCTACTGGTGGCCGCAACTAGAGCATCAAACTCTTTGCCCAGGCCGGATAAACGTGCTGCCCTTGTCATTGTTGAACCCTTTGTGTTCGTTGCCGGGAACCCGCTCCAAGGGGGCGGGTTATTCGATGCCTTTAGCTCGGGGTTTCAGTTACGGTCGGACCCTGAAGCCCAAGGGCCGGTAATTCGAACAGAAACTGTTTGACGGTTGGTTGGGTGCGGTTGCCGGCTTCAACTGCAGCCAGCTGGGTGTAGCAGTAATCCCAAACCAGCGAGCGCCAGGCTCGGAACGCCTTACCGTCTTTCTGAAACTTAGTCACTGCTGGTTCTTCAGCATACGTGACCGCGTTGATGATGTTGTCGTAGCCATAGAGCTTGGCCGCTGAGTCGAGGTGGTTCTGAACGGCCACCTCATATTCCTTTTCAGTAGCGTCAGGCAGCCCCCACTTACCGGTAGCCAGGGCAACAAACGTCGGGTCTGTGCGCTCCGTTTTCATGGTGATCCAGCCTTCAGGGCAGACACCATCGTACTGTTGGAGGGATTGTCCTACTTTAGCGAAAACTGCCATTACACTGCTCCTTTAGACTTCCAAACTTTGACTCGTGATGGTAGAGAAGTAACAGTCCCTGTCGTCCCAAATGGGTCCCCCATGCTGGAACTATCTACCTTGATGGCCGTAACCCCTGTTTGGACGACAATACTACCCCCGTTGAGCTGGTTTGCCGCCGCGCCATACGAGGATGGAGACGAAAGTTGAAACCCTGGGTTACCCCACACCCCACCATATAGAACTTCCAATTGGCACATGACATGATAGCCAGGGAACGGGTTCGAAATCACATACCGGCTATTGACACCAATGTTGGCAGGGGAAGCCTGAGTACCGCCGTTAGGGTAAACGATGGTAAAATCGACCTGGCCGTTCAGAGTCTGAAAAGCGGCGTTCAGAACAGCGTAATCCGTTGCCAGCTGGGCGGCGTTGGCCGAGCCAGGATTGACTACTGCACCGAACAGTTTGATCACCCAGCAACCGGTGGCACTGATCGGTCGGGATTCAGAACCACCGGAATTGTTGATCGTGATGCCTGTGGTCTTGCTGCCTGTGTTGGTTGAACCAGCAATAGCGCTGAACACGCCACCAGCTGTATACGCGGTGCCTGTTGTCACACCCATTGAGTGGAAGTGACCTGGGTCATTGATTGTATGGCCGTGGTCGAGGTTGCTAGACGATTGAATCACACCCGCAATGGCCGCCGACAACGTACCATCACCCCGCATGAACACAGCGCCCAAGCTACCAGCCGCTTTACCGTTGTAATCTGGCATGCGGAACGTAGTAGAACCATCACCTACCGTGAAAGAACCGCGCTGTGTTGGGTCAGCGGTCCAGTTGGCTTCAGTGACGACAGGCATTTGGCCGCCGAGAATGGCCGTCGTCGCATCAGGGTAGGTGGCCCGAGAAACGGTTTGGCCGTCGGCCGGTACTCGACCGGCCGGAATCGCGGCCCGCAAACCAGGCCACCATTCAACGTGGAACATCGGTACAGCTGAGGCCAGGATCTTGGCGTCTGCTTCCGCTTTGGTGTAGACGTTTGCGATGTTGAACGTATCGAAGGCAATAACCTGAAGGATGTCACCGGCCTGTAGACCAACACCAACGACAACGCTCGTGCCAGTGGAGGCGGTTACATCAGTGCCCTGGGAGAGAGCCACGCCGTTGACGGAGATAATCGTCGCTGTTGGAACATACCCCAGGTTCACGCCGTGAATGTCAACGCCGCTGAAGGTCGTCTGGCCAGCGCTGGCCACGAACTCATACGTCACCAGGGTGCCGTTGATGCTGCCGATACCCAGGGTTACCCAGCCGCCGGCGATGTAACCTTCAAACTTCCCAGTTTCGGTGTTAGCCCGGAGGATACCGTCGACGGGCGCCGGGTCACGGGCAGCGGTGTTACCAGAGGTGAGAACCAGGGTGCCCACCATGGTGAGCTTGCCGTTTACCGTGACACCCTTGGCAAACGTCGAATCTTCCATGGACCACAGCCCATGCTTTACTTTGAATGGAACTTTATTGACAGCCATCTACCTTTCCCTTTCCAGGTATGATTGGGGTGTAGCCCTCACAGGAGGGCTACGGTCTTGAGTGAGAAGGAACATGAGCCGGTGTTCGGTAACACGTTCAGGATCACGTTGTTGCCGCTGACAGAGTACGAGAGGGTCATGAGGTCAGGGCCGACTTGCCCATACTCAGTTACATAGACTTCGGCCGCGCCGTCATGAGCCAGAAGCACCTCTACCACCTGACGAGGCCCGCCGGCTGTCGCAACGCAGCTGATGATGAACTTACCGCCCTGATAGACAGTTTTGTCTATGCTGGTAATGGCCGTACTCGTCGTGATGTTGGTCAGAAAGACGTTGGCTGCGTACAACGAAGCGACCTTGGCGTTCAAAGTCTTCAGGTTGACAGCGTCGTTGTCCGCAACCGGATCAGCCAACCAGTTGATCTGCTTGGCAGTACCGGCGCTTGTGCCCATGGCCACCGGCACTGCCATCAATACAGAAGTGCTCTGAATTCTGACCTTCTCAACCCCAGTAACACTGAAACCAATACCGGTGCCAATGTTGAACATACCGTCAGCCGGGTATCCATTGAAGTTCAGAATCGGGAGAGCTGCTGTGCCCTGCTCCAACACCAATTGCTTCTTGGCGGAGATCGCCGTGGGTGTGACCCGCAGAACATCAACACCGCCCGGCCTGATTGCCACCAGGGTCGGGTCAGCAGCGATTATGTCAACATCGTTCGTTCCGCGGATACGAACTGTCGAACCACGCACCCGTGCTTCGTTGGTTGCACTGAGCAGGACGTGGCGGGTTGCGCCGTCCAGGTAGTCAGTCAGGTAACCCAGTGAGTTCAGGGAGATGTATTTCCCCGCCTTGGTGAAGAGGCCTGTGGACTTGACCGAGAACACCTCTTGACCGGAGACCTGATGAACCACTTCACCGGCCAGGGCGTACGCGCCTGTGGTTGCGTCGCTGAAATTGTATGAGAGGGCACCGGTACTGCCGTCCTGGAACGTAGCCGATCCCAGGATTACCGGGTTCAGGCGCGGTAACTTCTTGTCATCCAGGTCCGAGATCGCAGTTTCGGTGTCAACTGTAGAAGCCTGGATGTCTTTCTTGTTCGCGTTCAGGCGGTCGTACGTGACCATCGAGGACCTGTAGTCACCGTAGGCGGCAACGACCATGCCCTGGCGATACGAACCCTGGGCCCCGGCAAACGAAACGACCTTGGACTGGTCGCGGAGCAGAAGCCATGCACTACCAGACCAAACAACCGAGTCTCCCTGCCTGAACAGCTCAGTTGTTCCATCACCGACGATGTCAGCAGACCCGTCAGCAGACACCACATACTGAGAACCATCCGGGCTGTCACCAGTCGGCGTTACTGGCGCGACAGCTTTCGCCAGGGTGGCATTGAGCGCATCACCGGCAACCGCGTTGGTGCTTGGGTCCCATGTACCGCGAATCCTCAGACTCTTGGTGAGTCCACCCAAGAATGCAGACTTCTTGATCTTCCTGAGCAACCCGTCGGTCACACTGTGGAACAGCAGCTCATCCTCTTGGGCCGCTGTACCCGCCTCCGGTGTACCTGTGATGTCGACACGCAGCTTCGCGTTCGCGTCGTTCGTGGTTAATTTCAGACCGGGGATGAAGTCCAGTTCAACTTCGATGCTGTTGGGGGAACCCGCAACAAATCGAAGGCCCTTGCCGGCGACGTTGGTGTCTACGGCGCGCTTGTCCATGTACTCCTTGGCCACCGCCCCGCGCCCGCCAACTGGGTCCGTCGCAATCGTAACCTCCTGGCCACTCGGGACGGTCAACCCAGAACTGAACAGCGCCGGGGCGAGGAAGTTCTTTTCGCCCTCGATCGACTGGGCCATGTCGTTATTGACGAAGCGTTCGTACAGGATGTCGACCAGGCGCTTCAGTTCGTGAGACATGGCCGAGGACGGTACGTGGTCTTCAAGGTTGGTTTCGAACGATTGGGTGATGGCGCTCTTGGGGATCAGGTAGTCTACCCGCTCAAGCCGCTCGTCGATCTCCTCACCATTATACTTGGACAGAAAGTCAGACATTGTTTACCTCAGCATTCTTCTGGAGATGCACTTTGAACCCAGCTGGGTGGAAATTGGTCAGGAAAATAGTCCTGAAGAAGAAATCGTATTCAGCGGGGTCGCGGTTCGTGAGGATCACGTAGGTGAACTCGTTGAACACCTCGTCGTCCCGCAAGCGCTTGGCGCTGTCCAGAACCATACAGTCGTCGGCAACCATGATGTCGACCTTTGGGTTGTAGGTCTCGATCGTTTCACCGAAGAAGATGTTGAAGAACAGCTCAGCGGCCTTTTCAGTACCTCGGATGGCGTAGATGTGGTTCAAAAGCTTCAAAAGCCTGATGTTATCTAGTGTTCGATAACGTTTCGGATTTTCACTGTTGAACACCACCACGTTTTCACTGTCCGAGGTATTGAACGGGTCGTATGACGCGGTCAGGAGGTGGCTGTAGTTCTCGATGAGATTGTCTGCAGTCTTCGCGAAGTTGAACGAGCTGAACCACTCGTTCATGTGCTTCTCGTTGACCCGAGTCGACTCCATAGGGCGGTCGCTGTGGTCGGAGAACGACTCGCCATCAGCGGTTTCGAACTCTTCGAAGCGACGCTCCATGCGGTAGTCATCAGCCAGGCGGTCGGCCTCAGTACCCGGCGGCGTCTCCCTGATCTTGTCAATCAGCGGGCTTTGGCCCGCGAGAGACTCTTCACCAGTCCGGATGAACCCATCGATGTCGATCTTCTGCCAGCTGGTGTCAGACTTCAACATTTCCAGCTCGCCGGGGGTAACGTTGTCAGTGCGATGGAGCCACTCGTAGTACCCCTTCAGGAACGCCACGAAATCCGGGTAGTGTTCTCTGAAGTGGGACGGGAGTTGCGACTCGATCCGGAGGGATTGGTTAGGCATTGCTCGATACCAGGTTGATGGACACCGTGTTGACTTCGATGATGTCGCTGCGCAAGGCGTTGATGTTCTGGTCGTAACCAGAGCTGGTGGCCTTGACAACCACGAAATCTCCGATCAGCTTGTTGGGCCGGAACTTCACGAGGTTGACAACGCCAGTCAGGTAGTTTACTGAGCCCGCGCTGCCCATCGATTTGACCTCAGTACCCTTGGTTTTCATTAGCTTCAGAACACCCAGGCCGTCGTCGATGATCCGGTAGGTGTACCCCATGTCAGCATCAGACACTGCGAAACCTGTGATGATGACGCTATTGGGCTTCAGATCTTTGTTGAAGTTGATGCTGTAAGCGCCGGCGAAGTTCAGTTCAGGAACGACATGCTTCTCGTACTCGACCTGGGTCACGTTACCACTGAAGGAACGATCGATGTTCTTGATGAACGCGGTCAGTTGCGACAGGTCGAAGTTGCGCCCGAAGCGCTCCAGGTTGTTCTTGGAGAAGGTTGTGATGTAGTCGGCAACTTTCTTCTTCAGGGAGGCTTCGTCGAGACTGGTGGCGCTCGGGTTGTACTTGATCGTGCTGCTGACGTTCAGGTAGTAATACGTCGGGTCAACCGCGATCGGGGTCATGGACCCCACGTTGTGCTTCTTCAGTAGCTTGACCAGGTCAGCTTTCTGAAGGTCATCCAACACTTCCGAGCTGTGCGGCTTCACTGCCACAAAGGTGTAACCGTAGCGCCGTGGCTCGTTCTCTTCGCCGCCCCAGCTGATCACGTCATCGGCTTCAGGGTACAGGCGCTTGGTGATGATCGCATAGTCAGAATCAACAACAGCGGCCCCGCCGGAACGGAAGTTGATCGGGGCAATCTTCTTGATCGACTCGATGCTCTCCTCGTCCGTCCCTCCGACGCTTCGAGCGCTTTTCTCGCTAACTGCTACGACGCTATACCCGCCGACAGAAGATGCCGCTGTGATGCCCTTGATGCCGTTACCGGCCACGCCTTCAGTCACTAGGTAACGAGCCAGGATGACGTTGCCATCGGACAGCTTCTTCGACAGCTGGTCATCACCAAATTCCATCTGGTAGTAGCCATTGCGGCCCAGGGACAGATAGTAGAGCTGATTCTGCGCGCCCAGGTCATACGGCGTCCGATAGCGGCGGTAGGTGTTCAGGGTGTCGATAGTGGATGAGACCATCACACTGACATCCAGGGTGTCGATGTCGATCGAGGTACTTGGGATTTCATATACGTCGATCGCGCTACCGAGAACGTCATACGAGTTGACGATCCAGGTGCCCTGCAGCAGTTTCACGTCGCTGAAGAGGTAGTTGCCGTCATCACCCAACACGGCAGAGTACTCGGTGTTTGGGCTGAAGCTGTACGGCGTACCGTCGCGGACTGCCATGAACCGGGCGTCGCGCTTCATTACCAGCTCCGAGGGAGCCGTGAGAGGGTCTGGAGGCGTTACCAGCACATCTACCACGAAGGTGGAGGCCTTTTTAGAGCCGGGCGTATACGCCAAGATGGCACAGTTGGAGCCCACGTTGTTGCGTTGTTCAGCGGTGTCCAAGTGCAGCTCGTTGAAGAGCATGTTGTTGGAGAACGCCTGGTTGTTGGCGTTGTAGCTCAACAGCCGAAGGAGCTGAGTGATACCGGCGCCTTCAAAGTTATAATCTTTGAATTGATCTTGGGACTGGTAGAATCGCTTCAGCGAGTCCATGATGCCATCAAAGTCGAGATTGGTGAAAGTTTGGCGGGTAGACATCAGCCTAATCCTCTGAGTATAGAACGTCTCGGTTACTTACACTGGCCAACTTCCCCGTGCCCTTTAAGTATCCGTAGAGCAACCCCACCAACTTTCTTCAGGTTCCCTCCCATGGTAACGATTCAAATCGTCCCCATCATCGCGTGGCTGTTTGTACTGGCCAAAAGTGTCAGAATTATCAGCCTCTGTAAGTGCAAGGTGAACCCGAAGCGCAAGGAAGCGGCTATCATTCTCACCAGCGCAACGGCCGCCGTGTTTTCAATCGGCCTACAGCTTGACATCATGTTCAACGGCTCTCGATACCTCGACAGCGTTGTCATAAACCGAATGATGGTCGCAGTCTTCCTGTTGTTTGCGCTTTGGGATATCTTCATTCTGAAGTACATCACTGAGACTTCCAACATCTGCGTCAGACGAAAGGAAGCCCCCTGTGAGCACTGAAACCTTGATTTTCGAACTTTCCGAGAAGGCGCAGCGCTACCTGTCGGTGGGCATCGTGTCGGCAATTGGTGGTATCGCCAGTTACCTGTACGAGCACGTGAAAGGTGAACGCGACTTCTCCTTCCTGTCGTTCCTGACCATGATCTTCCTGGCATTCTTCGTCGGTAACGTCCTGGGTGAGTTCATCCCCCACGACATGAAGTCGCGTGATGGAATCCTGATGGTCGCTGGCTTCTCGAGCTGGCCTATCCTGGACGCCCTCAAGTCCAACGGCAAAAAGATCGCCGAGGCCGTCTTCAGCCGTGTCCTCAAGATCTTCAAGTAATAAATTCGTCAGGGGCCGCCCCGCTACGGCCCCATGAATCCTTTGAGCTACCCGAACACCAAATCGATTTACAGATCAACACCCGCCCGCTACCCTAAAGCCCAAACGCAGAGACAGATTCGATAAGGGCTCCTTGAGCCGCCCCGTGCTTTGCCTGGCCGCACGCCTTGAGTATACTGCGTCGACCAACATATCATGGATCCTGTTATGGAAATTGAAATCCGTTCAATCGGCGTGGGCTGGAATAAGGACCGCCAAAACGAAAAGAAATGGCGTGTCAAAGTTACTGGCACAGTCAAATGCCGCGAGGCCACTGTTCAATTCACCCTCTTCAAACATCGCGGTGAGGCCAGTTCTTTGAAGTTCTCTGCGGGCCGGTTGTTTGAGGTGAACATGGCCCCTGCTTCTCGCATGGAACTTGCGCTCAAAATCAAGGCGCACTGTGAGAAGCACTTGACCGAGCAAATTCAAATCATTATGCGCACAAGGTCTCCACTATGAGAGTGTCCGTGGGTAAACGCCCTGTCGTGTACTTGACCAACGGCCCGTACGCCGGGCGAACCGTTCGAGCCAATGCGAACCGCAGCCTTCAGATCCGCGTGAACGGCTTCTTCGGCTATTACTGTGATGGGGCGTGGGTTGATGCTATACCCTCTTGAGCTGTTGATGCATTGCCTGATGACGTATGGCCGGCCTATCGTTTTATTCGCTTACGCCGTGGCCTCAACCGTCACATTCATTTGGAGTTGAACATGAATCAAACCGAAGAGCCCAAAGAGCCCGATACCCGGGACATACTTGAAAAGCTCACCTCGTGGAGAAAGGAATTGCCCGGTATCTGGTACGGTAACCCCGTGATTGAAGGTAGCATCGACGAAATCAAGCGTCTTCGCACCGAAAATGCTGAGTTGCGCGGCGAACCCGCCCCCAACTTCTCGAACCTCGACCGCATCAAAAACCCGCTGGGGTACTGCCCGCACTGCCATAAGCCCGGTAATCGGCGCGAGAAAAGCATCAACGGCAACGACACCTGTGACGGCGGCCACGTCTACCCGTCTTCCGCAGCCCTTCAACTTCTGACCGAGTAACCACCTTGAGCAAATCTATCGTAACCCTGATCATCGCGTTCGCCCTGGTCGTTGCTTCCCAGGTCTGGCCCCACTTCATCCGCAACGAGCAAACGGTGACGGTCAACAAGACCGAGCAACGCTGTGAAGCTCAGAAGACCTGCAAGTACCTGGTCTTCACCGACAAAGGCGTGTACAAGAACACCGACACCTGGTTGGAGTTCAAGTGGAACAGCTCGGACATGTACGGTGATTTGGTGGCCGGCAAGTCCTACACCATCAAGTCCTACGGCTTGCGCTGGTCGTTCTTCAGCTGGTATCCGAACATCGTCAAAGCCACCCCGGTGGCCGCGCAATGAGGGCGGTTGAACTCGGAACTGGCAAGTTCATCCTCTCGTTCGGTATGGCAACTCTGAGCACTAACGGTAAAGTGCAAGAATGCCTGCGCATGCTCCACGTCGGCGACCGTGGGTTTGCCCCTGGGGAAAAGTTAGGTGAGCACATCAGCGAACTCGAACTGGCCTCTATGGCGGACGACAGCAAGTCGGTGGCGATCCTTTTCCGTACCCCGGAAGACCGCAAGCGCCTGATTGATTACCTGTCGCAGATTCCTTTTGAAGCGACGGTAAATACAGCCCCAACAGCCTAACCCCACCCATGTAGGAGAGCCGCCCGGTGCACATAATCCAAGACATCCTGACCGTGATCAACAACCTGATTCTTCCGGTTGGGAACCTGGGATACACCCGTGGCTCAATGCCTCAGATCGACAGCGACCGGGTCGACGAGTTCATTGAGTACCTTCACCAAAACGGGGTTGAAGTATCGCCCGTGAAAGTTCGAACCAAGATGCTGCGCTTGACCCAGAACGAGGTCAACAAGCTCAAAGTGTTTGAAGTCATGCAGCGGTTGCGGAAGGGGTACAAGCTCCCTCCGTTCTTCTACTCGAAGGACTACTATGTGCTCGACGGCTCACACCGCTTCGTGGGCCAGTTCAACCTCGACAAAGAAAAGCCAGTGCCTGCGTGGAAGGTCGACATGCCAATGCAGCAGCTGATCAAACTGGCCAACCTATTTTCTGGTGTCCGCCACCGTACCGTGTCGGACCGCAAACTTGAGAAACCGAAGAAATGAAACAGCTCGCCCCGTTTGACCCGGCCCGCCTCAAAGGCGTCCCGGAACAGATCGTCTCAATGATCAAACTGACTGAGGCCGGCACTTCGGCCTTCGTTATCGGCTGGAACGGTGAAGTGATCGGCTGGGCGAACTCTTACACCGAAGCCTTGCGGTTGCTTGTCAGTGCCAAATCCACTACCCTGGTCGCCGACATCAACCGGCTATGCATCGAAACAGTCACCGCGATGGAGCACAAGCTCCTGGTGTCGGAGTTGAAGCGTAACTTTCAGGGCTCGTGGGCAAGCCCTGACTGGCAAGAAACGTTCAATGAACACTTCATTGAGCATGTCAAGAAGGGCGACCCAATTGACGTCATCATCTACGGCGCCTTCGCGGCATACCACGGCTGGTCTCTTGAACAGACTATCCCTGAACCGGTGTGCCTGCCCTCCCCAACCCAGGTCATTTGAATGCTCCAGTACGTCGAAATTCCAACGGACGAGGAGATCGCTAACGCGGTCAACATGTTGTTCCCGTTCGCTGTGGCCAACCCAGGCCAAAAGGAAGCTATCTTCCTGGCCTGCCAGGCTATCTTTCAGGGGATCCCTCACGTAATCATTGAGGCCCCCACCGGCACCGGCAAGTCCGTGATCGCTACCACGATCCACAACGTCATCCACGCCTTCGACCCCAAGTTCCGTACCAGCATCTCCACTGCCACCAAAAACCTGCAGATGCAGTACCAGCACACCCCGAAGGCTGACATCTACGACCTGATGGGTAAGACGAACTATTCCTGTCCGATCGGTTGCGGCCCGTACAATTCACCAAAGTGCCGTAGCACCGTCGGGCAGAAGAAGTGTATCCCGAAGAACGCCTGTCCGTACATCACGCGCCGGTTGCGTTGGACCATGTCAGCCCAGCTGCGGTCGACCAACAACAGCTTCATGATAGAGGCTTGTACAGAGATCATCTGCACCGATGACACCCGCAGCGACCTGACCGTCCTGGACGAGTGCCACAAGCTGGAAGATCACCTTCTCGACCACACCACGGTCAAGATCACCGAGGCCGAGATGTATTCGATCTCGAACATGTTCGCCGACCTTGAGATCCTTCAAAAGACGCGGGACTACATTGACAGCCTGGCTGAATATGAAGTCGGTACTGTGATCAAGGTTCAGGGACACTTCCGCAATACCCTGATGGCTCTGTCGTCGGCCATGTCTGAAGCCCACCAACGCCTCAAGGTAATGGTTGAGCGCGCCAAGGCCAACGGGTCGGACGCCGGCCAGCTGATTTATGAAGCGATCAGCGAGCTGCAGGGCATTGAAGACAAGGCCAAGCTGTTCACCGACACCGAGTCCTCCTGTGTGATCCTGCAAGAGCGCGAAGTCAACGGCCAGGGCGTTACCATCAAGCCAGTGTTCGCTGCTGACGTGAGCGAGTTCGGGATGTTCCGGAAGGGCGACTACCACGTCCACATGTCTGCGACTATCTGTGGCACCAAGGAGTATGCCCGTTCGTTGGGTATCGCCGAGGGCGACTACAAAGAGATTCAGATCGACAATCCGATCCCGCTGGAAAACCGCCCGGTACACGTGGTTCCTGTGGTCAAAATGACCGGCGGCCAGGATGACTTCAAGATCGCTGAATTGGTCAAGCACATTGACAACATCATCGACTCGCACGCCGGGCAAAACGGTATCGTCCACACCGTCAGCTACAAGCTCGCCGAGGCCATCTACGCCAAGTCGCGCCACAAGAAGAACATGTTGGTCAGCGGTAAGGTCAAGGACATCATGGAGGCCCTGGTTACCAACAAGGGGCGCGTGATCCTTTCGCCGTCAATTGAAGAGGGCGTCGACCTCAAGGGTGACTTGAGCCGATTTCAGATTCTGGCCAAGGTGCCGTATGGCTATTTGGGCGACCCACTTGTCAAGCTGCGCAGCGAGCGGTATCCTTCCAGCTATGCTCGGACAGCCATCTTGAGGATTGTCCAGGCCTGTGGCCGTTCGGTACGGGGTATTGATGACTCGGCCGACACTTATATTCTTGACTCATCTTTTGAACAACTGCTGACCCGGAACTCTGACTTGTTCCCAGTGTGGTTCAAAGAAGCACTACATTTCCATGAAGTGTAAAGGAAACGCATGAACTTCAAAGACTTCGCAGCCAAAGACCTCAAAGAGTTCTCGATCTATGCCAACGTGCGGACGATCCCCTCGATGGTGGACGGCCTGAAAGTCCCCCAACGGAAGGCGCTGTTTGGCGCCCTCCACCACGGTGGACAGACCACGGTTGCCCGTATGGCCAACCACGCCGCTGAAGTGACGTCGTATACCCACGGCGAAGAGAACATGGGCGACACCCTGGTGATCATGGGTCAGGACTTCCCTGGGTCCAACAACATGCCACTGATCCAGCGCAAGGGTCAGTATGGCACGATCCTGGACCGCAAGGCTTCGGCCGCCCGGTATATCAAGGCCAGCGTTCACCGCGAAAACTTCGATCTTCTGTTCTCCAAGGACGACACCCCGATACTGCAAATGCTGTTTCAGGAGGAGCAGTACGTGGAGCCGGTGCATTACCTGCCCTGCCTGCCCCTGGCGTTGATCAACGGTGCTGACGGGATTGGGGTAGGCTATGCCACCTCGGTCTTCCAGCACTCTGTCAAGGACGTTCGAAGGGCTGTCAAGGAGGTGATGGAGCACGGCGCGGTTGTAACGAAGCTGGTCCCACACTTCAACGGCTACAAGGGTACTGTCAAGCGCCTTGAGAACGACCAGATCGAAATTCGTGGGGTCATTACGATCATTGACCGTACGACCCTGCGCATTTCTGAGGTCCCACCAAAATGGGATCGCAAGAAGTACCGCGACTTCCTCAACGGTCTGACCAAAAAGGTGTTCGATGCGAACAGCTGCTGGGTCAAGTCGTACGCCAACCACTCATCCGACGAAGCCGGCTGGAACATCACCGTCAAGGTGCCGATGGCGGTAACACGGCTGGACGAGGAAGATCTGTTGAAGGCGTTCAATTTAATTGAACGCAACACACAGAACGTGGTCTTCTGGGATACCGTTGGTCAGCTCAAGGCGTACCAGAACGTCGAAGAGGTTGTTGAAGAGTTCGTCGCCTACCGCCACGAGAAGTATGCGGAGCGCAAGCAAAGTATGCTGGACGCCCTTGAGGCTGACCGGCTGACGGCTGACCTCAAGATTCGCTTCATCCGCTACTGGAACGAGGCGTCCTCTACGCTGGTCTCTCTCAACAAAGCCGGTATGTTGGACAATGTGGTCAATGCCCTGGCTTGCACGCTCGAACAAGCCGAGAAGCTGCTGGAGATGAACATCTACAGCCTGACCAAAGAAAGGCTCGAGTCGCTTGTCAAGGCCAAGGAAAAACTGTATCATTCCTACCAGGAACTACAGCAAACCACACCCGCCCAGATCTGGGAAGAAGACTTGAAGAAAGTCAAATAAGCGGGGGCCAGGGTTAGCGCCCCGGCCCCTTTTCTATGTCCGTAAATCGAAACGGAGTTTTGAATGACCACGTTGACCAGCGCTTTGAAGTCACATAAAGCCCTGGCGATGCTTACGAACCGCCGCCCTATCGTGGCAGTTGACGTCGACCTGACTTTTGTCGACACCCTTACGCCGTACTTTGAATGGTTCAAAACGCACGCTGGTTTCCCAGTCCCTCCGTCTGTATACGAGGGACACTTTGATCTAAACCCGATCTTCGCTGAGTATGGCGTTGATGGGCATGCTTTCTGGATGCAGGCCGACCTGTATGACAACCTGATCCCCCTACCGGGGGCGACCGGGAAACTCAAGGCCCTGAGCGAACACTGTGATATCGTGTTCGTCAGTACCTGCTACCCTGAGCACATTGCGAGCAAACGCCGCCTGTTGGCTAAGTTCTGCGAATTCCCGTTCGATTTCATCGACACGGATGCGAAGTGGGCCGTGGATTATGCCGTCTTGATTGACGACAGCCCAACCGTGATGAAGAAAGCCGCCGCCCGCCGGCCAGGCTCGCTCCATCTGTTGTTTGACACCAAGATCAACTGTAAGTTTGATCACACTAAACATGACATGCAGCGGCTCCATAGCTGGGCTGAACTGTAACCAATAAACGTAACTGGAGTATTTTGAGTATGGCCACAACCTTGAACTGGTCTCTGTTGAGCGACGATGAAAAGAGCACTATGTCCATTACGCTGCAGATGGAAACCATCCGTAAGCGCCAGATCGACCATCGTCGACAACAGGCCGAAATCAAGCGCGTTGGTCGCCGCCAGGTTCGTCATGCCGATAAGGAGGACGCTGTCAGCGAAATGCTGGGTAATTTGAACAACTCAGACATGGCTGGCACCGTGTTCATCAACCGTTCCGACGTGAACTACATCCCCAAGGGCTTCGAAAAGGAAGACGTGGTGGCTTACATCAACGTCTCGGCAGTAGACAAGCCCGTCCGCGTGTTCCTCTACAGTGCAAACTCGACCATTCGGGTCAATGAGGTTGCGGAAGCGCTTCACATGTTTTATACTGGCATGGACAACAGTAAATGCCACGCCCAGCAAGCCGTCATGACAGGCGTTGATTTCGCCATGGTCCCACGCTTGCTGGGGGAACTTGAGAAGCTGATCTGAGGCCGTTATGGCGAAATGCATGCTAGAAGAACTGTTTGACACAGTCGAGCAGCTGCGGGACCGGGTTGCTGACCTTGAGGCTGAGCGCGACGGGCAAGTACCGCCAAGCGTTAAGCGCAAGCGACAGGCCCGGCTCGATGAACTGGTCGCCCTGGGGATGACCAAGAAAGAAGCCAAAGGCATGATTCACCGCGAAATTAAAAGGGGAGAACTCTGATGGAAATCATTTCAACCAAACAGCTGATGGAGAACCTGGGCGAATATGCCAAGTCCTCTACTGGTGCGTCTACCGCAGAGTTCGAACTGGCCATGGCTTGCGCCGGGGCCGGGCAACGGATGGAATTCGGTGTTGGCATTCTGATCGACGACCAACAAGCCCCTCTGTTCCTGAGCTCTGATCTGCTGCGTGAGCTGGCCGACCATGTCGACGCTTACGAGCAGAAGACCAAAACTGATCTCAAGACCAGGGGTAACTGAAATGGGCCTCCCAACGGATCTGAGCCTTATTACGACAAACATGACCCCAGCCAAGCTGGCCCGTGTTTGTGCCGCCCTTGACCGCGAGAGCCCCCACCGGGCGGACATCAAGTGGAACGAAACCACTGAGCTGGCCGGCTACCTCCATGCCAAATTCACTCTTCATGGCGAGACGTACACGCTGGACGAAGAGTTTGAAATGGTCAAGAGCATGTACCTGGAACCGTGTCGCCGCCAGCCGGCGGGACCGTTCATGTCGGTTGTGCGCGGTACGTCAGGCACCGGCAAGGGCACCCGCGTTTGCCAGGTGCTGGAATACCTGAAGACCAAGTTCGAACCAACCACTCTGAACTTCGAGTTCGAAGGGAAGACCAAGCAGTACGGTATCTGCTTCGAAGACCTCAAACTGATCTTCATCGGCACCACGACCAAGTCCAACAAGTCAGGTCTGTCCAGCTGGTCGTCTATGGACTACATCCATAGCACCGTGAAGAAGGCAGAAAACGCCCGGCCGATCGCCAAGTCATGGATCGAAAAGGGCTACAGCCTGGTCCTGGAAGGCGAGCCAATGATGCAGTCGGACAAGTTCCGACCGTTGTTCATGCAACCTTACTTCGGCGTCGCCCGCTTCCTGATGCCTCACTATTGGTACCAGAACCGTGAACAATATGACGAGCGCATCATGGGGCGGTCGGGTAAACTTGCTGGCGATAGTGGTTGGGGCCGCAACGAGTCGTATAAGCGAGAGTATGAACGCACCCTGGAAGAGCTTCAGGAGCTGGAGCTGGATGCTACCGGTTGCACACTGCTCCCTCACGACGCGCCCCTGGAGGGCTACGGTGCCTCACTGCTGGCATACCTTGGGCGTGCTGACCTCATTGACGAATTCGTCCGATGGACAGCTGAGAACCCAATGCTCCGGTCGATAGGCGGCGGCAACCCGCTGGCCACGACCAACAACGTCTTCGACATCTTCGGTGCATGACATGATAGTTGAAAAGCAGTACAAACACCCGGCCCTGTCGGAGTTCATCTACCCCATCGAAAAGGGCGTGGACTACCGGCTGAAAGAAAACCGGGCGCACCTCGCCTTTGCCTGGCAAGAAACCCTCTGCTACACCGAGGAGCACAACCAGCAGCTTCGGTTGATGCTTTGGGCCATCGACAACCAGGACATCAGCGCCGTGCGCGCCCTGGAACAGAAGCTGTGGTGTGCGTTCCTGTGGGGTTGCTGCTACAACCTGATCGGCCCGTGGGCCATCATGCAAGAGTACCCTGAGCCCCCACGCGGTAAGGACGGCCTGCAGCGATTCGCTGACTGGTACAACAAGAATTTCGACCGGATGCGCTTCGATACCGACTGCCGCTACCGCAAGTCGAAAATGATCGCATGCGTGACCAGCTATGTCGAATGGCTGGAGGGTAAGGACCAGTTCGCGGCCTTCGCCCCGATCATTCAGCTGGGTAACAAGAAAGAGCAGTTCCAGCAACTATGGGACGCTTGTAACAGCTGGAAGTTCTTCGGTCGACTGAGCAACTGGAACACCATCGAGGCGATCGAGCTCGCCACCGACCACCATTACAAGATCGACATCCCATCGTTCATGTTGACGGACGTCAGTGGTTCTGAGTCCAATCGCAACGGCGCGGCCTTCCTGGCTGGTCACGACGAGCTTGTCACTAAGCACGGCAAGCGCAAGGACACTGGTGAGACCATCAGCCAGGCGGACTGTGAGAAGCTCGAAGTTTTGGCTGAAATGTACTTCCAGCAGGCCAAAGCCGACCTGGGCCACCTCAGCTTCATCAACCGTCTGAACGCCGAGACCAGCATCTTCTGTTGGTTCAAGAAGTTCTTCCGTCTGAAGTCCACCCGTTATGTGGGCTGGGATGGCGAGCGGACTTACGAAGAGCTGCAGTACATGCATCGGGAATGGCCTGAAGCCAACCTGGAGCCTCTGTGGGAAGCGCGGTATGCCCTGCTCCCAGACTTCCTGCTATGTGAACAGGCGCCCGAGGGCGAGCAGCGCGGCGTGAACAAAGCCAAGATGCCGCTGTTCTACGAGACCGGCTTCCCCGAGCACATCTACAAGTTCCAGCGCGGTGAACGTTGGTCGTTCCCCGAAGTAATCACCACCCCGGCCCGCAAACCAGCCCTAAACAAACCGACTGTCGCGGATACCACCCACAGCCTCAACGACTTCTTCGGATAACCCATGATCTACAAGAAAGACGACCGCCCGGATTGCCCGGCCTGCGGTGACCCCCTTGACGAGACCTGCAAAGAGCTTGCCAAGGCCGGCGGTACGCACAACCACTACTGTGGTGCTGTGTACACAGTTCGTAAACTCAACAACGGTCAATATGACGTTGCCTATGACGGGAATGCGTAATGAGCAAGAAGATGAAGGCGCAGCACGCGCTTATCACTGAACACTTTTCGAAGCTGGACGGTGTCCACTACCTGCGTCTGACCGATGCGACCCTGGTCGCCAAAATGACCGATGACCAGATCCTGTCGTTCTGTGGGCATCACCTGTCTAAGCAGACAGGGCTGCCGGTGCGTGGCCTGGCGGTTGCCCCCGGCTTCCACCTGACCGCCAAGAGCATGATGTACTTCAACTTCAACTTCTTCAACACCGACGACTCGATCTCGGCAGTTGAGCTGCGCGGTAAGCTGCGTTCGAAGTTGGAACCACACCAGGCCGGCCACTACCCCGAGCTGTTCCGCTTCGGCGTGGGTAAGGCTGACTTCTTCTGGGTGGTGGGTGAAGTTGACCGCAGCACCCAGATCGTGCGCTTCTCGTACGTTGGTCACGTCGACCGCCCGGCAACCTTCTTCCGACGCATCCGGGTCAGCCGCGAAATGGCTCCTGGGCAGCTGACCAACGTACGCCAGTCGACTCACTACATCGACCCGGAATACAAGAAGCAGTATGTGTCGGAGCTGGCATAATGCAAGGGCGCCCGGCTGATATTCGTTACAATGGCGTCCGCCCTGACAAGATCGACAACGCCAATCCGAAGCTTAACCAAAAGAACCTGGGCCGGTGCTTGGATTGGATCGTCGAGCGCTACAAGATCCACGTGAAGAAAGACGTCCTGGGCCTACCCTCGCCCTGGACGGAAGACCCGGTACTACGGGACCACAAGTTCACGAACGTCCGGAGAGAGCACGACAGGGAGTCCAAGCACGTCATTCGTGGCATCTGCGAGAACCCATCCCTGTCGATGGAACAGAAGGTCCAAAACCTGATCATGTTCCGAATGTTCAATGTTTGGTCCACGGTCGAATTGATCGGCGGCCCCTTCACCAACTTCGGGTCGATTGACCTGGACGCGGTGCGGGCAAAGCTGAAGGTGGTTGATGGTGAGCGAGTGTTCACCAACGCCTTCAACTGCGGTGGCCTGAAGCAATGCCTGGCCTTTCCTGATCTCGATTATGTCAACCATGCGCACCAGCGCCGGGGTGGCATGATGGTCAAGGTGATGGACCTCCCGAACATGGCTGAGTCGGAAATGGACTACAAGGTAGCCCGTGACCTGGCGCAAGCTGAGCCCGATCGGTACTCCATCGAAGGGTGGGAACCGAACATGGCGATGCGGGTGGTTCGTTACCTGAACACCTTCTTCAAGAACAACCCAAACTGGGTGTCTGAGTTCTTGATGTCGAGCACTCAGAAGGCGGCGTTCCTGAAGCTGAATGAAGTGCGAGGCATCAGCGAGTTCCTGGGTTACCAGATCTTCGTCGACTGCACGTACTGCCCGGAGTACCCGTTCAGCGAGAACGAGTTCACCATCGCCGGGCCGGGTTGTAAGATGGGCCTGGACTTCATCTTCGATGATCGCGACGGAATGACGTACGAGGAGTGCATCTTCTGGCTCCGCGATCATCAGGAAGAGTTGCTCTGGGACTTGAAGAGTGTTCACCACTCCGAGTTCATGGACGACCAATACGTCGAAGAGCAAACGTTCAGTGTCATGTCGTGGGAAAACGTCATGTGCGAGACGAGCAAGTACATCCGCTGTATGGATGCCCTGGAACGCGGTGACAAGCCTCGCACCAGGGTTAAGTTCAACGGCGGCGCAAGCAAAGCACCGTCAACCACCAAATCAGTGCTGGACCTCTTCTGAGACCAGCTCTAGGAGTTTGAATGATCAACCGCCTGAAACGGCTATTCGGGCGCAAGCCCAACCCGTCTCTACAGCTCCAACAGCAACAATCCCGCGCCGGTCGTATACCACCTCCCACACCGGAGTTGGTCAAATACAACGATGAATTCCCCCTGAGTGCGTTCAATACGCCCAGGCAATCCAGAATCGTTGATACCATCCGTGATGTACCGGCTGAACGCGACCCAAGCCCGCCTCATGTACCTCGGGTCGCCTACGTTGAACGTGACGTGAGTGCATATGAAGCCCCGGTTCACCACCAAAGCGATAGCCATAGCCGTTGTGGCGGCGGGGATAGCCCTACGAGTGGCGATAGCGGTTCTCCTTGCGGGGGTACTGACTAATGGCAGCCCTTAGACCTGTCCGCTACCTGGAAATTTCGCCACGCCAAACCGGCAAAACTGAACGTTTGGTTCAGGATGCGACCTACCAGCACGTCGTGAATAACAAGAAGATCGTCCTGGTTGGCATGAGAATGTCCTGGGCTCGCGACCTCATGCCATTCGTGTACGCCGCCGGTGAATCTGAAGATGAGGTGCTTCGCCAAATCGGCGGCCGCGCCAAACCTGAAGAGCTCATGTGGTACTACGATGAGTTCGACCATATGCGTTCGCGATTCAGTATCCGCGAAAACGGCTATTACTGCACCACGGCCAAGTACGTGCGGACCTTCAGCAAGGAGCACCCTGAAGCGATCCTCACTGACCAGCTGTTGCAGCTCGTGGATGGGAATGGTGGCGTGTATGCCACCTCGGCCCATAACCCGCTCAAACGGTCCAGCCTGGCTAAACACGTCCGCGACATCCACCCAGATGCCATCAAAACTGAGCTTAATGGCCAGCTGATCGCGTTTGAAGCAAGCTAAACCCCGTTTGAAGGCGTAACGCCTTTCTATCAACCTGGAGGCCATGTACAATAAGGCCTCTTAACGAATCAACACCCACATCCGAGGCATTTGAATGACCCAGCAAGTAAAACTCTCCAAGGATACTCTTGAAGTCCTCAAGATGTTCAGCACCATCAACGGTAGCCTGGCATTCAAAGCCGGCAATAAGCTGCGCACCATCTCCCCAGGCGGCGGCGCGGTCTTTGCAGAAGTTGAGATCCCGGAAGAGTTCCCGATCCCTTTCAACATCTACGAGCTGAACCGCTTCTTGAGCGTGTTGAGCCTGGCGACCATGAAAGAAGCCGTGCTCGAATTCAGCGACGACAAAAAGGTCGTGATCAAAGGCACCGGCGGCACCAAGATCAATTACTACTTCACCAGCGACTCCTTCGTCACGGCGCCGGACCGCGAGCTGAAGCTGCCAAGTGTTGACCTCGACGTCACCCTGACCCCGGAAGTGATCGACGGTTTCATGCGTGCTGCCAGCGCCCTGGGCCACAAGATCATGGCTTTCACCGTTCGCGGCGACGAAGCGTTCCTGGTCGGCACCAGCCCTGAGCTGGGCGATGCGTCCAACGACTACGAAGTCAGCCTGGGTACGGTTGAAGGCGCTTCTGAAGGCACCTACCGCCTGAAGATCGAGAACATCAAGCTGTTGGCCGGCGACTACCGCGTCCAAGTCTGTGCTCGCGGCATGGTGGCCTTCTCCAACGAACAGCGCAAGCTCAAGGTGTTCGTCGGTCTGGAAATGGTCTAATCGGCCACCCCGCTTGAAATCAGGTTGACCAACGGTTGACCTGATACACCCCGCTAACTTGAGGTTAAACATGTCGCAGCAAGAACACATCTGGGCTCAAAAGTACCGTCCCACCACCATCAGCGATATCATCCTGCCGGCCGGCCTGGTTAACGAACTGGCCAACTACGTCAAGGATGGCAAAGCGCCTCACCTGCTCCTCGCCAGCCGCTTGCCGGGCACCGGTAAGACCACCCTGGCCCTGGCCCTGTGTGCTGACCTGGGTGCAAACCCTCTGGTGATCAACGCCAGCCTGAACAACAGCATCGACGACATCCGCTCCAATGTGACCCAGTACGCTACCGGCGTATCCGTCATGGGCGGCCCGAAGATCGTTGTCCTGGACGAAGCCGAGCGTCTGTCCCAGGCCGCCCAAGAAGCCCTCAAAGGCATCCTCGAGGCTGTCTCCAAGAACTGCACGTTCATCCTTACGACCAACAACCCTCAGCGTATCATTGAGCCGCTGCGCGATCGTTGCATCGTCAAGGAATTCGTCTGGTCGGCCGAAGACACCACCGCCATGCGTGCCAAGATGATGCGCCGCTGCGCTGAAATCCTGACTGCTGAAGGCGTGACCTTCAAGCCGGCGGCCCTGGCCGGTGTTGTCAAGAAGCACTTCCCGAGCAACCGCCGTATCCTGAACACCCTTCAGGAATACTCGAACCAGTTCGACAAGAACATCGACGAAGGCATCCTGGGTATGCTCAACGTGGGTGACGTTGACAACCTGCTCGAAGCCCTGGTCAAGAAGGACTTCCAGGCCGTCAAAGAGTGGTGCTCCACCAACGCAGACCAGTTGTCTGACGGCATCTACCTCAAGCTGTTCGAAACCCTCAAGGACAGGCTGCACCCTCAATCGGTGCCGCAGTTGATCTTGACCCTGGGCGACTTCCAGCGTTTCCACGCAACGGTCCCTGATCTGTTCATCCACAGCCTTGCGCTGATGACTACCATCATGGCCGACTGCACCTTCACCAAGTAAGGGGCGACTGCTATGGCTGACGATGGTAAAATTGGACTGTTTGATTGGCTCAACGCCTTGAACAGCTCCAAAACCGAGCTGATGGTAGACGAGGCGAGTGAGAAGTCGTTCGACCCGTTCATTATCCGCCGGGGCGTTGCCCAGAACATGGACACCGTCCTCCTCGCGCAAGAGATGAACAAACTCCACGCCCTGCCAAAGCGGATGGTGCATGACTTCTTTATGAAGGCCATCACCAGGAAGAAGCGGTACGGGAAGTGGGCAAAGAAAGAGGTGGTGGACTCGGGTATTACCGTGATCTCCGCCTACTATAAGGTCTCCATCCGGGAGGCCACCGAATACGCCAAGCTGATGACCCCAGAGCAGATCAAAGAGCTCGAAGGTCGGATGGACCAAGGCGGCCGCAAGGGCGAAAAGAGCGGCAAGTGATTTCTGGAGTAAGGCGTAACATGAGCATCAAAGCAGTTGATTTGGTTAATTCGCCGTTGAGTGGCGATGAAATTTTGCCGTACATGGTCGAGGTTAGTTTGCCGACCGCCATCCAGGATGAGCGTGATGCTTTCCTGAAGATTCGTGAAACACTGACCCGCATTGGCATTGCCTCCCGTCGCGACGTCAACACCCTGTACCAAACTTGCCACATCCTGAGCAAGCGCGGCAAGTTCTACATCTGCCACTTCAAGAGCATGTTCGTGCTCGACGGTCGCGAGAACAATCTGAGCGTGAGCGACATTGCCCGCCAGAACCGCATTGCCCGCCTGTTACAAGAATGGGGCCTGCTGACCATCCTGGACCCATCCATCTGCGACGAACCCGTTGCGAGCATGGGTAACCTGAAGGTCATCCCACACCGCGAGCGCTCTGAGTGGATTTTATCGCCAAAATATCAGATAGGCAAGAAAGGCGGCCCTAACACGCCCGGTGCAACTTTGTAAAATTGCACACGTCGATCTCCTTTCGACAGAACGAACAGCACACCCTGGGCCGCGAAGTAGCGGCCTGTTTCATCCGGTCTTTGGTCGCATCGCTCGCCCGCTTACCGACGAACTTCTGAATATGAGCTTCTGTCATCTTCCGGCCTTTGGCCCAACCGTCTAACCGGTATTTTTGAAGATGGCTAGCATCAATCCTCAGATGGTCGTCACCCCGGTTAACCCAGATGGTGCCCTTGACAGCATCGGAAATATCAGACTTTGATGCAGGGTTGGATTTGATCCACCCATCGGCGAGTAGGGCATCAACTTCTTCGGGGCGTACCATGCGGCGTTCGCCAGTGGGTGATAAGACCCACACGGTGCCTTTTGCATTTGTGTTACCCATGAGACCTGGTGGTGTGCCTATTACCCAACTGTCGTCCAGGTAGGGTTGGAGGTTTTCGATCTTCACCCTCTTGGTAACCCCTCCCCTGGTTATGAACTTGCGGCCCTTGGCGGCTTCTGATAAATGGGAGAAGTCGCTGTTGCGGTGTTCGATTCTGAGCTTCTCGAACATCCTGGAATTGATCTTGTACGTGCGACCATCGCGTGTACCGGTACACATGGCCCAGAACCCGAACCGAGTGTCTCGGTTACCAGGTAACGCCCTCCACAGTATGGCGTGCGCGATGTAGTGTGCACGCGGCGACAGAGGGGCTGTGTTCCAAGGGTGTTTGGCTAAGCTGGTGAACTGAGGAAACAAGCCAGGGGCTTTGGGAAGGATGTGGTGGTTCTCTACAACGGAGGCCGCCGGCTGGGACAGGACGAACTTCAGGTAACGAATAAGGTGATGCTGATTCACTGGTACGTTGAGATCGTTGAATTGCTTGATAAAGAAATTGATGGTTTTCATTTCGGTTTCACTAATTGGCTATGAAGTAGTTAGCGAACCGTGTAAGAACCGAAGTATGCCATTGGCGCGACGCCATGAATTTAGAGGATTTACCGTTGAACACCACTGCAAATGTAATTCCAACCAACACCGAAGCCTGCCTGGTTCAGACCACGTTCCAAAAGAACACCATCATGAACCTGGCCTTCGGTAACCCCAAGGGCGACAAGCATAACCCGGACTGGGCTGCCATCGAGCGTCAGTACAAGATCAGCCTGTCGGAAATGCTGGAAATTGGTAAGGCGATCGAGGATCGCAATTTCAAGGAAGTGATCGACGGCATCGCCGACGTGACCACCACCAACGACGGCCTGGCGCACATTGCCGGTGTCAACGGTGACGTGGCACTGGACTGCGTGTATCGCAGCAACATGTCCAAGTTCTGCGCAGATGGTGCTGAAGTGGACGCCACCCTGGCCAAGTACGCAGCCAAGGGCGTGGAACTGACAGTTCACGGCGTTTACCCGGCCGCGTTCGTTCGCTCAGCCAAAGAGCAGCTGCTCGACGGCGAAATCATTCCTGCAGGCAAGTTCCTGAAGGGTATCAACTACAACCGCCCGGACTTCTCCGCGGTGATGGCGACGGCAGACTGAACATGAGCCTCATTACGAAACTGAAAGCGGCCTGGGCTCTCCTGGTCGCGAAGGAAACCATCACGGCCCAGATGATCCGTGGGTTCGGGGATCCGAAAGCTGAAGCTAGCCTTCAGTGCCCAGTGGAACTGGCCCAGGGCGCGCTGAGCGTCTTCCGCACTGCACTGTCTAGCGCTGAAGACGCGCTCGATACTCTGAACAAGCAACGGTCCAGGCATTCGGCCGACGTACAGGTTCTGGTGGATTCGCTGTCGTCACACGATGCTGAAATCGCTTCCCTGGAAAACGCGGCGGACCAGATCCGTGGCCTGCTCGGTCTGAAAGTGGAGGCTATCCAGCCCCTGGCGCACGTGAACGTAGCCGGTACTCAGCAACCAATCCTCCCACCTGGTTACATCCCAGGCTGAGGAACATGATCTAGCCTTGAAATGTTGAACTATGAATAAAGGTCTTCGTGTTGCGCGGCCGCTCGGGTCGCGTATACTGAGCTCATCGAAGGCGTTACCGACGAGGCAAACCCCTGCGATGGTAACACCCTAAATCATGGAGACCAATAGCTCATTGAGAGGCTTAGATTATGAAGATCCTTCAGCATTCCGAAAAGAAACTGATGATTCTCATCAACGATGGAATCACCCAGTCCCAGCTGCGCGCCCAGGCCGTTGACCTTGGTGCGCCGGTAGGGAAACAGAAACTGTCCAACCTGTTGGGTGGTCGTGTTGGTGAAGCCGATGGCTGGTCCCTGGCCCTGGCCAAACTGGACGTGGCCCCACAGCCGGCCCCACCTGCCAAGACCAAGCCAAACGCGGTGAATCCGTCTGGTACAGGCCATCCGAAACCGGAAAAGCCTTTCGCCAAGACCACTCCGGCCGGCGCGAAGCAAGACCTGAAGCTGGCGAAGACTGTCGTTTTAGGTGGGCAACAAATGCCTGAATACGACAAGGACGACACTGTTAAGGTTCTCCTGGCCATTAAAGGGTATGATATCACCCCCAAGATTGCGGCGTCTGAGACGTACGTGACCTTCCGGTTGGATACTGCCCGTGTTCAGGCGACAGTTGGTATTCGCGGCGTAACGCTGATGATCTTCCCTCTCAAGGGTCTGGACCTGAAGCACATCGACGCGGCTGAAACCGGCTGGGAAGTAAAGGCGCAATATATCAAGGTTGGTGTATTCGCCCCAGAGCAGGTTGCCTCGCAGCTTGCGTATATCAAGACTGAAGTAGAGCGGGCATCCGCTCAGACTGCAGCCTGAGAGTAACATTTACACCAAAAGGGCCGAACCGATGAGTTGCGGCCCTTTTTTATTGTCTCAACGTGGTTCGAAGTATCGGGTTAGAGACCTCGGTTCAAGAATAATAAAAAAGATTCAAAAAAGTTGAATAAAGGGGTTGCCTGCCTTGATTAATCGGGTATAATGGCAACCATCGAAAGGCAAACGCCAATCGAAACAAACAGCCCCACCCCTTATAGAAGCCAAGGATTTATCATGACCAACTCCAAACTCGTACATGCTGACCAAAACCTCGTTATCGAATTCAACGAGACTGTTACACAGTCGGAACTGCGCGCCAAGAGCATCGAGTTGGGCGCTCCGATTGGTAAGACCAGCCTCAGCAACCTGCTGAACGGTAAAGTGGAACAAACCGGCGGCTGGTCCCTGGTTGCCGCTGTGGCCGCTAAAGAAGGTCACGCTGACACCGCCAAAACCACGCCAGATGCCCCTTCGGCCCCGATCAACGATGCCCCGGCGCTTACCCTGGTGGTTACCCCGACCGTCGCTCCTGTCGTCGAAGAAGCCCCGGTCGTTGTCACCGCCCCTGTAGCGGCACCTGCGCCGGCTGCAGCCGCCCCGGTGGTTCAACCAAAGCCAGCCGCAGCCGCCAAGGCCTCCGCTGTTCGCTTTGAGAAAGACGCTTCCATCAAAGCCCTCATGGAACTGAACTCCTACGAGCCGGTGTTGAAAGAAGCCCCGACCGAGACCTACGTCACCCTCAAACTGGCCAAGGCCCGCATCCAGGCAACCATCGGTGTCCGTGGTGTCACCCTGATGCTCTTCCCGCTCAAAGGTCTGGTGCTTCAAGAGATCGACGCCGTCGCTACCGGTTGGAACGTCAAATCCCAGTACGCCAAGGTCGGTGTGTTCGCCCCAGAAGCTGTGGCAGCACAACTGGTCGTCATCGAAGAAGTCATCGCCAAGTTGGTCTAAGTGGTCACCGCATAGGGGCTGGGGGCAACCTCAGCCCCTTCGTGCGTTTAGGAGAATAGATGTCCGTATACCTTGACAGAATGTTCATTGATCGGATGGCCTTCACCCTCCTCCGTTTCAAGTGGATCAAGCCCAACGTAGCACGCTGCCGTTGCCCGTTCTGTGGTGACAGTAGGACCAGCACCATCAAGGCCCGTGGTTACTTCTTTCTTTCCGACACGGGTGACGGATACACCTTCAGCTGCAAGAACTGCGGCGTCGGTCGTAACGTGTACAGCTTCCTGGAAGAGCAAGACCAACTGCTCTGGAAGGAATACATCCTCGAGCGCCTACGTGAACGAGGCGGCGGCATTACACAGCCCCGCCAGCAGGTAGCGGCCAGACCCGAAAACGGGTTCATGGCCAAGCTCGTGGAAGCCACCATGGCCTACGTGGATCCCCTGGAAGGCCTCCCTCGCTTGTCCTCTCTGCCCGACGACCACCCGGCCGTGCGGTATATGGTAGACGAGCGCAAGTTCCATCCAGCCATGCTGGAGCGCCTCTTCTACGCCGCTGATTTCAACCTAGTGGCCAGGGTGGTCGACAAGACCCTGGAAGAGACCCAGGTGCCTCACGACAAGCGCATCATCATCCCCTTCTACTTCCCTGATGGCAAGCTGAAATGCATCCAGGGCCGGGCGCTTGACCCCAAGGCCATGCGATACATCACTGTCAAAACTGCAGACGAGGTAGACAAGATCTTCGGCCTGGAGCGAATCGATGACACCCGCGTGAAGCTGGTGTTCGAAGGGCCGTTCGACAGCATGTTCTTCCCCAACGCGGTAGCCACCTGTGACAGCTCACTGACCAAGTACACGGCTGACAACGTCATCTATGTCTGGGACAATCAGCCTCGCAACAAGGAGGTGATGAACAACATCGCCAAGGCTGTGGCTGCTGGGTTCAGAGTGTGTATCTGGGCCGACAACTGCCCTTTCATCGGCAAAGACGCCAATGAGATGATCAAAAACGGCGCAACCCCGCGTGAGATACTTGCCTGGATCGCAGGCCACACGTATAATGGCCTGAGAGCCAACCTTGAACTAAGCAAGTGGCGTAAGGTTTAATTGATGGAACTTCGATATGAAAATGCTCAGCATTATTGACCCGACATCCAAAACCAATTTTCATGGTTTCATGATCCCTGTACTTCCGGACGATGAGTTCCTGGCAGCGGACCCTGACGGCGTGGTGTATGCCTACATCGGCGAGCCACCACAGCAGCGGGTCCATTACTGGGACGGCGCCCGCGCCCGCCGGGTTGGCATTGTTGACCTTGATGGTTTCGACTGGCGCCAGACGCTCGTTGAAGTTGACCCTGTAATTGGAGCTTAATCATGGCCTTAGCAGCTACTGTATTCTTCATGTTGATCCAAACATCGAGCGAACCTGGCGTGGCGTTCAATAACACCAGTGCGATGCCGGCTGCTCATACCTTTCAAATCACCCGCGTTGATGGGTTTGGAAGTTTGGACGGCTGTAACATCGTAGCCCAGGAAGTTGTAAAGAATCAGATGGTTTCGACCAAGGCGGTAACCCGCTATACCAAGGCGGATTGCTACCCATTTATTGAACTTCAGGAGCCGGCTAATGGCGAAGAGTAAAAGGGTTGTCATCGAAGTCGGTGACATGATCGTATACGCCAACAACCACCGCGATCTGGTCCAGGGCCTTCCAAAGATCAATGGCAGGCCGGGTTTGCTCGTCCAGCCGTTGGACTCCCAGATCATGTTGGCGTCTGACCAATTCAAAGACCTCGAGTGGGTCCAGAAGTTCGTCGAAGTTGGGGTGTTCAATATCGTCAAGGGTATGCCCGGCGTCAACCCGATCACCGGTGAGCTCAATTCTGAGCATATCAAACTGAGCATCTTCGAAATGGCTCGTGTAGAAGCCAGCGCGCTACTCGACGCGGCCAAGGGTAAGCACGGCACCGAAGACCTGAAGATGTTCCGTGATGAATGGGAACTCGAACGCCGTCTGGGTTCGATTGTCGGCACTTTACGACGTCAGGTTTCGGGGCTATAATCATGTCCAGTACTGAACAGCTATTCATGTGGGGCTACTGGAAGGAGGACAAGGGGTTAACCCGCGCCCTGGTCGACTACTTCCCCGAAACCCTGGCCAATGATATCCGGCTTCAGCAAGCCCTGGCATCTATCCGCAACGCTGAGGCCGCAATCGACCAAAGAATGTCTGAGCTTGCTGAGCTGGAACCAGACGAAGAATGAAGGAACTTTCATTATGAAGGCAATGGCAACGCATCAACCCACGGGCCAGGCCCTGGCCCTACGCGAAATGATCGACCCTGAGCAGGCTATGTACGGCCGCATGCAGCCGGCGGTCAACGCGTTGTGCCGGGAACTGGAAGCCCATCCTGAAGACTGGCACTTTGCTACCTTCGTGTTCTACCACAAGAAAGTCCCGGTAAATTACTGGTATGAGGGTAGCGAACCAGTGATCAACACGTGGGATGGTCACAGCCGCACCCAGGTGTTCAGCGTAGCCCAGGGGAACCAGATTCGCCGGTCCGTCGAGGCTGCCCTCAAGGCCCTCAATGGGAAGATCGACGCTGTGATGAACGACACGTACGACCACACAGACGAAGATGTCGACAACCGGCCCTGGTATAAGCGCTGGTGGCATGCCTTCAGGGTTGCCGTTTGGTGACCGAGGCGGCTCCGATTGCTATGTAGTAACACTATTATGCGATCGGAGCAGTCCCCGTGTCCAACGCCAAGCCAAGTCTTGTTGAACGCGATACCTCGATGTATGCTGAATTCCTCCAGACCCAGGACATTGCGGAAGTTGCCAAACTTCACAGTGTCAGCGAGTCGACCGTCCGCCGCGCATTGAAGCGAGCCCGCGAAATACTGGAAGTCCACGCCGATGGGGAGCTCGTTGATGAGAACCTCCGCCTGGGCGCCAGCAAGCAATACCTGCAAGACCGCAACCGCATCGAGCGGAAATCCTGGCGTGAACACATTCGCATTCAGAATGCAATCGAAGGCCTGAGCCATAACCTCGAGGCCGCCCTGATCGGTTTCGAATTCCAGCGCCCGGTTGACACCCCTGTCCCAGCTGTGGGCTTGCCTACCGACCCGGTGGGCGTCATCCAGTTCAGTGACATTCACATCAATGAGATCATCCGGGGCCTGACAGGCAACTCGTATGACATCGACATCGCCTCCCGCCGCATTCACAAGCATGTCCACAAGAGCCTGAATATATTCAAAGCCCAGGGCGTGAAGAACGTGTTGGTGGCTTTCACCGGTGACATTCTGAACAGCGACCGCCGCCTGGACGAGCTCCTCAATGCCGCCGCGCCGCGTGCCAACGCTGTCCTGTTAGCCGTTGACATCTTCCAGCAGGCCATCCAGGAAGTGGCGAGAGAGCACCGAGTGACCGTTGCCAGCATCACCGGTAACGAATCGCGCCTCGGCGAGCACATCCACTACGACGACTTCCTGGCGATGGACTCTTTCGACATTACGATCCACAACATCCTGGCCCGCCTGTTTGCCGGCTATCCAGGTGTTGAGTTCGCGAAGGTCAGCAACCCTCTCGAGCAAGTGGTGTCCATCAACGGCTTCAACCTGTTGCTGGTTCACGGTCACTGCCATAAAGGCCTGGCCCGCAACCCTGAAAACGAAGTGTCCCACATCAAGTCGCGGTATGCTGCACACGGCATGGTGATCGACTACGTCATCTGTGGCCACATCCACTCGGCTTACGTGTCTGACATGTTCAGTCGATCGTCTGGGTTGCCTGGCTCCAACGCCTACTCCGACCGGGCGCTGAACCTCAACGGTAAGGCCAGCCAGAACTCGTACGTGATCTGGGCAGACAAGTCCATCGATGCGTACAAGATCGACCTACAGACCTGGGCTGATGTTGAACCATACGCCTACGACAAGGGCCTCGATATGACCGACCGCAACAGCAAGCTGAAGCCGACGGTCCTCATCAACTCCATCACTATCTGACCCAAAACCCGGTTGCCGCAAGGCGCCGGGTTTTTTATTGTCTGAGGGGTTGTATTGGTTCAAAGTTAGAGTATAATGAACACATACCAACCAGTTCACTGAGGAACGCAGCCATGACCATGATCACCCTGATCGAATCTGCTAAAGAAGCCGCCAAGACCGTAGCCCCAGGCTACTCCGACGGCTTCAGCGAAACTCTGAAGGACGGTTCCGTGGTCACCTGCATCGGCGTCCGCAGCTCCAACGCCTTCGAAACCGTGGTCGGTCACATCAAGACCACCTGGAAGTTGAACGGCAAGCGCGCCAGCGCCGCTGTTATCGAAACCCTGTATCTGGGCCAGGCCACCGACGAAGAAAAGGCCGAGATCACCAAGCACAAAGAAATGCAGAAGTGGCTGGCCAAGTTCGGTCTCTGAGATAAAATATTTTGAACCAGCCACTTGCGCTGGTTCAAAAACCTGAGTATAATGGTCTGACTGGCCCACTAAGGGGTCAGCTAAACGGAGATACATCATGCAAAACGACCTCGCTGTGTTCATTGCAGAAAACGCTGGCGACTTCAACGTTGACGTCCGCCTGTATTCCAACTACTCCGGTCGGGGTATGATGGGCGAAACTACCACCGGCCTGGTTGTCCCAAGCCCGATGGTGTTCGCCACCTTGTTGCTGCAAATGAACGAGGCGATCCACGAAGCTGTGGAAAGTGGGGAAATCGGCCTGTATGTGATACAAACGCTGCGGTCTGACAACCTCGGCCACGACACCATCATTTACTGATGGCCCCGGCCCCGGTAAACTACCGGGGCCACCTCCCCTTCTTCCCCTGAACTTTATTTTGGTTCGGGGCTTGCGTTATGTTGAATGCTGGTCTATACTCCCTTCATGTTCACACAACAACGGAATTCTTTATCATGGCAACTAAGCGTAAATTCAAGGTCACCATCACCGTTCGCAAGAAAGGGTCTAGTGATGCGTACGTCGTCCGCATCCGCACGGTGGAAGCCCTGAATGCGCTGGAAGCCGAATATCTGGTGACCAAGGCGATGCGCCGAACGGGCTTTGACGTCGGCATCGTCCTGGAAATCAACTCCGGGCTGTTCAGGTTCAGTTGCATGCTTCGTCCGAAGGGGAACGTCGACGATAAGTTCGTTGAATTCAGCGCCCCCGTCAAAGCGGTCGACATGATGGCAGTGCCAAAGGCCGCCCGGGACATGATGGAAGGTAAAGGCTACGAAGTTGGAGCTATATTCAACATTTATGACAACGGAGATGCCAAGCGCGGCTTCTCGAAGGAGTGATCCATGAACGAGTTAGACAGCACACTATTCATATTTCTTCTGGGATGCGCCGCGTTCCTGTTCGCCATATTTGGCGTGGGTTTGTGGGCACTGAAGAAGTTCCTCAGGATGGTGGGGAGAGCATTCCGGAGCTGAGGCTCCGGTTTTGCGTTAAGTATGGTCACATCCTCATTCACGCATCGAGATCAGCATGACAGACCTCTCCAAACGACTTGATGAGTCGTTCGACACCGAGCCATACCCGACCCACCTGGTGCGGAAGGATGGCTCCTTCAACTACGAATTCACCGCAGACAGCGGCGAGGTCTACCGCGTTCAGTTTTACCCGTCCAATGGGTTGGGAACCAACGTACGCCGGGTGTACCTGGGGCACAAGAAGGGCTCCATCTTCAAAGATGTGATGACCAAGTTCCAAGACCCGATGCGCATCATTTCGACCATGCTGGCATCGTTCGCTGAATTCCAGGCGACGCCACTGGGCAAGGCCACCGATGGTTTCGTGATTGATGCCACCGCCAAGGCGTTCGGCCCCACCATCCGTCTGTTGAAGCGCCTGGCCGCCCGCAACCCGGCGATCAGGGCCAAATTCAACATCCTGGATACCACTTACACCTGGGATACCGCCCGTTCGCCGATCTGGATCTACCGTAAGGGCACTGACCCTATGGAAGTATTCAATGGCAAGAATGTCGACACCCCGATGTTGGTTGATAGCAAGGCCAAGCCGACGCAACCACGCATCTCCCCTGTGGCGCCGACTGCCCCGGCCCCGGCCCCTTCTCCGACGGCGGCACCAACAAGCGCCCCGGCCAACACTCTCGGTCACGTAGAGCTCACTTCTCCGATTGGTAATCTCGTCGTCCTTCCCGAAGGGAAAGGCGTGAAGATCGTTAAGGTCAGCTCTGGCACAACCATTGCGGTGGCAGACAACGCAGGGTCCGCGGAGAAGATTATCGACGCGTTGTTCAATGTTATCGACCTCGGTAGCGGGGTGATTTCATATGGCAACAAGGTATTATGGTCTAAGACCAAAGACAATTACTATCAGATCATTGCAGGCATCGGCACCTACCGGGTTCTTATGAACGGTAGGGTGGACATCGGCGAGCGGGAGAGCGTTGGTAGCGCCATCGCCATGATCAGGAAAATCATGGGCGTCGACTCACAGGAACAGAAAACGCTCCGCCAGCTCAGAACCATCCTCATGAAGACGGATGACTCGTTGATTGTCACTGCGAAGGTTGGTGCCCGGACGATCGTCGGCTCCCCTGACGAGGTTAGACATACACTGTCTGACATGAACGACCAGGACGCCCTGGGGCGTATCGTTTCAACTAGACTCGCCCCCGCCCCCAAGCCAACTATCAAGGCCTCCGTTCCAAAGACCGCAGCGGTTGCTCCTAAAGCTGCCCCTCCGGTGGCGGGGCCAGTGCCCAATGTGGCCCCGAAACCTACCCCTTTGGAGTCACTCACTACCCTCCAGGCCAAGTGGAAGGAGCGCTACGACGGTGTGAATTATGGTCAGATTTACATTCAGGTGAACGGCGTCTACAATGACAACCAGTTCAGTGTAAGCTGGGATATCACCGAGCGCCGGACAACCCCTCGTGAGATCTACACCCAGAACAAGTATGACATCGGCTCAGCCAACAGTGTTATCACCCAGCTGGAAGGTATTGCCCGCACCATGGGCTTCGATACCCAAGCGGCGTACTGTACCTTCGATACTATCGTGGACGATGAGCGCCGGATCGAGTCGAACGGCGACAGCCTCTACAGTGAATATGAACAGTCGATCGGTGGCCACCTCGACGTGAAACTGTAACACTACGTTACACCAAAAGACGCACCGGGCAACCGGGGCGTCTTTTTATTGTCTGAGGGGTTTACAAGTTCAAGAAACCAAGTATACTGAGCTCACTGAAACACAAACCACTGAGGGTTTAACCATGAAACACCAACACACCATCACCGCAGAATACCCAGCTTACGACGTCCTGACCCGCGCTGAAGTCGATGGCGTCCTCTGGATCTCGGTTGACGACAAGCTTTGCTTGGTCGGTGACCACATGCGTCACTACCAGGCTGGCAGCGTGGTGCGCTACGCCCAGCAGTACGACGAGTGCCCAATCAAGGCCGTCAAGCGTGCCACCGATAACGGCCACGACCTGCACTGGATCAACCAGCTGTCCGCTTCGATCACCAGCCACCAGCGCCCTCGTGAAACCTACATCTGCGTCGCCATCGGCCAGACCGTCCGCTTCGAGGGCCTCTACTTCCTGGTCACCCTCGAGGGCAACAATAACCTGGGCCTGAAGCCTCACAGCCTCCTGAAAGAACACAACTAAACTGAACCAGGCCCCTCCGGGGGCCGCCCCTTGGAGATACATCATGCTGAAGTTTTTGCTTGGGTTGTTCGCTGGCCTCATTATCGCCCTGAATTTCCCCCAGGCCCCGGCCGCAGCCAACGCGATGGCCCGTGCCGGTGGGGCCGCCCTCTGTCGCTTTGCCGAGTCTGAGAAGTGCTCCACCATGGTTCTGCGTATGTTCTCGCCGGCTGACGAGATGGTTGGCCTGTCCCCAGAAGAGATGGTAGCGGCCCCAACAGGAACCCTCAGTCGCATCGTGAGCAACGCAATGCGCCCGGCGCCGGTACGTGGCACCCCGGTGGAATAACCGGTTGAACCCCAAACGCATACCCTGGGCCTTGAGCTTGGGGTATGATGGGCACCTACCAATGGAGGCTGCCATGAAAACTCTGTACAGCATCACCGGCCGGGAACAGGATGTGCGCATTCTGACTAGCTTAACTGAAGTCCGGGAAGAGGTCGTCGCTTTCAGCGGCACCGGCCCAGAAGCTTGCTGGATCAGTGCTGACCCGCTGAGTAACCTGAACCAGCGCGACGGCAAACTGAAAATTCGACAGCTGGACGGTTGCGGTGTGTTCGAACACAACATCGTTGTTATCCAGCGCCACGACGTCAACATCTAAACAAGCTCTCACTGAGGAGAACACCATGCAACCTGCGATCAATAGTACCATCTTCGACACCCTGTCCATCAACCGTGCCAAGTCCCGTTGGGACGAGCACCTGTTCGACATGGTGCCTGTGCAAGAACTGGCCAACCCGGTAACCGGTCAAACCATGAAGTTCAAGCGTGGCGACTACTTCGCCCCCCTGGGCTACGGTGGCATCAACGGCGACAAGCTACGAGTGGCTATCCACATCCTGAGCGAGCACGCCAAGCGCGGCGGTGCCAAGTTGCTGGCCCACGGTACAGTCATGGGCTCCCCACAGTCCCCGATGGCCGCTGCAGTTGCCCGCCACTTCGACTACAAGACCATCACCGTCCTGGGCGGCACCAAGCCTGAGACCTGCATCAAGAAAGACACCATTCAGATGGCCGCCTGGTTCGGCAGCGAGTTCGCCTTCGTGGGCAACGGCTACAACAACGTCATCCAGCCTCGTGTTCAGAAGATCCTGGCTGAGCGAGCGCCGACCGGCTTGTACCTCGAGTACGGCATCACCCTGGACCACAACAAACACCCGGCGGCCGACATCGCAGCCTTCCATGGCATCGGTGCTGAGCAAGTACAGAACATCCCTGACGACGTCGACACCCTGGTCATCCCGTTCGGCTCGGCGAACTCCGGCACCTCCATCCTGCTGGGCCTGTGCAAGTATCCCAAGCCCAACATCAAGGAAGTGGTCCTGGTAGGCATCGGCCCCAACCGCGTACGCTTCATGCAAGAGCGCCTGGCGGTTATCGGTAAGCATCTGGGCATCGACACCGACATGTTCGACCTGACCGAGACTGACAAGGTCGAAGTGAACAAGACGGCAGACATCGCCAACTTCTTCGACGGCGGGCCGACCACGCGGGCCAAGTATTACCGCATGACCCACTATGACCTGCACTCCACCAAGTACGTTGAGTACAATGACCTGATGGAATACAACTGGAACGGCCTGGAGCTGCACCCTCGATACGAAGGCAAGGTGATGACCTACCTCCAGGAAAAGCATCCTGAACTGATCCGCCCAACCGCGCTGTTCTGGATCGTCGGCAGCAAGCCGCGCATCGAGCCGATGCTGGCCAGTATGGGCCACGAGATCAGCGAGGAAGCCCCGACTGCAGTCGACCTGCTGACTCCGGTACAAGCGGCGGCGTAAAGTCGTAACGGCACAGAGACGGCACTCGAGGAGGCCTGATGTTCAGTAACAAGCGAATTCGCTGCCATATCCTAGACCGGACAGACCAGGTCGCTATGGGTAAGGAGCACCTGGCGTATATGGTGAAGCGTACCCCTGGCTTGGAGAAGGCCATCACGGATGCTCAGAAAGCTCTAGACGACCACCGTGCGGCCATTGCCGATCAGGAAAAGTTCATCAAGGACGTCGAGGCCACTCTGGGCATCCACTGGCTGGAAAACCCACCATACTGAGGACACATATGAGCACGTTATTCCGTAAGGATGCTGTACACCACCACATGTTCGACGAGCCGGACTACAGCCAGGTGGAAGCATTCATGAACCGGGCCGGGGCTCACAAGGCCCCAATCTTGTTGTACCTGAAAGGCACCAATGGTTCAGGGAAGTCGACAATTCCGACCCTGCTCCGCGACTATGATCCTGATGCTTTTTTCGCGGTGGTGAATAACCGCAAGCTGCTGACCGTGTTCCCGTCCTTTCGCATCGTTGCCTGTGGCAAGTATGACGACAGCAACAGCAAGGGGTGCGATGCCCTGAAGGATACGGAGGAGATGATTGAGGCCCTGAAACTGGCGGCTGAACACTTCCCTGCGTACGACCTGATATTCGAGGGTATCATCCCTGCGACGATTGAAGGTCCATGGGTGCCCCGGTTACTGGAACATGCAGGGCCGTACCGGACACTGGTGCTGGGGTACATCAACATCCCAGTGGAAACCTGCATCGAGCGTATCAAAGGCCGCAACGCGCCGGGTAAAGAGTTCAAAGAAGACCTGGTGCGCGGCAAGTACGAAGGCATGATGAAGTCGATGGAGCGCCATCATGAGGTGTTCCCGGACATCTTGATGTACCACATCGACACCGACAAACCCAAGAACGATATGCTCTGGGACTTCTTGAACCGTTCATGGTTTGTCGGCCACCAACCAGGCGAGGCATTGAGCCTTGCGGAGCTTGCCTCGTAACACTGTTCGCACTACTATACACCCAGCTACACATCTCTGGCGTTTCCCTTTGAGCCCCGGCGTCTAACCCCGCGCCGGGGCTCCTTTTTGATGGAGCATGTATGACCCGCCACGACCCTTTGATTATGGAAGACCAACAGAAGCACGACAACAGACGCGGTAAGATCGCTCTGTCTCTCGCAGCTGCTCTAGCCATGGTAGGCGGCCCAACATCAGGGATCCCCTTCTTTGGCCCGGCACCCCGGTCCTTCCGCCCACGCCCCCAAGCCACGCCAGAACAGATCGCGGCTGGTTTGAAGGCAAGCGCTGAAGCCAAGCTCAAGCGAGAAAAACGTCGTCTTCGTAATGTTCGCCATTCCGGAGCCTCCCCAACGCATGTCAATCCACCAATCCCTCGACTTCAATGTGATTCAGGGCAAGTCGACCTCTGATACCATCTACCAGGCGTATGACGCCATCTTGACCCGAGGCGTTGATGTTCAGACCCGCAATGGGGCCGCTCGAACAATCTTCAACGCTTTGATGTTCACCGAAAACCCACGCCACCGCCACCTGGCCCTTGAAGGCCGCAGCTCCAACATCTTCCAAATGATGGCGGAAACCCTCTGGGTGCTGTCTGGTAGCGGCCGCGTCACCGGGTTCCTTGAGTACTTCTTGCCTCGCGCTTTGAACTATTCCGACGACGGCGTAAGCTGGCGCGGCGCCTACGGCCCACGTCTGCTGCGTAACAACCAGCTCGACGCAGCGGTTGAAGCCTTCGTACAGGATGGTCTGCAAACCCGCCGGGCAATCGTGTCGATCTTCGACCCTTCCCTGGACACCCAGGACGCCCTGAAAGAAGTCTATGGTCTGGACAACACCAAGGACTTGCCGTGCAACCTTCTGCTGAACTTCTACACCGACGCCCTGGGCCGCTTCTGTGTGAAGCTGGTTCAACGTTCTGGTGACGTGTTGTTCGGCGCCGGTAGCATCAACCCGTTTGAGTTCACGCTCATTCAAGAGCTGGTCTATCAGAAGGTTCGCCAACACTACCCAGGCCTCCAGCTCGGCCCGTTCGTTCATGACGTGACCAACCTCCACGTCTACGAGCAGTTCAAACCCCAGGCCCAAAAGGCTTGCGGTACGCCCCAGGTCGCATTGGGCCACAACACCGATCTGGCCTGCCAGGAAGCCTGGAACGTCTGCTCATTTGAAGAGCTGGCCTATACCCTGGAAGCGTTCGTTGATGCCGCCGAGGACTTCATTCGGTCCCCGAGCCGCGATACCAGCGACGCCTTTGAACGCCAGTTCGCCCTGACTGCTCAAAAGATCAACCACTCGATGGATAGCGCTGACAATCTTCTGATTGACTACGCCTTCATCACCATGCGTTACCTGCAGGCTAAATTGTTGCCTAGCGTCCTTGAACATAAGCGCATCGGCCTCTGCAAGCATGCGCCGGAAGACTTGATTTTGGCTATCAAACAATCCAAATTCAACCCTTTCGACCGAGTTATCATCTATGACGGCAGCTTCGCCTCTCTGCAGTAACATCGTAGCTCTCGTGGCGCGCAAGCGCTGCGGGAAGGACACCCTGGCCGATGTACTGGGCCACGAGTACGGGGCTCACAAGCTGAGCTTCAGCGACGGGGTACGGGCCATCACCAGCGACCTGTTCCCCTGGGTCCCTTCTGAGGTTCCCGACTCCATCAAGGACAACGTGGTAGACCACCCGGCAAACGTCCGGGGTCTGACCTACCGCGAAGTCTGGCGCACTGTAGACCACCTGCGAGCCAACGTCGACCCCCACCTGTTCATCAACTGGTTCCGTGACAACCAGCTGGATATGGCCGTCAAGAACCCAACCCTGTGCTTCGTTATTGCGCGGGTCAGTACTGCGGAAGAGTTCGCTCTCCTCAAGGCCCTGGGTATCAAGACCGTCCGCATCATCCGCAAGGACATGACGGGGGTCGACCTTGACCCGTTTGAAGACTATCTCAGCCAGGCTGAGGTTGATCATGAATATCTGTTCGACATTAATGACGGCACCGCGCCGTTTCTTGACTTTTTTCGCGAGGAAGTGCTTTGGAAATCCAATCAAGTGTGGCAACAACGGTCAGCCCTGACGTCGTCCTTGGGTATATGCGACGGTCGGACTACCTGAACACCCGCTACACCGGGCCGGACTGGATCGATATCGGCTGGGACAAGTTCACGGCCGCCGCCGAGACCGAATTCGTTGAGTTTCTCTCCGAAATGACCGGTGAATGGAAGTGGTACAGCAACAACCCACGCATTCAGCGGAACAAGGCGCTGTTCGAGCTGGTTGACTGGTTCCTGTTCACCGCTTCAGCGATCCACTGCGCAAACCGCTATATCGGCCTCGACGGCGTTGAGGATGCCCTGGTCAGCTACCAGGCGTTCGGTACTGACCCGTCTTGGTGGCCACCGAAGGACATCGGCGTCGGTAAGGTGATGGTTTGGAAGTCTGAACTGGTCGTACTGTCGGAATACGCCTCGATCTCGGTCAGCATCCAAAAGCTGGCTGTTACCCTCGACATCATGCTGGGTTACATCGGTGCCACCCCGGCCGACTTTGACCAGGCGTACGAGGAGAAATATGCGATGTGCTTGAAGCGGGTTGAGGCCGGCATCATGCGCGGCGTACCGTACGACAAGACCAAAGAAGTGTACTCGGAGATCTTGGTATGACCTTTACCGTGAAAGAAGGCGTGAGCATCGCCACGCTCACTTCGAACACCACCCACCGGGCTGCTGTCAATATCAACCCGATGGACCCCCAGGGCGGCCTGGGTATGGAGTTCTTCCTGACCGGTCACCTGGCCCACCGCTTCCCGTTTGCTGAGCTCATTGAATGTGCGAAGGACGTGCGCGCTGAAATCGTAGCCGAGGGTGAAAAGCTGAAGGCTTGGGTTGCCGGCCTGACCAAGATGGGACGTAAAGACGACCCTCAACTGGTGCCTTCTGTACTGACCTCGATCCGAGAGGCAAACAGCGAAGCCTTCAAGCAGATCAACCGGCGCGTCGTCCGTATGGACAGCATGATCAAGGTGGTCACTGCCGCATGCAGCCACGGATGCCTGTTCCCACTGGACAACCCGGCCAGCGCCCGCGACCTCCTGACTTGTCCGTGCTGTAAGGCTCAGGTTTTGTCTGGCGAGGTTGTTCGCCTGAACTCCATGACCACCGCCAAGCAACTCAAAGAAGCCTGGGTGAACATGGTTCAGTCGCCAGCCAACGAAAGCCGGGCCATTATGGACCGGTTGAACTCTCTTACACAGATGTTCCCTGGTAACGGTTGGAGCGAATACGACGGGATCGACCCAGCACTCACCCCAGCCCTTCGGGTGGTGGTAGATGAGTCCAAGGCCCGCCTGGAAGCCCAGCTGAAGAAAGCCCGTGAGGTCAACGAGGCCTTCTACGTCGACAGCGACTCGTTCCTGGGGATGGTCTTCCTGTCCCAAACGCTCCACATGACCAACATCACCGGCGGTAATGGGTTGGACAACTTGCGGGCCATGGTCGGGGCGTACGCTGACCAATCTTCCAACCTGCGCAAGTGGGCTCGCCAACAAACGGTTGCATGCCAGTTCGGGGGTTGATATGCCCAATGAAGTCCTGTTACAGTTCCGATGCGAAACCCAGGCGGCCTTCGACGAAGTAGTCGCCAACATCAGCGAAGCGCGGGCCGGTAATCTGCGGGTCAACGTCACCTTCGAACAACAGGAAGGCGACCGCTGCGAGGTGTATGTTCCAGTGCTCGCCGAGCCGTTCCTGGCTGAACAACTTGTGACGCTCGAAAACCACGCTTTGAGTGCCGAAGGTGTTGTGCCAGAGCTTGTTCGGGCTATACTTGCCGCTCCTCCCGAAAACCCGATACTCATCGGGGAATACGTGGATTTCCTTGAGCGCAAGATAGACCACTTGATGGTCAGGTCTCTCAATCAACACACAGAGATTCAGGACGCGCTCAACTCCACCGCTCTGTCCCTCGCCGAAATGCAAGAAGCCAACAAGCGATGCGAGGGCCTGTATGCCCACCTTGAACAACTCGGGGTCATTTGCCACTTCGATATGATCTCCAAGCTGGGCGAAGCCATGCGCCTTCACTCCGGGGAAAACCCCCTTGAAGGCTACGAAGGCCTGAATTTCAAACTCCACTGATACAGCACCAGGAATCCTGAATGTCTGACCTGATGAAACGAATGCTGGCCGTCACCAAAAAGGACGGCCGCGTCACCACCCTGGATGAGTCGCAGTATGCTGACAAATCCGTCGTGGCGTCAACCGATGTACCGATGTTGAACGTCGCCATGAGCTCCAAGGTTGACGGCGGTCTGATCCCCGGCCTCACTATGGTGGTAGGTGAAAGCCGTACCTTCAAAAGTAACTTCTGCGTCAAGGCCATGGCGGCCTACCTGCGCAAGTTCCAGGACGCGATCGCCATCTTCGCTGACTGTGAGTTCGGCGCCGCCAAGAAGCTGTTCACCAAGTACGGCATCGATCCGAAGCGCGTCATCCACATGCCTTTCGAGGACGTGGAAGAGATGAAGATCAAGCTGACCAAATCGATCAATGCGATCGAAGAAGGCGACCACGTCTTCATTATGGTCGACTCGGTCAGCCAGGTGGCATCCCGCAAGGAGTCGGAAGACGCCGAGAACGAGAAAGTCACCCAGGACATGACCCGCGCCCGCGCCCTGAACAGTTTCTGGCGTATCATTACGCCGAAGCTGACCCTGCGCGGCATCCCGATGTTCGCGATCAACAGCTTCTACGAGGACATCGGCAACAAGTACGCCGACCCGATCATCAAGGGCGGTAAGCAGGGCTTCCTGAGCTGCGACCAGGTGTGGTTCATTAGCCGTCGCCAGATCAAGGACGAAGCGAGCAAGGCCCTCCAGGGCTGGGACTTCGTGATCAACATCATGAAAGGCCGGTTTGTCAAGGAAAAGGCCAAGATCGTTATCACCGTGCTGTTCGACGGCGGTATCTCGCGCTGCTCCGGTCTGCTGGAAATCGCCCGCCTGGGTGGGTTCGTTGAGATGTACGCTGGGTCGCGCTACCGCCGCACGGCGTTGTGTGGGTTCAAGTCGGACCCTGGCCTCTTCAAGAAAGAGATCGCCGACAACTGGGAGTGGTGGGAGCCTGTGGTTGAGAACCCGGCGTTTGCTGCGTACGTTGAGCGCTTCTATGGCATCAACGAAAGCATGGTGATGCTGGACGAGATCGATTTCGACGAAGAAACCGGCCTGGTCAAGTCTGTCGCTGGTGTTGCTACGGCAGCTGAGTAACACGAACCGGGGGTTGGTTGCCGGCCCCCGGCCTCTGGAGTAGCGTATGTCCTCGCCTCAAGCCCTCCACAAGTTCTTCGTTGACCCAGACGAAGTTGATTGTCCGACGTTGGTTGTCACGCGTGGCCCGCTTGCCGGGCGAACGATCAAGGTGACCAACATCGACGGAGCCCAGGAAGCTGCTGGGCAACACATCGAATTAACGTTCTACTACGATCTGCTCAGCAATGACAGCTCGGAGAGCATCCGTGAGTTCAGGAAAGGTGATACCCCGACCCTTGACGACACCCATAAGGCTGTCAACGAGGTCATCGTGGCTTACATCCTGAGCATCACCGGGGACGACGATGGCGATCCGCCATCTTAGGTAGTACCCCGACCCCCTGTTGGAGAATTGAGTGTTTATCGAGAAGACCTGCATTTCAAGTCTGCTGTTTGACAAAGATTACAGCCGGAAGGTTCTACCCTACCTGAAGGACGAATACTTCTCGGATGAATCCAACCGGGTGCTCTTTGGGCACATTCGTTCATTTAACGCCCGGTACAACTGCGCCCCCACGAAGGAGGCTCTCGTCCTGCTCCTGGAGGATTCAACCCTCAACGAGAAGCTATATGAGGGGTGCATTGAGACGGTCGCCGAGGTAGAGGCAAGCGCCACCCCCACGGAATTTATGGTGGATAGCACCGAGAAGTGGGTGAAAGACCGGGCCGTGTTCTTGGCCCTGACGGAATGTGTGCAGATCGCCGAGGGTATGTCAAAGGGCATGACCAAGGAGTGTATCCCTGATATCCTCCAGCAAGCGCTCGCGGTTCACTTTGACACCTACCTCGGCCACGATTACTTCGAACATGCGTCCCAGCACTATGACGCAATGCACGAGGACGTGATCAAGTTCAAGTTTGCCCAGGACATCCTCAACAAAGCAACCCGTGGGGGTATCCCCAACAAGACTCTGAACATCGTCCAGGCCGGCATCAACGTCGGCAAGACGACCTTCATGATCGACCAAGCGGCGCATTGGGTTAGCCAGGGCAAGAACGTGATCTACTTCTCGGCCGAGGTTGCTGAGAACGTTATCCGCCACCGGGCGGACGTAAACTTCTTCGACATCTCGTTCGACGAGCTTGAAAAGCTGGACAAGCAGACGTACCTGAACCGGGTCACGTCGCTCAAGCAGAAGACGAGCGGTAAGCTGATTATCAAGGAGTATCCATCGGGTTCGGCCAGCGCGGCGAACTTCATGCACGACATCCAAGAAATCAAGATGAAGACGGGTATTGAGTTTGACATGGTTTGCGTCGACTACCTCGGCGAGATCATTTCTAGTACCCTACCCATGTCCGCGATGAGCAACACCAACACGTACTACACACAGATTGCGCGTGAGCTACGGGCCATGGCCTTCCGCTTAGACTTGCCTGTGTGGACCGCAGCACAGTTTGGTCGGTTGGGCCAGGCCAGCAAAGACGTTGACATGACGGACATCGCCGATGCAATCGGTATTGCCCGCGTGGCCGACTTCATGATCGCTCTGTTACAACCAGACGAGCTTGCTGAGCTGAACCAGGTGATCGGGAAGATCCTCAAGAACCGGTATGCCAACAAGGCCAAGCTGCGTCGCTTCCTTATGGGGGTTGACAACGACCGCCAGAAGTTCTACGATGTTGACCAAGCGAACGTCAAGGAAGAGTTCAAGAAGCTGCCACCTGAAGCCCAGGCCGTACTGGAAGGACTTGAGGTCGGGTTGAAGACCCAGGCTGACGATGATGCTGAATTACCGCGCCTGACCCCTGTGGGTAACCGCTCCGGTAAGCCAGCTCGCACCTTTGAAGGGTTCAAGGTATAGTTTGAACTCTTTGAACAATCTAATGGTTGCCTGGTACGACGAAAGCTGTATAATGGCAACCAGGACGACAAGCCGAACCGGGTTTACCGGGTTGACTCGAGTCCTTGTTAGGGGTTAGACAAGAGGGGCCATTGATACACTACCCCTTGAGTCGCAGGAAACGTGATTGTTTGGGCCGGTTCCTGTAGGGTGATGTACCTCGGCCAACGCTAGGTGCTATCAACACCCCGAGAACACCAGTAGACCCTGGGATACCCCGCCCTGGACTACACCACTTCGTTGGTGTTGCTGGTACACATTAGACGGTCGGAGACCCAACCCCGGTCGTTTTAGTCCCCTGGTTACCCCAGGGGGTTTTTGAAAGGGTCAACAGGATTACACCCTGGACCGCTTGGTTCGGCTGCAGTAGCCTGATGACCCTTTCAAAACACCCCTCATTAACGCAACAGGAGCATTGACTTGAGCAACGTTGAAATCGCGATCCCAAGTGGTACGGCCGATCGTTTGAAGTTGAAGGCAGCCTTCAAAGAGTTCTCTGACTCGAAGGTTCGTCAGCGTGCCGAAGGCGACAAGCAAACCGCTATCGCTAACGCCATGAAGGAGCAGCTGGGTGTTCGCCCAGAAGACTTCCGCACCCTGGCCAACATCTACCACAACGGCAACCGCGACACCGTTGAAGCCAAGGCTGACAACATGCTGGCCGCGTATGACAACATCGTCAACGCCAAGCCTGAACACCTGGCTGACCAGCCCGAGTAATACACCGCCGGCCATAAGGCCAGCGTCATGAGTTTCATCTCCATTGATAAGAGGATTCACCATGTTCGGTTTGAAAAAGATGTTCGGTAACGGTAAAGTCGCTGCCAAGAAAATGGAAAATCGCGACCTGATGCAAGCGGTTGTTGGCGGTTGCCTGTTGGTTGCTGCTGCCGATGGTAGCATCAGCAACGACGAGTCGAATCAAATCGACAAACAGCTGCGTGCCAACAAGAACCTGGAGCATTTCGGCTCGGAAATCACCGAGACCGTTAACCGCTTCACTGAACAGTTGCAGGCGGGCTTCCTGCTGGGCAAGACGTTCATCTTGCGCGAAATCCGCGACGTCAAGAACAACCAGGCTGATGCCGAGGAAGTGTTCGTCAACATGATCGTGGTTGCGCAGTCCGACGGCGACGTCAGCCCGAAAGAGCTGGAAGTCCTGACCCAAATCGGTAACGAACTGGGCCTGCGCCTGAAAGACTACGGTCTGTAAGGGGCAAGCCATGCGCAAGACCCAACGCCTGCACCGGGTACAGCATGCCATGTTGATGATGGAGCTGACCCTGAACGCCCACCTGGTTCGAAACCCGTTGAAGGGGACGTTCACTTCGCACGGCGTTAGTACCACCGTCATGAGCTCTTTTGCTCTTGGCGAGGGTAGCAAGGGGCCGGTGCTGTACATTGACGGTAAGCGTGGGAGAAGCTTCCCTTGCCAACGGCAAAACAGCGCTGGCTGGAATGGGTTCGTTGGCGGTACACCTTGGCGGAGCTTCATTGAGGCCATCGCCGAGTACATCACCACCGGACTTCAGATGCTGGACCCGCGCTTCTTCGGGACGAACCAGCATGTTCGTGCCCCGCTTACGGGTTGCGACGCTGAATGCCGTAACGAACTGAAGGCCATCTTTCGGTTCGTCATGGCCAAACCCTCTCCTGGCCTAGAAACTCCTGCAGGGCGCGCTGAGCGCTAACAGGCCAGCAGAGGATACCGCCCGGCTGACGGGCGGACCCAAACCAGAAAGACCCCCTCGGCTTGCGCCCTGGGGGTCTTTCTTTTGGTGAACGATAAGTACTGCTGAACCTCAAACCATCAAAAGGTCAGCATATGTCTACCAGTTTCAGCGGCGCCCTCGGCTACGTCACCGCAACCTCAGTATCGACGCCAGCAGTGGTAACGATGCCCACCAACGACCGCGTCGCCATCTTCGGTGATAGCCGGACAGCACAGTGCTCTACCGCTAACGGTGGTAGCGAAAACTATGGTTACCTCTTCTGGTCTCTGTTCTTCGCTCGACAGCGTTGCCGGTATGACCTGATCGACAACTATGGCGTTGGTGGTGACACCACTACCATGATGCTTGCGCGTATCGGTCAGGTAATCGCGAGCGCGGCCAGCGTAGTCATCGTACTCGGTAGCACCAACGATCGCGGTGCCGCCAACATGACCGCCCAGGCTACCATCACCAACCTGACCGCCATCCGGGACAAGTTGCGAGCGGCCGGCAAGATCGTGGTGTTCGTTGCAGAGACCCCACGCGGCGATACCACCTTCACGACCAACCGACTCAGCGGTCAGCAGTTGGCCTACCACGTCAAGGTTCGTCAGTGGATCCTGAGCCAAGTAGCCCAACCGGGCGTCTTCGTTGCCGACCCTTGGTCCTACATGGGCGACCCGGCCAGCACCACCGGCGATGCGCGGGTTGGCTATACCCACGACGGCCTGCACATGAACACCACCGGCGCCTTCTACTTGGGCACTGCCATCGCCAAAGTGTTGAACTTCCTCTTCCCTGAACCGAACATCCTCCCGGTATCGAACGTTGACCAATACTCCGTGGACAACCCACAGGGCTGCGTTAACCTCAACCCGATGATGACTGGTACAGCCGGTACTGCTGCCACCGGTGGTTCGGGTCAATTGGCGGACAGTTGGTCCGGTACGAACGCGGCCGGGGCATCTGGCGCAACGCGGACCTACACCAAGGTCACCAAGAACGGTCAGGAATGGCAACAGTGCGTCCTGGGCGGCACCGCCTCGGGTACTGCAGCGGCCCTTGACATCGCCCGCCAGATCGGTTTGCAGGCCAAGGTCATCCCTGGGCAGTACCTGGAAGCCATCGCCGATATCGAGTTCGACGCCGGCTTGGTCAACGTCATGTCCATCCAGCTGGGTATCACAATCACCGACCCGGTAAACGGGACTGTGTCCATCTGGGACGGCGACCGATACACAGGCCTCAGTGTTATCCCAGGCGTGGCCGGTGCAGGCATCCTCAGGGTTCCACGCATGTTGGTCCCGGCCGGCGCGACTGATGTCCGCTTGCGTCTCACAGCTTACGCGGTCGATGCTTCGGCTGTATCTGGCACCATCCGTTGCCGGGCATTGGCACTGCGTCACCTGGCCAGCTGATGTAAATAGAACACCACCAGCCACTACCCCAGGTGTTCTATGAGTACGTTCACCCAATTCAGCGCGGAACTCGATCTGCGCTTCGATGTTCAGTCTGCCAACTGGCAAGTGCTGACACCCTTCACCTACGCCGTCGGAAGCCTTGATTCAGGGATCATTGTCGTTGTCGAGAAAGGCTTCATGACTGACGGCGCAAGCGTACCACGACCGTTCTGGAACATCATCCCGCCTTGGGGCCAGTACGGCCAGGCGGCTGTTGTCCATGACCGCATGTACACCGACCTGTATGTCGTCCACAACGGCGTGCGGGAAACCATTACCCACAAACGGGCAGACGAGATCTTCCTGGAAGCCATGGGAGTGCTCGGTGTCCCGGCCTGGAAGCGCTACAGCATGTTCTACGCGCTGCGCCTCTTCGGTACACTTATCGGGAGAAAGTGATGTCTTACACCAAAGACGATGTTGATGTTTTGACCAGGACCATCTGGGGCGAAGCCCGTGGGGAGACAGAGGTCGGCCGCATCGCGGTAGGCTGTACCATCCGCAATCGAGTCAATGATGGTAAGACCCGCTCATGGTGGGGCGAAGGCTTCCGTGGTGTTTGTACCGCCAAGTGGCAGTACAGCTGCTGGAACTCTGAAGACCCAAACAGCGCCTACCTTCGCGGTGACAAGCCGATCCCATCGAAGGAGTACGCCATGTGCGAACAGGCCGCGCTGTTGGTGCTGGGTGGTATGGTTGACCCAACCCTGGGCGCCACGCACTACTACAGCGCAAGCATGAAGACCCCGCCGAAGTGGGCCAAGGGCGCCAAGCAGACCGCAGTCATCGGTGCTCACACTTTCTTCAAGGACGTACCTTGAACAAAGAACACTGAGTTAGAGCGGTTTTTGAACCTTGAAGTGGTTGTCAAGAATCTATTGAAGTTTATACTCATATTCATATTGATTAACCACTCAGGTAAGCTAAATCATGGAACAGATCCACGCTCTTAACCCGAATGAAATCCGCGCAATCGTAATCCAGTTCATGAACCGCAAGCTGGGCAAACTGCCGACTGGTCTCACCGACCTCGACACCGCCCACGGGATTATCACCCACGACATGTACTGTGATATGGACCGGAAGATGAAGGACTGGGCCTGGACTACCATCCAAGGTGACCTCGAAGCCGCCTGAGTTGTTGATACACCAAACCTAATCCCCTGGCCATTTAGAGCACAGGGGATTTTTTATGCTCGAACGGTTTTACTGAGAGCGGTTACCGGCTATACTCGCTCAAAGCCATTTCCTACCACTGAGGGTGTCTGCGTTGAATAAGCTAAAGTTGCACAAGGCATTGTCGTTCAAATCAACCCGCCGACCAGGGCAGTTCCACACGTTCCCGGCCGGGTTTACCGTCAACGTGCAGCGTAAAACCAAGAAGTCCAAGGAAACCTATTGGGCGCTGTTCGAAGGCGTTCGCTACGTGTTAGACGCCGATGAGGTACAAGTTCAACTCTACCAAAAGGACTGGTTGATGCCCAGACGGGGGTTCTTCCGCGACGAGTTCCGCCAAATCGCACCATCGATTTGGGAAGCGGTGCGCGACTTCCGGTATGCCATGGAAGGGTGTTTGGTTGTACCCAGAGACAAACCAAAACCGGTTGTCAACGTCGGCACCGTTGGCCATTGTGATCACGGACGTCAGCCCGGTGTCCAGCCGTTCAACTCATACGACCCCGACTTTTTTAAGTCCGACCGCCTGGGTCGGTCGGGCCCAGTCTGGCCAAGCCTGGGTCAAGCCAACCTTGAATGTGGTGGGCTCAGGCACGGGGAGCTCAGCATGTTGACTTCCCGGTTGGTGCGTCAATCGCGTCGGGTTGAACCGCTTGAGGATTTACCTCTGGGCCACGCACGGCATATGGTATTGATCGTTGACACCGAAGGCCACACCCCAGAAGACGATTCCCGCATGGAAGTGCTGGCCAAGAGCATGGCATCCATTGCTGACGTCTACATTCTCGATCGTTCAAAGGTAAACTGATGGGCCGTACAAGACAAGGCGTTGCGCCGCCCGGCGTGGTAGTCGGACCAAAGACCAAGAAGCGGGTGCCCAAGGTGGAAGACCCAATCAAGAAGTTCCTGTTCTTGAACCCGCGACCAAAGGGCCTGGGTACGCCCAAGGCACCATACACCCGGAACCAGAACCGTGGCCACAAGAAGCCGGCGCCAAAGCCACCCAAGGGCCTGGTGTTGCACAAGATCAAGGTGACGGTACGCGTTGACCTGGGGCCTGAGCTGCTCGCCAAGCGTGAGCCCGGTAACACCCAGACGTTCAAAGCGTTCAATATCCACACCACGGCGGTCACCCGTCGCGGGAAGTTTTACCTGTGTGTGGCCGATCCCCGGGTGATACAGCAGCTGCGCGACAAGGGATACAAGGTGCCCAACACCGACCTCTTGCGCATCGTACAGCTGGACAACCCGTTGGTGTGGCTACCGACGCTTGAGAAGTACACCTGGTGGTATCCGCAACCGCGTACCAACCCTACTGACCCAACTCCCTCCCCCGAGGTTTGATAATGAGCATCGTCTTCTACACCCCGCCATACGGTAACCTGATCATTGACGCCGCCACCAAGCAGCTGCGAAAGATCCCCATGTCGCTCAAGGGGCTGCAATGGTTGATCCGTACCAACGCTCCCCTGGGCAAAGCCTACCTCAGCATGCACCTCCCGTCCGGTAGTCGGCTGGACCCAGAGACGCTCGCCAAGGAATTGCTCAGTGTTCAACCTATGGCTACCCAGTCGCGCCCTATCAGCCCGGAAGAAGCGTGGAAGCGCGCCCAACCAGTCCTCAGACAAATGGGCGCGACAGGGTACTGTACCAACAAGCTGTGGGGGAAGGCTATGACAACCGAAAAGGTCTGTGAATTGATACTCGATGACGTTAAACGCTGGGTGGGTGCTGAACTTGACGATCGCGCTTACAATGGCGAGTGGCCAGCAGTCAAGGAACAGCGGGAGGCGTTCGGCATCCACAAACGTATCCAGGCCCACACCGCTTTTGAACGTCGACGGATCGGCTTGGACGTTGAACCCATTAAGCTCAATGCTGAGCAGATGGCGGTAGCACTGCAACACTGCAGCATCAATACCCCAGAGCAAGGGGAGATGGCCCGCGTACGCCAGGCAACCATTATGGCTTACGGCCAGGCCCCGGTAGAAGCCAAGGAACCGATCGTCAGCCCAGACAAGCGTATCCGCATAGGCCGCAACGCCACCACGGCCGGTCGCTTCCTGCGCCGCTGCCTACACACCCAACCGCGCATGTGTACCATTGAGACCGACCCAAAGACCGGGGTAGGGCGCCTCCTGTACCGTACGACCGACACTCCTGACGCCATCTTGCGTAAGATCAAAGTCGCGGCTGGTCACCTGGTAATGCGCCACGGGCGTATGCCGACGTTCAAAGAGCTTGACCAGCTAATGTTGAACGATTATCAGATTTGTATCAACGTTCGCGAGGTTCCTCAGGTTGTGATGTACTGTAGCCCAGGCGAGCCTAACGCCTTCTACGCCACTGACCGCGTTGAATACTTCCAGACCAACGGCGTGTGGCCAAAGGAAGAGGTGGATGTATGATCAACCGTCCACGCATGCGTAACTACCCCCAACTCAATCTATGGTTCTGTTCCTGTGGTTGGGCCGGCGGCGTAGGCAAGTCAATGGAGGCCGCGTTCAATAGCTGGGTGTCCGATTGTCAGCTGTCGGGTATGGGTAAGGCCGTCCAGGTGTTCCTCGACTTCCATCGCAAGCCCAAGCCCAAGGTCATCCCGGCTCCAAGACGCGCCGCTGCCGATAGTTTGAACCCTTACGACATTGAGGAGTCCAAGCGGGATCGCCTGGGTGTATGGCTATTGTCTGAACCAGCCACCGACCAGGTAAGCGCGAATGGCACCAAGCCGTGGGTAGCCACCTACCAAACAGACCCTGGCATGTTTGCCCGGTTGATAGGCAACGACCGCTTCATACAGTCACCAGAAGAGCTCACGTACTACCCTCGCGACCAGTGGTATGAAGCGGCCCTCAATGCAGTCCGGGGTCGCGAAGAACAGATCTTCAAGGCAAACCGGGGCCGGGGCACAGATGTTCAGATTCTTCCCGATGGCAACGTAGACCTCACTCACATCGTAGACCTGTTCAAACTTCCCAAGGGTTACAACGAGCCCCCACCGGCAGGACACTTCATACGCCGGCCAATGTCTTGTGAAGACTACGGTATGGACACCAAAAGCTGCTTCGACCAAGAGGTAGAAGACGCATTCCTGGACGAACTCAATAGCATCGCCAAGCCTCAGCAACCAGAGCCACCCATAGGCCCATTAGGCAACACCGGAACCTGGGGGAGCCGCCTGTATACACGTGAAGTCATACAAGAGGACATCGCTCACCGTAACGCTCAAGAGGAACGGGTACGCCTCCAAGACGGCCTGCAGTGCTTCCTGAGCCTGGACCGCTCTCCTAAAGGGGATATTCACCGTTTCTTCCGTGGGCGCGTAGCCCGTCCCGGTGACGTGGTGGAGTTTGTCTGTAGCTTCGTAGCAGATAACCAATTGGGCCTCTCTATGCGCGTTAGAGAGCACTAGAACGCCACTCTCGTCGCCCAGGCCTCACGCTCCTCCCTGGATACGCCAGACGGGGTGGCTCTATAGGTTTATAGGCCCTAGCGCTGACTCTGAGGAAAGGTTCAAGATTCACAAAGATTCACCAAAATTACGACTTTTTCCTCAGAAAGTAGCCCCAGAAGATCGAAAGGTTTATAATTTACGCCATAAACGCTCACAAAACGCCTCAAACGCTCCGAACCTCGCTCTAGAAGTTCGAATGTCTGAGCATCCAGCACACTGAGCATCTTGAACATTGAACCACAGGAGTTCGAACATTGAACATTGAACCACAACAGACGGCGAGGACCGTGGTGATCCAGGACGAGGTCGGTCAGCCCCGTACCCCTAACATTGAACCACAACAGACGGCGAGGATCGCAGTGATCGGGGCCGACGGCTTCCCCTCCGAGGCGTTCATGGAGGCGCTCAAGGCCAGGCACCCAGGGTATGAGGTGGTCTGTATTGATAGTCTGAGCGACCTGGGACCCGAGGTAATAGTCCACGATGGCCTCCACCCTTGCCCCATGCCAGTCAAGGAACAGTTCTATGGCCGTGAGCGCATCGGTAAGGGCGAACGTAAGGCCGGGCGCCGCGATCGCTGGAACGGTAACGGGAGGCCTGGACGATGATCTGGATTACTGCTCACCCCGTCGCGACCACCTTCATTGTTCTGGGCGTCGTGGCCTTGATTGTCGTAATTTGCCGTAAGGGTGGCGCTGGGGCTATCCTTGAGGCCATTGTCGATGCACTCACATAAGGTTTGAACCATGACCACGCCCACTCAAGCGGTACTCAACGCCCTGCTCCACATTGAACTCCTGGCTTCAACCCCCGAAGGCCTCGTGGAACTGAATCGACCATCCCTGGGCCTCTGCTCAACCATGATCGATGTTCTGCATCTACAGCTCGACAACCAGGACACCGTACTCCCTGAGTTTGAAGCTGCCATCGCCCTGTGGGATAACACTCAGAAGCATCTGTTCATGTGTTGGCCCGAGTTCAGCGGGAATGAGACCTACCCTATCAAGGTTGAACCATTCACCACACCGATGAGCGAGGACATGTTGATCGACCCGGTTGATCAGTTCAACATGTCAGTGACCATGTACGGCCACAACGCCTATGGGGAAGCCCGGTTGCGCCTGGTGTCCTACATGGTCAAGAACTTCAGGATGGCACTGACCGAATACCAGGTCATCTGTGACAGGTCGAACAACCCAGAAGTCACCGTGTCCCCTACTCTGGTCGAGTGTGATTCTTGCCCTACCTCATCGGGTTGTGTGAACACTTGCATGAAGGCCCCGACAGGAGGTGCTGCATGATCACCTGGGCCTACTCCAAGACCGCCAACGGGGGTTATCAGGTATCCACCAAGGGCGACACCCGCTTCAGTGCCCTGCTCGCCAAGATGCCAGATGGTCGAACTATCGAGGAATGGTATCAGTGTGACATCAAGGGTTACGATGTAGGTGGCACTGACTGGAAGCTGGGCAAGGGCAAACCACCCCTCCACGGCATCCCTCGGGAGCACCTCTGGGAGATGTACCTGGGCCTGTGGCGTATATGGGCGGTACACAACCACCTCCATATGCAGGACCTCCTGCTCCGTGCACGCCAGCATAACAACGTGTTGGTGGACAGCTTTGCCTCAGGGAACATCAACCAGGCCCGCGCCCTGGCTCAGATACTGAACGACTGGTTCATCAGTGCCCCTGAGCGTACGCCCTCACTGTCCATGTTCGAACTTTGCCACGAATAAAAATAGTTTGAACTTGGGGGTTGCGTTGACCAATAGTCTGAAGTATACTGACCTCATTGAACAGCACATCCACTGAGGGATAGATCATGACTCGCATCACCACCAACAGCCCAGCTGAGACCATCCACTCGTCCATGCGCCACACCGCCAGCATCGCCTGTGTCAGCACCCACCACTTCGACAAGGCAACCGCTGGCCTGATCCTCGCCGAAGAGATCGAAGCGCTGATGTCGTACGACCACCTGTCCGCCGAAGAGCTTCGTGAGGAGCTGGGGAAGAAGATCGAACAGTACCACGCCACCAAGGCCGAAGCCAAGAAGCGCTTCCTGACCCGTGGCGCCAAGATCGATGCCACCATCTACACCGATGCATCGTAAGGGAGTCTGAACATGAAAGCTCGCAAGATGATCGCGGTACTGGTGTTCGGTGAATGGGTCATCGTTGACCGTGAGTGCTTCCGTGAACACGGCCCACTGAACGTATGCGCCCGCTGCGTCGCCTAACCCGGAGGATCTGAACATGAACATCAAATTGACGGGCGGCCTGGGTAACACCGGGTTCACCCATGGGCACCATCAGGCGACCCACCGCATCTGGCTCGAAGCCAACCAAGGGGCGACCGTGGCCGCCACCCGCCATAACATGAACTACTACGCCATCGCTGAAGGTGAGGCCAAGGGCGAACTGGTTCATGTCTACGAAGCACGGGTGGTCTGAACATGTCTGACCAACTGAAGGCCAAGCTCCTCAGCGAGAACGCTGGCAACAAGAACGTGTATGTGGTGGCTATCCAGCTCCGAGATCCCCGAGGCGCCCCGATCTGGTGCGATGTGTACCGTAACGCCAACCGTGAGGCTGCGGAGCGCTTCGTAGGCCAGAACGGCTTCATGCTGGTATCCCGGGAGTGTCGCTGATGACCACTGTGACGTTCGAAAGGGTCAAACGCGAAGAGGCCGGCCGCGCCTGGGCTGTAATGAAGGATGGCGTCATGACCAACCTTCAGGTGACCTCCCACCAGCGCGTCTACTGGGTTCGTGAGTATAGCGGCGACAGCTGGAAGACCCTGACCGCCCATGACTCGCTCGATAAGGCCAAGGCCGCTGCCAAGCGCAAGGTGTCCCAGTGAGCCAGGCCCTCCCTGTGGAGAACACCGTCCGGGGTTGGCACTTGGTGTTCGCTCATACCCGGTCACACTACTACGTGGACAGCCATAGCCTGTGTGGTCGCCTCACCGTGACCCTGGGCACCAAGCTGTTCAATGAATTACACCAGTCTGGATTCAACTGTGCCATCTGCGCGAAGAAGCGTGAGCGCCTGTTTCCCAACGAAGTCTGAACACAAGGAGTACATCATATGACCATCATCACCGCTGAAGAGTTCGAGAAGCGCACTGGCCGCCCGCCGATCGAGGACGACCTGGAGCGCTCCAACTGCCCCAAGGCCGGGCAACCGGGCCACTCGAGCTGCGGATGGAACGCCGAGCGTGACCTGCCAATGTTCATGGGTCGTGGCGCGACCAACCCACAGTCCTGAACACATCCACCCCGCGCCCTGGCCTAACGGTCGGGGCGTTTTTATTTGAACCAGGGGTTGTATGTTCAGAGTCTTGGTTGTATCATGGGCTCATTGAACACCTACCCCGGAGTACACGACATGACCTACGCAGAAGAACTTTCCAAGCTCAGCCGTGACGACTTCTTCACACGTATCGATCGCGATATGCGCGACGCCGACCTGGAGTTTGCAGAGGTCTGCACTAAGCGCTCCGATGAGGAATTGGTTGACACCCTCAACTATTGGAAAGATCGCGAAGGTCGTTTCGCCGCTAGCCGCGCAGCCATTGTGAAGGCCGAGATCAACGACCGGATACATGGTAAGATCTAACCATCCACCAAACCCCGAGCCCCTTCACTGGGGCTTTGTGCTACCTGACGATCCACTATGAGGAACTCTGAATGTCTGTAACACTCGCTCAACTGCGTGAACTGAAGCCCATGACCCGAGCCGAAGAGTTTGAATTGCGTGAGGCTGAGTCCAGGCGCCGCTTCCCCCTCAAGTGGGAGCTCCAGGTTGGTGACCAGATCATCGCCACTGAAGACGCCCGCTACGAGAAGCACATCAGCGCTGAGCAGCATTACTCCCAGCGCGTGGGCCACATCATCCGTGTGAACAACCCCAAGATGAATGGGATCACTGGTGGTCACGGGATCTACGGCATGTCCCACACCGGGCGATCCATCCTGGGCTATGGCTCAAGCCTGAATGATGGCACCTACCGCCGGGCAACCCATGATGACGTAGGCTACATGGACACTCGTGAGGGCTGGATCAAGGTGCTCGGTGATGAAGCCAAGTCTGAGCGAATCCAGAGCTTCTGTTACGGCGTGGTTGCCTTGCTGGCTCTGGGTGCGTTAGCCTTGTCTCACCTCCAACACATCGGACTTTGAACCAACATGAATGCACTTGCGCTGTTCAAGAATCAACAGGAGGCGACCATGACCCGCCTTCGCCAAGCCACGCACCTCTTCAATGAGCTGGCCCCGGCTACCCGTGAGCGCTTGATGCCGTTGATCCTGGCCGGTAGTAAGGGCGTCCCATTGAGCACCCTGACCAGCTATGAAGGTGAGTCCTTCGCCCGCTGGAAGGATGAACATGGCCTGATGCTTGAGGGGATGGGCTACCACCTACACCTGTCGGGGTTCACCAACGTCCGCCCGGCCCAGGTCTTCTGTACCATCGATGTCGGCTTCGTCCAGGACTTGGCCCTCTTTCAACAGCTGGTGGTGGAAGGCCGCCGTGACCGAGACCCACTATGGTGCTGATCAAACTGTGGAACCGATTGACCGGGCGCGACAAGCTGCTCGCACGAATCGATGAACTGGAATCCCAGGTGTATGCCATGGAAGACCAGATCATCGGCCTTCAAGAGATTATGGAAGAACACGGAGAACCCGTATGACGCATTCGAATATGCCCAAGCAGTGGAAGCGCTGGTTCAAGAAAGCCGGCCTGAAGTCTGAATACAGCTCCAAGCTGGCCCGCAACTATGGTATCACGTACCTCAAGGGTCATGGACGCTACTGGCGCCTGGATGACGGCGGTTACCTTGACATGAGCGAGCGCTTCGAACAGTTTGATCGCTGGGCCAACAGCCTTGAGGCCAGTGTGCCAATGGATGCCAAGAACGAAGCTGGGTTCAGTAAGCTGGTCGAGCGCTTGCTCCCACCCTATGAGCGCCTGATGTTCCAGTACCGACACCGTGTCCTACGCATCAACGCGAAGGCCCTCGTGAAACAGTTGAAGAAGGTCAACTTGAACCAGGCTTTCGGGCGGATGGGGCGAGGTGCCGACGTCCTGTTGTACCTGGACTCCATCCCAGCCGAGCGCGCCGCTTCCCCTGCACAGATCGGCACCATCTGTTACGACGACTCTGATCTGTTCCACCCGCTGAGCGATGAAGCTGAGCAAGCCAGCCGCGCCAACATGCGTGTTCTGAAGCCCCGCCCCAAGGGTGAGATCGAACTGATCACCTGCGGTGTTGACAAAGGCCGCTCCATCTTCTTCGGCAACCCCCTCCCTCAGCACCTGAAGGGCCTGGTGGCGTTGCCTCCAATGTACCGTGGTGAACCCGGTCCGTCCGTCCAGGAGCAGATGGAAGAGCTGAAGCTGTGCATGGCCACGACCCCTACCATCCAGCAGATCGCCGACGCCTGTAATGCTGGTATCATTCCTGAGGACCATGAACTGATGTTCACTGGGTCAGCCCCAGGTGTATCTGGTCGATGCGAACGCGACCGCCCACTGAGCGACCCAGTGCCAGACTCTGAACGTTTCAACCTTCGCCGTGAGTACCGCGACGCCCCGCTGGATGTCACGACCCTGGGTTCCCGTGTCCGTGAGTACTTCCGCCCATGAGCCGTCAGATCTGGGTATGGGATGAGGGGCATTGCGGTGCCCTGGTATGTGTTGCCTCTGACCGCCAGGAAGCCGTGGACAAGTTCACTGAACAGAAGCCTGACTGGGACTTCAGCCTACCGAAGCAACGTGGCCAGCGCATGAAGTCCTATGAGCTCGATGAAGTCGCCGTGACCCGAGGGTATGAACCATGAACCATCCACCGATCGTCCTCCCTGACCCCGACTGGGTAGAGCTGGCCCGTATCGCCTCAGCTGACCCTACGCATGCCTCTGCTGCCCCTGGAGCTGGCTTCGCGTCGTCGGCATTGTATATCAGCTGCCATCGTGGGCACCACATCTACGCGGCAACCGGCTCCGGCCCGTTCGTGTTTGGTGCTCACACTGTCAAGGCCCCCAACGACCTGGCCATCCATCTGAGCTCAGCCCTGTACTACTGTGATGGGCGCTGGTTCAACACTGCCTGGTCTGCCACCTGCTACATTGATGAGAAACTGTCGCCATGAACCCAACCAATCGCCAACTCGCTGAACGCATCGACTCCCTGCTGGCCCTGGATGAACGGGGTGCGCTTGTGCCCCACGGCTTGGGCGGCCTTGCCCGCTCGCTGCTGATCCAGTCCTCGTGTGCTCTGAAGGGCCTCCGCAAGATTAGTGCTGACATCCCAGCCGACCTGTTCATGCTGATCCAGGCCGAAGCAGATCAGCGAGGCGCCACCACTGACCAGACCTGTCGTGAGCTGTACTGTGAAGGCACCCTGATGTACCAGCGGAAGTCTGAGCATTATGACCCCAACGAGTTCATGGAGCACTGGTACACCCGCTTCGCCCAGTACACCGGGGCTCCAGGCACCATCTACCTGGAGGTCAACGCCAAGCGCGCTCAGGCCGTCCATGGCATCGCCAACGCGATGTGCCGTGTGACCCCATCCATGAACACCATGATGATCGCTGCTGGCCTGTGGGCATCCAACGGAGTACGGCTATGATCTCCGTCGACTTTCTGTGTAATCGCATTCACATTGGTGAAATGTTCGACATCTATCTCATGGACCAGGTCATGAAGGCGCAACCTGTGCCCCAGGCGGGCTATGGGTACTTCGTGGCCAACATCACTGAAGGGTTCGCCCGGATGGCAGGCATGAAGCATCAGGAACTGAAGTCTTGGTACTTCTCGGCTCCTGATGGTGATGTAGCCGACGCCCTGCGTGAGCGGCTCCTGGGCGTTGACGGCGTGAGCGGAGTGGGGGTTATCGATGATCAAGTTCGATGAACACCTGGGCGTCCGCTACATGATTGACGATCAACACGATGGCCTGGGGCTGGTGCAGTGTCGCCACCTGCCACCGTTCAAGTTCGATAGCATCGAGGAGTGCCACGCCGCCATTGAGGCCCGCGCTGCCCTGCCCACCCTTGAGCACACTGTTCATCTGGGTCAATGCGAACAGTTCGTGTACACCCGCTGGGCCAAGGACATGTTCGAACTTCAATGTCAGCTGGCCTCGCAGTTCAGCTCGTTCAAGGGGGAATGGACTGAGGTGGATGTTGAGCCCGGCTACCCTACTGGCTCAAGGAAGTTTCAGGTACGATGGCCCAACGAACGTTATGCACCGAGCCCAGTGCTCGTGATCACCAGAGGAGTTTGAAGATGTCCCACATATTGATCCCTACCCACACGGCGACGGCGATGTCCCACCTATGGCCTGACGACATGGGCGACGACGGCTCTGGTCGCATGGGCTTCCTTCCCACGGTGCGGAACACTGTCAATGCCTTCAGGGAGTTCCTGGGCCGCCCCTTTACATGCGATGCCCCAGTCATCGCCTACGCTGACAAGGACGCCGCTCTGTGTGCCCCTGAGTTCGTCGAAGGCCAATGCGCGGAGCGCTTCAACCGGCCCCTGGTAGAGCTCGTTCACGTGGCCCGTTATAAGGCGATGTATGAGCGGTGTTCCAAGGAGAGCATTGAGGAGGCTCGGAAGTATTACACGGCGTATCTTCGAGTCAGAGCCCTTGAGGACGCAGTGGCCAGTATTCTTGAAGACTCTGAACTGTGCGACAAGATGAACCCTATCCGTAGGGAAGCCCTGGAACTATTGATGACCAAGGAAGTCTGAACCATGAGCACTATCATAAAGGCGAAACAGCTGCACCAGCTGTCCATTGAATATGCCCGGAACACTGGGGTCGACCCGGTACGCCACGCCACCTTCCTGTTTGATGAGAAGCCTAGCCCTGAACAGATCACGGCCTTCCTTGAACAGAACCTGAACACCTCGTACGTGGTTATGGACACCGCCAAGTGGGACACCGTGGATGTCTATGGGATACAGGCCCCTCCCCAATCCCGTTGCTGCTGTCCTCCCCAGGGCTTCACTGGTGCTTGGGGCGCTGGCCCTTGCCCTGTCCACCACGGTCTCCGCGCACGGGGGAATCTATAATGCCGAGCATCAATGGCGGTTCACAGTTTGATGACGACTACGCCCCGGCTTCGTGGGGTGATGAACCCAAGGCCCCGGTCACCCCGCCCGCCCCAGAAGTCGACCCAGATGAACTGGCCGGCTTCATCAAGGTCGCCCAGGAACAGGGCCATGACTGCGAGCGCCGCTCCAATGGGGAGTTCGCGAACATCTACCTGAATGGTGCATGGCTGGGCTGGCAACAGCGCGCTCAGTACGACAACCCGGCTCTAGAGGTTTGGGTTGGTGCCATGCCTGAGTCCAACGGGAAGACCAACCACACGGCCATCCTGAAGCGCAAGGGTTCCCAGCTGTGGGACGAAGACGTCGCCATCACCATTGATCGTTCAGAGTATCCGGGGCGTGTTCAGTATGAAGCTGACCGCATGCGCTACCTGATTGGTGAGATCGACAAAGAACCGTGCATCATGGACTACGACCCTGATGAACACAGTGGGTACGTGAAGCCCCCTGCCCAGCCGACCCAGGCTGAGGTGTTGCTGAAGTCGCTGTGGGATGACACCGGGTTGCGCTGTCTCATGCGCCCTGACCAGGCGCGTCGCGTCGCCCAACTGTTGGGTGTGGGGTGCGAATATGACAACTGAATCGAAAGCCAAGATCCTGAGCATCCTTCAGAACCTGAAGGTCGTTGGCGAGGAGACTGACTTCCTGGATCGCGTTGGCCAGGGCATCTGCTACTACGTGAAGGAGAAGTTGGGCGGGAATAGCCGCATTGCCTCTGCCGATGTCAAGTATTGGGAACAAAGTCGGGAAGAGGCATTCATCGCCTGGGGGGAGTTCAGTGGCGACATCACCTTCCCTGTGGGCACCGCGCAAGACATCGGGTTGGGTCCGTTCGACCAATGGGTACGCCCGAAGGATTACCCTCGCTGGTCTGGTGGGGCCTATGCTGAGGCGCGCTGGCGTCTTCTCGACTACCTCATTGAGTGGTATTCGAAATGATCACACCCGAGATGCGTGCAGAGTTCGAACGCACCAACGGCCGAGACCACCGACGCGTCCCTCCAAAGGGCAACAACTACACCGACCCTATGGCACAGGCAGACTGGGAATCGTTCCAGAGGGGATGGGAGGGAGCACTGAGGCTACACCCCCGCCAGGTGGAGACACCTGGGGCGAGAGAAGTATCTGGGGAATGGCCTGGACAACGAGTGTCGCCCAGGCTGAGGATGTTACTCGATGCGGACGGTGATGTAGGACGACTCGTACCCGCGATCCATACGGCGGCCTGGGGTGTAGGATGGGAAGCGCTTGAGCATCAGACCAACTTCGAACTCTTTCTTGGTGCCTACGTTGAACTTCACCAGGGTGAAGCCTGCGTCCCGGTCGACCAGTTCAGCACCCGGCATGTTGAGGACAACAGCGGCGACTTCGCGGTACTTCTCATATGCCTTGTTGGTGCCGATGTTGGTGACGTCCACCGGGCTGTGGCTCCAGGCGTAGATGGCAGGGAAGAACTGGTTCCCTGTGGTGCGCATCGGCTTGCCCCTGCCGGTGATGCTGATGTCTCTGTCCTGGCGCACCTTGTCGAAATCGAACTTGGTCTTCAACATCGCTTTCAGTTCAGTCTTGGTCATGCTGGTATCCCTCAGTGGATTTGTGTAACGTGGGCTCAGTATAGTCTGAACGTTGGGATCACGCAACCCCTTTCTTGAACTTTCCGGTGGCTTGAAGTATGTCGCCAGTACTGACCCAAGGTCAAGGGCCTATATTGGATACCCACCCACGGTTGACCCAGGCCGAGACCATTGTCCATTTGATCATACAATTCCTGTATGGCGAAACCCAGCAATCGAAGGAAGCTGCCTAATGTACTATCAAGTTATCCCAATGCCTCTTGATCGCACTGACACCACTCACATGGTTGTTGATGTTCACTTCAAGCTGAGCGAGCCGTATGCAAATCAAGCCCTGGCGCAAGTGCGTGCCGATGAACTCAACGCGGAATACGATCGCGTTCTCGCTGTCCTGTAAGGAAGTAATGATGAGCAAGTGTACCTGTTGTTTTCCTTGTGGTGGTACAGAGTCATGTTGCCCTAGCTCGCATATGAATCGGGTGTCGGTGCTCCGTGATGATCACACCTCTAAGACCATCGTACTCCAAGCCCAACGCCGCAACCGGGTCTATATCGCCGGCCCAATGACCGGCCTCCCCGACTACAACTTCCCAGTGTTCAACGAAGCCGCCCAGACTTTCCGTCGTGAAGGCTGGGTTGTTGAGAACCCAGCTGAGCATGGCGTGGTTGATGGTGCTACCTGGGCTGACTACATGGCCTATGACCTGACCCGCTTGGGGACTTGCGGGGCGATCTATATGCTCCCAGGCTGGAAGAACTCCAAGGGTGCGGTCATTGAGCACGTCCTGGCCGAGCAGCTGGGCTTCGTTATCATGTACGCACCGGGGCAACACGAATGAGCGCTGTAGTCACCGAAGCCCAGCTCAAGCTCATGAAGCACGCCCTGGGGTATGCCGAGGATCGCCGTACCATTCACCGCAACCGATACATCTCAGGCCCTGGACACTACGCCCTGGAAGACCTCCGTGAACTTGAGCGCCTGGGCTATATGGAAGAGCGGCGGCTCCCCCTGTTCGCTCACCCCGGGGACATCATGTTCGTCGTGACCCCGGCGGGTATCGAGTACCTGGAAGGGTTGATTCAAAAATAGTTTGAACCTGGTGGTTGCGCGTTCAGAGTCTTTGGTTTACTATAAGCCTCATTGAACCAGCTCACTGAGGAGCAGCACCATGGCACAGAAGACTGTCACCTTCGAAACTTGCCGTAAGGACAACCACTGGGACAAACAGCGGTATCGTGTCGTCGTAACCGAAGTGCGGCCCAGCCATACCGGTAAGGGCGAATGGCCTCATATCGTGGACCTGGTCGAAGCATACGACCTCGACACTCTGGTAGAGTGGGCATCGAACCAGGACTTCCCCGAGGACACCATCATCAAGCACGTTCCTCTGAGCGACGAGGACAGCTATGATACCGTGGAAGCCCGCCGCGCCTGGTACATCCTGAACTTCGGTTCCGTGCGCAGCTGGGCTATGTGGTCGGTGGCAACCAACTGGCGCATCCGTCGTCGCCTGCCCCGCATCACCAAGGCCGCCAAAGCCGCTGATTTGATGTTCACTCAGGAGGGCGTGTAACATGGCCACAACCGTGTATTATGAATGGGGCCTGGAGGAGCGCTACAAGACCGCCAGTGATGATCACGAAGAAGACGAGATCATCGACACCCACCACCGTGACACCTACAAGGCGCTCATGGGCGACCTGGCCCGCTTTGGTGCTGACCCAGAAGGCGACACCTACCAGGTCGTGGTGCTCATCCGTAACAGTGACCGCCAGGGCCGCTCCTGGGCCTACATGGAGGACGGTAAGCTCCCCAGCCACTTCCTGGACGCCTACGATGTTGAAGTGTGCCCTGTCCCGCAGCGCTACGTCATTGACGTTGCCGTATACACCCCAAACACCCCGTACCAGAAGAAGGAATATTGATCATGAAGCTGACCCTCCACCTGCAACACGTCGACGGCACCATCTCCACCGTTGAGATCGACCGCGACCGCCTGGACTTCGTCTCCATCATCAAGTATGAGGACAAGCTCTACATGTACCGTGGCCTGTCTGGTCCTCACTACAGCGTGGCCTGCTTCAGCCAGGTGCCCGCCCCCGTCGAACTGTCAGCCATCACCTCAACTGAACCAACAAGGATCCGGCCTACATGAAACTCGCAACCCTGGGCCTGCTCATGACCCTTACGCTCCTTGCTGGTTGTGAGGAGCGTAAGCTACACTCTGAACAACGCATCACGATGGAAGTGGTGAAGATCAACCCTTCATCCAAGACCAACAGCACGGTCGACCTTCGTGAAGTGGCCACCGGCTATGTGTACAAGCGCCAGCGCCTGGCATGCAGTAGCCAGAAGGCCAAGAACATCAAGATTGGCGGTCGCTGGGATATCACCGAGCAGACCTACCATTACCCAGAGAGCAATCGGTTCACTTCTGAACTGGTCGGCACCCGCGCTATCTGCGATAAGAGCAACTGAGGCACCCCATGACACACTGGTCCTGCTCCGTCTGTAATCAACCCATGGTCGAGGGCCAGGCCTTCAATGGTCTGAAGCGCTCCCATTGGGATTGCTCCCCGCACCCGGTATATGCTGAGCCGGCCAGGCGCCCGCTTCGCGAAGAACCTGAGCATGTAGATGTTGAATCATCAGCGCCCTCGGTGAACGATCGCCCGCCTGCCCGATTGTCAGAACCAGGCCCGACCTCGGCTGACGTTCGCAAGGCGGCCATGGACCCTGAAGCTCGTCAGATTGAGACGCGTCGTTGGGTAGAGGTATCTCGCAACGCTATCAATGGTCGGACCTCAATAGGCCTGGAGTGCCCGTTCTGTTATGCTGTCGTGAAGGCGTACGTTTGGTCGCTCCCCAACGGTAAGCGTTGCCCCTGCGGCGCTTACCACGGTCGCCTCCTATCCACGCATTGGTCCCAAGGAACTCCTACATCATGATCCGTTTCCTGTTGAGCCTGTTCGGCGTGTTCAGCGCCCCCGCCCGTAGCAGCTCCCAGCTGTTCAGGGCGGCCATCGCCAAGGTTGACATCAACGACCACCCAGAGACCAAGGACGCTGCTGTTGAAGCCCTGGTCAATCACATCAAGGGTGGCACCTTCAAGATGAAACAGGTGTGCTCGTTCACCAGCGTCAGCACATGTGGCTGTGTGGCTGTTGAGCGTGATGTCTACGGCCCTGAGATCAAGCTCATGGGCGGTTGGAAGATGCTGGACTGTGCCCCGGCATACTACAATCTGACCGCAGAACAGGCCTCATTGATATACGACGCCATCTGCGATCACATCTACAAACGAACCATTGACGACGATTGAGCTTGCGCCGCCCGGCCCTACCGAGTACCCTGGCCCTACATTGAAGGAGAACATTATGATCTTTGAACTGGACACCGATGAAACCGACCGCGTACTGGGCGCCAAACGCCAGGACGAGTTTGAGAGCAGACGGGACATCATCGGCTCGTCCCTGTTACCCTATATCCCAGGTAACCTGCGTCGCATGATGTACACCATTGCCCGCGAGCGCCGGGTCGACGTGGATGACCCAAGCTTCGTGCCCGCCCTCGTGATGCATGCCCGACCAGAGGGTCGCCAGCGGCCTATCATATACCTGACTACCGAACTTTCCGATGTTTCGCGTGTTGGCGTTGAGCCGCCAAGCGTTGAGCCGCCAAGCGTTGAGCCTACCATCAAGGCGGTAAGCCGCGCAGAGCTACAGCATCGGTTTGAACAGAAAGCCCCGATCCCATCCACCAAGATAGAGCGCTTCGCAGGCACATACCGCTTCAAGCCCACATTATCCAGTTCGAATATTGGCTCCATTGAGATGTGGGAGCTGAAGACCTACGTTGGTATGTGGGAAGGCTTCCGGCTGGCGATGGACATCGTTACCCCGACCATCTTCTATCAATATGGGCTCCTGAACGAATGCCGCAAGGCTATCAAGGTAAACGCCCCGAGCGAAAAGGGCCTATTGGAGCGCCTGAAGATTGCAGTGAACACCACCTACATGACCGCAGGAGCCGTGTAATGATTCACGAAAATGAACTGGAAGACCTGGCCCACAGCGCCCTTCAGGAAGCATTGATGGGTGGCGTGGGCCTGGATGTGTTCACCCGCTTCGGCAGCGCCATCGTCAACAAGATGGCAGACCCGAAGGCCAAGGTGCGATTCGAACGTGACGCCATCCGCCTGGACTGGTTCGAAGATGTACACCGGGAAGAGTTCACCGTCCCGCCCTATTTCGACGACGCCGACGGTAAGTGGCACGTCTACCAGGGCGAAGATGAACCCGTGCTGGAATTCGTCGAGCTGCGCGACGCCATCGACGCGGCCCAGGGCGCCAGCAACGGTATCGAACCGGTGCCATCAGTAGAGCGCGATGAGCTGCTGGAGATCATTCGCGGCTACCGCCACGGCATCCCTCAGGAAGAGGCTGCTGGTTGGCTGGACAGAGTGGACGCGATTCTGAAATGAAGATCGCGGTCGATTACAACATTGAAGAGAGCGAGAGATTATCATGACCGAAGTGAAACAACTGGTCGCGGTCGACGCCGGGGCAATGCATGCCATCCTGGCATCACTGTATGGGCCAGCACACCACATCCGCGAGCTTCAGGCTTGCGCGGGGTTGCCTGGTAGCCCCGTGGCGCTGGTGTTGGATCAGTACAACGCACAGGCCCAGGATGCTGGTGCCCTGGAACTTCAGACCCAGCTGCTGACCTTCTACTCAACGGACAACCTGAACTCCCTAATCAAGATGCTGTCTGACGATATCACCATGCTTCAGAAGCGCCTGGCCCCTTACCTGGATCTGCCCGCCAGCCTTCGCCCGCCACGGGAGGGTTGAGCATGATCAAACCATCGCATGTAGTGCTGCGCGAGAAGATCGCAACCAAGCTCCAGGCCCAAACCAGGGTTCAGGAAGAGATCGATAACGCCAGCCCGGAGACCCGTGAACTGTTGGTCAAGGTCGTCAAGCACACCCCAGGGGAATGTCTCATGGAGAAAGACCTGGGCCTTACCCCCGCTGATAAATCCCGGCGCCTGAACCAGATCTATGGTTGGCTTGAGACCATGGGGTATAAGGTCGACTGGAGCCACTCTTCGAACTTCTGTAATGAACGCCTGTACATCAAGATCGACAAGGACTGGGTGAAGGACATGGCGACATACAACGCCCTGGCCCCGGTGTAACCAAAACCCCCGTGGAGAAATCCACGGGGGTTTTTATTTTGAACTATTTTTAATCATGGGGTTGCAATGCTCAGGAAGTTGGGTATAATGGCCCTCATTGAAACGCAAACCACTGAGGGTTTAAAAATGTTGACTATCTCGAACGTGAAACGCATCCCCGGTATGGAAAACACCGGCTGGGCATGCGCCCTGCTCTTGGACGGTAAGAAGGTCGGCACCGCCACCGAACGCGGTATGGGCGCTGGTGTCGATCTTGACATCCCGAAGCCTGCCGACCACAAGCGCATCCATGAACATTGCCTGGCTCTGTATAAGGCCGCCGGGGAACATCTGGAGCTGCTGGATACCGTTCCTCCCTTCGACGGTTACGCCTCGGACTTCCTGGTAGAATGCGCGGTGGCCCCGCTGCTGCGCCAGCACGACATCGATAAGATGATGAAGGGCTGGTGCAAGACCAAGATCATGTTCCAGGTGCCGGGCGAAAACCCGGACCAATGGCGCTCCATCACCAAGAAGTACGTGCCTGAAACTGACCGCGCTGAAATGGTCAAGCGCTTCGGTAAAGACGTCGTCATCCTGAACGACCGCTTCCTGTAATACCGGCGCCCTGGGGAGGAATCCTCGGGGCGTTTTATTTTGAACTATTTTGTTCTGAGGGGTTGCGTTGGTTCAAGAACAGAGTATACTGAGCTCACACCAACCCTCTCACTGAGGAGCAGCAACATGACAACATTAACCGAAACCGCAGTGGCCCGCGCATTCGCCCAGGCCGTATCGTCCCACGCCGTAACCGTCACTACCATGCAAGCCAGCATCTGGTTGTTCGGTGGCTGCGCATTGGAACCGGAAATCGATGCGTACCTGAACAGCATCGCGGGTGTTCACGGGTACATCCTCGGGGAAAGCGACTTCAATCGCGAGAAGTTTGTCGACTTCATGACCCCTCTCGTTGGCGACGAAGTTGCCGCCCGCGCCGCCGACATCGTCGAAGATCAATTCTAATCTGCTGGCGCCCTGGGTAACCGGGGCGCACCTTGGAGCGTCATCATGGTCAAGAACAACCGCTGGATCCCAACTCAGGCAGAATGTAACCTGATCAAAGAGGCCGCCTCGAAAGAATCGGAGCCGGGTCTGCCCGTTTCTGGCCTGAGCCTGGAGCCGGGTCAACGCGTATGTGTCACCAACCAGGATCGCCCGGTTCACATCAACGTCTGTCTGGTGTCGGAGAAGACTGATCCGAAGGAGATGTCCTCGGATACCGACCTACACGACACGATCAGCTGGACCTACTTCCGCAAAGGGGTGGAGCTGGACGCCAATGGCCGGGCCATCGTGGACTTCTACATTCGCGCCCGCTCCCCCTTGGCCGAGGAGGCTCATGGGTGCTCCATCTTCGGTAACGTGGTGGTGCACTTCCACGAAGGCAAGATCGCTGGCATCCACGGTGTTGGGTTCGGACACCACCCTTACCCTATCGTCTGATGGGCGCAACCCCCTGGTTCAAAATAATTTAAATTATTTTGAACCAGGGGGTTGCTTCGTTCAAAATATTGAGTATAATGACCCTCACACCAAGCGAATAACGCTCACTGAGGAGCTTCATATCATGGCTAAAGAAATCAAACTCTCCGCGACCCTGCCAGACGGCACCATCGCAACCCGCACCACCGCCCGCGCCTACACCCACATCGTGGTTGGCCAATGGGATGTCGCCATGGCTCGCTCGCAAGCTCTGTCCCGCCTGGAAGACCTTGACGCCAGCAACCACAAGTTCTACCGCGACCAGATTGCCAAGGGCGAACGCGACGTCAACACCTCGGAAGAAACCTGGGCACGCTACGCCGCGAATGCTGCCATGACCGTCGGCGAATACCGCGCTTACGAGATCGGGCGCCGCCTGGCCAAGATCGAAGCAGAGTATGGCACCGTCGACCTGAGCGGCTTCGCTTGCCTGCAGTGGTCCGGCTCCGAGAAGAACGCCCTCGCCTCGGTGGGTTCGTTCCGGAAGAACGGCTGGGTCAACGTGCAAGTCCTCGCCATCTAAACCGCCCCGCCCCTGGGTAACCGGGGGCATACCAGGAGACCCGTCATGGCCAAGGCTACCAACACCGCCCAGATTATCAAGAAGATCGGCTGCCCGCACCTGAACCTGTATCGCGGCCAGGGGTATTACTACTTCAGCTTCGACGACGAGTCTCGTGGTCTCTACGACACCAAGTCCATCGCCGCCTGCTACCTGACCCAGCTGGAGCTGGACATGTGGGTGGAGGACGGCAAGGCGTTCGTCGAACAAATGGAAGCTGAGTACATCGAGCGCCAGGAGCTGGCCAAAGAACCGCAGTCTCGCTTCGCACCCAAATCCTGAGGAGTAACATCATGCCAAAAGTCCACTATGTCAAGGCCGCCCGCAAGGACAACCCGGCCGTCAAGAAAGGTCAGCCGTATTACCACTGGGCATTCTTCCGTGGCCCGACCCATTACAGCGCAACCTACCCGCGCCAGAGCCAGCTGACCGAGAACGAACACCTCTCCGCAGCCCACCTGGCAGCCGAAACGCTCCAGGACAACACCCCGGTCTTCCGCGTCTGCACCAACAAGGAGGAGCTGGAGGCCTTCATCGACGATATCAAGGGCCTACTGGATGATGCCGATGCTAGCGTCCAGGAGTGCTCACAGGGCTTCCAGGAGAAGGCCGACAACATCCGTGAGCACTTCAGCGAGTCTGAAATCGCCGACACGGCGGAAGAACAAGCTGGTGAGATGGACACCTGGTCCTCTGAGATTCAGGATGCCATCACAACGATCGAGGGTATCGACCTGGACACCGATGATTACGATAGCGCCGTGAACGAGGCTATCGATGCGTACAGCGGGGTGAGCAGCTGCCCGCTTTAAAATAGTTTGAACTTGGGGGTTGCTATGCTCAGGAACTCGAGTATAATGGCCCTCACACCAACCGAGCCACTGAGGGTTTACATCATGCAACCGTCCCAACAGCGTATCCTGGCCCAGAAAGCGTACGAGCAACACAAAACCGCTATCACCAGCGCCATCATGGCCCTGGCTGAAGAAGCCCTGGTGAACCCAACCGTGTTCGAGTTCATCGTTGAAGGCGACCACATCTTCCAACCGTTCGATGTAAGCCAGGAGCTGTCCGACTACGACGCGGAAAACGGTAACGAAGACGACGAGTCCGAGTACATGGCCGCCGTCTGGATCAACGTCCTGCTGAACTCCGATGAGCCTGCGCTGTACCTGGAACTGATGCAGGGTATCTCCAACGTACAGATTAACGGCCTGTAACCACCACAACCCCTCATTCAAATTATTTTTGGGTGAGGGGTTGTTTCGTTTAAAAGTTCAAGTATACTGAGCTCACACCAACCAGCTCACTGAGGAGCGAATCATGTCGATGCACAAACCCACCCCTGCCCTGCTGGAAGCGGAAAACAAGATGGTCGAGATCTGCACCGCTCTGACCATGGAAGGCTCCGCTGCAACCTATCTGGAAACTGAAGCTATGGTCCTGATCGCTTGCGCCGCTGCCGGCGTCAAAGCTGCTCCGGCCCGTACCGAGTGTGGTGTGGTGGTGTACGTCCCTGTCGCCAATCAAGACGAGCCGTCCGAAGTCTGCTTCTTGATCCAAGAGCGTGACGGCGAGTTTCTTCCGGGCTACCCTGACGGTGCTGCCCTGAACATCTTCTCCCAGGCCCTCTCCGCGTAATCCCCAGGGGTTGCCCGCAAGGGTGACCCCGCGTATCCTTGTGTGTACATTGACCCAGGACGCCTACATCATGACCCTGTACTACCACAACACCGACAAGGTGTTCGAATCCTTCTTGCCGCGCCCGTGCTTCTTCAACACGGACCTTGAGGAAAACCTCGGGTACATGCGCAGCCACCCCGGCTCTGTAACGATGGTGGCCGCCCCTATCGACCCGGACTGTATGGTGATCTCCCCGGTCAAGGTGACCGAAACCCTGGCCTGGGAGTTCTTCAACCGCCCGTTCATGTATTCGATGTTCGACTCTTCGGTTGGTGAGTTCCCCAAGGACCAGATCGCCCGTTTCGTTACCTGGATGGGCGTCAAGGGGTATCACGGATCCTTGTTGGTCGACTACGCCCCTGAACACCACAAGGATACCATCTCCCTGGTCGTGTTCCGCCCCGACCTTACCCTCAAGCTGACCCACATGGTCAAGGGGCTCTGATGGCCATTCCTGAACACGCTGACCCCCGCGCCCACCAATTCTTCGAACGCGGGTTCGTCGGTAAGTCCCACGGTGACGATGGTAGTGGATGGCGATATAGCTGGCACAGCACCACGGAGGGCCTCCACCCTACCGCCATCCATACCTGTGCTCGCCTACGCCCCATCTGTGCCTACTGTGGCGAACATGCCCTGCCGATACAGAAAGACCTGGGTTACCAGTCTGAATTCAACAACCACCGCGACCGCTACATTCATAAGGGCTTTACCTGCTGCTGTTCTGGCGCGATGGATGAGCGCGACTACGTTGTCCTGAGGGAGACCATGTTGGAGCGACACGCCCAGGAGCTCGAACAGCTGGAGAGTGCCGCTCCTGTCCCACCCCTCCATATTGCCCAGGCGTATGGTCGGAAAGCGGCGGAGAAGGCACTAGAGGGGATCGACCGCTGGGGATGTCGAGACCTGAACGAAATTAACCTGAAGATGGGCGGGCCGCCCAAAGGGAACGTCTTCGAATGAAGCCATACCGCCGCTACAACCCGGCCGGCGATACCCGTGATGAGCGCTTGGCGAACCGCGTCGAAGCCGAGCATGGCATCTTCATCTTCCACAGCGACCACATCGAAATGATGCGCGAGCAGACCACCAAGATGATGGACGTGGTCCGTAAGAACGAGAAGCTGAAGCCTCTGGAGGGGTTGCTCAAGGAAGCATGCGAGCACCTCCAGGATGCCGTCCCGCTGGGTGACCATGTATACAACCGTTTCTGTGCCAAGGTCGAAGACTACTTGAGGGGCCTGAATCAATGAATAATCCATACCAACCCGGCTGCTCTGTACTGGGCCACAAGAACGTCCCACCCTTTGTCGAGTTCGGGGCGAAGTATACAGTATCTGAAGTCGAAGGTAACCTCTTGCGGTTGCGCTACTGTGACCATTGGTTCCACTTCGACAACTTCATGCCAGAGGATGCGCTCGCTGAACCTGCGCCGCCACCGTTTGGCCCCCACTTGCTCAACGCCTTGTGCTGGGTAGTTCAGACCACTTTCCCGCTGGACCTGTTCAATGGGCTCCATATGATGGGATGCCCTGACGGTCTGGCGCGAGAGATCCACATCGCGTACAGCATGATGTCCAACCGTAACATCCTCGAGTTCTACGAGGATTACGCCTACGCCAACGACAACCTTGAATGGCAGAAGTGGCTGGCGATGTACTTGGAATACCGGTGCTCAGAGTATGTCACCCCAGACCCACATAACCCGGCCGTGTCGCCGATCGTAAAGGATACCCAACTATGAGAAGCCAGGGCTACCGCACAGCGCTGATCCGTATCGCCATTAGCGAGAACGCCACCGAGGAAGCTATCCAGGGGAGCCTCAAGGACCTCGGGTATACCGTGGTCCGTTGCTCCATCGACGAACCCCTCCGCGGGATGGACAGGGTCAATGCAATTCTGTGTGGTTTGACCTTCCCGACCCCGATGTCCTTGGACAGCGCGCAAGAGATTGTCGCACAGGTCTTCGCTGAAGATGTCGACCACTTCAGGAATCAACCCTACTCTGTGATTATTGAGACCATGGCTGGTCTGATCGAACACGGTAAGCTGGTACCATCCATCAAGCTTCACCGCCTGATCGAAGGAACTGGGCTGATGGAAACCAAACGCCTGATGGACCACATCAAGGCGTACATTGGGTCGCGGCCACCGATGTTCTCTTGATACTATTGCCCGGTTACGGCCGGGCTGTAACCAAGGTATGATCGGCAACCTTCCCCAACACCAAACTGGACTCAAATGATTAATCTTGACCTGCTGAACCTCACAACACCAGAACCGAAATCGCCGGGTAGTAACATTTGCATCATCTACCCACCTGGCTCGTTCCCACAGAATGAATTCTTTTCGGTGCTCCCGACTGGCGACCTGGGTTTGTGGGCGCCCACAAAAGGTGTGTCGTCTAAATCGACCAGCCGCACACGCACTGAATTGCGTGAATGCCTCCCGTCTGGCACCGTCTACAATTGGCAGTTCCCGAGCCAACCCCACCACTGGCTGCGCGTAGCGATGACCATGGTGGAAATACCGAAGAAAGGCGAGACGGTCGTCGGCCAAATCCACGTGAGCGGGAACACGCGCCCGCCCGTAAAACTTTCGTTCGATAAAGCGACCGACGGCATCGGGCAACTCACTGTCGGTTTCCGCCAATCGTTCAATCAAGAAGACCCGGTCGATTCCGTGTTGCTGGATGGGATCCCAGTCGGTACGCGATTCACGTTCAACATTCACGTGACAGCATCAGGCGCGGTCCTGTTTTCTGCCAGCTTCATGGATAGCCTCGGTACGAAACGCTCTGGTAACCTCACGTTACAGCTCGATGAAAGTTGGGCTGAACAGGGGCTGTATTTCAAAGCGGGCGTTTACAACCAAGAAGACCCGACACCGGAAACCCTCGATTATGAAGGTAGCTCCGCCCGGTTCCACAAGCTGGAAATCACCCACGGCGTTTAACTGGAGGGGCGAAGCATGACACAAATGTACAGCGTCGCCAAGTCTCTAATTGAGCGCCTGGTCAGCTACGACGACAAGGTCCGCCTGGCCGCCGAACGGGAAGCCAGGGCTCTGATTGCCGCCCCGCCCCGCTCAACCTTGTTGGAAGAGCGCAACCAGCTGGACCAGGAATGGTCTGCCCTTCAGGATATGAAGCGATCAGAGAGTGTCGGGTGGACCAAAGTACCGACATCCTATCTCCAGGCGCTGTCCGATGAATGGGCGGCATGCCGGCAAATTGGCATGGCTCGCGACGGGGACGACCTGGGCAAGAAGCTGATGCCAGTATTGGATTACCTGAAGCCAGGGTCAGCCGGCCAAGTGGTTCTGGTTCGTGAAGTTGTCCAGGACGCGGTTGCATGTATTCTCGGTAACGCCGAAAGCCCAGACCTCGTCCGCAATACTCTGATCAACCTGGAAGCCGCCCTCGGTAACGTTGACACGTCCAAGTGTAAGGTTGACGGGGGCGCATGTGGAGCGGGCGGGTACTGTTCCGATTGCCACTGGGCGGAAAAGAACGATTCTACCCTGGGAGGTTGGCCGGCGTACCGGGACCAGGAATCGACCAAGGTGATGATGGAGAACTACGGCGTCACTGAGGAACCGAACTACTGGTCCAACATCATCACCGGGGTAGACCTCTTGGTGTACGTTGGGAAGATCACGTACCTCCAGCTATTGGTTCATCACGGCGATACCAGGGCGTACACCAAGCGTATATCAGACTCAGCCGAGTTCGATATCTCCTTCATGGAGCTGAGAGGGTTGGCCAAAGGGCTTGGTGACCCATACCGACAACAGGCTGAGCTCTTCACATATGAGCGCCTGGCTAACATGGGTTGGCGCCGGAGTCTGCCGTGATGTGGTGGCGGTGTGACAAATTCGCCGCTCTCGTGTTGGCGTCCTGCGTAAATTCCCCAACCCTGGGCGAACTTGATCCATACCAGCGCCGCGTGCGCTCGAAGGGCCAGAAGGCCCGCAACCGCAAACACAGGAATCAGAAATGACTGTTTCACTCAAGCTTGAATTGAAGATCATCCCAGGCGCAAACCCTGGGCCGTCCATCTACTTGAGCGCGCCCGGCGGCGAGCCCCAGTTCGTGATTGACAAAGATGTTCTGACTGCCGTGCGCATCGGCGCCATCCCCGGTATGACCAAGGCGGACATCCCTGATTTCTGTGAGGTCGCTTTGATGCCGGCCTTGATCAAGGCCCTGGGGCTCGAAAGTGTTCTGAAAGCTCTTGCGGACGAACTCACCAAAGACTCGGTGAACGCCAACAACTCCATCATGGTCGAGTCGGAGCCTTACCTGGCCAAGCAAGAGCCGATCTGGTTGAGCCGGCCGTACCCTGAAGACAAGCCGTGGATGTACATCCAGGACGGCGATCGCGTGCCCTCCCCTTGCGCCCAGGCGTATGTCCGTGTTGAGGTAGAACGCCCAGTATGAATATCGAACAGCGGGTGCTGACGTCACCCAACGCATTGATCATCGACTATGCGCTGATCAAAACGAACCGTCGCCTGACCCTCGACATCATCAGCCAGTTTGAACCCACCCGGTGGCGCGGCGATGACGATGGCGACTTCCCAACCTTCAAGGCCAGCAACGGCTATGAGGTAATCTCGCGCAGCCGCATGGACATCCAAACGGAACGTCTGTGGTTGTTGGGTGCGTCCGAGAACGAGCGCTCGGGTACGATGGTGTTCTCTTCTAACGAGAAACGCGACAAAGCCTGCGAACAATTTCAGCTGGCTCTATCTGAATGGATCGACCACCAGGTAGCAACTGGTCTGGCCTGAAGTGATCGGCAATAAAAAACCCCCTGACTTTGCGGTCAGGGGGTTTTTTATTATTCGCCCTTTGCTTTGGCGGTGTAGGTTGCTGGGACGCCGTGGGCGCCCTCGGATTCGCGGCGATCATCAGCAGCCGCTTTGATCGCCAGGTTGTAGGTGCGGGCGTCCACTTCAACGTCGTATGCTCCGAAGGTGCAACCCGATGCGTAAGTGGTGATCTTCGGGGTGATGGTAACCACCCAGGTGCGAATCGCCGGGCGGGCCTTGGCTTGTTCCTTGAGGGCCACAACTTCATCGCGCAGGCCGAGGGCGTATTCGATTTCTTCCAGCGTACCGGTAACTTCTGGTTTGTCATACCCGTTCACGAAAGCGTAGAACACGATGCGACCTTCTTTCATGAGTTGACCGATGCGCGGATCCATTTCGAAGCCCTCAGTGGCTGTAGTGATGGGCTCAGTATACCTGAACTTTTAAACGAAACAACCCCTCATTCAAAAATAATTTGAATGAGGGGTTGTGGTGCCATCAACCGTTAGAACTTCAGGCCTTTCTTCTCAAGGCGTGTCAGCATGTTCTGGTCGCCCCGGACGTTCCTGGTTATGTCCATATCGTTGGACGTCAGGTACATCCCGATGATGCGCCCACCCTTATTGTGGGTGGCGTAGATGTTGTTCCCGGCCATCTTCATCTTGGTTACGATCGGCTGAGCCTTCGGAACCCGCGTACCTTTCTTGAATATCTTGGTGTGCCGGGCGCCGTCCAGCACCAGCACCATGCATACGTCAAAGTTGTGGGAGAGGGTGTTGGCCTCTACTACCAGACAGGCGGTCAACGTACCGAACCCCATGTCTACCATGATTTCGTCACCACAAACAACCCGAGACACAAGCTCGGCATCCCACACAATCACTTTACCCATTTCTTGCCCCTCAGTGAGCATCTGTCGAGGGCGCCAGTATACCGGCCAACACAGAACGTTGCAACCAGTCTTTGAAGTTGCGCACTGGCCCGCTTTGACCTTATACTGCTGGCTCTGGATACCTCGGACGTCGGCTGATATACGACCGCGAATTCATAATGTTAGGAGGGCTCAAATGAAGCTCATGAAACTGATTTACCGAATCAACCGTCACATCCCCGTCGGCGGTTTGACCATCGCCAAGCTCACCGAGGGTAATAACACGGTGACGCTGACCAACAACGGCTGGGTGATTACCTCTGACGGTAAGAGCAAAGACATGTTACCGGTTACCCTGGTCAGCCAAGGGTTGGTCAATAAGTTCCAAAAGGAGCTCGGTATTCCTCACACAGAAGAGGGTCGCCGTACCCTGTTCGAAGCCTGGTGCCAACACCCCGACCGCGCCCGCAGCTTCCCGGTTGATCCTCTGAAAGATGGTCTGTACCCGGACCGCCGTACCCAGTGTGCATGGGAAGGTTATAAAGAGGGCTGTGAGAATGGCGCATAAACCGAAAGGCTGGGGTATGCCTCAGCTCAGCAAGAAGGCGCACTACTTCGTCAACGGCCAGTCTTTGTGTAATCGCTGGATGTACCTCGGTGAACTTGAAGACGCCCGCCATACTCATCCTCAGAACTGCGCGAGCTGCCAAGCTAAGCGCGAGAAATTGAACCCACCCAAAGGGGCTACGGTATGACTCTCACTCTCCATTCGATCTTTGATGATCACCAGCAATACATCCTGGCAACCGATTTCCAGAAGTTCAACACGTACGTTGAAAGCGAGCAGCGCGCCCTTTATGAATCGATTGCGGTTGGCGAATTCGGTGACCACGATTACGCCCCGACCCTCGACCGCGACATGCACGGCAAGTACACCAACATCCTCCTAGAAGCCGGCTGGATGGCTTGGAGGCGCTGCTGTAAAATGCGCCAGGCCCTGGCCGGGGGCGATAAGCTCGTCAGTCACTGGACGGTGGACGGTAAGGGCGGCGACTATGTGGACCTGGGCGTTGCTATCGGGGCCGGTACGTCCAAAGGTGATCTGGTCCAGGTCTATCGAGATACCACCAACGGCCAGATGTACTTCCGGGAACCTGAAGACTTCATCGGTCGCCTGAAGCCGCTGGTTGCTGAAGCCTACATCCCTCTACCGTGCGGTGAGTGAATGTTCAGATCATTGGAAGAAGAGAACAAGCGCTCCTGGCCTGAAGACCTCAACAAGCTCGACGGTCATTGGGGCCTCGTATGTAAGTGCTGCGAACGCACCTTCACTGGCCAGAAACACCGGAAGAAGTGTCGGGATTGCGATGGCGCGTGGGATGGCCTACCTGACCCACAGACACACAGCCTCCTACCACCGGTGGGTGCACGCGTCAAGATCGAACTGGCCCGCCCGCTGTGTTTGGTCGAGGTGAAAGTTACCGGGTACACCGTGTGGGCTGACCTCGGGGGTGACCCTCATTTGAACCGCGTGTTCGTAAACGTCTTGGACAATGAGGGCTACCCTAACAGCCGTCTACTCAAAGACATCCACCCAATCATTATCACCAAGGCGTCTAAATCATGAACGATATCAATGCCTGATCAACGCCTTCTGAAGTTCATCTCGGCCATCCGGGATAGCCACCCGGACATGGTCGAACTCTATACACAGGGCCAGTGCTACAACTTCTTCCTGATTATCCGGAGCTTGTGGCCGGCCGCTGTGGCGTACTATGATCACATCCAGGGGCATGTTTACACCGCCCTGGGTGGCCGGCTGTATGATATCAGGGGCGTACTGCCCCTCCCACTGAAACGGTACGGCTACGATAAGCTGTCTCACGTTGATGGCCACCGACCTCATCGTTGGGCGAACGGAGAAACCCGCAGGCTCAAAGAGCAAGCGCGGATCGTCTCCTCCAGTGGCCCTACGTCAGTTGATCCTGGCCGGGCTCACGGCGTTACCGAGCCCCTGCCCAGAACGTAGCCCCCAGGCACGAAAAAGCCCCCATGGTTTGCGCCATGGGGGCTTTTTGTTGTGGTTAGAATTTGGGGGTGTAGAACTCAGTCTTCAATACGGCGGTCGGTGCCACTTGCAGATGGCCAAACCCGGTTGCCAGGCTCGGAGACCAAACCCAACGTTCCAGATCGATCTCACCTTTAGCCTTGATCGCCTTGACCAAACGTTCAGCTTCTTCGTGGCGCAGCAAACCTTCGTGAAACAGTGAGTCCATGGCGTCGTCCAGCATCGGTTGGACGTACAACACCACGCGGTAACCTTTGTGTCCACCACCTGCGCCGGCGATGGTGTACTGGACGTGGATGTGTTTCAGTTTCATCGTTGCCATGTTGTGCCCCTGAGTGAGCTGTGTATGTGGGCTCAGTATATCTGATATGAACATCAAAGGCAACCCTTTTTGAACTTTTTATTCTTACCAGAGCTTTACTGTACTTGAGCCGCCCGGTATAGTTGGCGAACCACATACAGAGATAGATTTGTGAAAGAGTATTTCCAGAAACGCCCGGCCCTTGTTGATGACTTGATAATGGTCGGGATGGTCGCCATTCTGGTCTTTGCGTATTGTTTCCGACACCGGCTTGCGTAATCATA
>Ga0307517_10000046_pt1 | contig 161385 bp, 170 predicted proteins | sample 23_EM_MG_FD_194515 | JGI IMG/M metagenome (GOLD analysis project Ga0307517, IMG submission 194515) | Populus trichocarpa ectomycorrhiza microbial communities from riparian zone in the Pacific Northwest, United States - 23_EM | ecosystem: Host-associated > Plants > Roots > Unclassified...
GTGGATGGATGGGTTTGATTTTCCCACTGCTGTATTGTTGCCGGCGGAAATGGACGAATATGGATGGACGGCGTGGATGTGTTGTGTGGGGGGGGAGGAGGGGAGCTATGCACGTGGGTGGGTGTTCCAGCACTTACGGTAGGGGGAGGGAGGGGGAGAGGGAAGGTTGGGATGTTCGAGTGATTTGATATGTACTTGTTACGGGCTACGGATATGGTACTTTGTCATTTTGCCCCTGATTCTGTATGGGAACACTGATCCACATGCACGACTAGCCGTACATTTACTACTGTTCCTTTAATTCTTGTGTTTGGGTACTTGTTTCCTGGGATGTGTTTGCGCAGTACGAGGCGGATTATTTTTCTGGTTAATCTAACTTGGCTGTTCACTAACTCATCGTGGGGAGGATACGACACGGGTATTGTATGATATGATAACGGTTTATCTCGCCTTGGCAGAAGGTGAACAGGATGACTAACCGAGGCTTCCATTTAGGAGGAAGCGGGAAAACATGACCAGGGCAACCCGAGTTCGTTTTTTTCCTTTCCTCCTTCTCTCTCTTCCGCAAGAAAGACGGGAAAGCGATAGATAAGATTACGATACCAACCGTACTGTGCCTGGCCTCGCAATTGGCATTTGGTTTCCCCCCCCTCCTCTTCATCGTCACACCACACCCCTCACGCTTCAATCTGATCTATCTCACTCACCCATCGCGATAATTCACGAATAATTTCTCAGTTAGTTTACCGCCGCTCCCGAGCAACTGCTACCTCACCTATCACCACGCACATACATACATGCATACATATTAACGAGTAACCTAATCCCCACCGATAGATAGGATAGATTCCCAGAGCACAATGACCACTTCGACATCAACTCAGCTCGTCAAACGTAAACCAGAATCTGAAGGTCTTTTGAATGAAAAAGTCCTCCTTCCCCTTTGGGCTCCCTTTCATCCTTTTTGCTGACGCATACTGTGATAGTGGGACCACTGCCTTGCAAACCTTCTCGTAAAGTCCACCCTCGGTGCTGGCTTCGGCATAATATTTTCCGTCCTGCTGTTTAAGCGTCGGGCGTGGCCGGCGTGGGTTGGTATCGGCTTCGGTGCCGGCAGGGGGTATGCTGAATGTGATCGGGAGTTCAAAGGCGCGGCGGGGGGCGTGTCGAGGGCTGTTGGGGAGAGGCTGAGGAGGGATTGATGGGGTTATCCTTTTTTTAATCTTTTTTTTTGCGAAAAGTTGCGGTAATAGACACTGGCGGGTGGGAGGCGGCTAGATCGATAGGGGGGTATGGGAATTGATTGATGATACGGGGGCTGTTCTCTCCTCTTTCACTCTTCTTGCACAGTCGATTTGATTTGATGACGATTATGTTACGGTGTGTGTGTTTGTCCTTGCGTGTGTGTATATGCATTAGGGGTATTTATTATGTGAAGGATGCCTCCCCTTCATCTCGTTATACATCTAACCATCTACATTACAGCAAGCATAGCCATCAAACTCGTTTAAATGTACAAGAACATTCCGACAATTCCTCCAACAATGGCCATGGTCAACCCTCCGATGCTACGCCCGCTTCCAGAGGATATCGCTCCCGTGGGAGTAGGCCGTCCTCCCGTCACGGTTGCATTTCCTCCGCTTCCGCTTCCGCCAGATCCAGGCTTGGTGGAGTTACCTCCAGTGCAGGGGGTCTGGGCTGGGTTGATCGCGCTTCCCGGCTGCCAAAGTAGGATCCCCTCGAGCCTGCCGGCGAACGTCACGTTGCTCATCTTGAGGTTAACCCAGTTCTGCGGCGCAACGGGAGTGACGTTGTCTCTCCAGATGGCCGTTCCATTGGGCATGAAGAAGACGCTTCCGCCGGTTTTGTTGTAGACATAGACGTCGTCGAGGCCCCTGACGGCGTAGTATATCGCCGTAGCTATTTATCCATAAGTAAACCTGCGGGTGTGAAGGAGTGCGAATGGGAAACTCACGATCCCAAGACTGATGCTTCTTGTTGTAACCAATTGTGGTATTGAACGCCCACGCCACGGGGTTCTTCTGCAAATCCAGCTCCGTAGTCAACCTATCCCCCCACCACACTGTGCTGCCAATGAATCCAGGCACGAACGTCAATTTGGTAGGCCATTGATTCAGAACGTGTGTCGGATAGAGAGGATTATGTCTGGCAATGTTGTAGCTAGTTCCCGTACCCGCTGCCTGGACAACGAGCTCGGTGACCTTCTCCTTGATCAATTCAAGCCCGGTCAGTGGGGAAATGGCATCGGGCTTTGAGTCAAAAAGCAAGTACAGGGAATCAAAGAAGCCGATTGAGGCAATGGTGACGCTTTTGGCCGGGGCTTTGGACAAGAGCGTGCGATAGAGCGTCACGGGATCGGTGGTGTTTTCACCGTCATTTGTGTCCTCCGGGAAGCGTTGACTTAGCTGGTCAACATAGGCAGGGTATTCAGTGTAGAGGGGGTCCTGGGTCTTTGAGATGTTAATGGTGTATATCTACTAAGGGGGGGGTTGTTGGGGGTATGGTATGCACAGAGTTGTCTACGGGCTTACTTATAGCAAGCGGGATATCAGGGTGTCCGTAGAAGGTGTTGATTGCGTCAATTGCCGGCGGGGCATAGCGACTGCGGATATCTATCGATCCATAGCTATTAGCACTACTTACCAGTACTCTGATCCTACCAGAAGATACGGTCCACCCGAAGACGTACCAGAGATGACACCCAATATCTCAACCTCCCCCCAAGTCATGAACGCGTTCGCGATGCCAATGGCATTCGGATCGTCGGACTTTTTTCACCCCGGTAAGGCAATTAGCACTGCACTAGCTGACAAATATAGTGGAATTACTCACGAAATTATAAAAATCCGTATCAATAATAATCCTCTTCCTGACACATGTGCCCCCAGCGGCAGAAGCCACACCCGCGACGGTGGCCGCCGCAGAGGCAGCCCTGAGTAATGCCGATCCCTTCATGACCTTTCTCAATCCCTCAATTCCTCAATATATATGGTATAATAACCCCCTCTTGGAGAATCAATCAATCCACCACCCTGAGGAAGAGTAATAGTAATAATAATAATAATAGTAATAACAAAAAGAGGGCCATCCGCCCAGTCTTTATATACACACACTGGGCACTCCTCCGAACATACGCAGCACGTGCCCGTGCATTATTGGGAAGGTTTCTGGCTATCATGTCGCGGCCGACCGCGGCTGGAGTGTATTGTGAGTTAGCGGGGGGGTAGTGTTTCAGGGAACGCAGCTGGAAGTTGTAGCTAGCTAGGTCGAAAGTGAGGGAATACAAGAGTGGTTTAATCTATCGGCGGGGTGGGTTGCTTGTGCAGGTACAGCTCAGCTACAATGGTGGATTTAGGCATTGGTAGAGGAGGAGGAGGATGAAGGGAGGATATTTGTGGTGGTTCTGGTGGTATACTGGGAATTGGCGGGATGGATGGATGAATGAGTGAATGAGTGAATGGGTATAATGGGTGTTATGGTATGGCAAGGTGCAATAGAGGTGGAGTTTTACTAGAGGTTGTTGGAATAGTGCTAGAGCAGAGTGGTTTCTCGGAGTACTGTATGATATTATGATAGTTTCTTACTGTGCTCGCGGTCAGCTCACTCACTCACTCACTCACTCACTCACTCACTCATTCACTCACTCACTCACTCACCGAGGTTTGACATGATGTCTTTTCGCTACCTACGAGTACCCTATCGTGCAGTGGACTATCCAAGCCATGATAACCACCGTCACGTCGATCCAGCCCCACTCCCCCACATCTCACCCCCCTATCTATCTATCCATACCTATCATCAGCAAACCACGAGTGACCCCCCATGACCAAAACCCCCCAAATTCCCCACCCCCCCCCCCCCCCCCCCCCCACAACATCATACAACGGAAACGGAAGGAAAAAAAACATAGTGGCGCTTCCACCCCCCCCCGAGATCGCATAGGCACAATAGTAGCCTTCAGATACCACAGGGTTAGGCGTATAAACGATCTAACCTGTTGCGGGAATTTTTTTCTTTTCTTTCAAGGGTAGAGCGGTGGGGATCTAACTTACTCGAGTACGGTATATCTACCGACATGCATGCATGAATGAATGAATGAATGGGCAGCTGGAGGGGAGGTTTGAGTTGGCCGGATGGGGGGGTGTATGGGCGTGTTTTGGTATGCGCAGGCGATGTGCGTTGGGGATTTGCTTACCGCTGTGTGGTAACCTGTTTACTGGTACTGTACTGTGCAGTATATGATGCAGTAGGGTGCTGTAGACTGCAGGACTTGTGGTGGAGTTGACAGTAATTGAGTAGGTTTGGAGGTTTGGATAATTGCAGGGTTGGGGTTTTGGCTATGATGATGAAATTGTAGATCGCGTTAATTTGGTGTGGGGATCGGGGATGGATTTTTTGGATTTTTTTGGATTTCTTTAGTTCTCTTTGGATTGAAATTTTGCTGTGGTACCGTACTGTAGTTGGAGATAGAGTTACCGTACGTTTCTAGATCGCTTACGGGTATCCCCTTCTCACTAGCACGGATCCATAATGTCACCATCAGACATGCTATGACGCTAGTTCCTAATAGTAAGGCTAATAAAACACTATCAGCGCTCTCAGCTGAAAAAAATGGTGAAAGTGCTGAATTGGCTTTCAGAGCACTCAATTGGATCCGGAATTCAAGCTGATTCACCGCGCTCGCACCCCGCGGGCGGGCCAGCCTCATCCGGGGTGTAATGACCGATAGATCGTCCACTCATCAAGACATGATATTCCCTGACACAAGACGCGGTAAAAAATAAGCCCGCAATGGACTCCTACATCCCCATTGCTCTACTGCTACAATAACCAGTGCATCACGTATACTACCTCCCTCCTCCTTATAGGCTATTCAACGATCCATCACCAAAGGCCAAGCCTGCATCATACCGAAACAATATACCAAATCTCGCGGCATAACTAATTTAGCAACAAAACGTCACGAGCAATCAGACCCCCCTTCCCCGTGCTATTAGAATGAGTTCACCACGGCATTAAAACCCTTTTCAGAGAATGCTGCATGCATAACCGCAGTGGGTTCCGGTTGCCATATGCACTTGATCGATTCTAGCGCTGGGAATCAATAGCATCGTACCGTTCGGGCGTGCCTATGATAGCCGGCCGGCCAGCCAGCCGTTACACGCTTGCGATGGCGTTCCTAGACACCGTTTGAGGAATTGAGATGATCGCGGTAAGAGGCGGGTTTTGCGATGGTAGTTTTGCCCAGGGATCGTTCGGGTGTGGCGTTTTTGGCGGACGGTCGGACGGGCGCCAGGGTAGTTCGGGCATTAACAGTGGGGGATGGGGGGGGGGTATGGAGGGTATCAAGTGTCCGAAGCGGTACGAACGGGGGAGGGCCGTTGTATGATGGAAGTTGACCTGGTCACCTGGTCGAGTGAGGTTAGGTGATGCCATTTGATGCCGAACATGGTACATGCAGGTGATCCTTGTTTGAGAATATAGCAAGGGGCCATCTTCCGCTGTGGTAAGTCCGGTAGCACTGCATCTAGTATGGTAACTTGCGTGGTACAGTAGCGAATATTATTAGCTGTTTAGGTGGTGCTACTGCTGTAATATTGATCCTCTGTAACATCTCCTACGGAGTCTGTGATTGTGCTTACTTTTACTGCACTTGACACAGTGATGCTTCTATAAGAACGGGTTTATCCCCTGTTTTTCCTAACTAGTCGGTTTTGATGCATCTTATGCCCTGCCCTTCAATTCATTGCCTTATTGTATAGCTCGCTGGAAAGAAGCAAAGCCTGGATTGCTCACCCGTGTGGCGATATGATCAGGCCCTTGGGTGTTGCCTTTTCCGAAGGGGGGCTAGTCGTAACCCTGGATGGATAATAGAGGTTTGTGGAAGGATTTCTGTGGTTTCCGCCCACTGCCGAGCCTTTGGCTGGGTAGATGTGTTCAAGGAAGGCTATTACCGGCATCTCTCTTTAAAACTCGTGGCTGGGAATTGACTGAATTAGTGATTTCTTGGATAAGTGCTCCTCTTTCCTAACCCCTTGGGAATCCCATCTCTCTCTGATAACAGAGCATTCCCGGCACTTGTGTAGGTTCAATCTTACCCCGATCCTCGTCCCCCGTGGGAGCAACCACCCGAACTTGGAGAGCTTGTAGAGAACCGGAGGCTCCACCTTTCATTGATGGAATAACCATATGCATATAGATTCTCTGCGCTCGCGCGCGTAAAGTAGGCTATAATAAATACGGAGGTGCTCATCGGTCTTCACTCCATAATATAATACCTATCATCCGGGAGGAACACCGTCGGGAGCGGGTTGCATTTATGCAAGAGAGAGGAAGCGGGATTCCTAATCACATCTTGTTCCACCAGCGTCACGGACGAAACGGCCCCCCGACGCAGTCAACAATATTGATCCTTCCAATCCAAAATTCACAACCCTACCCCATCCCTTGGCAGTAAGGGCTGCGTCCTTCAGCCTATTCCCACCTAACTTAGGGGGCATCAAGCACCCCGCAAAGATCCACGATACAAGCGCCATCGGTTCCCATTTGATTGTCCCGTGAATGCATTGTTGAAGTTACACCTTGCTACATTTCCGTCTGATCGAGTGAGCCCACATGATCAGCGAGGAGTAAATGGCGGCGCCAAGATGTAGTCTACTTCCTTAACATCCCGCGGGGAGCGCTTTCCACTTGCTGGCGAGATAAACGATTGGCGCAATGGTGTTGCCATATGTATGCTGAGGCAGGGCTCTGGTAAAACCACTGTTGCCCGAATTGAGCTTTGGAAATTCAGGAATCCCCCGAAACGACGAGGATGTGTGCAGAGCTTACCCCGGATTGTTGGAGGGTCCTACTTGCAAGCTCGGGGGAGAGAAACCCCAATACCCCTTAGTCTGTCCTATGCTGCGCCCAAGAGATCTGGTTAAGATAATAGCGAGGTCTGGAAGTGCCCTTCCTCAAGTGGAGACGAACTACTAGAGTTCCAAACCGAGACCTATTCTACCAATCTCCTGGGGGTTATGGTAACCCAAGCGATAGAACCCTTCCAATATCTGCCGGAGATACCTTCCCTTACCCGAAGCGTTGTCAGGGGGTGATTCTGGTGGCTCGCGGGGCAAATAATTGATGTCGTGGGGATCCTTGAGGAGCCGGGGATGGTGAATAGTGATGGATGTAGTGAAAAGAAGGTCAATATAGATGTTAGAACTCTGGCGAAAAGAAACTACACCATTCAGCGCAGTGAGCAATCGTCATCGCAGTTATGATGTTCCTGTCAACTTTCTCCTTATCAGTCATGACTCTGACAACTTTTGTCAGAGTTGTTAACCAAACAACTCCCCAATCTGGCTGTGCTGTGGTCTCCAAATCTCCATCATCACCAGGGCAATATTCCGAGGCAAGTTCCACCGGCTAAACCTACCTCTATACGCATCTGCATAAAGGGTATCACAAATATTCCCAAGCACCTGTAAACTCCCCCTTGAAAATCCCCTCATCAGCCCGATGCATCTTCGTCCAGTGCCCTACAACGGGCACAACATTTCCAACACTGTTACCATCACACGGGGTAGGTCATAGGAGGATTCTGCAAACAATGACCTGACAGTCACACCGAGAGCTCAGGCTGCTACCGCAAAAGACCAGAATAATTGGACCCAGGTTAGACGCCGGAGTTGCCCCACCTGGCCGTTCGTAAATTTCCTCTTGTTTGTCTCAACCGGAGAGGGATAGTTTTTTCGCTGTGTCCCCCACCCCCCCTAATCCAAAGAGGGAATTCTGGACGACTAGCCCTGAGGGCCATTATTGCAATATCATCCTGGTGAACACAAGAGGTAGTGGGAGGCGCACTTGCTGTGAGTGCGCTGGCGAATAAACGGGGGGCATGAAATTAAAATTGTTGGATACTGAGGTAAATTTACGCGTTACCTCCCTGCTTCTCCTTTGCCCTCTTAACTGAAGAATCGAACGTTTGGAGCAGGGGGGGCACTGGTTCGGGGTATCATAGACACTCCCTCGACGGTTGTGGTTATCAAGTTTATGCTAGGAGCTATTTACCACCTTGTAATACATATAATAGATAGTGCCACCTATATTTAACTCCACTCCCTAACTCCCTCCCACCCCAAGAGTGAGAAAAGGGAAGAAGAAAAAAAGGAAAGAAGGAAGCTATCCTCAGTAAAGTAACCTTACCTTACCCCCGGACAATATGCTAGAGCCTAATTTGGAAAAAAATCAAAATATGAATACCTGCATCTCGATCGGGTGACGGATGGATCACCAACAACAGGCACCTCCTCTCTCCCCCCCACACCGTGCCGGTTTTATTTGACTGAAGGCAGGGCTTATGGATGGGTCGAATTGAACAGCCACCTTTCTGTAGCATCTGGAGCAACCTGTAATACTTACAGTAAGTCGGCCATAGTATGACTATTCTCGTGTCGTCCCCTTTCAGCAATGGCCGATCCCGCCGACTGGAGTATGTAGAGTTCCGGGGATACCAACACTAAGCACATCTACTACCACCGCGAATTCGGGAACGCCAGTGCCGGCGCGAGTAGTACACGGGTAAGAATATCCCTCTCATCCCTCCAGTAATCATTAACCAACAATGTATAACAGGCAAGCATTGCCGGATCCCCGAACGCCGCTAAGCTAATCGCTACATTATTTGGAAGTGGTTATTAGTTGGATTGACACAGGCTAAGCTATCTATGATTATAAAATCTATATATACAGTCCTAGGGAAAAAAGAAAATCCTAAAAAATCCTAACCTACGGGTGATAAAATTATTATGAAGGTCTATGATAGATAATAAGAGAGTATTGGGGGGAAATGGAAAATACTAAGATGGAAGCTCAATAACCTAATACCAATCCACAGCCATCTCGTCTGGTGACCGTGGCACCGTCCGCTCCCATTCCCTCATATCAGCTTTCGTGACGGCGGGCAAGCCCAAGCCATGGGGTGCTTGCAAATGAGATAGCGTTAATTTCGTCAAGGTCAGACTGTTGTGTAATCTCTCGAATACCCTTTCCCAAACCCAATGCGTGTCATTATCCACCCTCACCAGAAGGCCAACCCTTCTCAACGTCAACTCCCTCAGAGTGTTACTGTGCAACTCCAAAAAGGCAACAAGATCCTCAGCCTCGACAGCAGTATTAGCCGCCAAGTCCAAGACCCGCAAACTCGGCCAGACGCAACCCAAGTCCTTATCCACCAGATCCATCCTGAACCGATTAGTATTCCCCAACCTGACAACCTCCAGATTCTGTCCAGACCCTAGGAAGACCTTTAGTGCCGCGTGCCCCGGGCGATTGTCTTCGTTGCCGAGGGAAATTGCGGGTATGGACAGCTCCTTCAACTCGCCGAGTACTGTGTACACCTGCGTCATCTTGGACATGGACACGCCGTGCAGCATTCCATTGTACACCGCATCGACGTGCAGCCGCTCAACGGGGTACTCGCACTTGTTCAGCGCCTTTATGATGGCCCACCAGGCGCGCTCCGTGGTGGCCTCGTATGCCCCGGGTGCGTCGTCGACTAAGTCGAAGCGCGAGACGGTCACGGAGCGCAGGTTGCGGAAGTGCGGCAGGGCCTTGCTGAGTGAGAGCACGTCGTAGAAGGTTCCCAGGACGTCCTCCTGATGCAGGTACTCCTCGTGCCGCCGAACGAGGCTCTCCGCCATGGCATCTAGGGTTAGGTTTATCGTGGGGTAGGGTTTTTCCAGGCATAGCAGATTGTCGGCGGCGTGTATGCTTGCTTCACCGACCACCCATCAATCAGCATTTTCTTATGTGGCCCAACAGCAGTAGAAAGTGTGTGTAATACGTACGTCGATAAACCGGAGGGTGGACAAGGTACTCGTAATCCTTCACATACCGCGAGACCCGGCTCTGGGAGAGGCTCACCAACCGATCGAAGGCGTCTTTGGTGAACTCCCTTGTGCGTATCCGACGGAAGCAGCCCGGGGTCAGAATGTCGTCGAATGAGTGGCAGACTAGCCTGTCTGAAGGGTTCGGCGTCAGGTTGAGGAGGATTTTGGTGAGGATTTCGAGTGGGAGGGAGTCCATTGTCTAGCACTGCCCTACTCTAGTATACATGTGTTGTTGCATGTAGGTCTTGGGTCGAGTGAGTGAGTGAGTGAGTTGAGGTTTGAGGAATCTGGGCCCCGGGGGTGGAGGCGGAAGATAGAGGTCATGATAACTAAATTGGAGGGCTCTCTCTCTCTCTCTTTTTTTTCGGCAAAGGTATAGCCTTAGTGCCGGTAGACAGAGAGCAGCGGTGGAGAGAGGAAGAATTGTTTTTTTTGTTTTTTTTTTGCGGCTGCTGCTGGCTGGCTGGGTTGGTTGCCCAATGTGGGGAGGTGTGTATGGTAGAACAAACAACTCAGACCCAGTGCCGCACACAGTCTATAAGCACAAGTATCATACAATAAGTGATGAAATGCTCGGGCCCTTGTTATTATACCTTTAGAACTTATTTCATTTTTCCCCCCTTTTGCAGTGCTGGACAGTACGGTAACCTTTCCTCTACTCGTATTGCCTTCCCTCGCAAATGCATGATCGATTATAGAATGGGAGCCCTAGATTCCCCGAGGCCGCTGAATCTGGCTTATTCGGCGAGAGGTCACGGATAAGCCAAGTTGACCCAGCCTGCCCCGTGCTCCCAGGATTGCGGTCAGGCGTAGAACACAGGCCAACAAGATGTGTTCTGCATGTCCTCCAGTTCAAGTAACGGGGAGAGGTAGTATTAAACTACGGCAGGGGTACTTACGGGGGTCAGATGAACTCGGAGGGTAGTTTGTTGAAAGTTGCAGGCAATACTGCACACCATAACAAAAGCGGACTTCCTAAGGCCGGGAACGGGTAAGGCTAGGAAGCAATAAAGATTAGGGTCTAATTTTCTCGGTGAGGCGAGAGGAATTGAGGAAACATTCGATTTCTAATATTAGAAAATTGTAGCTTGGTTTATTCTTCTGTGAGAGAAATTAGGGAAAGGATGGATGGTGGGGAGGGCATAGGATGTTGTGGGGAGAGTGTATAAGTAGACATGAAAGGTAACAGGACAAAAGAAACCAGCTAGGAGAGAAAAAAGCTGAAAAGGCTAGGAAGTTTGAAGGAGAAATTAAAACAAAGCCGGAGAATGAGAGAAAAATCAACAGGAAAAAACCAGTATGATAGGAAAAAAGAACTAAAGGGAGAAAATGGGGGGTAATATAGTTCATCAAGGGATAAGTGTGAACCTCATTTTGAAGCATTTTCAAACAAGTATAACCAACCCAGTACTGGTGTAAATAATTTAAAAAAACCGCGGGGTTATAGAAGGTACTTAGTAGAATAAAAGTACGGTTTTTTTAATTTGTAAACCCAAGTACAAACAATGGTATACTTGATTTAAAAGTTGGGAATTTGGTGTAATATTCGTAGCCTTGGCATTAAAATGCAACATGATTCTGATGACTAAGAATAAAAAATAATCAAATATCCAATCATGAAGAAGTATGTACGACTTGCATGAACAAGAAAACAATGAGATCAGCAACAGAAATCCAGATTCAATAACAAGAGTTAAGAAGCGTATACAACAATGTTGTACTGCTTGCAGATTTGGTGGCCAGCCCAGAAGCACAGCTAATAGCGAACAAGTGGGCGAAGCACAGTTCTCTAGGGTGGAGTATTGATAGTGAAGAAGTACAAGAGGTGCTAGTAAATGGTGAGTTTTTCCTATTCATACCTCTTGAAGTTGGATTATGTAAAAGGCAAACTTTCTGATATATCTAACTATTAGGAGATATAGAGTTTGAGATCAGAGCAGGAAGAGAAGGGATATGAGTACTGTACTGCTGACTTTAAAGATATGGTTACAAAAACTTATAGGAGCCACCGCAGAGTGTCAAATTCTCAAACAGTTCTATATAATTAATTTACTTTCTTTCATATCCATTATTATTTACACTATATCACCCTCAATTACTAACAGTCTTGGCACTATGGTGGCAGAGCCACTGTTGCATTTGACTGTGCCACATGGTTCACGTTCTTCAATTGATGAACCTATAATTGAAAGAAAAGAAGTAAAAGAAAAAACTGGAAGCTTAGAAAAGTGTTTGTAAATATTATAAACTATAACTTAATTAATAAAACTATTAATACAAATTGGAAAATACTTGATATTTAACCTTGTAAGATATAAAGCAAAATGGTTAGATTATAGTATACTATACTGGTATTAAAGTTATAGCAGAAGTTATTGAAATTTAGAAAAAGAATAAAGTTAATTTATAATGATTTTGAGCTAATTTTAACTGCTAGTATACCTGATAGCTTATATACTTCAGAATAATCTTTTTGCTAAAGAGTAAGGAATTACAAATGTTCTGTTTCTATAGCTGGAAATTTTTTTTAGTTGTAGTATAGTATACTTTTAGAATATATATTAGAAATGTTTGCTTTGGAAGAGCCACTTAATTTAAAGCTTAAGAAAAATAAAGTTATGTTATTAGTATTACAAGTACTATAGTTTTATTTCTGATAGTATCTGAAGCATGCAGCACACACACACTCCAGCATGGCAACTTTGTAGTATGGTATGGAATCTACCACACTCCTTTGCTATTTTCCTCTGGGGCGCTATTATCAATGGCTGAGGCGATCACTTCCTAAATATTCATATTGTGGGTGTTATGCGGGGTCTTAGGGTCGGCCGAAAACCCAACCCCGCGACGCGACCTTCATGATACAGCTATTTTATCGGCCGTTACTACTATTTATTCGGTCGTGTTCCCCGGTGCAGGCAACGGTAACGGTATTGTGATACATACCCAAAACATTATGATAATTGATAAATCGGTGCCTGTGGAATGTGAAATGTAAGATAAGCATTATGGTACAAGTACACTACCGCATTGTCGCAATGGCGTGTGATCGATTCTCAGATCCACGGGATACAAATCCCATAACGAGGGAAAGGAGAAAAGAAAAGAAAAGAAAAGAAAAGAAAAGGGGGGAGATAGTCAAAAAAACAAAAGAAAGCTATTTGCCTCCGGGAATGCTATACCCCCTACTCATAAAGTCATTTTTTCCCAATTTAGTCTTTTCTTCCTTGGAGAATAAACTCTTGAGGTTATCGCTCATCTCGACCTTCCTCCGCTTGCTCTTTACCCTCTCGTCTTCGAGTACCTTGTTTGTGAGGCCCGCAGTAAGAGAGCTCTTGATATTACCAGCGGTGCCGTTACTATTACTACCGCTACCACCATCACTCGCAGCGCTACCCGCCGTCGCCGCTAGGGCTGCCGGGGCTGCCGGGTCAATCGCATTACTACCCTCTTTGGTATCACCGTTCTTCCCGGCCCCGGTCTTATCCTTCTTCCGCTTCCTGGTCTTACCAGCAGACTTAAGCGCATGCGTAAGCCCCTTCTCGGCCAGCTTCTCCATCCGGGTCTTGAGCTGCTGAAGGTCCTCTGGAGCGGTTGGATTTATCGAGATGATGTTATCATCCGTGTATGATTCATCGCACTAAGTGTACGACCAACAAACATATTAACACTCTCATGATTATTGCTACCGCGTTGTAGAAGGGTAGAACATAACAAACCTTTAGGCAACCCCCCCCCCCAACCTCCTTCACCGCGCTCTCGGAGAAAGCGTGGCCACACGGAACTAGGTAGACAGCCTTCGTTCCGGGTCCCAGCTCTTTCCTGGAAACCGGACATATTCGCCCTTCCTCAAACTTAACCTCGACAACGTCCTTTAGAGAGTGTATCCGTCCCTCCAGCACTTCCTCCCCGTCGCCGAACGCTTCCACGCCCTTCAGAAGCCATTCTATTATCGAGTCCTTGTTGTACAGCACCCCGGCCGAGTCGGATACTATCGGGTCCGAAAGAGGGCGCTTAGACAGCGGACAGGTCGTCCAGTGGTATGTTTGTGTCTGAGAGTTTGTGTCTCGTAGTTGCGAGTGGGTTTTCTGCTTTGTGGGCGATTTGACGAGCTCTCGTCGGGTGGGAATGCTACTGGGTGTTAGCGGTGACTGCGACAGAATGGGAAGGGAAGGTTGGGAGATTAAGGAAGGATGAGCTTACCTGCCGCCGTCGTTGCCCATTTTGAGAAATTGGCTGGCGCGAGTAAAATGGCAGCAGGGTGCAGTAGTGGAAGGTGGAGTTCTTGTTTCTTTCGCTTTGGTGATGGCGATAGTAGAAGAGGCTGTACTAAACAGCAGAATAGTGCTGCTGCGTGGGTCTGAGCGCCTCAGCCACCTTTGTTCTGCTGTCGTGGCTCTTCCACGGGAGGCGTTCTTTTGTGGGTATTGGCAATCTTGACTATAGACGGTACTGGTGAAGATCACCAGCAAGAGAAAAGAAAAGAAACTAAAACTGATAATTGAAGACAAAAGACAAACACTGGCGGTTTCAATAAACCCCAATGCTCAGCTCGCGGAAAGAAGACGATGATGATGAAAAACCAAACCGTTCCCAACAACCAAGGAAAAATCCACGATCAACCTCTGTCCTCCCATGAAGTCTTCCCCACTAACTAATAAATAAACCCTTATCTACCGTGACTGCCATTTTGCGCAGTCATAAAACTAGCTACCCGGCCCATCACAATTACCGAAAATTATAGAAAGGCTATTTAGTCAGGAAGTTTGAATGCAGATGTGGGCTTAGTTCTGCGGCCGGGTAATCCTTTCGGCACCCTTTCTTGGCTATCGGAGCATTACATTTTTATCCAGGGATATTCACGGAGAATCACGCTCACCCCGGTGTCCGACCTTTATTCGTCTAAAAGATCCTGAGGGGCCCGACGGAGCTACGGGTACGGTGCAAATGCAAGTAGAATTTAATTGAGATTATTTGGCCCTCAATGCCGAGAATGCAGAAAAGTTATAGGGCATTTGGTATGGTGAACTGTAGTTATCGGACACGACCGGCACTCGAGTTGGTCAGAATAATACCAATATTCCCCATGCAACGCCAATATCCTAAGCGGGATTCTAGCCCGTACCGACGAACAATCGATGACTTGTTTAACTTAGCAACTTCAATTGTTTCCTTCCTATCTACTACGGGAGCGGAGCCTAGCAGCAGAGACACAATCCTTTCCACCAAGCCTAGAATACACAACCTTTTATCAATCTCAGCATCACCAACCCTACCTTACCATACCCCCTACACAATCGCCCCATGACCTCTTCCCCCCTCCAACCAACCCCAAAACCCGACACTCTGGTTCGAGTGACAACTCATGACACCTACCTAGCTACCCCACCAACTCACTTGCTCACTCACTCACCTGCAACCCATCCACCCACCCAGCAATCCGGTTCGCCCGCTCCCCTCCATGAAAAAAAAGAGCGCCTTCCAACAAAAAAAGCAGGACAGACACAGTAGTGAATACGGGATATGGTAGTGATCCAAAACAAGACGGCATTCACTAGTCGAGAGAGGCGTTCTTAGGGGTTCCGCCGGCTTGGTTGAACACAGTATGTGCGAGTGCCGGTGCAGCATTGCAATCAAACATCACTCAGTAGAATGGCCCATTCGGGGGAGAAGCAATAGAAGAAGGGGGGAGAGAGTAAGGTGTGTGGTTGTATGGTATGTGCCGTGGCCCTGGTAAGAGGGGAGGACGATCAGGTGGGGGCGCACATACAGTGTTTTTAGACACGGTAGAGCTGGTCGAGTGACTAAGTGGGTAAGCAACTTACTTAAGTGGTCGATCGGGACTACTCGTATACCGCGAGAAGAAGAAAAAGGAAAAAGAGAAATAAAACGCGCATACTGGGATTAAGAATCTGGAGATTGTAGGATGTGATAGGCAAATTGAGCGAAGCGTACGTAGTCGATTGTACCCGGGTTTCCTTCCCTTCCCTGAATGCATGGTGGCTGAGAACCGGCACTTGTGGGGGCGATGCAGTCATTAAAAATTTGTGGCCTTGGTGAAGGGCAGTTATTACGTTCGATAAGAAAATGATCTGGGAATCAAGTGTGAAATAGGGCACAAACTGGGCCAATTATTTCGTACGTGTTTCTCAGAGGGCTGGAGAGACTCCCGGATTCATCTTCACTCACAAACCGCCTACTATGGGAAATTACGAGAAGGTTAGTGTTGGTTGATAGGATGGCACTCACCGCATATTCCGCCCTTCCCTTGGTGATATAGATTGTGCTATCCTCGTAGATACCACTTCGGCTTCTATCACTCGAGCAATCAGGGCTCCGTATATCTGCCGAGGGCTGCCGGCAGCACATTTTGGGGGCCACTGGGCCGAGCAGAGATTGCTGAGAGTATCGCGGGACGTGAGTTCAAGGCTCGGTATCATACGATTGGGTTTTAGGTGGTTGAGGTTTCCGTGAAAGAGGGGAAAAGAGGGGTGAGAAAGAAAAGAAAACGAAGGTAGGAGGATACCATAGGATAATCTCACCAGTCCTAGGGGAATACGGTGACGGCGCAGGTATACGATCTAATCCAGATTTCAATAGAGAGAACAGTATTCTAGTCGTGTGCGGATGGGAGTGGAACTGCATGGTGTATCACTCGCCCCATAAAAACTAGGAATTTATGGTGTGCTCTAATGCTCTTAATCTCGCGCAGGGTGTGCGTACAGGCCTGACCGGGTGATATTATCCTAGGGAGAGGATTTCCCTGCAGTTAAAAAACCCACCACGAACAAAAGTGGTGGGGTCCGGATTTGTCCTCCTGATCACTTCTGATCACCAGAGGGGCCTCCTCTGGATATCAAAAGCAAGGAAGAGAGTGCATAGAGGACATTCTCTGCACTTCCTCATATGGAAGAAGAAATATACCTCGAGCGATCCTGTGCACCGGAGTTCCCCACCTTCGTGATTCCGTGCTGGAACACCTTCCAGCACTCGCAATCCGTTCGAATCATTCATGTAATGGCCATGACAAATTTTCTTAAACTGTTAAGGAATACACTAGCGCACTTGCCTGCGGCGGAATCTCAAACTAACTGATGGCAATTTGATAGGATCACTGTCCTAGTCTTTTTTTCCCGTTGCTTCCCCTCGTACTAGAGTCAAAGTAGATTCTGCGCGCAAGTCCCAGAGCTACCATGCACCACCCTACCCATACCTCAACAATCCACAACACCAACATTCACGAGCCCCCTCTTGAGCCAACCCATCAACCAACATATGATAGCTAGAAGATAGCCATCTAGAACCCGCAACTCAGCCCAGCACCCCACCTACAGAACTAGCCCCCCAGGCCGCACATATGCTCCTTGCAAGGACTTCATTCCTCCACGATATCCTACTCACCCCCCCCCCGCGATCTGTAACAAACTGGAAGGACAAACACTCCCTGGAAATTCCAACCTCACGAACAGAAATATGTAGTGGACTTTTTTCTTATTTTGATTTTGATGTTACAGGCAGTATAATGCTATTGCGGCAACCTTAAAAATCTACAGTAAGTGTCAATAACTCATTAACTAGTTAGACTAGGAAATAAGGGGTGGCACAGTGAATTGTGTAAAATCTTGTTTGTTTTTATATTTTTATATGGATTCGAAGTCATTGATATTTCGTGCTTGATAGTAAGTAGGGACTTACTTGTAGAGTAAGGTAATAAATAGGCTGACCTTGGGTAACTACACTGTGACCTGTCCCGGCACACGATGAGCACGACGAACAGCATTAGCGATCTAATATACAGTAGGTGAGGGTCCGAGGTCAGACATAGCAGATTTCTATGGCAAATGCTTGACTTCAAGAGGAGTATCAAGATCAAGATGGCCGTGGATCTACAAAGGATGGCCATGACGGATTCAGGGGGAGCAAGAGTTAAGAGAGGGAAAGCATAGTGTACTCGGGGGTGCCAGTAAAAATCGGAAAAATATTTCTGCTGACATCACACAACCCGTCAGAGACAAGAGTTGCGTCTTCCGATTTTTTATGGATATACCCGAGCAGCTCAAAGAACTTAATCGTATGCCATGTGCATGTCCCGACTATCGGAAGTCTTGAGGAGTTGGGGGATCTAGCAAGTTAGAGCATGTGAGTTATTTAGGCCCCGCGAAGAACCACCCCCCCACCCAGAACGCAAATTCTCCCTAAAGCCCAACCCAAAGCTTCTATTTCAAGCGTCTCCTGCCGTCGGCCATAGCCGCTCGCAATGCCAACAGGATAAAACCCGAGTGACAAACCAACTAAGTAGATTGATATCGCAAAAGAAACCATCACATCCACCAAGGATAGGAAGGAAGAAAACATTTTGGTACATATATTTGCTTTTTTTTTTGTTTTCGAATATACGGATTCTGCCCAATCCCCTCTGCCCAATCCCCTCTGCCCATTCCCCTTTTGCCCCACCGTATTTCTACCCTACTCTATAACCCCGCCCCCGCTAATCCGTACCCCTTCAGTCTCTGACCAACTGACGTTTTGAAGCACGCGGTATATTGAAATAGAAAAACCGATGGAAGGAAACTTGAGGACTTTTTTTTTTTTGCTTGATTTGATTTCTTTTTTTTAGTAGATGCTAGACCATTGATTTAGCTGCTAGTTAGTAATCAGACCCTCAGCCCCAGGTCTTCGGCGTATGGCAGGAGATATGTGTTGCCGACAGCGACGAATGTGGCCTTCGGCTCGAGGAGTTTCTTACCAGCCTATGCAGATGCCAAGGTTAGTTAGCCAGCAACGGGCATATAAAAAGTGTAACAGAGGGGACATACAGCCTTGACTGCTGAAGCAGTAACACCATCCAGAGCCTTGACAATACTCTCAACCTGCGGTGCCTTTCCGCTGGCGATGACAGTCTGTCCAACAGACTCCAAGCCGATGCTCCGGTCCTCTGCCGCGGCAAGGACACCAAACTTTGCAAGGGCAATGGCTCTCTTGATATCTTCGGGCTTAGCCTCTCCCAGGCTCTTGATAGCGCTCACAACGTTCTTTCCGGCCTGGGTCAGTGCAGACCCAGGGCCCTCAATGGCGACATACAGGAGGCCAGCATCAGTGTATGAAACGTGCTTGGCTACGGCAGTGGTGTGAGGGATATCCAAGACTGTCTGGGACAAGAGTGACATTCCAGTGTTCCATTTGATAGAGGCCTCTCCACCCAGCAAGTGTGCCAGAACGGTATACTCCGCCTGAGCGCTAGCGCTGCCGGGGAAGGCAATGACTATGGCATCACCGTGAGGTGAGAAAAGGCGGTTCTCACCCCCGTAGTACTGAGCAGGAGCCACAGCTGGCCCAACTCCAGAGGGGAGTTCATTGAAGAACTCGGCTGTCCACTTCTCAAGATCTGGCTGCGGAGCACCAGAGGCAACAACTGCAACATTGTCCTTGTTGTACACCTTTTTAGAGTACTCGGTAATACTCTTGTTAGTGAGGTATTTATTGGTAAGTGCCAAACGGCTAGAGCCAAGTCCCCCGTGAAATGCGACGTTGTGCGCTGTCTCAAGAGCGAGGGCTGCGGGGGTATGGTGGAATTTATCGACTTCGAAGTTCATGGTGGAGGCGACTTGTTCGTTGAACTCGTAGGCTATTGACCCCGCAATCAGAAAATGTGGATAATAAATTGATAACCAAGCGCGAATAGAAAACAACAAACTGCACAAAGTAGAGCAGCGTACCATTGTATTTGGTATGGATGAGAACATCGGCAAGTGCTTCGACGAAGTAGGGAAGATCATCCCGCAGAAATTTCGCACGGAGAACGATATTTTCTCGGGAGAGGGTAGAGCCGAGGGCACCACCGAGTAATTCGGTTTCCCTCTGGAGACGAAGGGCAGATCGCCTTGAGTTCTGTTAACCGATTTTGAAGAGTCAGTTTCATAAATTCGGGTACGCATAAACTGCGGCCGTGGTGGTCATCAAAATCGGACCACTTGGGGGGTGTGTGTACCTTGAATGCGAACTTTTCCAACCCGTGGGCCAACCCGGGAGCGGTCTCATATCGGCTTCCACCTCTCGCAACCACAGCCAAAGCTGTGGTTGGGCCACCATCATCTCTTGAGACAACCTTGATACCTACTGATTCGCCGACGGTGTAATGGAAGGGATTGGAGACAGCAGCGGCGGCCAAGCCACGGTGGGAATGGGGAGCGGTTCTTGCAAGCAATTGGGACGAACCCCGGCAGAGGGTGCTGCGGGCAAGCATTTGTCGAAGAGCGCGGGAAGGTGACGGGAGTTTTTTTGACGTTGGGGAAAGGAAATGCGATGGTAGAAGGTGAGTGGGTGTCAGTGGAGGTGGAAGGGATGAAGTTAAGAAACTCGAAAGATCTGAATCACGAGAGGGAAACGGAACGAATGAAAGCCACCGAATTGAAGGTTTCCCCCAAGTGGGGGGGGTAAGCAGAATCCTCTGCCCAGGCGTAGAGTTTGGCACATCTCGATGAAGACTTGGCACAAGGGCGGCTCTCTTGCGGAGCCTCCCTCTAGAAACTCGCATTTAGCAAAAACTATTCGGGTAGGTTGAGAGAAGGAAACAAGTAGCTCTCTCCCCGCCAACACCAGAAAAAAAACAAAGCCCATGTTCACCGACTTCTCTCATCTATGACTCTTCACTATATCGACCTATTTTACACTCCGTAGTACCATTAATTTCTTTCATTTTTCAACTCCCTTTTGATAACTAATGTCATGTCGCAGGTGACTACTCCATTCCTAGTTCCCTTTGTATTCAATCTGTTTCCTCATCAGGGCCTCTTTCACCCGCTGACTCTTAATTCTCATAGAATGCAGCAGAGCTATGCGTCCTTTTAGTGAGAGATATCTACGGCGAGGTCTCTTCGGTTTGTTATATCCTTCACATCCCATCTGCACTACTTTAGGCCATAGGACTGACTGACTGACTGCGACTCGCACAGCGGGTGGTGTCCGTTCTTCTTGAGTTGGGCCGGCTTTCTGTCGCTCAACTAGTTCGCCAACTTAAGCTTCCAGAGAGGATAGTCAAGCAAACCTTAGCAGTCCTCATTCAGCAGCATCTAGTCGTTCACTTTTCCCATCTCGAAACTGGGCAGGAGGTTGTGTATTACGAGTGCGAATGGGCCCAGGTTTATGAGCTCCTGCGCGCCGGTAGAATCATCCGGGCCGTTGAAGAACGGTTTGGTAGCAATGTATTTATTATACCACTCTACTGGGCCATTCGAGACTGACAGGCTTTCTCCTCATCATAGGGCGCACTGATCGTCAGTAACCTGCTTCAATTGGGCCATGTTCGTGTCAGCGATTTCCTTGCAGCCTATGGGACATCTACCAAAAAGTCCAAGGCAACGGTGAATAGCAAATCGAGTGCCCCGGCAGTAGAAGAAGATGAGTTGTCTATTACTTCAATAGACACCCTGAAATCAGTCATGGCGGACATGATGAAGGAGCGGTTTCTAGTGCAGGCCGAGGAGCATCATATGCACATTCGGACAGATACCCGAAACACCTTGCGGGCACAATTGACATCTCAGCTGAGGAAGTCTCAACTCTCCGAGAATAAGTTGGGAAAGGAAGTAGATAGGCAAATGAAAGTTAAAATGCAAGGGCTAGCGGACGGGGATACTTCACAGCACGCCGGCATGAAAAGAAAGGTTGCTCCTGCATCAAAGCCAAAGTCGAAAAAACGTCAGAAGGTTTCTATCTATGACTTGATTGACCAAGAAGAGGAGGAATGGGAAATCAATGTTAGTGGGTCCCATCAGGGTATGAGCTCAGAACACAAACACTGACTTGCTTTCTCTGGGGCAATAGGAAAACATCGTTCTTCGAATAAATCACGAGAAGTTCTTGGTTCTGTTCCGAAATGCCGAACTGGTTTCTCTGGCTGAAAGTCGACATGGAAAGGTCAGCTCCCAGGTGTACGCCGAGTTTCTAAAACGGCTCGAAGAGAAATATTTTCGATGCCGTGAACCATATCCTGGTGATGATGACGAAGAAGACGATCCTAAAAAAAGTAAGTTGTAAATATCTCTGCCTATGACTCCGGAGTTACGACCTAAAAAAAACCCCAGTTCTGATTTCTTGGTAGGAATCAAACTTAGTGTTCTTGAGCTGTCAAAAACGTTTAACAAAGATATCGACTTGGAAAATTCGATTATAGCTGCTCCCCGACCCCCTAAGAAGAAAGCGAGGAAACGAAGCTACTCGGATGGCGAGGATGAAGACGAGCCTCGCCCCAATGGCTACGGGAAAAAGGTCAATAGGAAAGGCAAACGTCGAAAAGACAACAGTGAAGATGACGATGACGACGACGATGATATTTCAGACCTTGAAGAGCTTTACGACGACGAAGAGGAAGGAATTGACGCTGAGAACCGAAGAAAGAAGATTCGTATGGAATTACTAAAGCAACACATGCAACTTCTGGCAGAAGACTCTTGGAAGTTTGTCCGATTAGAAAGTAACCGTGGTTTGGGCGAATGGAGCGTCAATTACAAGGAGTTGGGTAAGCTCATGAGACATATCGAACTGGAGAAGGTGGTAGAAGAAACGTTCGGGGAAATGGGCTTGAGGTTACTCCGGATCATCAAGGATAAAGGGAAATTAGAGGAGAAGCAAGTCCGTCTCGTTCCCTTCCTTGAAACTTGTTTCTAGCACTCATAAACTTCTCTCCTAGATCGCTAGCATCGCCCTCCTCAAGCAAAAGGAAATCCGCTCAATCCTCACAGGACTCCAAGAAAACGGCTACCTCCACCTTCAAGAAGTCCCCAAAACAAGCATCCCCCAGATCTCAAGGACATACTTCCTCTGGTTTCACGATCCAGACCGCGCGATCCAATCTCTCGTCACAGACACTTACAAGGCCATGTCGAGAGCTGTCCAGCGGACAAACGTCGAACGAGCCAAGCGTTCTTCACTACTAGAAAAATGGGAACGTTCAGATGTGCAAGCAAACGTGGAAGAATACCTTACCACATCGGAGAAGCGCGAATTAGAGATTTGGTTATCAAGAGAGGAGAAACTCCTGGGTCAATTGATGAGACTGGATAGAACGATGATGATATTGAGAGACTTTTAGATATGAAAGATTCCTCTTATTATAATTGCAGTGCACTGATGAACAAAAATCTGGTACAAGGAGGAGCGGGGTGTTGATGTGGGACTAGGAGGAAGTCGAGAAGGGGACGATTAATAGTGCCGCTATATTTGTATTATTATTACAACCTTCAGCCAGGTTATCGTACTACTGTACATTCGGATAATAATCATTCACCAAACAGAAGCTGCTTACTTGAGAACCCCGAACTCGCCCGAGCACAAGAACTTGTACTTGTACGGTACTCATGCTGTACTCGTACAGTGACCCCCCACGCTTTCACCCAACACAATATCAAGAACCAGGAATCCTGGAGAAACTTTATTGGAACGCGTTAAGCCGCAAATGACGGACTTTCGCTTCATCTACAGCACCGGAATCCTGCCCATTCTCCATACCCCCCCCGGAGCAATCATACAAAACCCCAGAAAGGGAAGAGAGAAAAAAATCAAAAAAATCAAATCTAAGACTCCAGGCGAGCGGGTGATATCACGGTTGGCCGATCCTACCTAACCTAGCCAACCCCAATCCAACAGGAGGCGGAAAATCCTATCCCACCCACCAATCACGAAAGATACTACCCGTAGCGTGAGGACCCGGGGCAAGTGGTAGGTTAGGTATCTTCCTGCATCCTCCTCCTGCGATAAAAAATTGAGCGAGTGATATATAACTACCCCTTTTCTCCGTTCTTACGCGCTGGAGAGGGGAGTACAGTACCGGTGGAGTGGGCCGAACCACCTCAGCTCGCCAGGGGGGGGGGAGGATCCGGCATTTCTGACAGGAGGATGGGCAGTGGGGCAAGATACAGTACGATGGGAGGAATCTATCCCAACACTTGGAGAAAGCATAGAAAGGAAGGAAAAGGGAGGTGGTAATATAACGTAGACCTCCAAGAACATTTCCCCCCTCTTTTTGTTTCCTTTCTATTATTCTCCCCCCCCCTTCCTTCCTTCCCCCCTGCCTGCCATACCTGCCAGTATTATTCGTGAATATCCCAAGCCAGAGTACTAGTACTGTACTGTACCTGAAAACAGGGATTTAAGTTTGCAGTACGAGTATCTGAGCGCTAATACAAATATATTCCCCTACTCTCCAGCTAGACTAGACTATGAGTACCTCTAGCCTAGCCTGGAATAGCCGAGTACTGTACTGTAGATGTAATGGTACCGGCACCGCACTCGTACTGCACTGTACCCCTGCAGGAGCAGGGCATTGTATCAAGTATACCACGAACGACACATTACCTTTTCCACCCTTCATTAACTCACCGCATTATCCGGCGCACTCCGGCGCAGAAGGAGGGGGGGGGGGATAAGCCTATAGCACCGTATTGTACGGTGGCATCCTGCCGGTAGAAATTCTAACAGTTGGACCGCGTGCTACTTGTACTGGCACAGCACGATGAGTTACACTGTCAGTGACAATTGCTCCCTCCCTCTCGTTCAGGTCTGACGTGATAATTATGATATTATTATTATACTACTACTACTGCGGGAAATTTTGGACAACACGGGCACGAATTCATATGATGCTGTCATATGAAGAAGTATGAGTAAACAAGCGGCGAGGTGGGACCCACTTTCACAATTGTCCTATATTCAGAGCCTGCGTATACTGTGCGACGGGAGGGATCTGGTGACCAAGGGAGAAAAAGTTAGGAGGGCAATAGTTTTTTATTGCGATTATTATTTTTTACTCGTGGACGGAGGCGAGAATGGGGATAAAAGTTTTATTTGGACTTGCAGGACTGCAGTACCAGCTCATGACGGTGCGGTACTAGTAGAGTGGTATCATACCTCGTTGTCCCGGATCTTGGTATAAAAAAAACCACCTCTATCCCCACTTATCTCCGCCAGTTCAGTGATCTTCGGAGCAAGAGACAAAAAATCTCCCTTCTTCTCAGGGAAGAATTAGCATTTTCCTGGCATAATGTAAGATCGGCTCACTAGATGTGTTGGGGCCTGGTTGACCGGTATTCGCAATCCTGTTGACCTGCTGTCTCGGATCACTCGTTGAGCCCGAGTTTCTTCTAGTTTTGGCTGTCCCGGGGTAATGATTCTTGACAGAACAAATGTGGAATGTATATATATACAATCACAACAATATAAAATTATAGAACGACAAGCAAATACCCCCCCCTTACCACCACCATTGGCTTCTTACCTATACGATTTAAATACGCAATATCATGATAAATGTTGTGATGTGATACCCCCAACCGGACAAAGCAAACAAGATTATAGTAGATTTAAGATATACAAGAATCGATATGTATATATATATGGATGTGAAAGAATTTCCCAGGAAACCTTGTGATTTTGTTTTTAACCAGCGAGCACTTCCATCTCTTCTCTTCGCTTTCTTCTGTCAGTGCACTATCAAAGGGCTGTCTTGGCCCGGGCCAATTGAAGAGAGAAATAAAAGCGATAACCAAAAGAGGAAAAACACTCGAATCATTCACTCCCCCATTCCGGCTAGTCATCCGCATCAACCTTACGACTTGACGGGACGTAGAACATTGGCGACGAATTGCCCAATAACGTTTCCGGTATCGTAATTGCAGGTGAGGAATTCTCCGGGGGTGCCATTGGCTCCGTTGCAGGGATGGGTAGCGCAGCCGACCCTTTTAGCATCTTTCCAGACCATTTGTGTAAAGTGGCCAGTTGCAGACTACACACACATTCATCATTAGCACCACTCATGACATTGCGAACAGATATCATAGGTGGGATGGAACACATACGCTAAATTGACCAGCAGCATAATCATACTGGTTCTCCTCATTATACCATGCCTGAATAGCCTCTTTAGCAGAGGGATACCCAGCGGCAAGGTTCTCGCCATAAGGACCACCAGAGTGCTTGAATACGCAGGTGCCACTAACGCCCGATGCGAACGAGGCCATGGTTGCGTCGTAGGTTAGCGGTGCGACACCATGGAGGGCTCGCTTGTCATTGTGCGCAGACAGGCATTCGGCTTCGAAAGAGCTGTCGCTAGGGGCCGGAGCAGTTGGCGCGGGAGCAGCAGTAGAGGAAGCGGTTGACGCAGGGGGTGGTGGAGTAGTAACGCCTACAGCTTCCAACGTGGTTGATGGGATAGGAGTGGGAATGGGTGTCTCAATAGGGGGTGGGACGACCGAGGTTGGTACTGGACCTGAGGGCGAAGAGGAGGGACGGGGGCGACGGGACTTGGTGAAACTGTAGTATTTGGTATATCCATCTACCGGCGCTGGCGCATTGAAGCCGTTTACTTGAACAGGTCCAGAAGGTGTCGGTTCGGGTGCGGAGTCTACGGTCACATATTGCGTTACGCTATATTATCAAATTGATGTCAGTTCAGTCACCGATATTTCATTAAAAGGAGAGGGACCAAAGGTGAACTCACAGAACAGTAGTACACTCGGTGACAATCTCAATGGCATCATCCCTCTTCTGGTTTCCGCCACGGAGAGGGGATGCAAGTGCGCTGGCTGCAAGAGCAGAAAGAATTGTGGTATAAGCAACACGCATTTTGGAGGTATTAGGCACAGCCTTGAAAAGGTATATGTAAGGTTTATCGTGAGTTGCTCCTGACAAAGTTGGAATTGACGGCAAGCAGTCGTAAATAATAAAATCGGGACTTTCTTATTATTGAAACTGTTGGTGATAAAAGCTCTGCCTTTATAAGAGGTCGCGCAGGAACAATCGATGAGACCTAATACTCAGCCCTTGAAAAACCCAAGTTAAGGGTTTTTTTATATATAGATGAAAGGGAAATGATGTAAAGGAAAGGGAATTTAAAGAAATAAATAGATCAGGGGAAGTGTGGGTAAAGACAGACTGGCAACTTTGAAAGCAACTTAAGGAATGATTGCGTTCAAGAGGTCACGAGAATAGTAAGACAAAAACGAGTTCAACGTTTGCCGTGGTGGATAGAAAGGAAGTGTTCGGAAGGAGGGGGCGTGGCAGGCGCGATATATAGCATTCGGGCGGTTGATGAGACCCCCATGTCATGATAAAGGCGCGGACTGCCGGACTAGACGGGCAAGATGATGGAGAATTGGACATGGGTTACCATGACCCGCTTCTTTGTTTGTTTTTTCGCAGTCTAACCAGAGAGACTGGGTTTGACTGGAACTATCCTCCAAAAAGTAAACCAATCTCCTGCCTAGAAATCAATTTGCATGCCGTAGCGGCTCCCCCGTTCACTCGCGGTGAGATCCTTTTCAACGCTGTGGTGGGAAAGGGAGAAGGATGGCTACAGTAGAGTGGTGTTTGAAGGGGCTCGATTTCAGGGATCTAGAAGTGTGTGACAGCCCTCATGGACTCAAGCTACAAGTACATTGTTCGATTGGTGTGTGAGCCCGAGCGTTTTTTCCCATGCCCATTGTGAAACAGCGATTAGATAAAGGAGGGAAGACATTTTAAGAGCACCCTACCGGTACTGAACTGCACAGTACTGTACTTGCCAAATTCAAAATTATTGAGAAATATTCAGCAAACTTAGCGCCAAGGTCACCTACTGAATTTCCCAATACCTGTACCTTTTGAATCTGACAAGTACTTATGGGAAATGTCTACTGTTTTGGGGGGGGGGGGGGGAGCTTGTGCGGTTAACTTTGGTAGGGTACTTCCACTGCATTGTGCACTCTAGCTATTGACTTTGTGTCATATCATAACTTTTGTGTGTTCAGCCGCCGCTAAATATACCAATAATGTTATGAAAAGGAGCCAGAAAAAGCCTACCACTAACCGACCACAGAAACACTCGAGCACAAGCAGACCAAACAACCTCCAATCCGGAACAAGAGACAAAGAGGTGTGCAAAGGCTTTTTTTGCTGAATATCACACAAGAATTGTACTACGCATCTACCATATGCCTTCACATTCCTGTAGCAACTCAAAAGTGCCCTTGCCACTTGCTGTATGATCAATAGGCTGATCCCGGTTCGCGATACTTGTACTCGCGATGTCGAAGCGTTTTTAAAAAAGACTGGGTCCGCAGGAGGCTGCATGTGACCTGCATGAGCGGGTGAGCCAATGAAAGAGTGACGAATTGGAGGTACTTTCAGGGGAAATTTCATCACCCTGAACAAGTGTGCCGTAAAGCCTATACTTTATTATCGTCAATCCTATTCTTAAAAAAAGACAAAATGCAGAACGATCACCATATTCCACGAAGCACCACTACTCCAATGGCCAAGCGTGGCCAGGTATTAGCATATAGCATGCTAGGAATGAAATTGAAGGAGATTTCAGAGAGAACAGGAGTTCTCGTGAGTACTTGCTCCAATCTCATCCGAGAAGCCAAAAGGAGAGCTGAGGATGGTGGAAATCCTGATCTCTGTGCTACAGAAAACCTTGAGCCCAAACCAAATGCCTTAAAGGGTTCACAGCAGTGTGTAACACAGGAGGAAAAGGACCATTTGGTTGCAGTAACTCTTTCAGATGGGGATCACTGCCGGATGACATATGCTGAGCTAGCAGTAGCTTGTAAGGGAAATCCTCAGGTTTTATTTTTAAGAGTGCTAATAAGTGGAGCAGCGGGTCTGGATATTAGTAGGCAAACAGTTCGGAAAGTGCTGCAGGAGAATGGGATCAACCGGAGGAAGGCTGCCGAGAAGCCTTCACTTACTCTACAGCAACAAGCGGCTCGCCTAGCCTTTTGCCTTAACCACCGGAATACAAACTGGAAAGAAGTCATTTTTACCGATGAGTCCTATTTCGAAACAGGAGCATTGCGTCGTCGCCGAGCTCGTGGAGTATTGCGCCGTGCAGGGCCTGCTGAAGTTTATCTTCCACAAAACCTGAATAGGAAGTTTGCGCAAGGAGCTACTGTGATGTTCTGGGGAGCGATTCTACATGGAAAGCAAGGTATTAAATTGGCCCAGTTCCTGGTTAAATGATTGGTTTTTCTAATATAGCTAGTAGGTTCTGAGCTTCCATATCATACATATGCTACACCCTATGAGACAGAAGGGCAAAAGCGGGCAGCTACACTTCACCTGCAGCAGGAGTATGAGGCCGAAGTGAGAGAGATTGAATGGTTTGCTCATATGGGGTTTGAGCATCCTCGGGCTCCAGCGGCACTAAAGGTGAGAAAGAAGGACAGGAAGGGTGGAATTGACTGGTACATTTATAAGGAGAGGATTTTGGTACCTCTTCTCTACCCTTTTACTATAGAGGCAAAGGTTCAGTTGCCCGGTATGGTAATTATGGAAGATAATGCTCCCGCTCATGTCCATCATTACCATAATTCTCTCCGAGAACAACTGGATCTACACAAACTCATCTGGCCTGCAAACTCACCAGATCTTAACCCTATAGAAACTATTTGGTGTGAAATGAAAGATCTCCTTAAAGCTGAAGTTGGACCCCGGATGACAGCTGCAAGAATCCGTGAGGTTATTGTACAGGTATGACTCTGGCTTCCCCCTATTGCCTATTTCTCTGCTAATATCTGACTAGGTCTGGAATGACTACCCGGTTGACCGAGTCAACCACCATATTGAATCTATGTCTGCCCGCATAGAAGCCTGTATTGGAGATGAGGGTGGGAATGGTTTTAATTTCTAGTTTCTCTATTGTAGACAGTTTCTATGGCCTTTTTATCATATTTTAAACTCTATGTACCTTCCGTTGTATCGTTGATAGACATTTTCACCTCTCATTGGCTCACCCGCTCATGCAGGTCACATGCAGCCTCCTGCGGACCCAGTCTTTTTTAAAAACGCTTCGACATCGCGAGTACTGGTTGTCGAGGGCGTGCCTGAAATTGCCCAGACTTGGCCATCGGATCCTGTAACTTGTGCTACCCACCCTTCAGGAACCGTACCTGACGATCCTGATCCAGCCTAAGGCATATCACTCGACTCGGGTAGTCAAACTCGAGTAATCAACCAACCAGGAGCGAGTGAGGCGAGAACCCGCTCCCGAAATCTCTTCTCAGCAACACGGTCCCGAGAGATAAAATCCGCAACGAAAAGGGAAAGGTGGGGAAAAGAAATTAAACGTCAGCGAGAACAAGGTCAAAATTGACCAGGCAAACTAACAAAACCGCCCAAACTGACCGGTTGATTGCTCATGATCGAGCACGGGGAAGGTAGCATCGTATATTAATGCACTTACGAGTACACTGTCCATAGCCCCTTCCTCTGCTACGGACGGACCTATTTTCACATGGATTGCGTGCATCTTGGGCTGAACACCGTGAACATCAGATGATTACTGTGCTGGAGCACAATACAAGTAACAAGGACCAAATCCCCGCATCACCATTTACCATTCATCCCTATCACATCAAAAACGCTTACAAACAGGAGCTTATCACTTCCTCACATTCTTCTCTCCTTCCTCTTCCTACTGACATTATCATGAAGAAAACTTTATCTACAACCCCCCCTCCTTCCCCCCCTCCAATCCCGAAGGGCAAAGAACGAATAATCCCAATTCATTACCTGGTATGATGCCTTTCCCACTCCCCACCCCACCCCAAAACCCCGTCCAACGATCCTGCCCGTCGGATCCGAAATTCACTTCGTGCAGCAACGACAACGACAACAAAAAGTAAAAGAGATGGTGCTGCACAGTGTGCGTGCGGTGGAAATACTCGGATACAGTGAATAAGGATTGGCAACATGGGATTATACCGGCTGCTTACGAGGCCACCTGAGTCTACTACTAGTAGTACTAGTACACCCCCCGAGCATGAGTACTCGAGTATGATGCGGTACAACACTGTGCAAATACAAGTAGTACTCGAGCACGAGCACAGCAGGGAGATACGTACTCGAACGGTACTCTGGCCGATGGGAAAAATTGGCAGGACACAGTGAGAAAAACCTCATTTGTTTGAAGCAGTTGTCATTTCCCGATTCCTGGGGGCGGGTAAGAGACCCACTATCTCTACCGCCCCTTCCCAGGTCAACCTTTCCACCGCTGTGCCAGTGCACTTGGCAATAAGCCCCCCGGATCCAGCCCGCAGTAAAATAAAATAAAAAAATAAAAATCAGAGAGGAGGAAAGACAGATGCCACGAACTGTCAGTTGTTTTCATTTTTGTGTTTGTCTGGTCTTGCCTAAAATTGCTGTGTTTTTGGTAGTATGTCGTGAGAAGAATTCCAAGGAAATCGCTAAAACTTTCGCCCCGGGGCTCAATTCGACTTCGGAAATCATCATGGGAAAAAATCTAGGAAGGTGGATGGACACCTCGAGTAATTTTCAGTAATTTCGAATTTTGGGTAAGTGATTTGGGGAATGAGGAGAGTGCTGAACGGTCCGTGAATATTTTTCTATTCCCTGCTGTCTGTCAGCTGTGTGCAATATTTCGGATGGTACATGTAAGTTATGTCCCAGCTTAGGATGACATCCGAAAGGTACTGTACAGTATGCGCAACAATGCATGGTACCGAAAGGGTTCTCCCCCGCTCGCTCGCTTGTCGGGCTGAGAAAGAGGGAAGTATGGAATCAATGGATGAGGATACAAGCTCTCCTTCTTTCCTTCCTTCCTTCTGCCGGTAGCTTCCTTTCTCTGCCGCCCTTTGTCTTATATCCCTTCCCTCACACTACGAGTAATCTGATCCGTAACCGTGGCTGTTGGATCTTGACAACCAGCTTTCTTTAATTGTTGCCTACAAGTACCTAATTCGACACGCCAACCCAATTCTTGTTTGTTTCGGCCTTTATTCTTATTATCGGTTTCGGGAAGGGGGATAGGGTTCGTAGCCAGAAAGTGGAAAGTGGAACTGTGAGAGATTGCGTTCGAGGGGGAGAAAAAAGACTTGTATAATTCCAGGACCGACAGCTTTTCCAAAAATCATCAACATCCCGTTTCCCTTTACGGCACTTAGGGGGAAGGCTAGAGGAATTCTGGACGGATTCTCTTTGTGGCGAAACAGGGCTTGCGCGGCAGGCTGCATTGCATGCCGTGGCGTGCGTGCTCTTTCTGAGTGCCGATGCACTGATTGAGGTTTATTTACCGTACTCGTTCTATTTTCATTTTCATTTTTTTTTGCTTTTATTTAATTCTTGCCCGATTTTTCCCTTCGATATTTTGTCTCCTTTGATGCATCGCTCAGAATCTGGGAGGTTTTTTTCTTTCTTTTTCCTTTCTTTCCTCGTCCACCTTTCGTGCTAAAGCAGGGAGGTGGGGAGTTCTCGGATGCGAAGGAATTAACCTTATAGCTGAGTTTTGGAAACTTGGACTGCCTGCCGAGTGTATGGTATGCTGTTTGTCTTTCCGGGTCTTGAGAGTGCCTCTTCATGTCGCTACCAATCCCCATGGCGATATACCAACACGAGAATAAGATTATTATTATTTCCCAAATTACGGCTTGGAGATGTGTCCGAGTGCGGTACAGTACGGTACAGGATGGTATCTTGGTACACGAGTATGGCACGGAGGCCTGTCTAGATATGCAGACTGTTCACTATAACTGAGGGCTTTAGCAGGAGAGCCAAAGGGACTCGTCGTCGTCGTCATCTCTCTGCTTTACCCTCCCTCTACATTCCCCTTTTACAATACCGGTATGCTGTTCCACCTCTCGCTCAAAGTCTGCCACTTCACCTACGAAACGATGCCGGTGAAGACCAAGGCTGCCACTCCTACCATTCCCGTTCCCCCAACCAGGTACGCTGTTTGCCTTCCGGCCCACCAGTACAGAGTACCTGTATAACATTAGTATCAGTTATCGAAACAATAGGCCAGCAGAATCTTGAATACGGGGTAGACTTACAAAACAAGATCGGGCCAGTAGCTCTTCCGATCTGGCCTATCAATCGGTTTGTGTTGATTAGCGCCATTCCGTCGTTAAACAATTGGCGAAACAGTGAAGCAAAATAAACTTACCAGCAGATCTAAAGCCACCAAGTGCCCTTCCTCTGTTCTTCTCAGAGGTTTTGAAACTGACCAGTGCTGTCAGGCTAGTCACTACGCAGGCACTAGTTACCGCGAGGAAGGCTGCGGCTACATATAGCTCTAACTGAGTGTTGACTCTACTGAGAAGGAAGAAGCTGATAGCAGCACTTGCTAGCCCGGTCTTTACAACTACAATTGGTGGGTATCTCCTGACAAATGAGCCCTGAAGAACCGAGGCCAGAAGGCCAACAAATCCAAGAAGTTTTCCAGAGTCTGCGGAGGTGTAATTGAACAAGTCAAAGGTCATGAATGGCAGAGAGAACTCCATTCCGGAGAATATGAGGAGAAACAAGAAGTGGGTAAGGTTCAAGAGAACAATACTTGATCCTTCTGGTGACCCCCCTAGCTTCTTTTTATCCTCGGCCTTTTCAGACTTGTTCTCCCGCTTTAATTGCATCTCAACTTTACTGGGTTCTTCATTTGGGGGGCGGGTCTCCGGCAGCTTCCAGTACAAAAATACTGTCTCTACTACCAGGAGTACTAACGAGAACACAGCTGCGGCAGCAAAAGGGTTCTCCAACGAGATAGTCTTGGAAGCGAGGAAAGCTCCCAGCATAGGTCCGAAGGTAAAGGCAATCGAAAACGCAGCACCCACCAGTGCCAGGGTTGCACCACGAGTTTCCGGGGTGGAGACGTCGGTGGCAATAGCAATAGCTAGCTGCACATTCCCCTCTGATAGACCACCAACTACACGGGAAGCCAGGAATGTTGGAAAATCAGTTGCGATGACCCAAAGTAGAACGGAGACTATATTTCCAATCATGGAATATAGTAAAGCTGTTCGGCGCCTGGAATCAGATATATAAATATTAGTATTGTATTGCATTGTACATGCCGTAAACCAAATGGAGGCATGGATAGAGTAGTTTACCCAAAACGGTCACTGAGAGCGCCCAAGAATGGACTCGAGATTGCTTGGAGAAACGAAAATAAAGACCCGAGAGCCCCGCCAAGCAGGACCACATCGAAGCGCGAGGATATTGGCCGATGGAATGAGGCTTTGAAAGCATTTAGGGTGGTGAAGATAGACTCGAGAACCGCATTGTCGGGCTGCCCACGGTAGAAGGCGAGTAGTCTGGGAAATAGCGGTAAAATTAAGGTAAATGAAAGCTAAACACGTTAGCACGGAAGGTTCCTATCGATAAATAGGTGTAGCACGACGCACGAATTCACACTAAGAGAGAGAGGCGGGGGGGGAGGGGGATGAAGCTTACCAAATCGAATATTAACGATACGAAAAGGATTTTGATGATAGACTTTGCGTACGCAGGTGTTGGCGGCGCCATAGCTGGAGTTAGAAAACTGAACCACGACTTATGCGATGCAGAACGGGGGTAAGGAGTGTTTGGGGATGGAGAAACGAAATAGATATCAAGCCAGCTGTAGAGAGGACAGGTATCGGAAGTTGAGGTTGGATTTTTGAATAAGCAAAAAAAAAACGGTGCTGGAAAATACCGTACACTTGTTTAGCCGCTTCTTCACCAGATGGCGCTAGGCTGGGTTAGACTGGTGAAGGTATGGTGGTGCCTGCACCTTAGAATCGACCTTGAGTGCCACCCGTGGTGGAACACTAGTCCCAATATAGTAATCGACCTTACTTCTTTAGGTAATATATTTGATATTACTCAGCCAAAACCCCCTTTCCTCATACAAGTGCCAACCCCCGAAGTCCATACAAATTTTGTCCTGCCTTTAAGAGCTATTATATCAAGAACCACTTGCCTAGAATCAAATCTGGTCTGTAAATGTGTTCTTCGGATGACTTAGTAGAATTATACAGAAGGAATAAGTAAAATAATAGCATGTGGCGTTGTTCATTGAAAAGTTGGGAAAGTTTGGTTGTTATGAGGTTGATTCTAAGGTGCAGGCACCATACCATATCCGAGCATCATTCTTTCTCACTCATTTTAAGACTTGAGGTTGGAGAGCCACGTGATTTGTTCAATCTGATACTGAATGAATGCCCTTGATCTGTCTGATCAATCTAATCTTGCCGATGATAAAGCCAACCCCATTAGGCCAAAAATTCATCAGACCCGCGGCAACAGACAACACCGCCCGCAACCCAAGGGTCCCGCCCCGCTACCTCGGCTGTTTCCCGGCGTCAGAAGTGAAGCCCTCATCCGCGGGCCTATAATCACATTCTTCGGGCCCTCCACTTTCCCCGTCGACGCTTCATAACCACATGTTCTCCTGTTTATTTTTGCCTCGCCTCTCCTAATCCCGGGTCGCTCCTGCTTTTATTTCACACTCCTTCTCACAAGTTTTCGTGTGTCTATCAAACCTTCAAAACAGACAAGTTGCTGCCATAAGCTATAGGAGAAATGTCTTCTACTCAGAGTGATAATGTACGGCCTCCTACTTGCCCCTCATGAAAGAGCAGAACTTAATGTTTCTACAGGTTCTTCATGCCATTGCTGGCGCTGGTAAGGGTTGTCGCTCATCGCAGCGCAACAAGCAACTGATATGACTTGGTGTAGGCGGTGGAGTTCTATCTATGGTTTTGACCTACCCGTTGATCACCCTCTCGACTCGCTCGCAAGTTGAGTCTAAACGCGCACACTCTACCGTCCTAGACGCTACCCGCCGTATTATCCAGCGCGAGGGGATTTCGGGTCTATACGCCGGTCTCGATAGCGCCGTTTTTGGGATCAGCGTTACGAACTTTGTCTACTATTACTGTCTGTCTCGCTACATGACCGCTCACTCGAAATTCCAACTAATTTTTACGGGACAGGGTACGAATGGAGCAGAACCGCTTTCGAAAAAGCTGCTCTAAAGGCTGGAAGGTCTAGAGCTAAGCTCACGACTTTGGAGGCGATGGCTGCTGGAGCTCTTGCGGGTACCACCCTTTCACCAGCCATCTCCGCCGATAAACTAACAAAGTTCAGGTTCCGCAACTGTCTTGATGACAAACCCTATCTGGGTGGTAAACACCCGTATGACCGCTCGCAAGCGCTCTGCTGCCCCGACTGGCGAGAAAGCTGCCCCGTCATCGCCAGGCGGTCTGCCTACCCTCCAAGACCCCACTGGTCAAGCACTTGCCAAAGCCCCCTCCACTATCTACACTATCCGTCAGCTTTTCCGTGAAGGGGGAATTGGCCAGTTCTTTGCCGGGGTGATTCCTGCGTTGGTGTTGGTCATCAACCCCATCCTACAATACACTATTTTCGAACAATTGAAGAATGTGCTCGAGAGACGTAAGAAGCGATCTGTTACGCCTCAGGATGCCTTCTTCTTGGGCGCATTGGGGAAATTAGTTGCCACTGCCTTAACTTACCCTTATAGTAAGTTCCATAAAGACATGATAGGATGCGTACTAACTATAGGATAGTCACCGTCAAGTCTAGGATGCACGTGGCGGAGAAGGGCGAGAAGAAGCGCTCCGTGTTTGAGTCGCTTCGCAAGATCGTCAAGGAAGAGGGCTGGGCTGGTCTTTACGGTGGTATTGGGCCGAAGCTCGTCCAGAGTGTTCTCACTGCGGCATTCCTGTTCGCGTTCAAGGATGCTCTTTACGCATTCACTGCCACCACCCTCGCCAACCGGAGAGCTGCTGCTAAGCTCAAGGCTGCTTAAGGGGGGAAACTTAGAATAATACCAATCCTTTATCTTTTTATTTCTCTCTGGACAGACGAGTGAGAGTATATGATTATAAGAGCCGAAAGCAAGTTGGGGCATGGTATCTATATCATGCGTCGAAGAACTAGGATGCTTTAGCCTACTATTCCAAGGGATTATTTTTTTCCTTTTCATTGCTGTGGAAGCCATCTCCTTTATATCATGCGTTGAAATAGAACTAGCTTACGGTAGCTCGCGCCCTCGCTGAAGTTAGTTTTTGTGAGCCCTGAAAAGCACGGATAGGAGGGTTAGGGTTAGCAAGCGTCGTCCCGGCGCAGGACGGGCTCGTGATTTAATCTATGATACTGCATCATACCGTGCCTATTACCTTTATTACCCCGCTCACAAATAGCATAATCCATCCCCAATCAGCAAAACAGCGGTTTATGCAGCAAAGCACACCGGGAATGTAATATCATAACACCAATAATTATTCATCATAGCCTCCCGTGCTTGACATCCACGTTACACGAACCCCCCATCCATCCATCTACCCATCAAACGATAGGATGAGATGCAAGCGATGGGACTAATCTTTTTCTACCGGGTGTGGCTCCCGAAACTGGCAGCCGGTTGATAGAAGAATATGTAGGCTGTAGCACTTGGGATACTTTTGAGAGCGCGGGTTGTTGGTGTGCTGCCGGAGTGTTGGTAAGAAAACAATATCAATTCCAACCGGGACTCAGCCGCTTCACTTGAATTGACTCGATTTCGCAGTACTGTACAGTACGGTGCCGGTACACAAGGTGCACTGTATGAATAGTAATTGCTTTGTCTGGTTGACTTGTCTATCCGCCTGGGGAGTGATGTGCAGTAGCTAGGCTTACCCCCCCCCCCCCACCTTGGCTTTTCTTTGCCCTGCTTTACTTTTTTCTGGCTTCCTTCCTCCCTTTCTTTCTTTGAGCTTCGATATTAGGGTGCGAGTGTTATCCTCGAGCGGAAGCTAACCCCTCCTCCTTATAGAGTACTTCCACACCCGCGCCCCCCCCCTTCACACCCCTTTTTATATATGTGCCGAATTTCGTCTGAAGAGCACATTCCACCTTACAGCTACCGACCTCTTTGCCTGAAGACTCTCCCCTGAATCTTCTGTAGAGTCCCAGGCCTACTGCATAGGTCCGTTAAAGTATCATACTTAACTTATAGCGGGGACATTTTATTGCGTTGCGTCCGTGTGGAGCTTATCGTTATCGCTTCCGCCCACCGTTTTCATTCATCCACTAGGGTTACTGTACGCACGGTGTCCCTTACCACCTCTGCCCCCCCCGCCTTCAGCCTCACTTCCTCCCTCCCTCCCTCCCTCCCTCTCCCTCTTTGGAATTAAAAGGTCAAACGTTTATCCCTCCATCATAGCCTTTGATTTGCCCTTTTTTTCTAGGGAACAAAATAAAATCATGGCTTCCAAGAGCGTTGCGAAGCCCGTGGCTTTGCCAACACCGATTTCCGCCTCGTCGGGGAGTAAGGCTTCCTCTTCTGTTGTTAAAGGTGGTGGGGCTGGGAGTGGGAGTACAGAGGGCGAAGCTTCGGAAAGAGCTTCTGGGGCCAAGGATAAGTTGGAATTGAAACCCAATCAGTTATTGAGGAGTCAGAGTCCTTATGTAGGTTTGGAATCTTCTTTCTTGCCCTTTACATTATCGGCGTTTGAAGCAAGGAAGGGGGAGTTCTGATTTTGTGTGTGATGGATTTTCTAGGTTCGTGGGCATGCGCATAATCTGGTTCGATGGCAGTTGTGGAATGAGGAGACGCTAGAGCTTGCAAAGAAGAACAACAGGATTGTGTTTGTTAGCATTGGGTATGCAGCTTGTCATTGTGAGTATACGAACGTGTTCTGGAGGGGCGGGGGGGTTTGCTCTAGTAGCTAACAGGGCTTTGACCATCAGGGTGTCATGTAAGTCGGGTAGCACCGTCCAATCGATTGGGACCACCCAAAGGGGTTATATCTTCACGGGGAATAGATTATCTTATTGATTGCCTTTTTGTTTTTGCGTTAGGTTATGGAACGTGAGAGCTTTGAAAACGAGGAGATCGCCAGAGTCTTGAACGAGAACTTTATCCCCATAAAGATTGACAGGTACCTACTCTTGCTATCTCGTGGGGCTGACAAAGTCTAACATGACCGGGTAGAGAGGAGAGGCCGGATATTGATCGTATCTATATGAACTTTGTGAGTTTAAGTAATTGCTCAAAAGGCTATGCTTTGCTGACCCAGACCTAGGTACAAGCGACCACAGGATCAGGGTCAGACCGCCGCAAAACCCCTCATTTTATCACTAATCTGACATATTTCTTAGTGGTTGGCCGCTCAATGTCTTCCTCACTCCAGATCTCCAACCGGTATTCGGTGGAACATACTGGCCAGGTCCAAGCGCAGTTGGCGGGATGAAAGACCAGCTCGGGTTTTTGGAAGTGCTTGGGAAGATCGCAAACGTATGGAAGGAACAGCACGAACGATGTGTGGCATCTGCATCTGATATCCTGAATCAATTGAAGGAATTCGCAGACGAAGGGCTTAAGGGAACAGGAGGTGAGCCAGGTGATGGGCTAGAGTTGGACTTACTTGAGGAAGCCTACCAGCACTTTATGGCGCGCTATGACCCACTCTATGGTGGGTTTGGAAGTAGGTTGCTCTATCCAGCCCGGCGGATTTGATGCTAAAGACTCTGGCACTTAGATGCACCCAAGTTCCCTACCCCAGTTAACCTGGCCTTCTTGTTGCGTCTGGGGACATTTCCTGCGACTGTTCAAGATATTGTCGGTGAAATGGAGTGCGAGAATGCAAAGTCGATGGTCATTGCTACACTTCAGGTAGTCTACATCTGTTCTTCAGGAGGCTTCCGAGAAGCTAAAATATCCCTCAATTCACGTAGAGCATGGCGAAAGGTGGGATACATGATCAGATAGGCCACGGGTTTTCTCGGTACTCGGTCACTGCGAATTGGAGCCTTCCCCACTTTGAGAAAATGCTCTACGACCAGGCACAGCTTCTCAGCATTTATATCGATGCTTGGCTAGTAACGAAGTCACCGGCAATGCTCGAGGCGGCGAATGATATCGCAGAGTATATGTGCTTGGATGCATTGAAGAGCCCTGACGGTGGTTTCTATTCATCGGAGGATGCGGACTCACTTTATAGGAAGGCAGATACCGAGAAACGAGGTTTGTATTCCCACGCAGTTTTTTTGTATAGATATCTAACAAGTTATGAAGAGGGGGCATTTTATGTGTGGACAAGAAAAGAGTTTGATGTTATACTTGGGGAACAGGAGGCGTCGATTTGCGCCAGGTATTGGAATGTGCACAGAGACGGCAACGTTGATCCAGCCAATGACCCACACGATGAATTTATAGCACAGGTAGGCCTACGTTTTGGTGGGGTGTTGGAGAATGCCAACTGACAGGTCCTTTTAGAATGTACTGTCAATCGCTTCAACACCCGAGAGATTGAGCAAAATGTATGGCATGAGTGCCGAGAGGATCACCAACATTATCAGCTCCGCTCGTCAAAAGCTCCTTCAACACCGTTCGAAGGAAAGGCCTCGACCAAATCTTGATGATAAGATCATTACCAGTTGGAACGGGTTAGCGATTGCTGGATTGGCTAAAGCTGCTGGCGTTCTAGAGTCAACAGATCCGCGTAGAGCTCAATTGTATAAAAAGAATGCGGAGGAAGCAATATCTTTTATACGGGAGAACTTGTATGATGAGAAGACAGGAATTCTGAAGAGAGTTTACAGGGAGGGCCCAGGGGAAACCGAAGGATTTGCTGATGATTACGCATTCTTGATATCTGGTTTGCTGTGCATGTAAGTGCTCCTTAGCAAGTTATTTGTTCGGTTCTTCTGACATGAATATAACAGGTATGAGGCGACGTTCGATGTGGAGTATTTGCAATGGGCGGACGCATTGCAGCAGAAGCAGATTGACATCTTCTGGGATGCCGAGAATGGGGGATTTTTTTCAACTTCTGAAGGGGCATCTGACTTGATCTTGAGGTTGAAGGACGGTGAGTTCTGAGTTAGTATTTTGTCACGAGCCATTGCTAACGATTTTCTAGCTCTTGACTCACAAGAACCCTCGACAAACGGAGTATCCGCAAACAACCTGTTCCGACTAGGAACCCTGCTTGGTGATTCAAAATTAGAGGAATACGCTCAGCAAGCATGCTCCGCATTTTCGACAGAACTACTCCAACATCCATTCTTGTTCTCTTCTCTCATGCCCTCCATTGTGGCGTCAAACTTGGGAATGCGCTCGGTCGTACTTGCTGGGGACCCCAAAGATCCTACTATAGAAAAACACCTCAAGAGACTTCGATCAAAGCTTCTTACTAACACTACGCTTGTGCAGCTCGATCCGGCCAGGAGGGATTCGCTGGAGTGGTTGCTGAACAGAAATGACCTTCACAAGGAACTGCTGAAGGTTGCCGCCAGGGACGACGGAAAGCCGGTTGTTCAAGTGTGCGAGGGGACGAAATGCTTAGATGCCTTTGATATGGGTGACATTGAGAGTGTGCTTGAGGAACTGGGTTAAAGCCACTAATTTCTAGGATTTCTTTTCCTCTCCATCACTTGTATCTTTTGCTTCAATAGGGGCGGTGGCAAAAATCCCCCATGCGTTGAGGCATTTAATGCTTTAAGTTACTTTTGTTGGCTGTTCTAGGGCTTTTTTCTTTTATCTCGTTTTGGCTGGTTGTTGGGTTGGTGAGATGGTGTTTGAACAGGAACGGGAGTAGGGACTACTCTTGGGGCGCTTGAGTTCGTTTACAGTATTCATTTATTCATGATGTGAAATGATGGGCTGGTGCACTAAGTATCGTAGGTTAAGTTAAGTAAGTCTACCGTGTAATTGAAGCAATCAATTTTTTTACTGGAACCCAATAGCGCCCACACTCTAGGATCAGATAGTTTACCGGTATGTGTGATAAGTTGAGTATCGGCAATGCAAGAAAGAACAGCATCCCGGTCGAAGATCGCTGGTATGCACACTATAGATCGTTTTGACCGTCGGGGGTGATTGAGCTCAATCGTGGAGCCCCCGCCGATCCACTGTACTGTACTGTACACACACCATCTATTATGCAGTCCCACGCATGCACACTCATATTCGTGCTTTTCCCTCCCCCCATGTTAATCAATGGCGAAGTCGTTACCGGTGGTCTGCGGCAGATTTGCCCAGTGCGTGACAGCAGAACGGGCGGAGGTCGGGGTTGTCTGCGGAATAAAGTTTTTCCGAAGGAGCTGTGTTTATGGTCGTGCTGGAACCTTGATGCCGGGGCTTCAAGATGACCTGCGTACCGTACGGTATTTCTATTGGTCCGGCGGCAACCCAACAACAATTCGATGGGGGGCGTGGGGAAGAGGCCACACGCGGGTGTTACCCCCGGGAGAGTGATTACGAATCGTCGGATTACAAACTGTGATACCGGTATCCTAAAGGAAGCCTCCAGAACCTGGATAACGCTTTGTGGAATAAGTTACTGGTGCAATATAAAGCCTGAGTTCAACGCATCACTACCAACCTTCCCCCCCTTCCTTCATCGATCCCCCCCATCCATCTACCGATACCCACGAACGATACCCACGGCTCTAGTTTTCTTCTCCCTCCCCCCCCCCCCCCACCTTCAACCACCTTCAACCATGGCCCGAACCACCCCAACCCCCTATGCCTTCCAAACCATCCGCTCACTCCCACACCTTCCCCACAGCGCGACCAGCCACGCCTTCCTCACCCGCCTAGCCACGGACCCGGGCATCCGGCACGTCATGGCAAAATACAAATGGACGGTTCCCCTCCTGCTAGAGATGGAGCCACTGGGCAACACAACGCACGACAGCAAGACCCTCGGCTTGAACCGCAATCGCGGTGCCGTGATAGAGTTGAGGCTGAGGACGGACTGGTATGATGGATGGCGGGATTACAAGACGGTGCGGAAGACGCTGTGCCATGAGCTCGCGCATATTGTGTGGGATGACCATGGGAGGGAGTTTTGGGACCTTACTAGTATTACTACTTACTTCCCCCCCCCCGCCCCTAGTATACTTGGGTTTCGCTTGGGTTGGAAGGTGCTGATGCTGGATCGCTGGTAGATAAACTCGAGAAGGAGGTTCAAGCGAATGATTGGAAGAGTGGCGGGCGCGCGCTCACGGATCAGGTGTTTTATAATCCGCCTGAGGCGGAAGTGCAAGAGGGGAAGAAGGGGTGGGAAGGGGGGGAGTTTAGACTTGGTGGGGCAGGACCGGCGGCGACGGTGAAGATGAGCGGTGGTTCAACGGCGGAGGGGAGTCAGCCTAGTATGCGGGAAGTATTGGCTAAAGCGGCCGAGGAGAGGATGAGGAGGCAAGCGGCGGCGGCGACGGCGGCAGGGAAACAGAAGGCCTGATAGAATGTATTCTTCTGGGTTGGCGTTGGCTTTTCTTCTTCGATACCCCCCTTTCTTTCTTTCTTTCTTTCATAGTTGATATTTGGTGTTTGGCTAGTCCTTGCTCTTGATTTGTTTCCAATATGTACCATATTCTTCAAGTTTCTTGACATGCTTCTTCTCCTCTATTCCCCTCCCCTCCCGCTGAAAATGGCACCTTTCTCAACCCCTCACTTCTGCACTTGCGGCTCTTCAAAGTCTTCACCCACTACCCCCCCCACTCTTACATCTGCAGGCGGAGATTTTAGGGAGGAGAGGGATCCTGCCTTGAAGTAGATAAAGACCCTGGTGATGGAGGGCATTGGACAAGAGTGGGATGTTTGCCTTTGTTAGTGCTTTGGGCCTTTATATCGTAGCCTGAGGTTTTGTGCAACAGATGAGCCCTAGTCTTGTACCTAAATCAATCCAAGGGTTTTAACAAGAAAACAAGAGACTCCAAGCTTCGTGCCACTTGTGTCCAGCATCCTCGTCGGAGGTGCTACTTTTTGGCATTAGATATTATCGGAGCATAGTATCTATGGGCAAAGAATAGGAACAAGGAGAGAATGGCAAAGACGGGCTGGTCTCCTTAAAGTACAGCTTTGGGGACATGCGGAAGGGAAGTTATCAAAGACATGGAGAAAGAAAGGATGGAAAGTGGAAAGTGGAAAACTGTGATAAAGGTATGTATGCAGGTCAAAAAAGAGGGAAATAAGGTATAGTCAAGTGATCCGATCCCGTCCGTCCATCCCAATCAAGACGATAAAAAGAAAACGAAGAAAACAAAGCAGAAAAACAAGAGTATCCCCATCTCTAAAACCCGTTTACGCCGATTGTATCAATACACCCCCATCCTTGCCCCGTCTCATAACCCCCCCTTTCAGAGCCTAACAACAACATCCAAACAACCCACCCTCCACTCCCTCCTTCCACACATAGTCCTCAACCAATCTAGGCCGATCCCAGTCCAGACCTGACCCATCCCTTCCTCCCCTCCAACACCACCGCCAACACCTTCAGCCGCAGCAGCCACAACCGCAGCACCACCACCAGCACCAACCGCTCCTGCAGCGGCGTTGAGTACCTTCCCTGCGGCGGATGATAAGAATCTTGGCTCGAACCAGTGCCCGTCGTTACTATCCAGGAAGCAGCGGTCGGACCAGTAGCAGGAGGAGGAGAAGAGGGTTAGCATTATTAGGGAGCAGTAGACACTGGTGGAATGTTAGCTGATGAGGTGAAAGGGAGGGAGGGAGGGGGGGTACCAAGGTCGATGGAAAAGGTAGGTGCAGATTAGGAATAAAACGATAAAGGCGGGGGAGGCGGATGTTGGGATGAAGAGGAGGGGGAGCCAGCTGTAATATGTTTTGTTTTTTTGTTAGCCATTGAGTGATTGATTGGCGCGGTAGTTTGCATAGTAACAAAAGCGGTGGAAAGGGGGAGGAGAGGAGAGTATAGGGTAATTGGAGACGGGTGGCAAGGGGGGGGGGAGGGTGTAGAGATGAACATGCCTTCGTAAACAAAACATGATGAAGCTACTATTTTTTATATCCTTGCTCCAGAGCTTTGAAGCGTGATAGTAGTGAATGCGTAGGGCGGAGGAAGAGGGGTGTTTGGTTTGTAAAGAGAGGACGTATTGTATTGTACCGTACGTGTTATACGATGCTTCGAGGGTCGGGGGATGCCTTTGGTGTACTGGTACAATGTCGTACCGGTACTGTGCTTGTTTCAGATCTTTGGTTTTTTTCTTTTCTTTTCTTTTCTTTTCTTATTTTTGTTTTAGGGTTGTGAGCCCTTTTTTTTCTTCCCTTTCGCACTATGTAGTGCGGTAGGGCAAGGTAATGTAGGGTAGTAAGGTCCTCGGTTGGGAGGGAAGGGGATGATGATTATAATGATGATGGTGATGGTGATGATGAGGTCGACGATTGCTGGCGATGGATGATGGATGGATGGACAGATGGGTGAACAGATGGATGGATGGGTGGGAAGGGGAAAAGGTTCAATGTGGATGTGCGTGCTGTATCCTCCTGGTCAGTTGCAGTACTCGTACAGCGGGCAAGCAAGCAGGAGGTAAGGGTATGGTGGGTAGGCTGGGCGGTTAGGTTTTGCGGACTGTGGACAACTGTGAAAGAGTGCCGTGCCTTCGAAGTGAGTGCTGAGGTTGTGGGTGTCTGGAACAGCTGGGATTCACCATGGGGGGGGGGAGAGCTGGTTTGCTTGCTTGCATTCCTGCTCTCTTCCTATCCTGCTGCACTGTATCATAGCGTTTCTCATTCTACCAGTATTGTTTCGTTTTCTTATCTCTGCTGCTGCCATTTTTCGTTTTTGCATGCTTCCCACCTCGTACAGTTACAGTACTCGTACAGCTCCCCTGTAGCACAGGACATGCAAGAGGAGAGAAAAACAAGATTATTCGTGGAATATTTGTCTTGACAATGGCTTTGTTCTCTTGTGAAAAAAAAAGAAAAAAATAAATGAAGCCCCGTTCCGTCGTTGTCTGCCTAACCTTTGCCCCAAATCCGAGGCTTGTTGTGATTTTATACCCGCCAATCAGAATGCCGCCACACCAACCAGAACGTTAGCAAGCACAGGAAACGCTTGACAGATTGTGAACCTGCAGAATTGAGAAGAGAAAGAGTCAAGGGGACAGAGAGAGAGGGAGAGAGGGAGAGAGACTTGAACGCCCTCGCCTTCTCTTTTTTCTTCTTTTCTTCCCTTTCCCTTTCCTCTTACCCTCTCTTGCTTACCTCTCTCCCCTTCTTCTTCTTCTTCATCCCCTTCCTTCCTTCCTCCTCTTCCTCACCCTCCATCATCATCATAAACATCCACACCCAACTCTTTCCTTTCCCGCCACCACCGCCTTCTGCTCCCGTCTACCCTTACCCTACCATTCGTGTCATACACAAAAGTTACCTAAAAAGTGTGTGCACGCCCTCTTCACGTCCTTACACCTCAACCTCAACCTCAACCTCAACCTCAACCTCAACCTCCACATCCATCTGCTCTTCTGTTGCTTTTTTTCCCCTTCTTTCTCCCTTCATCTGCCAAATTTTCTTTTCCTTCCATCCCTACACTTCTAGAACTACTCTGGGCGCTTGACGTTTGTTTGTTTCGTTTTCGTTTGTTGGAAACGAGAAAAGGATAATTAAAAAATCACACATCAGCTAGATTAGGCTACCATAGCCATGGCTGCCATCGGGGATGTTGAGGACCTCCTTGGCCGCCTCCGTCGTCAGGCTGTCATGAGTTCTCCGCATGGTGATCCTCTTGCTGCTCCGTTGGGGCAGCAGCAACAGAATCAACAGAATCAACAGAATCAGCAATCCTCTCATCAATCCCAACCCCCTCAGCAACAGCATAGTCCACAATCCACTCGCTCTGGAGTATTTCCTTCTCCTCCCTTTCATTTGGGGACCATTCCTCCTGCTTCTTCTTCTCCTTCTCACCACTTTTCCCGTAACAATCTTTCTGAACCAATGAGCAGTCCGGGTTTGCATCAATCCCAGCCTTCCTTCCCCCCGTCCCACCCAGAAGCTCCGCCTCTCCAACAGCAGTCGCAACAACCACCAACATCGCAACCCGTTGCTGAGATAGTGAATAATAATAAGAACCAGTCGGGCTCTCAGATATTTTCTCAAAATACCCCACCTCCTTACGCGAATCCCATGTCGCCTACCGCGGGTGGCGCGGGTGCAAGTGGAACTGCAAGCCTGTTGCAACTGTTGAAGTTTTCACAGGCTGCCCCCGCTGCTCCAATTTCTGAAATTTCGCAGCCATTAGCCTCGCCGTCCCCACGCCCATCTGTATCATCCCCCCCTCCTGTTCTTTCACATGCGCAGCTGCAACAGTCCCAATCATCGCATGGCGGAGGTGTTTCGGCCTCAGACCTGGTAGCATCTCTATTCGGTCGTCAGTCCGAAGCACCCGGCCCCTCGGGCTTGCGACAGGAGAATATCGCACCGGAGATGTCGACGGAGCCAACATTTTCTAAGGGGTCTTCGGATCGCTTGTCTTCTACGAATCCTCAGAATCTTGTGCTTCAATTGCTTGGGCGACCTAAACCCTCCCAGGACGATTTGCCAACCACTGGGCCTACTACGGCTCTTCGCAGCCATCCTGCTGTGCCTGATCGTCACATGAGCCAGGGGCCTAACGACTTTGGCAGCCAGAAACAATCACCCACCCCTCCTGAGCCTCGCCCTATGTCTGTTCCCCCAGCTGCGCCATCTAAATCACCCCCGCCTTCCCACGGGGTACCGATGCCGTTTTCTAGTCCTACGCCGAGCAAAGGTTTGTTCGCTCATGTGAATCCTTTTGAGCAATTGCATGCGACTATTCCACGTAATAGAATGTCTAGAAGCTCTACCACCCCGGTCCCTGCGAATAGCGGTAAGAGTGGCCTGGGCACCAGAGAGGTGAAGGCTGAGAATGTTCCTTTGCCATATTCCTCCACATCCTCCTTTGCCCAGTCGGAGAGCTCTCCTGTGTCGGCCGCCATTGAAGCTGAAGCAGCCAAAAACGCTTCCACATTGGACCAGGCTTTGAAGAACGAGGAAGAGATGAAGGATAGCTTGAATTCGGCCGCAGTTGAAAATGAAAATGCAGCAGGTGCAAGTGAGCGACGGGAAGTGACCGAATCGCCTATCGGGCAACAGGAGAATGAGACTCCCGGTACTGCCAATGGCACGTCCACTCAGGAGACCTTTGGTGATGAGGATTATGAGAATATTCCTCCTGCCCGTGGGCATCACGAAGAAGAAGAGGAGGACGATAACTATCAGTCTGCTTCCGAGGCTCACGGTTCGCCCGTTCTGGTTTACAATTTCCCTATGAAGCCGTTTTCGTCAATCACCATCAATCCCTCAACCGCACCACGCCCCAAGTTTCCGACCTCGAAGATTTCGGATATTGCTCGGATGCCCAGGCTATTTGATCAACTCGATCGCAATCTTATCGCCGCTTCGCATCAGTTTATTGTGTATGCTATTAGTAAGAGCCACGGTCGCGGCGGAATCAGAGTTCTTAGACAGTTTGATGGGAAGGATAAAGTTTTGATGAAGGACAGCACTGACAGGACTTTCAACGTGACCGTTAGCAATGGGGATAGGGTTCTTGGAACTGGAATCTCCGGCGCCGTCGTCTGGGCCGAACTCGGAGATTTTGATGGACCGGACTGGAATAACATGTTTGTTTTCCCCCCGAGCGAGGAGCAGGGTCAGAGCAACGGCGTCTTGAAGTCACGGGCTAGGAAAACGTGCAGGCAAGCGGATGTTTTTGCCATCGGGAGAGGAAAGACCATCAGCATCATCCATGCTCCTACCGCTAAGGCGTATGCTCAGGGACAGAAGAATAACGAAGTCGCCTCCAAAAAATACCTTGCTGAGCATATGCGCACTATTGATACCGGCAAAGCTTCGAAAGATTTTGCCTTTTCGGATGATGACTCTGTAATCATTTCCATTGACAAGGCTGGTAAGCTTAAGCTTTGGGATGTTCAGGAACTCATCGACTTTTCCGGCAATGACGCCTACAACTCTTTACAACCGGCGCCTGCCCCGCAATCTCCCATGGTCCATACAAATCCTATCCTCATGTTCTCGGCAGTGGCGGCGGGAGAGTCCTGTAGGGCTACTTCTGTCATGTTTTTGGATAAGTTCCGTCCATATCACAAGTGTTTGGCGTTAAGATACGTCATTGTTGGAATGAAGCAAAATCATACGCTCCAGTTGTGGGATCTTGCGCTCGGGAGACCAGTTCAGGAGATCAACTTTCCACAAGAGAGCGATACTGATGCCTTGTGTTCGGTTGTCTATCACCCAACGACTGGCATTATCGTTGTCGGAAACCCTACCAGGAATTCAATCTACTTTATTCACCTCTCGGCCCCCAAATACAATCTTCCGCCCATGTCCCAAGCGCAATACATACGGGGACTTGCTGTTAAGGACAGCAATATTCCCAAACCAGATGCAACCGCTATTCTCAGCGGTCTCAGAGAGTACTCGTTTGCCTCTAAGGGTCAGTTGATGAGCTTGGATATCCTTGATGGTGACACCCAGGGGGATCTTCCACCGTTGTTTGAGCTCTATGTGGCGCATAGCAAGGGGATGACTACCCTAAATGTTTTCAAAGAGGTCTTGGGCTGGGATGGTAAAAATAGTGCCCAGAACCCAGTCGATGCTGTTAAAGAAGGTATCTGTACACTTGCAGCAATGTCGCCACCACCTCCCCCAGAGAAAGATAGAGACAGCGATAACAGCAACAGAAGCGAAAAGAGCTCCAAGGGTGAGAAGGGTATTGACAAGGTTGAAAAGCCAAGGCCATCCGAGAAGGTCAAATCGTCCGAAGAAGCTGAATCTGCCGAGATGGCCGACAAGGTTGCCGACCTTCAGCTTGGGGCAACCCAAGGACTGAAGTCGGCTCCTCCTGAGAATGCGCCCAAAGGCCCCGCAAAGTCAAGAAGCGTTAGCCCTGGCGCCAGAGCCCCCGAGCAAGGTGAAGAGAAGCCGGTGGCTCCTAATGGCAATACTAAGCGCAAGAGAAAGGATAAGGGCAACACGCAGCAGTCGGGTGCATCGGGTCCGTCTGACGAGAAATCGGATAAGGCCGTTTTGGCCCCTGCCAAGCCTAGGGGAGCTTTGGCGGCAGTTCCGGGTGGAGATCATGAGACTATTGCTGGCCTTTCGCCGGCATTCTTGGACCGTGAGATCAAGAAGTTTGAGAAGTCCGTGTCTTCTGAGTTCGCCAAAACACTAAACAAGGAGATTGAGGATTTGTGTACGTGTTTTGTTTGTGAGCATTGCTCGAACCCACGCTAACAGTTATTTAGATCGTCGGATTGATGAAGACAAGAGGATTCAACAAGCTGCCGGTGATGCCAAGCAGGACGCTATTCTCAGACTTTTGTCTAGCACTCTTACGGATAATGTTGAACAAGTCATTGGGCGTATCGTCATGACCAACATCCAGCAGTCTGTCCTTCCTGCCATCTCGAGCGTTACTAGTGCGGCTATTGAGAGGAAGCTTGGGGAGAGCGTTTCGAGGTCTTTAGCGGCTACTCTTCCCGCTGAGCTTCATGCCATTGTTCCCGAAGCCATAAAGAAGATATTCAGCCAGCCTGAGTTTATGGCCAGGATTGGCGAAGCTGTTTCTAGGCCGTTGGTTTACTCTGTGGAGCAAGGAATTTCCAAAACCATCTGCAGTTCTCTTATTCCTGCTTTCAAGCAGCTTTTGCACGAAACCTCCAGTCAATCTGTCGCCGAGTCTGAAAGGAAGCACAATGAGACGATCCAATCCTTGGAGCGCATGCATATTCAGGATACCCAGAGGATTGATCAGCTCACCAATACAGTCAAGAGCCTCGCTGATGTTGTCCAAGCCATGGCTAAGTCACAGGCGGAGTTCCAGGACCAGGTCCAAAGGGCCCAGGCAGAGTACGTTCAGGCTTATGAGCAGACTGGGGAACCGGAACCGGCACCCAGGGCCCCAACTCCCCCACCTCCCCCCACTCCGGAACAACTGGAGGCGGAAGAGACTGAGAGATTTTTGAGGAATGGGAGATACGAGGAGGGTACTATCAAGGTGAGATCGGTCCAAGTTTCACGCCAAATATGCCCGACTAATATTGTTTTGATAGTGGCTTCAATCAAAGGAGCGTCAAGCAGAACTGTTCGATGAAGTGGTCGTCCGATATAGATACGACTTCCTCCCAAACCTTAGCCAGCTTGTTCTCCTGTCGGTCTCTGCTGCTGTCAGCATCAAGTTTGAGAACAAGGTTTATGAGCGGTTGAGCTGGCTTGAAGGTGTTCTTGCAGTTCTAGATCCTATGGTAACTATCACTTCTACCATCTATTGAAGCTCAAGCTGATGTTCTCAGGATCCCGAAATCCACGAGATTTGCCACAGGATCATGGCGGTTGTTGTCCAACGACTCGAGCAGCTGTATATGAGCACTGCTGAGAAGAATATGGCTGATCCCATCCTTCGCAAAATCCCAGCGATTGCCCGTCGGGCCAGGGAGTTGTCTTCCATGGCTGCTTAGATAAAGTCTGCCGCATTTGATATTTCTCTTTTTCCCCTTTCGTGGCAATACAACTTTTTCTTTCTTTTTCTTTTTTCCGTTACTCTGGTGGCATGGGGCGTTGGACAACGCATAGTCTTGCTTTTACTTTCTTTTCGTTTTCCATGAGACCATGGGTTTCTCCTTTTCGCTTCTTGAATTGGGTCGTGAATGGTTGGTTGGTTGGAGGGGGGGGGGGGGGTTCCGTGGGGGTGTAAAAGTACCATTATTAAGCTAGATACTGGATGGATTGAGGGATACCACGCAAATGTTTCCGTGAATTGTTGTTACTTTCCATTTTCGTTACACCTTTTCTTCTCTTTGCTTGGTTCTGATTGTTTGTATACTGGCTGCTTTCCTTGTTTACGACTCCCTACGTTAGTCATGTCGGCTGTATAGTAAAGGCCACGAATGCAGCAATAACCGTCTCTTTATCGTGCGCAAGTCAGTCTGCTTAGAGTATCATACGTTAAGTAGCATAGGGGGCTTCTTGTTTCTGTTTTTCTCAAAGGCACCGTGACTGACGGAGCGAGGTTAGATGAAGTTGTGTCCAAGTACTGGCGCTCTACGAGTACCTCTGTGGTTGCTGCGTTGCACTTGCAGCAACATTTGGGGAATGGATAAACAAACTCACCGCCGATCGGTACAGTAGCTCACCCTCGCTCCTTGCCCACCCGCAAGTACCATCCCATCACCACAACCCTTTCCACCCCACCAGTCCCCGCCCTCACCACCACCATAACCCTGAATCGGGCACCACTCAGCTTTCTCCGCATCCAACCATCATTCCAGACCGTCTTAATCTACCGTATTCGTTCATTCCTTCTCCATCGACTCAATTCCCTAGCTACCCCAGCATCAAAACAAATAACAAAGCCCTTCCACCCGTTCGTGCTTCTAGGGAGGGAGAGAGTTATGACCTCCTTCATGAACACAATGTCGCTCCTCCACCACCCCATATTCCCCCTCTTGCCCCCGCCTGTCTACCACTCCCCGCTAACCCTCCCGTTCAGAAATCAGAAGACCCGCGCCCCATTTAAGCCCAAGTCATCCTCTCGTGGCTCCTCCTCGTACCAGCTCCGCCAGTATGCAGAGCAGACGCTTGGTAGCGGGAGTTTGAGGAAGGTGGTTAAGTTGCCGGAAGGTGAAGATCTGGATGAATGGTTGGCAGTTAATGGTTACCAGCCCCTTCCTCGGATGAGTGGGATATTGAGAACTGATAGGGGATTGGTAGTGGTCGACTTTTACAACCAGATCAATTTACTCTACGGTTCTATTACGGAGTTTTGCTCGCCTACGACGTGTCCGGAGATGAAGGCTACCGACGAGTTCGAGTACCTCTGGCAGGATCAGAACAAGTATAAACGCCCGACAAAGATGCCGGCTCCGGAGTACATCGAGCACTTGATGGCTTGGGTGCAGAATAATATTAATAACGAGCAGATTTTTCCTTCGAGGATAGGTTGGTGGCTCCTGAGAAAATGTGATGTGAAAAATGTGATGTGATAGCTAATGGGAGGGGATTTCGCAGGCGTTCACTTTCCGAAGAATTTCCAGGCTACGGTTAGACAACTTGTTAAGAGACTATTCAGGGTGTACGCACATATCTACTGCCATCACTATCCGGTTATCGTAGCGCTTGGGTTGGACCCGCATATGAACACCAGTTTCAAGCACTATGTTCTCTTCATCAAAGAGTTTGACTTGGAGAGTGGAAAGGACTTTTACGGGCCCTTGTCAGACATGGTTGAGACTATCCTCAAGACGGATACCTAGCCTCCCTCCACGAGAAAAGAACATGTCGCGGGTGTAGATGGGGTTTTCGCTTTTCCTTTGTTTGACCTGTTAATGGGATCTCGGATGATACCCACCATACGCTGTGGCATGGTGTACGTTGGTATACGGATATGTTTTTAATGGGGTATTGTTAGACTCAGATAGGCACAATTATTATTTCTACTACGGAGGCCGTTTTTTTTGTGTAAGATATTCTAGGAGCTATCATGGGGTTCTTTCCCTCAGCTGGATAGAAACTATTCGCACCTTATGTTGGGTTGAGCGGATTGTAAGTAGTCGAAATGTTTCCGCCTGAGGGGCATGATCATTTCACGGTATCATAGTATTTAAAATCTATGGCTCCAAACATGAACCAATATCGATGCCTAATCTGTGGCATTGAGCAATCCTACCTCAAATCCTAGGTCCCAAATTTTTTTTAATGTATGAGAAATCCAACCTTTTGTTCCATCTCACAAGTATCGTACCGGCACTGCACTCGAGTCCTCGAGTGCAGTAGAGTCCATCGCCCCCGGGTCTACCAACCAACCGGAGGAATACGTACCCCACCAACCCCTGTTCCCAAGGGTGACGTCGGGACCTCTGCAACTCAATTCATCCCTCCATCCATCCCACTCCAAACTTTGCCAAAGGCAAAAAAAAAGTTCCCCACAACGAACAAATCAACGTTTACACGACCAACCGACCAACCAACGTGGTCAATCAATTGACTGATTAGCCTGGAGAGAAGGAGAGTGGAGGATTTCAGCTTCAATTTCTTTTCTTCTATTATTCTTCGAACATCACAAGGACACAGCACAGAACAAACGATGCTAAGGCACTCCGTTCGCCAAACCCCCCTCCGACGACCACTCCTGCTTCTCGGCACCAGTACCAGCAATAGCACTCTCCTCCCCTCCCCACCAGCACCTACGCCGGTGCCCCGCAAATCCCCGGCTCACCACTATCAGCCCTCCTACTTCGCCGCGAGCATACCAGCCCCCTCACCGCCCTCCCAATCACCAAAAGACCACACACCCCCATCCGAACGCAGCATAAACCTCGGCCAAAGTATTCCCCCCTACCCCCCCTACCCCCCCCTTCCCCTTAGCTATGCTAACAAAACTCAGCAATCCAAACCCTAAGATCCCACCTCCCAACCCTCCTCCAAACCCCGCTCCCACTACACATCCTCTCGCCCAGCATAACCTTGAATCTGTTCCCGAGCACACACCCACACTTACCCACGGTGCGCGGACGGGTAGCGTACGTGGCGGCGCTATGGACCGCGCCGGTGGCGTGGGGAAGATTACCGGGGAGGAATCGCCGCCTGGAGATCCTCAGTGAGAGGATGCTGCGGGAAGGGCAAGGGGAGGGGGAGGAAGTGTTCGTGGTTAGGTGGAGGACGTGCGAGGAAGATGAGTTTTGTGGGGTTTTCCTTTTTGAGTTTGATGGTGTGGGGAGGATTGGCAGGCATGTTATTGAGGAGGTGGAGAGGGGTGGGGATGCCCGTGGGGAGGGGGAAGGTGGGAGGGGGGGTGTTGTTGGGGTTACGGAGTGGTTGCTTGGGAAGGCGAGGGGTGCTGGGGCGGGTGGAGGAGCTGGGGGAGGAGCTGGGGGTGGGCTGGCGTGGGAGTGTGAGGGGGTTAGGGGGAGGTGAGGTCGAGTTGGTTGGAAATTGAAAGGATGGATAGGGTGACTCCGCTCAATTGGGTCTTTTTTCTTTCCCTTTTTTCCCTTTCCTCTCCTGCATTCTGGTTTGGAGTTTTAGGTTCTCTTTATGTTTTTCCCCTTTTTTTCCCCACTCTGAATGGTCTGAGTGGTTGGTAGAAAATATATTTATGATACACCGATGTTACACCTTTTCTCTATACGCTCCTTACCAGAAAAAAATCAAGAAGAAATCAAAATCACAAAACTGCTCCCTATTCCACAACCCCCAACGCTTCCCCAACCTTAACCCTCTGCCCCCTCTTCACCAGAAACCTAAACCCCCCCTCCTTCCTCTTCTCCCCACCCTCACCATCCTCCCCTCCCCCAGGCGCCTCAAAAACGAGGACAATGGTACTCCCCAAATTAAAACCCCCCATCTCTCCTCCCTTAACCATCGGATGTCCGCCCAGCAATTTACTACTCTCCCTGTACGTCGCCTCGGCAAACCCCCCCTTCCCCTCCCCCAAGCCGGTAACATCCCTGGTGAGACTATTGGTCCTCAATTCCCTATCAAAATGCACCTTGATACTGCCAACATTCGTAGCGCCGACGGGGGTCATGCTGAACATCCCGTACCGCCAGCGGCCCAGGAGAACCACGCGCTCGTTCAAGGTGAAGAGGCCGGGCAGGCGGGATTGCAGATATGGTGAGACGCTGTAGAGTTCGCCGGGGAAGTGGCGGCGGGACTCGATCACCCAATTTGTCGGTGAGTGGAAGCGGTGGTAGTCGCCGGGCGCAAGGTAGATTACGGCGAAGTAGAGGTTGTTTTTCGAGCGCGGGAGTGAGTACCAGGATGAGGAGAGGGAGGCGGTGACGGAGGTGACGGAGGTGGGGGGTGGCGGGGTTGATGCGTCGGTTTTTGAGGCGGGGGAGGATGAGGGCGAGGAGCCGGAGAGGAGTGTCGGAAGCGTATAGCTTATCCCATTAACATTCGCGAATTCTTCCTCGTCCGTGACGTGTGCCAATTCCCTACCCGCATCTCCACCGGGTCTATATCTAGCCACCGTTGAAGTACCCTTCCCCGCATCCCCCTCCCTTGCCCCCTTGCCCCCCAACAGCGCATCCAGCGAATACTCCATCCCTTTAATCCCACCCACAACCCGGCCCTCATGCACAACCCCAAACTGCAACACCCTCCCATCCGCCGGCGACACCACCGCGCCCGCCCTCTCATCAACCGGCCGCACACCGCTCTTCAGTCTGCGATAAAAGAACTCGGCCAGGTTCGCGTACTCGCGCAGATCGGTCTTCTCGACCTCGTCCAGATCCACCCCGAAGATCCAAGCGTACAGTTTAAACCCGGGGATGCGCAGAGGGCGCGGGAGCGGGATCTCGTTGAAGCGGCCCCAGTAGTAGCTTAGGGCTTTTAGCGGGAGAGTGGAGAGGACGTGGACTTGCCAGGGCCCCATTGGCCGGACAGCGGATGGCGATGTGGGGTCAGGGGAGGAAGAGGAGGTTGTATTCCGGGTGCGCGAGCGGAGGTGGGTTATTGCTACGACGGCTATTCCCAGGCCCACTGGGATGTGATACCATTCTATCTTTGTTGATTTTAGGGTTGGACGCTTGGCCTGGGTTGAAGAGGAGGAGGAAGAGGAGAGGTGGCGGATTTGTGAGCGGTGGTGGTGGTGTAATGATGGTGATGGTGCGGGGTGGTGGTAGTAGAGTGGTCTTGCTTGTGACGCTCTGGCGGGGCGGAGGAATTGCCATGGTGTTGATCGCAATAGAGGCATTGTCGGAGATTATAGAAATTGAGTTGTTGCAGTGGTGGATTCAGTGACACCGATGGTTGAAGTTGGGCGGCGTGGTCGCTGCAATGGTGGCCTTTTGAGTCGAGCTCTCAGCTTCGGTGGGATTGAGTTGTCGAGTGAGGCAACAGGCTCCGGAGCTTCTCCATAAGTTTATGATCGACCAACGTCACCGATCGATTATTGTCCCGCAGCCAAGGAAGGAAGGAGGGCAGGCAGCCTTACGGCACTGTGCTGTGCGACACGCTGAGTTGCCGTAAATCACTGCACCACACCAGCAACTGCCATCCTCGGCTTGCTACCGAAAGTTAACCCGCCTCAGGGTGCAGCATTACACAACAGCAAGGCACACCATCCATCACGATAACTCCAACAAAATTGTAGTATCAATCTCTCCAAAATATAGCTACAAATATTTTCGTTTCCTCGTCCGCCTCTCCTCCCCCCTTCATGAATTGAGCACTAAAATGATCCAAAAAAAAAGGAAGAAAGAACACCAAAGGGAATTATAGAGAGCGTTTTGTAAAGGAAAAAACCCCGACCCCGAAGCCAATGCTAAGATGTAAGCTAGTTTAAAAATAGGAAAAAAGCAATGTAACGCCCCATGAGCCAATTTTAAAAGAGGGGGGAGAGAAAAGAAAAAAGAGGAAAGATGATGACTCTGTTAGGTTTTCAAAAAGAAAACACAGACCAAAAAGAGTAGTAAGTACAAGAAGACAGGGGGGAAGAAAAATATCGACGCGATATCGTGGAGGAAAACCCCCATAGCTCTAGAGTCCACACCAAATATACAATCCAATCCAGTACAAATATTCACAAGATAATTCTAAAAAGCATATACAACTCCTTTCTCTTTTGCCTCCCCAGAATGCGCGTGAACACCACTGACAGAGGTCATCGGGAGAGGAAATTCACCATCACCACCAATGTAACAAGCGGAAGATATTGTAGAAGAAACCGCCCGATTCGACGCTGTAGTATTTCTCGGGTTCTCGGACACGGTTGGTCAACAGCTCCGCTTCTTCGCCAGCCGGGACATCGCCGGCTAAATCCCAAGTCTTGTTTTTGGTGTTCCACCGGTGACTATTTGGAGCGCAACGTTAGCGGATTTTGTTTTTTTCTTCTGCGAAACAAGATGTGAGCAAGGCCTGGGCCGGCGGAGTAAGCATACCCTTCGTACTCTGTCACAACCAACGCTTTAGACCTATACTCCGTGATGAGAATTTCGTCGAAGCTAGACGGAATTTTCGCAGGAACGCCTTCGAATGTGGTGTCTCGGAGCGGCCAGATATCATTGACCTGTAACAACCTAATTAGCCGGGGGCGTTCGGTGGCTTGGTGAGGACATGGACGGCAACGAGGGCGTGCACGGCAATGTACAAGCCTCCCTCCCGTTGCCCTCAACGGGTGTTTCGGGTGCTTACGTGGTAGCGGTGATAATTCTTACAATTGAGAATGTTAGGCATCGAGTCGGGCTGAGTTTCGGCAATGCCCGTGATGTCAATATATAACCCGTTTCGGACATCGACCCATCTCGCATCAATAATATTCATTCCGTCGCCCCTAACCCTTTGCCAAATCCACGGATTCACATCGAGCAAGTATTCACGCTCCACTAGGCCATCCTCCGAAACATATCCGTGTCGAGTCATGTTGTATTTGTCGCCGATCATGGTCAGTGTGTCGGCGGACATTTGAACATCGAGATCCCAATCCCACGGGAGAATCTGTAGTGACTTTAGCGATTGCCTGTGATTCCACCGGGGTCTCGGGCACTGACTTGGCCATTCCACCACCATCCAAGGAGCGTGCCATGGGCTATCCATGTCTCGATCCCCTCCTTAGCTGTTGTGAGAAGCCATGCTCGTACCATATGCTTGAGCGTATCCAGTCGTGTATCGTAGTCGACAATGCCCGAAAAGAACCTATCGCCGGATTTAGCCTCCCCGACCTAGAACCAAGTTGGGTTGCCATAAGCCTACCTCGCATCATAATGCCCTGTCAAGTCGGTGTTCCTGTTAAACGGGTATCTAACGTCAGTCACATCTGCGCGAGGTAACGGGAAAAGCGTGGGTATTCGGATAACGCGGCAACTAACCCAGGTTCATCTTAAGACCGGACGAAATGTCAGTACCCTGATGGCAGAAGAATTTAGGATCTCCGAAGAAAAACTCACGAAAGTGTTTTGTGTCTCCGGGCTCCTTGCGGGCTACTTTGCGGGGTGCCGGACGAGGCAGCTTTCCACCACCTTCATCCCTTCGTATCACAGCAGCTGAGCTCACCACCGAAGCCAATGTAGCCAAAACAAGGAGCGCTTTGCATAGCCGCATCTTTTTGTGTTGGTGTTCCCCCGCTCTTTTGTTGTGTGAATGTTTGTAGGCCAAAGTTTCACGGTCCCTCTCCTTTTCCAACAGTTGAACCTCCAAAGGTGTGCCCTCCTCCTGCCAACACCACAATGGCTGCCGGGAACCAAAAATAAACAACCAAAAGTTAGAGTAAAGACTCGAGCCAGCAGGAGGAGGGGCTGTCGGCTCGGTAGATAAATGTGGGAAGGGGGGTGGTAATCTTTCTGGGGGTGCTCGCGCGGGAGCTCTCGCCGGCTCGTGGTGTGGGTTGCTGGGGAAGTCTTTCGAGGGAAGGAGAGGGTGGGTTAATGGCGCTGAATATATATACTTTTTTTTTAAGTAGATCCTCTCTCCCCCAATAGGATATTATGCCGGGGGAGAAGCAGGGCACCGGAGACTTATGATCAGTGATTAGGAGACAGCTCCCGGCCGTTCGAATAGGATGGAATGGGCAAAAGAACACGCTAAACCGAAAGAAAAAAACAGGAACGCCAAAGCGGGAACCAAGAAAGTGCGAGAAGTTATAGATGAGGGAGTAATTAATGGAACAGTGTGGTGATGCACTGCAGTGCTGGTACTCGCAGAAGAAGTAAAAGGAATGTGAATGCAATGAAGAGACAGACGGGGGATAAAATAGGTATGATAACTTGAAGCAGAAGGGAAGAGTATTATGTAGAGCTGAGGGTCTTGGAGCAAGTAATTTGCTCACACTCTAGCTTGTTGCAAGGGTAGCGGGTCACAGGTTAGGGTTCACGTCTCACCTGAAAAGGTGACACTGTATCACGGGGGGCTTTACAGTATCCTACTCTTAAAATTCTGTCAGGCCAGGAGAGGGACTAGATACAGCAAGTGCAAAAGCGAAACAAGACTCCTCTCAGCCCGGACTCTCTCTTCCTTTGTCTACCTGTACCTTGTTACCAGTCACTCAAGGTGTTTCCAATGCTCCAAAAGAGCAGTAAGGTATATAATATGTGCTCCAGGCCGGGAGAACCGACCACACCTTACTAGTACTGGGTTTGTAAGTCTGCAAGTAACTCGCCCCCTTACCCAGGCCAACCATTAAGAAAAACAAAAATTCCCGGATCGCTTAGGGTGACGACGACGACAACCAGATACGCAGCCCGCAATATACTAAAATCCATAATAGGCAATAATTCATAATCCCGAGCGGCCAAATAGGAAAAGTCTAGAGAGGGTTGCATCTGTGGCATATGCACTGTTCTTGCCGAGCCCCGCTGTGACCTCCTCAGAGTTCGCACGCCAAGAAATGCTCGCACTAGGCAAGAGGCATACCCGAAAACACGGAGGCTTGCATACTTGTACTCTACAATATATCCTGTGCTTGAGTATTCGAGTTCGGATATGTGCCAGTACTGATACAGCGCAGACTCTCCGCCAGATATTTCTTTGATCCCTGGTTTCGGGTACCGCACATCTTGCTCGGGACAAGTGCTCGTGCACCTATCTACCGCCACTGGAGCAGCATCAAACTTCTTTCCACTAACTTTATCCTGCTCGTCCATCGCACTACTAGTACATGTTACCGCTATCGAAAGGGGCGAAAAATGAAGAGCAAAGGCAATGCCTCGTTCCGGGGGGCTTCCAAGCCAGTCGGTTGTCACAGCTTGGTTCCGTGCATTCCCTGTTTGACAGGTTCGCTCCCCAGTTACTACGAAACGGCCGGCGGGGCTTACATACAGCTGAATCTTTCCATAGTGGCAACGAATCGCATAAGAATTACTCTACCAGTGGGGTATTGACCTTCCGAACGAGATTGATGTGTACCAGTACTCGTACGTAACTTGTCTTCATCTTGAAATACCAATATTCCTGCCTCATTCATAGGCCCCCAATTGAACTTCTCCTTTTCAACCGGGATTGTGACATGTGACACATGTGGAAGGTACTGTCCTCCAGGCCTTCCTCTCTGCACTGAGCTTCGGATCTAACCCTGCCGAGAGGGCTAAGGAATTGAAAAAGAAAAGAGGAAAGGGAAAAAGGGAGCTGGACGAGAAAAGCCCCTCCCTTGGCTGTTTCACATCACAACGAGACGCCTCCTCAAATCATGTCGCCAATACCGGTATGATAGCGTGAATTTACATAACCATTCCCCAGCGATAATCGCGATGGCCGAGGGCGCCTTCGGCAGCCATGCTTTCTTGATAACCGGACCCACACACACAAAAAGAGGCCAAAAGCCTAAAGGATGTTGCTCCGGTCTCTGTGTCGCTGCACAACAAACCTTACAAAGAAAGATCATCAATACTCACTCGGCACAACCATGTAGGGGGGGGAGTGACCCTGAGTATTTGTGACCCAGACGACGCCGAGATAATTGCCAACAGCGGGGTACTATAATATGAAGATTTGAGAAGTTGACATAAATAAAAAATATGGATGCCCAATGGTGCACAGGTCAGTTTCGACAAGAGTCCGAACGATGGAGGGAGCATCGTACTCGTAGATTCATAGCTACCTCCCTCACATACTATACCTCTCTATTCTTCTGCGGAGTGTTCTTCTCCACTGCGTTGCCACTACTGGGCCGTTCAGACTAACTCCCCACTCTCTGGCCCTACTTCTCAATTGTCGCTGCCCTCCAAACTGTCTTTCTCTACAGTACCCCATTCAATAGACAAACGTCTTCCCACCCATCCCATAGCGGCACCAACAGAAGCAACTCACGATCGCACGCACAAGCATAGTAACCAGTACTTCCACCACTGCCGGTGCTACCGGCATATCAGCAACCACTCATAATACAGACCACTGTGCACTAGCCTACTCACACTTTTTTATAGCCCTACTACGCAGTGCCGGTACCCGTACAGTGCCCCAACATCGGTGCGATCTCCTATATCGAGCAAGATACTTTGCTCCTGTAACCTCCCCGCCGACTTCCACGTATTGTACGCCGGGCTCGCGTCCAGGGTACAGGTCAATTTATTTAAATCACCCAGCGAGGGATTACGCGGCCTCGAGTGGGATACCTTGCTATTGGTCACGTCACAAAAACGTTGCGGGTGGATGCAGTACTGGGGGTAGACTGGGGATTTGGAAATTTAGCCGGGATCTATTCGAATTTTATTATATCGTATTTGCGGTGCTCTTGCGGTGTTTTACTCGGGAGGGGCCGAATCTGGTTCATGGGTGGGTTGGTAGATATTGTAGAGTAAGTTACTTGGGGGGCTAGGATGGATGTGGCACTTGAAGTTGGTATCATACGGTGAAAGCGGGCACATGACACTACATCAGGGTGCTTGGGATTTGTAGGGCAGGTGCCGGCAGGTGAGAGAGGGGGGGGGGGAACAGGGTGGGATAAAAAATGAGATGGGATGGGGGGTTGTTGCTCTCGGCTTGGGATTATACTGACCAGTGCCGTTTAGAATACGGTACCAGTACCTGTAAGAGGGAATTGGGGATTATCAAGTGTGTAGAAATAGACCTTAGAAGGCAAGACATCTTAGATATAGCATGGTGCTAAAAGTATAACAACTGTCTATTCAAGTACATACAGCACTGCAGAGAAGAAATTGAAGCACACAGAACCACAATCCGGTACTAGTAACCCCCACCACACCCCCGCAATCAATACCCCCGCTCTCCGCTCCCCCCTCATAGCACAAAAACCCGAAAACGAAACCAAAGAAACAATTTTATATTTCCTCTCACGAAAGAAAAACGCAGGCACCCGCCCAATTCCATCGCAGAACCTAGATACCGTCACACCTCCTTCCTTCCTTCCTTCCTTCCTTACCCGAGTGTGCCCGTATCCCACCTACCCACACGTAGTGTCAGAGCCTTCGTTGAGAGAATTGCCATTGCCCACCCCCCATATCCAAGAATAGGGCCAAATCCTCTGAGTATGCAATAGCGGTCCTTTTCGAACAAGGCTTCGACTTTATTTTACAATGCGAGCACAATCTACGAACCTGTAGTAGCAGCAGGTCCGCGTAGTCCCCCCCGCAGCCACCGAGCCTGTGGAACCTATAACACCTCTTGTCCACCCGCTGAATCCGTGATACCCGTATTTCCGGTAATTTCACGGTACGGGTGCGCTTCTACTGCCGGGACCAAATAATGTTGAGACTGGGTGCCCAGACGGAAGAGTAAAGCCGAGACTTTTTCTCTCTCTTTTTCTTTCTCTTTTTTTCTTTCTTTCTGCGTTTGTTTCTTTTTATTATGATTATTGTGCTGGCTCGCTGGTCGATTGGTTTGGATACCGTGGGTGACTGCAGTTGTTCTTGCGAGGATAGAGGGGATTGGTAATTGAGGTATGATACTAACTTAGTACTGTTTTGTGGATGGTGTGGTGGGGGATCTCAATGAGTTATCGTACCTTTGTGGATACGGCGAGTTGTGTGATGGATGCACTCCCGGCAGTATCCTATTGGGCTTGCTGCTCTGTCGGAAAAATGCCACTCTTACTGGTGCTCTTGGAAGCGTGATGAGAGAGCAGGGTTTCCTAGGTAATAGCTATCCATGTGGAGCTGGTGGGGAAATCTGCTATGTTACTCAGGCGTTGTACTATTCTAGGCTATTGTAGATTAGTTCTAGGGAAGCGACCTTACGGGCCTGTGTAATTGTATCCTGCTTAGTATCTGGAAATGGGATAGCGTTTTTCCCCACTTACTGGCAGGATCGACTCTGTGTAACATTACAATTGCCCTATTTTCGGATACCTATAATATTGCCTGATATTAGGCAAGTATCCTACAGACCCCCCGCCCGCAACGGCCAAGTCGATCTAAGAATGCTGGGGGAGTGACTTTGCTCCCTACTTGTTATGAGATATTACTCAGGCGCAGGGACTTGAACGGCGATTGCACGATACACTATCTTTCTGATACCTTCCTGGTGTGTAGACGCATAAACGTTGTTCTCGTGATACAGCCTTAAAACGGTGCTCTCCCACCCTATAACTGACTACTACTATGCCTCTTCCCGAGCCCGCAATGACTAAGTTTATCTAAGAATATATAGGGCGGTTTTCATTCCAGTCAATGGACCGGATGGCATTGGGAAATGCAGGTGTACTCATCCCAGGGAAGGGGTATTCGAAAATATGGGTTTTGAGTTTGTATGGGCGCTCAGACAATCGTAGGGGGTTTACCATGTATATTTTTAATCACTGTTTCCGGGTAATTCTTGCCTGGGACGAGTACCTGGAGCAGGGGGTCTAGGTATCTTACTAATACCTTCTTGATACATATTGCATAAGCATTCCTAGACCATAACCTACGGCAGCGTTCCCCTCTCTATCCTGTCTGTTGTATGATAACAGGCCGCTTGATATTGCCCCCCCGCACCGCGCAAGGGGTTGCGGATCACACGGTCACAGCAGCCATCCTACTACCACCCATTGACTAGCCCGATAACCTTTCTCAAGTTGTCGATACCCTATCTTACTCGTATTATGATATATCATACCGCCCACCATGAATTTGAATCACCATATGTGTGGGGTGGTTGCGTAACTAGCATGATGTGCGCGCATTACCTCCTTCCGAGTGATGTGCCATGCCGGAGTCATGCCTGGTGCGGAAGGTATCATACCGGTATTATCAGGATAAAATTGCTCTCCCGTATGGATACCGTTGGGCAAAAAGTGGAACAAAGGGTATTCTGAGAGTGCCTTCAAACTCTACGGTAGGGGGTCATAGCAGTGGTGGTGGTGGGTAGATATCGGAGTGGCTATCTCGATAGTGCTCGTATCATATCATAATTATCGTGTGTGGTTCCGATCATGCCCTTTGCGGGGGATTTAGGGCTTGGTTAGGGGTTGGTCGTGGTACGGTGTCATACATGGTATGATACATAGTGTAGGGGGGTTTTTTTTTTCCATCGGAATTGGATTGTCATGGGTTTCAGACTTTGGGATTTGCACGGGTGAATAAGGTTTTGTTTCATATGGTAGTTTGCATTGTCGGGGGTTTTTCTTTTCTTTTCTTTTCTTCCGCCAATTTCTGCTATCATAACTAAGTATGTAGCGATGGTGAGGTGATTGGGGGTTCGCTCGTCGTTTCTTATGGTAAAGCTGAAATTTCTTATGGCACGGATCTGAGATATTCCTGAGAAGCAGGAAAGAAGCTTGCTACGGGTCAAGTTCCTTGCAGTGCTTAGGGCTCACCAGCATGCCCCAAACCCTCGGCCCTAGCACCCCAACTACGGAAGTTTATTTTTCCCCCGATCTAGACCCAACCCCACAAGAACCTACCTCCGTATGCAAGCATCAGTGGTGCGCCCATCAAAGGTGGTGCTCAAGTTGCAAAAAAGAAAAAAAAAAGAAAAAGAGTTTTCCACCCCACGTAATGATCACCACAACGGCAAAACATCGTCCGCCGAGCGGACGAATTCGCTCTTTATCACAACCGACACGCTTCCGACACCAGCAGCACGGCGACCACCGTCTAATGGGGCTTGCGCGCCGTGGAATTCTTCAATTGCCGAAATGTCTCCCTCGCCGTCGGGACATGCACACCCTCCCACCCCTGCGCAGCAGCAGTGGTGGTGGGGGTGGCAGCACAAGCGGTAGTGTGAGCAGACAGATCGCGAAAATGGAGAAATTGGAGGATCTGGTATTTGCTCAGGCGGCTTACATTTCGTCTACGGCTAGGAGCTCGGATACGGAAGCATTGAACGAGAGGGTGGAAAAGTTGGAGGGGATGCTGGCTGCCCAGGCGGCTGAGATCAAGGTGGCTAAGGTAAGGAATACTGGGGTGGAAGCAATTGAGAGGAGGGTCAAGGACATGGAGAACAAGGTTCAGTCCCAAAGTGCGCAGATCGTGAAGGCGAATAATCGAGTTGGTGATGTGGAGTCGAAAGTCAATGCGGTTGAGCAGAGGCAAAGTTCCGCCGTTTCGAAGCTTGGAAATGTCGAGAAGGTGATTCCGACCTTGGTCACGACAAAGGCGGCAGATAAATACATGTCTATAACGAAACAAGAGATTGCGACATTATTCAACCGAATTGAGGCTCTGGAGGCGCTAGGGCCTACGGCTCGGGGTGGAGGAGGGGTGGCAGGGGCGGGTAGTCCGACTGTTCTCACCCCCGCTGCAAAATCCGGAAAACCATCACCACTGGATATCCGTCTCGAAAAACTTTTCATGGACCTCAAACTTCACCCTCGCCGGTTCGTACCGCCTTCACCGCAGAGCACGCCACTCACTGAATTCTCCTTCGCACCAAATTCCGCCCCAGTACCCTCCCAACGGCTAATTCGCAATGGGGACCCCAAACAAGTACTTCTCTTCATAGACGGATCCTGTATAGGGGCTGGAAACCCAGATTCACGTCCTGGCTATGGTGTATACTTCTGTCGGGAGGACAACGCCTACGGCAGACTGGAGGAGTACGATGGGGACGGCAACGCACCGGGGGTAGCAGAACTCTGGGCTGCCGTCATTGCACTTCAATTGAGGCCGTGGCGTGAGGAAGGGTTTGACAAAGTTGTTCTGGCCTGTGATTCGGAATACGTGGTCATGGGCGTGTGTGAGTTAGTCGAGAAGTGGGCGGCAAAGGGATGGAAAACCGGGGGAGGGACGATTGCCGGGAGGGAAACCTGGGAGAAACTGCTATTTGAATTGGCTGTGCAGGAGGCTAGGGGGGTTCGTGTACAGTTCTGGTTGATCCCCAGGAAGCTCAATTTGGCGGATCCGGTGGCCAGAAAGGGTTCTGTAAGTTATGTTCATTTTTTTTGCCTCCCATACACTGCATATGTTACGTGAAGAATCTAATTGCTCGGATTTAGGGGTTTGACATGGCGGAGATTAGATCTCGAAATGAGCAACTACTACAAGCGCCGCATCCTCCGCCTCCGCCAGAACGAGACCAAGTGGTGCCCGATTCTGAAGAGGAACAAGCGGCTCCGCCGGAGGAATCTAAGCCTGAAGGAGCGCAGCTGGTGGACATTCCACCGAGGAAGCCTCAGGGGCCGTTCGGATCCCTTTTTGGCTTCCTAAGACGTAAGCCGCTAACCACCGGGTATTAAACTCTGCACGCCTTTCAAGTTCATCAAATTCCTCTTTGCTCTCCGTTGTACACAACCTTACCCTAATTATTTCTATTTTCTATGCAGCCTATCATCCGGAGAAACACCAATAAATTCGGGTCTGATGTCTGAACCGAAAGGAAGCGAAAAATCATCACAAACACAAGAAAAAAAAGATAAAATCTCATCTCTTCCTATAATTCCACTATTCCCTCCATCCTCATACTTAGATGAATGGTCAAAAAGCCTCAGTCCTAGCCAACTCGAATACATCCGTGGCCTCGATTCACAAGTGACTCAGGTATCCCTCTCAGACCCGAAAATCCCCGTTGACCAGCGACAACTAGCATACCACCGATCCCTCCTTCTAAACCCCTACCTCGATCTAGAAACACTAAAGCCGCACGAGATCACCAACATTAACTTTGCGGCTCTCCGCAAAGACTACTACATCAGCCGACTGATAGGAGCCACCCTCGGGGATCCGTTCGTAAAGAAAGAACACAAACGCATAAAAGCCGATGTGCAGTGCATCATAGTCCTCTGCCGGAAGTTGACAAGTGCCAGTCCTGGATTCGCCGACGTCATCAGTGCGAACAAGAAGAAGATCGAAGATGCGGCTGCCCACTCTATATCCAATATCAAGAAGGCAAGAGCGCTGGATTGTTCATGTCGTGACCAAGCTCTTGCCCTGAAGAAGCAGGTGACTGGCTTGTCGAATTCAACTATGGACATGGTTTTCCAAAGGATGGTTTGGGAGCCCGCGGTTGACGGGATTGAAGCGGCGGTCGGGAAATTAGGGGCTGATGTGCAGGAGATGGCCGGCATAATTGCGGTTAACCAGATGATTAATCAGCGCGGGGCTTGGGAGAAGCCTAATGGGGATGCTAAATAGGTTAGGTTATGATCGGATTTGACTAATCGTGGCCTTTCTTTTCTTTCAAAAACGGGGATTTCTTTTATATACATACCCTATGTGGTGGCTGTGGGGCGGTGGTAGGGGCACCCCCCCCCTCTATCCCATTGTCGCTGTTGTCGCCAGCGTACAACATTGTACGATGCGTGAACTTGTAGATAGACACCTAGGATTGTATAGGCCTTGGCAACATCACTACTCTTGTATTATAGCATTAGCTCACTTGGCATAGTACGGCATTCTCACTCTGGGGTTATTAGGTTAGTTTGTCATTTATCATATCCTGAAAGTATCGCGCCGCATGATCATGTGTTATTTTTAGGGGTCGTAGTTGGCAGTTTTTGGAAACTTCCCCCTTTCCTTCTATCCAGACTACCCTACCATTACGTGCACACAATTCGACACCCACGAAGCTAGTGTATATTACGATATGAAGAAACGGTAGTCGTGGTGAGTATAGGCAATACCCTAATAGTGCACTGCAGAGCGCGATAGTAGACAACTACTAACATACCAACAACCCCCCCCTCGTCACACTTAGGTATTGCATTATTATAGAACTCACAGCACCACACTTACAACATCGGGAGAGCAAGGGCGAGGGCATCGGGGGCTGTCCTGCCCCGTGGAAGGGCAATAAGGTGGGAAGGCAGCTGATCCAGGGGTCTCTTCCTCCTCCTCTCCCATGATACCAAGCATACGATTAACTCTCCTATTTGCCCGGGGACTCTCCCTCCCTCTCACAAAAGGGGCCCAATTCTGGATCACAATATCACCGCAGAATGTTCTATTGGTTCCACTCTTTAGTTGTGATCGATAGCCTGATAGATTTCCTTTTATCCATGAAGGAGGGAGGGGGTGTTATTTGTTTTTTTGTTTTTTTGGGCAGTACTTTAAGCCTCTTGCTGGGATCTTCCCTTACTAGTATTTTACGAATAAAATCCAAGGATTAGTATGACATCATACCACAACTTATGATAACAATCCCCCCACAGGATTAAAATAGCACACCTCCCACCATACGTCGAGTGACACTTCATGACGTACAACGCGGCAGGGCCCTTCGGTACAACCGGCACGCGCTCGCGCCCCCATGCATGCATGCACGCAATCGGTTACGAGTGGAAGTGCTCGAGTATAGCGCTGTGGTCCGGGGCACAATTGGTAGCTTTCTGGGGGCGTTCGGATGGACTGCGATGTTTTGGTGGTAATAGGTAGGTGGATGAATAAGGACTTTTGAGTGGTTGGTTGGTTGGTAATGTCTGCAGTAGGTTAACTTGGTACTGTGCTCGGGTACGGTACAGTAGTATCATATGACAACCTAGACTCGGAAAACAGTAGTTTAGTAAGAAAAAAACAAGGAACCAAAAAAAGGAAGCCATGGTGATGATTTGTATGAGTAGATCCCCGTTTGTCCCCGGATTTCATCCCTTGACCTTGTTTTCAAGCACTCGTTTGTTCCACCTTTTTTTCCTAACTCTGAAAGGTATGGAATATAATAATCGATAGTCTATCATATCCTCAACTATCATAGCGAGAGGTCAAGTTTGCTAATCGGCCAGGTCAACTTTTCACCAGTGGGCTTATTCCTCTAATTGGTGATATTCGAACTAATCATGGCGACGGTCTCGCCTATCACTGCACTAAAAGTGAGGGAGTGAGTGACGGAGGGATACGGTAGACTAGCCTTTAAGTGGCTGCAGTAGGGAGGGAACCCGAATCGGAGGATGAGAGGAGGGGTGTATGACATAATTCACAGACTACAAAATCAATGGTGCTTTTTTTTTGTGACCTCCGAGGAGTCTAAATTAGTCTGGTCTGGTCTACCGGTATGATACTCTAGTAAAGAACTTGGAAACATTTTCCTTCCCAAGTGTAATGCCCCCAAATAGCCACAAGAGGACGAAATCGACGGATAGGGGGGGAACACGATGTCGTGCCCCGATCGCACTCCCTTGTGCAATAGCTGAAGAAACTATAATTATCGCGCTTTGCGGTGAGGGGAGGTTTGGGTATAATTTTTGGGGGTTTTTCTCGAAGAGTTGGAATGGAGAGGGTGGTAGGGGGGGGCAAATTTAGTGCGTTTTTGATTTTTTTATCCTCCCTTTCTTTTCCCCGCCCTTCTTCTTCTTCTTCGGGGGTGTTGTATATTGTTTGATTGATGACGATGTTCTTGGTTACTTTATATAAACCCCCGGACAAGGGGTTTTTGTAAAGTGAGCTTTTGGCTTCCTTTTTTTTATATACATATTGTGGTATCCTCGTATTCTAATGCGTATTCTAGCTGCCTCTTTGGTTGAGGGCTGGGGAGGTTGTGTAGCTCTGGAGTTTCTAGAGGACTAACTTAGGGGGTATGATAGTACCTCTTTTTTTTTTTTCATACAAAACTGGCCTGCCAGCATTCGTTGTCCGCATCCAATGCTGGTAATTTTGATGGGAGATGGTGGGTGAGCGGACTCCGTGGATGGTTTCTAGTGAAACCTTGAAAGCAATTAGGGTGGGTGGCTTGCACTATTCACACAGAACAACTTCGATCGTAACGGAGCTAGCAAAAATGGCAAGTTTAGGATGTATTGTGGTGGGAGCCCACCTTGCCGGCAATTGTACTGTTTGGTGCAGGGGGATAGTTGTGTGATAGTGGTGTTTGAACTGCGTTTTACTGCGACCCTGAAGCAAGCATGATGGTGATGAAACCGAAAGTGCCTTTGAGGGTTCGTGTGGGATGGGAGTTGGGGAACTCCGGGCATTGTGGTGGTTTTTTCTGGGATAGTTGTGGATACTGGGTTGGAATCCTTGTGAGGAATGAGTTGATTGGAGTGGGCGGTGATGCTCAAAGTTGGAGAATAGGTCAATCTCTTAGTATCGTACGCTTGCTTAGCGTTGCAGTTTTGTATCGTGGTATTGTAACCACGACTTGGTGTCCGACGTACCTATCTGCCTACTTAACTACGATACTTCTGGGACCATTCTCTTCCCTTCTCTCTCTCCATAAAAAAGACCTTCGAAGGGTGTAATTTGGGATCAACGTAAGGCGCATCTAACGTATCGCTCATTCGAACTGCGGCTCTGGTACTCTCTTCACATATCATAGTAGAATAGCACTCACTAGCTCCCTCCCTCCCCAAGCTGGGGAAGTGAGAATGGAGAAATACCTGACTGTGATAGGCCAGTGAGGCTACAACCGCAGCCCCGTACGACATAATATCGAGAGACAGACAATTGTCTAAATTAGGTTTATAAACCAGAATACAAACAGACCGTACACACTACTGCTACCCTTATCAGATTTGCTCTTCCGTCTACGCATGCTCTCGATCTACCATCATAGAACACACAATCGCCCACGCTACTCCAATAGAAGCCGACTACCGCTAACCTGCTCATCCAACTGCAATACCACCTATCATACCAGACTGTCATATTCCGGAGCAAACCCTACCGACCCCCCTCTCAGAAACCCAGCAAGCCAGGCCCAGACCCCAACCCCAGACCAAGATTCCCACAACTCAGCACGTGCTCCAGCCCATCCAGACCTATGATATGGGAAACAAACCAAACCCTATTATAGCCCCACCCGGTGTTGGGGAAATACCAGACAATGAGCTGGGGATGGCCAATGGGAGCGGGGACTCCGACGGCATGACGGCCATGGATAGGGACACAATGGGAAGAAAAACGAATGTCCCCAACGGGGTGCTTGAGAACATGAACTCCTCGTGTTGACCTGGAATGAAGTAGTTTTTTTGGGTGGTTATTTGTGACCAACCTACATATGCATTGCTGGAGGATGCTATCTGCTCGAGCTGTGCGCTACCACCTCCCAAGAACCCTTCACAAAGCCCTATAGGTATCGTGCCTCTGGGAGGCACTCACTACTCTTGGTTCCTAGAATGCATGCAGTCCTCCTGATCCTTGTGAATCGCAAAGGTGGGAATTGGGGAGAGAAAGAGGGATGGGCAACGAAATGTGGGGTTAAATAAGAAGCTCCTTTGGTACTGGCATACATCTTGTGTCTAGTCCCGCGGAGAATGCGAGGGTAGCAAGCCCAACTGGAAGGTAAAGAAACGAGCAGAATGTCGGTGCTGTGAACCGAGTGATGTGTTGTGACGGAGCACGAGAGGAGGTTGCTGCCTCTCGAGAACAGTCGGGTATGAGGAATGGCGATCCTCCAAGTTTCTAGAAACCCTTGGGTCATTGCTATATTTACAGAATTCTCGGTGACGCCTTAAAGTAATTGTAAAGTATCCAGACAAAGCTTTTTAGGGAATAAATACATTGAATAGTAGGAAGATCAAAGAGAGCAATGAAAAACATAAAAACAACCAGATGGATCACAAAGTAATAATTTAATATCACACAAAGAAGTGAAGAAAAATGCTCAACAATTTTTAACAGCAGGTTGCGGGGTGTGACTTTGACAGAAACAAATAACCAAAGAAAATAGGATGACAACCTTTTAGCTCGCGCCCCTCGATTTTGATGATTTATTGAGGACAAAAATGAAAAAGGGGTATTTCCCATGAGCTGTTGTGGTGGTTTAGGCGGCAGCTACAGCGATTGGCTGGAGAGGGGTTCTCTCCGCAGGGATTAAGATTTCAGCTGTGACTGGAGCTCTGTGAACGATACCTCCGGTGACGGGTAGCTGCGTAGTGTTCATCAAGTACTGGTCAACTTCTCGTGCGCATTGTCGACCTTCGTTGATACCCCTGGAAGAGAAAGAGGTATTTGTTAGAAAAATCACCCCTGAAAGTTCTCTGAGGTTACAGTAACTTACCAGACAATCAAACTCTGTCCCCTCCGACAATCACCAGCAGCAAAGACGCCGGGCATGGAAGTAGAGTAGGCCCCCGGGGGTGTCTTGACGTTCTTCCGAGCGTCTCTCTCGATATCACCCAATACCCTGTCCTCCGGGCCAAGGAAACCCATTGAGAGGAGCACAAGATCAGCAGGGAAGAACTGTTCGGATCCTTCAACTTGCTTCATGTCCCAACCTCCACGAGAGCTCCTAGCCCATTCGACACGAACCGTGTTGATGCCCTTGACCTTGCCACCGCCATCGCTTACAAATTCCTTGCTCATGACGCAGTATTCCCGGGGATCCTTTCCGTATTGTGCCTTAACCTCTGAGTGGCCATAGTCAATTCTGTAGACCTTAGGCCATTGCGGCCAAGGGTTGTCTCTGGCTCTCTCGTTTGGTGGCTGAGGAAGCAACTCGAAGTTGACAACTGACTTTGCTCCGTGACGAACAGCGGTACCAATACAATCGTTACCCGTATCACCTCCGCCGATAACTATGACATCCTTGCCTTTTGCACTAATGTATTTGCTATCCTCATGGGTTGAATCGAGCAAAGACTTGGTATTGGCGTGAAGGAAGGCTATAAAGTTGGTTAACTAGGATTGCAGGAAGACGATGAAATTGGCTTACTCATAGCATATTGAATACCCTCAAGGTTTCGATTAGGGATGGGAAGATCTCTAGCAACCGTGGCACCAGTTGCAATGATAACGGCTTCATATTGTTCCCTAAGGGTAGAGAGTTTCACGCTTTCGCCTACATGAACACCAGTGACAAACTTGATACCTTCGGCGGCCATGAAATCTGTTCTTCGCTGGACGATTGATTTGTCAAGCTTCATGTTCGGGATACCATACCTACACCAAATCAGCATCTCATAACCAATCCGTTAAAAGCTAGCGGGGGTGCTTTACATTAGCAAACCACCAATGCGATCAGCCCTCTCATACACAGTAGCAAGGTGACCGGCTTTGTTCAAACTGTCGGCGGCTGCTAAACCAGCAGGGCCGGAACCAATGATTGCAATATTCTTTCCGGTGCGAACTTCAGGCGGCGTAGGAACCATCCAACCCATCTCGAAACCACGGTCAATGATCGCGCATTCGATGCTCTTGATCCCAACTATTCAAAAGTTAGTTAGGTTATATCATGGCAAACCTCACCCAGAGGAAACGAACCTGGGTCCTCGTTGATACCCAGAACACAAGCACCTTCGCAAGGAGCTGGGCAAACACGCCCTGTGTACTCAGGAAACGGGTTGGTTTGGAGGAGCTTGAAAAGGGCATTCTTCCATTGGTTTTGGAAAACGAGTTCGTTCCACTAAAAGAATAAGTTAGCTTTCCCACCTGAAGAAACGGATGGCAATACAAGGAGCCAACCTTGGGGATGATGTTAGAGATGGGGCAACCGGTATCACTCTGGCAGAACGGAACACCACAATCCATACAACGGGCAGACTGATACTTGAGCTCATCTTCGTCCAACCTCCTGCTGAGCTCTTGCCAATCCTTTGTACGTGTTTTGGGGTTCCGATATTTCTCATGACGGCGAGAGTAGAGCATGAAGCCCTTCGTCTTGTTGAGCACCAAGGCAGATTTCTTTTTCTCGGCGTTTGTGTCCAAAATGCTGTCTTCCAAATCAGTTATAGAAGCCGCATGCTTGTGCTTCTCTGCCTCTTCCTTGGCTAGCCGTTTCTCATGTTGCTCGCGAACTGGATTCCCAGGAAGTAGGCCCAGAGGGTATTGGGAGACCTTCGATTTTCGGGATTCCTCTTCTAGAACCTTCTTGTAATCGGTGGGGAGGACTTTCACGAATCTAGGAAGAGCCCTGCGGTAATCAAGGAGAATTCGTTTTGCTAGTTCGGAGCCGGTGAATTGGTAATGATCTTCAACGAGTCCTCGGACCCAGGAGATTTCATGAGCATCTTCAATACCGGAGAGCTCAACCATTTCCATGTTGACCTTGGAGGCAAAGTTCTGCTTTATGTCAAGAACGTAGGCAATACCTCCAGACATTCCGGCAGCAAAGTTACGACCAGTCTCACCCAAAATGATGACTCGGCCTCCCGTCATGTACTCACATCCATGATCACCAACACCCTCGACGACGGCAGTCGCACCCGAGTTCCTGACAGCGAAGCGCTCGGCAGCAACGCCGCGGAAGAAACATTGACCAGCGGTAGCACCATAAAGGCACACATTACCGGCAATAATGTTCTCCTCGGCTTTGTAGGTGGCGTTTCGGGGAGGATAAATAACGACACGGCCACCGGATAACCCTTTTCCAACATAATCGTTGGCATCGCCCTCAAGTTCGAGTGTGACACCAGGGGCAAGGAAAGCGCCGAATGATTGACCGGCTGACCCTCGGAGATTGACATGGACAGAGTCTGGTTCCAAACCCGCCTCCCCCATCTTCCGGCTGATTCGATAGGAAAGCGTGGCACCAAGCGCGCGATCCGTATTGACTATATCGGACTCGATGCGAGTGGGAATACCTTTCTCTAGGGTATACTCCGATTCGTCAATCAGCTTGTTATCGAGTCGTATGTGCAGGCGGTGATCCTGTTTCCTGACATTATATGTGGCCACGCCAGGACGGAGTGTATGAGCGGGTGTTAATATCAGGGACAAGTCGATGTTCTTTGTTTTCTCAGTCATAAGATCTCTTCTTACGAGAAGTTTCTCTGAACGACCAATCATTTCGTTAATGGTTCTGAAACCTAGCCTTGCCATGATGGCACGGAGCTCATTGGCAACATAGTAGAAGAAATTAATAACATTTTCGGGGGTACCAGTGAACTTCTCTCGCAGCTCAGGATCCTGGGTGGCGATACCGACAGGGCAAGTGTTTAAATGGCATTCTATATGGGATGGTTAGCGTGGGAGAACACCATGAAATGGATTTAAGGGAGCTACTTCTCATCATAATACATCCCATTGCGATAAGAGGTGTTGTCGCGAAACCCCACTCTTCAGCACCAAGGAGACATGCAATTGCAACATCACGTCCAGTGCGCAGCTGTCCATCAGTTTGCACAATGACACGACCACGCAAGTCGTTTAAAACTAGAGTTTGATGAGTCTCGGCTAGGCCAAGTTCCCATGGCAATCCGGCATATTTAATACCAGTCCAACGAGATGCACCAGTACCACCATCATGCCCGGAAATGAGGATGTGATCAGCCTTGGCTTTAGCTACTCCGGAGGCAACAATTCCGACGCCGGTCTCAGATACAAGTTTCACTGAAACCCTTGATCGAGGATTAGCACATTTCAAATCATAAATGAGCTGCTTCAAATCTTCGATAGAGTAAATATCGTGGTGAGGTGGTGGAGAAATGAGACCTACGCCCGGGGTAGAATGGCGGGTGCGAGCAATGGATTGCGAGACTTTATGACCAGGAAGCTCGCCACCTTCTCCCGGTTTTGCTCCCTGGGCCATTTTTATCTGGAGCTCATCCGAATCGGCCAGATAGTGAGATGTGACACCGAAACGTCCAGAGGCGACCTGCTTTATAGCGGACCTCATGGTGTCTCCGTTTTCTAATATCTGACTTCTCTCAGGATCTTCACCACCTTCACCGGTGTTTGATTTCCCCCCTAGCCTATTCATAGCTACAGCAAGCGTGGAGTGCGATTCCATAGAGATGGACCCGTAGGACATAGCGCCTGTGCAGAAACGGCGAACTATTTCGGTCCAAGGTTCGACTTGATCAATTGGAATTGGTCTTGAACTAGAGAAATCAAAATCCAATAGCCCACGCAGAGTACAGTTCTTTATCTGCTCGTACTCCGAAAGGGAATATGCCTCGTAAGATTTGTCGTTCTTCGTCCGAACAGCATCTTGGATGTTTGCAATACTGACTGGGTCGTTGACGTGGGACTCACCACCATCGCGCCAATGGTATTCACCCGTCTCGGGAAGCCCAGGGATAGAAACAATCTTACGGCTTGGATATCCGGTCTCGTGGAGAGCAAAAGCGTCCTGCGCAATAAAATCTAGCGTGATTCCCTTGATACGCGTCGCGGTTCCAGTAAAGCACTTGTCAACAACAGAATCATCGACACCTAATGCCTCGAAAATTTGAGCACCCTTATAACTCTGCAAAGTCGAGATACCCATTTTACTCATGACCTTGAGGATGCCACCATCGCAGGAGTGCTTGAAATTGTCCACGATTTTCTCATCGGGAAGATCTCCCCTAATCAACTTCTCGCGGTTCATCTTCAAGATACACTCCATGGCAAGATAAGGGCAAATAGCATCTGCACCATATCCCAAAAGCACACAAAGATGATGCACCTCCCTCGCCTCAGCGGTCTCAATGACTAGAGCAATTTTGGAACGCATTCTATTTCGTACAAGGTGGTGGTGGACACCACCACAGGCAAGAAGCGCCGATAATGGCACACGATCGGCGGAGGTGTTACGGTCGGAAAGAACGAGCACTTTGTCACCATTCTCAATTGCCTCGCTTGCCTGCCTGCATACCTCGTCAAGAGCATTAATGTAGCCGGGCACGCCCTGTTCCCTAGGGAATGTGATGTCGATAGTATGAACAGTCCAGCTATTGTTAATCTGTTGGATATTCTTCAAGGCATTAAACTCGTTTAGTGAAAGGACGGGCGAATGGAGGAGCAGGCGATGGCATTGGGATGGATCCATCTCGAGGACATTGCCCTGAGGCCCAACATAGCATTCAAGAGACATGACAATGGCCTCACGGATGGGATCGATGGGTGGGTTCGTGACTTGCGCAAAAAGCTGACGGAAATACTCGTACAAAAGACGGGGCTGCTTTGCTAGACAAGCCAATGGGGCATCATTACCCATGGAGCCAAGCGCCTCCTTCGAGTCCGCAGCCTATAGGAAATATTAGTATCGGTAGGGAAGTTTCTGCCCGAGTGAGATCCAGTGACTTACCATCGGCCCCAGAATCAAGCTGACCTGCTCGAATGAGTAGCCAAATGCAAGCAAGCGAGGGTCATTTTGCAAGCTATTATCGTCCAGCGAAGGTTCAAGGCTAACCCCCGAACTCTCCAGTTGGTTATATACTTTCTGAATGGTGAGTAATTGCTCTTCGACCCATGAAGTGAAATCGAACCGAGAAGACACCCCCATCTTCAGTTCCTTGTCATCAACTATCCGCCCTTCCACAGTATCTACTAAAAGCATCCTTCCGGGTTTCAACCTACCCTTTTGGATGATGCGCTCTGGATCGATCAAAATCGTACCGACTTCAGATGCACAAATAATGCGGTCGTCGTCTGTTACGTAGAATCTACATGGTCTTAGGCCGTTACGATCCAATGTAGCACCACAGTATCTCCCATCTGCAAAAGTAAATAATGCCGGTCCATCCCAGGGCTCCATCAAACAGGCAGCCCATTCATAGAAGGCCACCTTCTTGGGGTCCATCAGTGCATTATCTTGCCAGGCTTCGGGAACCATCATCATCATGGCCTCCGGCAGAGAAAGGACACCATTGATAGTAAGTAGCTCGAGAACATTATCAAACGCCGCAGAGTCGGATCCTCCCTCCTCAATGATAGGGTATAACTGCTCGAGCTCGTCCCCAAACTTAGCAGATTCCATCTGACCTTCACGTGCTCGCATCCAATTTTTGTTACCACGCAGCGTATTGATCTCACCTATCCTTCATGTTAGCCCCATATGCTCGGGTAGAAGGCTTGATGAATTACCATTGTGAGCTGCCCACCGTAAGGGTTGAGCACGGTCCCAGCTAGGGAAGGTATTTGTGGAGAAACGAGAGTGGACGAGGGCAAAGTGGACGGCATAATCGACGTTAACCAAGTCATGGTAATAGGTATAAACTTGCACAGGTGCTAATTGACCTTTGTATACAATATTCTTGTTGCTCAGAGAGCAAATATAGAACCAATTATGTAAACCGATTTTTCTCGTACTAACTTTACGCAGAATGAAGAGTTGTCGCTCGAATTTCTTCTCGTCAAAACTCTCGGTGTCTGTGTTTTCCGGTTCTTTACCTCCCCCGTATCGACTCCCTAGGACGACAAAGGGTTGAAGTATCGTGGGTTCACGGGACAAGGCCGCTGGGCCCAGAAGAGCACTATCACGTGGAACCTCTCGCCAGCCTAACACCCGAAGACCCAAGGAATCTGCGAGTTCAACAAAAGTATTCTTACTCTCGGCAAGAACCTCCTCGTTTGGCTTGAAGAACAGGTTCCCGACGGCATATTGGCCCTGCGGGGGTAGAACAAATCCCGTGGATCCAGTAAACTCTTTCACGAAGAACCTATGGGGAATGGATGTCATAACACCTGCGCCGTCGCCATCACGGGCATCAGAACCCACTGCCCCCCGATGGGTCATGTTGCATAGTAGACTCCGAGCATCACTGAGGATCTTGTGACTAGCAATTCCTTTGATGTTCCTGCCCGATTTTTAGAATAATTCTTGAATAATTTCTGGGAGAAGGAATGGATTACGCTGCAAACCCTACACCGCAGGCATCCTTCTCTAATTCAGGGTCGTAAAGACCCTGTTTGAGCGGCAAAGCGCCGGCCCATGACCGGTTCTCGGGGGTATTCTGGTAGTTGTAGATGTTCACGGGTTCTTCGATATCCTCAATCTCGCTCTCATAAACCGGGGCCATCCTTTGGCTCGATCGGAGAAAGCGCAATCGAGAGCTAAATCAACCTCGCTTTCCTAGTGAACAAGATATAAATTGTTTGTATACTGGGGTGATAAATTCTCAAGCCCGAAGGATAAATTTGGTCAATTGCACCGCAAACAACCTAGAACTTGTTTGTTGGGCGAGCGACGGGAGGAGGGGGGGAGGAGGCAGGGGTTTGACTCTGATTTTCCAGCTCACGTTCAGTTATATGTGGCAACAGAAAAGTTTAATTGTGCGAGTGCCACCCTAGAGGGGCTCGGACACGGGCGAAGGGACTGCGGTAGCTCGATGAGGAAACAGCTAGGCGCGGGGCACAGTGCGTCTAACCTTTGGGGGGGAAGATGAAGAATGATGCGGATCCCACGATAGACAGAGAATAGAAGGGAGGAGGAAGAGAAGTGCGAGGTGGCAGAAGGAAGGGGAGGAGGGATGTCTCGATGAAAATATCCGGCTATAGTTAACTTATAATTACTGAAGTGAAAGGACCCCCTAGAAACTGAAACGCTTTTCACGCTAAATTATGGAGGGGTGAGAGAGGGGCGGGACGTGACGGTGGGGAAACCCTAGGTCCACCGACCGATAACGTCAAAATAATTACCAACAAAAGAGATAAGAAATTCTCAAATCGAGCACACAACAATCGAATTTCAAGGAGTCTCCAAGTGAACTGCCTTGCCCTTTGTTCTCCAAGCGTCAATTCTCGTTCCTCTATCACAATAACAATATGTATATGAAGAGAAAAGAAGAAAAACTCTCTGCCGGCATCCAAACCCTCTATGATAGCTGGCAAGTGGATTAGCATTGGTGGGAGAAGTCTATGACGCTCAAGAGGAAAGCTGGTGTGCTCGAGCACAGTGCGGGTATGACTGAGGTGGGAAAGAGATCGCTCCCCCGTCATCTGATGGGCCGCAGCAAAGGTAAGAAAGAAGAGGGCAGAACAAAAGTGGGAGAGATCACGGATTGGTAAGGCAGGAGATTGGAGATCCTTTGTAAAGTAGTTGTTCTTATGTGAACACCGGTACTGATCATCGAAGAAGCTCAGTAAGGCACAGCAATGAGCTTGAAGTGCGCTGTGCCCTTTGGACAGACGTCAATGTTCATCAACTCCATCGCCCCAGCATCGTAATCACGACGTATGCGGTCATTCATGTGAATGGAAAAAGTAATACACGGGCACCCTACTGTACTCGAGTACTGGTACCGCAGGCACAACTGCATTGACTATGATTAAAAATGCCGCCTCTTCATGATACCTTCCCGGCACATAGCATTGATAGCTGAGCTGTTAGCAGTACTGTAAAGCGGGGAAGCACAATCCACAAGTCTTACTGACCGCACACAAGAACAAAAAGGTCATTATCCTTCCTCCTTTCTTTTTCTCTCTTTTTCCCTTTTTCCTTCCTTTTTCTCGCTGTTGGTGGTCCTGTCCAGGATGACCGTGCACTACCATTTTCACAGACAACAGACACACACACACACCCCACGCTGCCCCTCCAATCATGGATCGTTGGTTCGAGATCTATTACGGCAAATGCTTCTTTTCCGGACGGTGGATGCTTTTTGGTAGTGGTTTAAGGTGCGGCTGCTTGTGTGACAATCCGACCAACCTGCATCCTTCATTCGTCCTGAATCCTGCATCGGCTCAGCATTGACCTTGCAATACCTGATTCGCTCTCTCCCTATCAAAACCCGTCATCCATGCCTGATTACTATAAACACGGTATTATTCGCACATACTGCATAGCTAGCAGGCACCACGAAACCGTCCCCTGGGACAATCTCTGCAGAACAAAAACTGCTGTATAAAATTATCCTTCAATGCGTAGAGCGGCAAGGCATCCCCGCAATCAGGAGTAGGATCCAGGTACTATTCCCCAGGTCTTGGTTTTTTGATTATTCTAATATTTGCACTTTCATTTCTCCCAGTGTCGCTACATCAACGATAAACCCTCTTTTTTGGATACTAGTGCCACCCAAAAGCACCCCTTCTGTGGCACCCTGTTCCGTAAATGCTGTATCATACTCGAGCACCCATCCCTCCACGTTGGTGGATCGTGATGGTGAGAGTCTGATGGTTAACCCGGGTTTCGGGGGAATTCGGATAAAATAACAACTAATCCCAACACGTTTTATTTATCTGGGGAAAAGAACCAAGGAACTAACCCCTCCTTGGTTCAAACAACCGGCCCCACTTACTCAAAGCCCACCCTTCCGGCGGGTCAACTCTTTCCTAATGTCGGCAAAGTGATCTAGGCACAAATTCTAGATCCTCAGCCCAATTCTCAATTTTTTGAGGACGCAAAACTCTTCAATCACGGGTCTATCAATTGGCCGCCGCCCCATACCCGTAACTCGAACGAATTATCCACACAGCAAGAGGCGGCCAACTTGAAGAGTTAGTCCCAACCCCTTAACAGCGGTTCTCCGTGCTCCGCTGATTTCTGCTCAACAGCATCCGAAATTGCTAGTACAGTACTTGTATGATACTCGTATCTCGCCACTGCTGAGCAATGGGTTTTGGCATTCGCAAGTTTGTTGCCTTCTCCATCACCCATTTTCACCGACTAGAAATCGCTTACTGCACACCGTACGAGAAGCCATCCGAGTATTCGTCTTCAATTCCTTCGGGCGAGACCATTCCCCGCGGAGAATGTTGGTTGTCTCAGCGCAGCACTTTTGCTAGGATTTAGGCAGTTCAGAGGGTGTGTTTTTCAATTTCGAGCCATTTCGGTTTCCGGCATCGGCTGGCCCGATTTTGCATCCTCCATTCGATGGTGGTGTACTGTACCGGAGGGAAAGGGGGAAAAAGAGGAAAAGAAGGAAAAAAGAAAGAAAAAAGTGAAGCAAAATCACGCGTCCATTTGTCTACGGGCGGAATCGGGAACTTTCGAAATAAGAATTGCTATTCCGTCTAAGGCTACATTGTTAAGGGTGGCGATTCGATTGCGCCTAAAATGTTCATTTTGCATCAATTTTCAAAACCAACCATTCCTGTCATTGATGGGGTAATGAGATGTGTCAAGATTTATTGACCATGAAGCCAGTACGGTGCGGACACCTTGGATCATCTCTCGGTTAAGGTAGGCTGACTTCAAATAGTCCTATTTCAGCTCCAACGGATGAGTGAAGCCAGCATCTAGGCTCCTAGATGCGGAAAGTGCGGTCTGCCGCCCGGGCATTACTTGGCTATCATCTCTGGGGATTAAGACCGAGTACGGTAGCCTCAGCCAGGTTGGCTACCGTAGTAATAACGCTCGGATAGTTTGCTTACCCCCAAGAGCGGGGTCCGCATGCGCATGAGATGTGATTGGAAGGATACACCAGCATGGAGGGGGAAACTTTCATAAAGATCAACCCTCGCTCTCAAACAGAATTTTAGTTTATAGGCGTTGCTCTTTAGCACAGAATGTCCCTCGGTTACTTCCGCTGGCATCGTACATTATCGGACAGAAACTGGCCGAGGCTTACTACGATACCAAACTCTTTCACTTGGGATTTGTAGAACTAAGCTAAACCCTATCGAAGGTATACCCATCGTGGGTTGCCTCCGGGTCTACTGTGGTCTCAAGGGCACTTCCGGGGGCGACACCCAAGACCCAGCGAACTATTTCGGCGAGCGCTAGGAAAGCCAGATACGGAAGGGCCAAAGTGGAATCAAAATCGGTTCTCGTCTCTACTACGACATTTCCCCTACTTCGCAACGATAAGGGAGCAGGAAATGTTGCACCACAGCCCAAAGTGACCATTAGCTACAATAGTTTATATCATATCACATCCATGTATTTCAAGTCACACGAATGCGGGGAAGATAGCATACTCGCAAACGCATGACGTTTGTGAACACAACTGTTATTGCATACGGGCAAAAAATCGGCCGGAGCCTCATGGTTTTGGTGTATGCAATAGCAGTTGTGTTCACAAACGTCATGCGTTTGCGAGTATGGACCCTTTCCCACCAACAGTACCTCACTGGGGTAGTGAAATCCTACCTCGTTAGAGCCTGATAGCCGATATCTCAAACAGAGGTAAGCTCCACAGACCAGCTCTCGCCAGTGGATATGCGGCCCGCATATGCGCACGCGACCCGTTCTGCCCCAGTAGCAGGTTCAGAACCCAAGCAGTTGTTTCGCCGAGTCAGGAAAAATCAAAGCACCGCAGACAACCCTGCCACACAATGAGATATCAAAGAATTAAGATATCAAAGAATTAGGATATCAAGTGAAACATCCCAAGGTGGGTTAGTTACCGCCGACAAGCTGTGGAGATACGAAAAGGTCGGAGAGAGCTGCTACGTATCGTACCTACAGGTAGTGAGAAAAAGCAATCATCAGGGTCCTTCGGGTACCGGTACCTGCTCACGGCAATCTCCGGTCACACAAAGAAATGGACAGGGCTGAATTTTGGAGCCGGGTTTGCGACAGGTCAGGTGTTTCCAACGGGTGTTAGAATAACACGGTATTTCTGATACTGTAGCTGCTATGCAATATCAAGGGAATATCGTAGCTGAAATGCAGCCGAGCATACGGAAAAATTTCCAACCCAGCCACTTTTTTTTTGAACGAGTATTGGCCCTCGATTGTTCACCACTCCAGCACCGACACTACTCAGTTCTGGCCCATATCGTACCTCCGCCGTCTTGCGCGATTAATCCGGTTTCCAATCGATCGTCATATTGAGCGAAAAGCGCTCGTTTGGTCATTGCACATTCGCAAATTTAAATTGCAAATACCACGACCGCTCACCATTGTATACCGCAGGGGCGGTTTACATACTAGAATGTGTAAGGAAGCGCTCCACGCTCTCCCAATTCTTATAAAATTCTCTGATGGGCCGACGATGGGTAATAGAGCAATATCTGCCCCCCTGCTACATTATGGAAATAGGATATTACACCCATGGGGACCGAGCGGTGTCGCGCGCCGACTAGTAATTCCATCTAGTAAGTTATTTACATCGTATCGAGTAGCTTACCCTAAAGCCCACTACTAGGGGGCGAGAATACTTACAAATCATTCTAAAAGTAAATAGAATCGGTCCCAAGGCGTGCACCGTGCCATTTTCGGGAGGTTGTTGAATTGCGCGCTCGGCCGGCTTGGTGCCTTAAATCCACAAACCGCAAACGACTCGAAATCTACTTCCTGAAATGAAGCGCGAATACTATGTTACAGAACCTAAGGCAAGCTCCAAGGCCCATTACGCACCGGTGATCAGCAAGAGACGGCCAGGATTGCTCCATATTCGGTATAAGGTATCCGGCCTCCCAACTTAGCAGTGCCTTCTCGGGCGCAGTTATATTTGGGAGAGCAATAATAAACCCCACTATCAACTTTACTAGACACCACCGACTGGCTCGCCGCTCTATTCACCACAATCCCATCACAAAGATCCGATTCAACATGAACCTCCGAAACCAAGATCACACTCAATCACTCGAAGGTCATCCATCCGCCATCATAGTGCCACCCCCGAACAACCTCGAGTTCCTTCCAATCCCGTCCTGCCGCATCTAACCTCAGTATGAGGAGATCTCTATGGGGCCTCGCCAAGTGTTCCCCACCAAATTTAGCTTCCCTGCACTTGGACACTGCCCAAGTACAGCAAACGCAAACAAGCAAGCATTCGCACTTTCAGTATCATGCTCTCGATCAGTGACGTTTTTTGCACGATTTTAGTCGGACATTGTAGAAGTCTGTGCCTGAGAGGGTAGCAGCATGGAGTACTTAGGGGGGCCATTTTTGGTTGTACGAAGCAGACTCTGGAGGTGTGGCATATCGTCGAGGGGGATTAGCTCCGAGAGCGTAAGCAGACACCGCAACTCGAGTTTACGGAAAGCACATGTTATCACTCGCGACGCTAGTTTTACTTTCCTCTCCCCCCCTCACCTCGAACACCTCCAGCCCCCTACCCTTATCACTCGGGCTGTCTGAAGTATGATATAATAGTCAAATTAGCCGTCGAGCGTGATAGGGGCAAAATTCGTCAACGGTTAGTTGTTCCTGGTCAGAGAATCAGAATTTTCTGCCTCCTCAGCACAAACGATTCAGCACCTGGGGGTGAGCTTAAATATCCTCAGCAAATCACATGGCTCGAACAGCCTTGGTGCGCCTGACAGAAAATTCGACTGTTCCAGATCACCCAATGGATAGCATCCTACGAAATTTTACTGCTGATAGTAGGAATTGGCATTAATCTCCCCCCCCCTTGTTTAACTAACACAAGATAGATCATTAACCCAAGCGACATAATGTGATATCAACTTTCCCTCCCTAGTCTCACTTCACTCCTTCTTTCCCAAAATAACTCATTGGGCGATCCTGCTAATGGAAAATGGAAAAACCCGTCGCTCAAATAAAAGAAATCTCCGGGTAATTCGGATCAGCCCCATCAAACAGCTTCCCCTCAGAGTCTTCGAGAACTTTATCGAAGAACGCCTTGAGGTAAACCCTCTGTATCTCCATAGCCCTCAAACCCCCGATAGTTCCGACGAGCCCCTCTATTTCTTCCTTCGGGAACAGATTCTTCAGCCCGAGTACCTCGATAAGCGGGGCGAAATCACAGAACGTAAGATGTGCTGCGCCCTTGAGCGACAACTCCCTCTTCCATCCCTTGGAGGGGCTATCCCAGAAACCCTTCCACGTCTCGTCCATAGTGCGGTTATGTCCTTCAGCGCCGAAGAGGATGAACGGCTTCTCGAGACCACTTTTAGTGACATTGCCTACTAGACTCCCGTCGAGGTTGACTCCCCCGAGAATACTATCTTCCGCAGCCATTGCACCAGCAGCGGCGGCCCCTCCCAACGAGTGTCCAAATATGCCCGTCTTCTCGATCTCCAACCCTTTCTCTCCAACGCCCGGAATAACGCTGGTAAGCGATGCCATACTCAAGGACTTGACTACGAAAACCGCATCTTTAACCCTCTCTTCGTAAAACTTGGCCACCAGTTCCGTGGTGATATTCTCGGGAAAATTGGCCACAGCTACTTTCCCATCGGGAAACTCCACGATGGGCGAATCGTAGGTTGCATCTAGTGTCGCGACCACGTACCCATGGCTCGCGAGGTCCTCGGCGAGCGTGGCGTAGACATACCGACTGGTGCCTAAGCCCGTAGAGAGGAGAATGGGCTTCACCTTCTGCGACTTGACCGGCGCGCCGTAGTAGCTGTTTGTGGTTATGCTCTTGACCGTCCCATTCGGCAGGTTCTCTAAGGTCTCGTAATACGTGGCCACCGCCGGCGACATGTAGTCTGGGTGCGGAAAGTTGGCGTAGGTGGAGGTGGTGGGGTAGTATAGTGTCATTAGGATCCTCCGGGGCTCAGGGGTCGGGGCGAAGATGTCATTCCTGGTTTCGTCCGTGATGAAGAAGTCGTATGTGCCAATTACGTTGGGGCCTGTTGGGGGCGGGAGGGATACTGCGGTGACATGGTGGAGGAGGAAGGGTAGGGAAAGGCACAGCAGGTTGAGGAGGGGTTTCAGAATCATCGTTATAGAATCGATGGGAGAGAGATAGAATGACAAGGTATCGTACTAATTCCCAACCTTTTTAAGGAAAACTTCAAACACCCAATTCTCTTTAAACCTCCGGGTATCTTTTCTCTGGAAGGTATCGAGTGCGGAGCCGAAAGTATGGAAGGAAGGAAGGAATCAACTGAACTATACCGCCCCTTTATATACCCATCCCCTCCACTATCCAGTCCTTCTACCAATAATACACCTAGAACCTGGAACGGACAAACTAAGTACCGAACGTCCCCCAAACAAGCATAAAAATAACAAGGCAGCCTCCGCATCCGGTGTCGCCCGATGACACACTAACAAACTACGATACTATCATATGCTACACTATACGTACTCTCACCATAGACTACCGGCTTAGCACACAATGGCATGTTGCGTTACATTACGTTTCGCCCGGTTACACAGTAGAGTTACCTTTTTTCCGACATTACACACAATCCGGGATACATACGTGCGTGTACATTACAGCGCAGTGCGTACCATCGTGATACAAAATCGCCATAGAAGAGTGAAAAGAAAAAAAGGAAGGCGAAAGGAAAAAAGTCCAAGTCAGCACTTGAAAGGTGACGATGGTATGGGGACTCAGCCACTGAGGAAGCTGGAAAAGAAAAAATAAGCGCCAGAGACAAATGATTCTTCAGCATGGCGCAGAAGGACGGTGCGTGTAGAAGAACTGAATGAATGAATGAACGGAGGAAGTGCAATATTGAGCACGGGCAGGAAGTCATTGGGTGTGGAGATGTGCAATGAGTGAACGAACGAATGAATGGTAGGTACGGTAGACTTACCCTTGCGAGGCCTTTTCTTTTTCTTCCCTTTTTAGTCGAAGCACAAGAAGTGTACTCGAGTACCGTATGATACTACGTTGTACAGTGCAGTCCTGTGCTTGTAGAGTTCATCGGAAACGGTAGGGCACATACATATTCTGCCTTATGGGTTTACCGTGGGTAACTGTACCATGGCTTTCTCCTGTTGTGCTATGGCTTTCATACCGGGATTAAACTGGGGCTAGACTACTATCGGTAATTTACCGCCTGGAGTAGCCCACTCACCGCTTCTCACTCGATGAGCTGGGAGATCGGAGAGCAGCTACCATACTGAACGTAAGAGAATAATAATAAAGAGATACATCCAACTAACGCTCCCAGTCAAAAACACAAAGGGTGGGAGGGGGGGGGGAGAAAGGAAAAAACTTCCCCAGACCAGGAACCTTGACAATCAGCGGGATTAAAAACTAAACTTGGATGTCATTACGCTCAAGTGCCAAGGCTACATTACTAACCAACTATCTAACCGATTCAGTACACTAACTTAGAGCACAATAGGGAGAAAATTGTCCCTATGCAGTGGCTCCCTCCCTCCCTCCCTCCCTCGACACCTCGTGTAGCACTGTCTCATATTACAAGTATCGCTCGGGTAACTTGCCCAACAAACCTCCACAGCCCGGCGGAGTCGCCTCCGCACGCACCCACGCACGCACAACAACGTAATCCAGCTTGGGCTGTAAAAGCGAGTGAGTACCTGTGCCGAATGGGTTGCTAGACAAAGCGAGGAGAGAAATGTCCAAGGGTGAAAAAGAAAAAAAGAAAAAAAAGCTCTTGTAGGGTGTGAAGACTCTGTTTGTATTAGGTTGAGGTTAAGCGTGCGAGTTGTGTTGTGGCTTAAAGCTGATTTTAGGTATTTTTTGGCGGGGGTCAGAATGCCAGTGGAATTTCAAGCCGTACTGTACGTCGTAAGGGGCGGCGAGTGAGCGCGGGTGATAATTGTTCTATGATAACTTTGCCTTTCTATAGCTATGGCGAGGCTTACCTTAACTAAGAAAAGGGAGGAGGTGTGCGGGAACGCCTGGGAAGGCTTCAAGAAAGTTCAATATATCTGAGGTGTCGTAATTGCACTTGTAATAGTACTAGGCTTCGGAACTTTCTTTCCTTTCCTTCAATTCAGATTCTAACTTGTCACATAAGGCGGATATCACATCAATATCTACTACAACACGACACTCTCCACAGCTAAAGGAGCGGGGGGAGGGAAAAACAGACATCAGAAACGAAACAGCTTCCTCCTATTAAAAGGACCCCGCGGGTCGCGGAAGCATCAGCGCAGCAAACGAAAGCCCCAAAAAGAGAGGAAAGGAAAAGAAAAAGGAGAGAAAAAAGGGCATCTGATTCTAAGTAAATTACAATGCTAACCCAAATCGAATGTTATCCGTCCCGCCGTGATCAGATAGGAGGATCTACGCCCTATAGTAATGGCTATAGGAGAAAAGGTTAGTCAGCGAGGCAGATTCGCCATCTTCCAGGAGGCCAGGACAGTAACTTACGTCTCCTCAAGTGTCCTTCCCTTCAGGAACTCTGGTTCCGATCCCGGGACGTAGATGTCCTCAAAGAGAATTCTTGAGGTAGGGTCCGGCACTGGTGCCTCCTCGGCTTCCTGGACCTCTTTGTCGACGGATGCCCTGGCTTCTTTCTCAAGTGCTTTCAACTCATCCTCAGAGACAATCCCCCACTGCAAGATGTTCTGTTTAAGACCCTGAATTGGGTCCTGAGTAGAACGCATGCGCTGAACTTCCTCACGTGTGCGATAAGTGGTACCAGGATCGGACATGGAGTGGCCACCGTAACGGTAGGTGACGAATTCCATAACCATCGGGCCCTTTTCGGCAATGGTATATTCCTTAGCATATGCACTCGCCTGCTTAACAGCAAGAACATCCATTCCGTTAACTTTCAATCCAGGGATGTATTGTCCACGCTTGTAGTAGTCGGTCAAAGCCGAGGATCTGTTCGCCGAAGTGCCCATTCCGTACTTGTTATCTGTTTTATCGCACCGGTCAGTGAGCGATTAATAGTTACGCGTTATCTTTCTACAGATAGCCATACTTTCACATGCGAAAATAACCGGGATGTCCCAAAGCTTAGCCATGTTGTACGCCTCAAAAACCTGACCCTGGTTGGAGGCACCATCACCATACAAAGCGAAGGTAGTGTTCGGCCTTCCCAGGTACTTCATCGCAAACCCGATCCCAGCGCCGACAGGAACCTGCGCACCAACAATACCATTTCCGCCATAGAATCCCTTAGTGAACATATGCATGGAACCGCCCTTTCCATAAGCGATACCCTCTCTTCGGCCAAGCAGCTCAGCGATGATGCTTTTGACAGAAGCGCCGCGCATGAGAGCAAAACCATGGCATCTGTAAGCAGTGATAACTTGGTCATCGGGGGTAATAGCATGCTCGATACCAGCAGCAACGGCTTCCTGTCCGGTAGACAAGTGGCAGAAACCACGAATCTTCTTCTCCTTGTAAAGCTTATCGGCCGCCATCTCCATTCGCCTATACTCGCAACCCGTCAGCAGCCTAGACAAACTGTCACTTGGCCATTGTGAAGCAAGAAGCGGCGGGGCAAGGCAAATTTTCGAATTCTGGACCCGAGTATCCCAAAACTTGGGCAGAAACCCCCAAATTTGACCATCCCGCTACGAGGAAACATCGGGGAACCAAATTTCCTAGGTCTCTCGAGAAAGAGACAAGGACAGGTCTGTGCTCACCGAATAGTAACCATATCAGAGTACATCTTCTTAAGTTCATTCTTTGACACATTCAATTCAGTACTCGGACCATCAATCATGTAACTCTCGAAACTCTCATTGGAAAGGTTGACAGTGAATTGTTTGTCGTCTTCCTAAAAAGCTCACACGTCAATTAGTCCAATCGTTCCTTCCCAACTATCCGCGAAGAGGGGGGAAACCCTACTGCGGGAACGGAGCTCCTAATCGTATGCGAAGATGCAGCATCCGTTTTAACAGTCCTAAATAACCTGAGCGGTGCTATGCGAGTAGCCTTAATTGAGCGAGCCAAAATCATGATGTTCGCCTAGATGGGTGAAAACGGGGGATATGCAAGTTGTGGGTCGGTTCTTTTGGCAGACGAGCGAGGGAGGGACAGTGGAGGGAAAGAAAGCTGGTGAGCAAAGAAAAAATGTTGGGCGGGAGGCTCGGTCCGATCCGGTAGTAACTCATGATCTGATTAGATAACGGACCCGGTTCGTTTGGTTACCACAGTATGATAAGTTAGGAGATCAAATGTGGGGGAAAAACCACGCTGCAAGTAAATTTAATGTCAGAACTGGAGGCTAGGTATTTTTATTTTTTATTTCAGAAAAAAGAAATCGCTTTTAGGTCCAGTGAATTATTTTACACTTCTATGGTTGGTAGGAACTTTGATGCTGTACATAACCTAGTGGACAATAAATACTCGTCCCATAAGAACGCAATTAGGAGCCTGGGGAGGAACAAAACAAAGAAAGAAAGAAAAAGAAAAAGAATAGATAAATAACAAGGGCCTCCCAATTCTCTCTCAGTATAGTAGTTTTTGTAATAAATAAAAAAAGGAAAGAAAGAAAATACGACTCACCTCCGGCAAGAGCAGAGACCAAAGATGTTCATATTGGAGAGCAAAGGTAAACAGCGTCGCGTGGGAGGCACATAAATACACTTGAGTGAAAAAGGTTTCCGTAGGAAGAAGCGAGAGTGGGAAATGGTGAAAGGAAGGAAGAGGGAGCAAGAAACAATACACAAGACCGAAGCTGCATAACTTTGTTCACCCAGATAAAAACCAGCAAGAAAACGAATCAGAAGGTTGGGAGGAGAAAGGAAGAAAAGGGAGAAAAAAGTACACCCATACCACCCCCCAAAAAAAACAAGAGAAAACAGAAAAGTGATTTAACGAAAATAAAAGAATCAGCGGACACATCTTACATAGTCTGCCTTTGGGAGATCATGTACAGAGACTGAGGAGGACTGGAATTCGTGGAATGCAAAAAATTATGCTTGGGGCGGCGGAGCTGGTGTCTGTCCAAGCGCTGCTGCCGCAGACCGTCGCGCCCGCGCTCGTGCTGCCCCTACCTCTGCCTGTGCTGCTTCCACGTCTGCTTTTGCCTTTTGTTCCTGAGCCTTTGCTCTCGCTAGTTGCGCAAGGGCAGCCTGGATGTCTGCTAACGGAACCAACTTGCGGGGAGAGGTTGGATTCGGAGGTTGCTGAGGAGAAGAAGCATTGAGCGGGTGATTGACTGTTGGCAGCGCGGAAGGAGGTGGTGAGGACTGAAGCACAGAAGCAGCTGAAGAAACCTGGGACGTTGCAGCCACAGCCGAAGTAGACGCCTGTTCAGGGCTGCTTACCATGTGGGCGGGCATTGGTGTTATGTCTTGTACCGGTCCTGTGGCTGAAATGACTTGTGTGGAGAGAGCGGATGTTTGTTGCGCAACAAGGACAGGGTCATAAGCCCCGATCTGTTGGGGGGGGGTAGCAGGCAACCCGGTACCTTGCGCCATGAGTTGAGGATCGATCATTGAATTCGAGGTAGTGGATGATTGAATGCTTTCTTGATTAGAGAAGCCGTCACCGTGGTGTCCTGCTCCGTCATTCTCAGTCGCCTGGCCCGACAATATTTGAGCCAATGCCGCATGTTCCTGTGTCGGGAATAGTGCGTGCTCGTTAATAAACGCCTTAGTAGCATCTGCAACGATACTGGCTATGGAGGTTCCGTTTGAGACGGTTGGGATAGACGGTCGATAGACAGGAGGCCACAATTGCTGCTGAGGGAGGTGGCTCATGGAAGCCCCTCCTGTAAGATGACTTGGAGGAGAATGGTGATTGTGAGTCTGATCTGGTGTGTAAGGGGGCTGCAATGCTTGTGAGTGTTCGACGGGGCCCGGACCAAGGTACGCAGGTTTAGAGGCCTTAGCGGGAGTCTTGATTACCTTAGCCCTAGGTTTCCTAGTAGACCCCATACTTGCAGCCTCGTTCGGGACTCTCGTTTCCGGATCATCAGTATACTTGGCAATATACTCTGTCGAGTATTCCCCGAGATAATGCCATATAGGGTTGTTAGGGTCAACTGGAGCTTGATCCGCATTTACCGGGGGACTCGCTATAATAAGTTCTCCCCACTTAAGGCCGGATGCTTCATCACAAAAGGGGTCGTCGGGCTCAGGAATTAGCTTGGGAGCCTTTGTAGTTGCAACTCCTGATTGTTGTGCCGTTGGATACATAGGCATCTCGGTCAATGGCAAAGGCAGAGGAACTGTTGAAGGATCTTGAGCCAATATCCACTTCCATTCAACCTCCAGTGGTTCGGTCCTAGAGTTAGATTAGAAACTGTCCTTTGAATGAAAGAAGTGCAAAAGATGGGATAAAGGAAAGGCAAAAAACCAGCTAGTATTGACGACTAACCCCTTGGGCAGGACATTCACTACCACGCACTCCTCACTATATCTATTCTCGATAACAACACCGCCAAAGATGTCTCCCCTGTAATACTGCATCTGGATAACATCACCTTTAATGAGGCTGTTAGCAAACTTCCGTACTACCATATCATTCTCTAATCTCTCGCTATCCATGCCCTTGGGGCGTTTGGGCCTATGGAATCTACAACGGAAGTCGATATCTGTTTGTGGATATATCTGGCCATCTTCACCACAGTGAGGAACGTCAAACATGTTAACCAGGACGCCAGCTGCCGCAGCGCAGGTAGCGTGATACGCTCTCGCGCATTTCTTGGAGGAGCACTGGAAGCAGGCACCCTTTGTTGATCGACAGAAGATGCATCTGAGCTCGAGCCGAGCCCTCGGTATTCCGGGGATATTTGCGACAACCTCATGTTGCTGAGCCTCATCCCATTTGAAGTAGGTTTCAGGCGTATAGATAGCGCACAGCCTAAGCGGGACAAGCAATAAACATTTATCAGCCACAGCTATCACAGGGTAACACTTAGACGACTTATGAGAGTATACAAAAAGGTAACAAAAGTCACTCGAACAGACAAATGAAGGAGAAGAAAATGAAGAGAAGACAGAAATGTCATACCTATGAGCCTTTTGGCCGTCATCTGTAGCTACCAACTCTTCATATGGAATATTATTAGGGCAGAGAATACACTATTAAACACACAAATAGTCAACGCCAGATTACTACATCAAAGTGAGTGCAACGGCGAAAACCCACCGGCTCAGGGGCAGCCTCTTTGCTCAACTTCAACCGCAACTTCTTAACCTTAGCAGGTCGCTCCTTTCCATCTTCGAGCTTCCTCTTCTTATGGCTTTTTGTCTTCACTGGCTTCCCTTCTACACTCTCAGGGGGGGTTGGGAGATCATTGGCCTCGAGTTCATCCTCGTCTTCATCCTCGTAGTAATATTCCATTTCGTCACCCTCGTCCTCAGTAGACTCCCCCCTCAATTTCCTCTCGATTTCGTCCACATCAACCCAAACGGAATCTTTGATGCATTCGCATTTCTTTGCATTGCGTCCGTATTCTAGCCAGGCTTCAGTAGCGAAATTTACACTCTCAGCGCAGTTGTACCCAAGATTGTATCCAGAGTGGTATCCAAAGGGAAATGTTATAACGAATTCGCCTTGATGGTGGACTAACTTGTTGACCTTGATGCCGTGGCCGAGAAGCAAAGATGGAGAAACAAGGTAATTCTTGTGACGAAGAAACTGTGAACATTTCTTTGAGTCGTTAGGCCAGATGCCTATTGCACGGTCACGAGTTAGGTTCGGGAACTAATTGAGAGAAAAAGGAGAAAAACTTACCTCTCATCACTTGCTCAAACTTGGGCTTATCCTCTCTTGAGATGGAGTACCATTGCTTGGGCGCTCCAAAGTGTATATAATTGATACTGTATAGATCCACATCTTCCAAATGCCAAGCAAAGGTACTTCTCCACATCCCAAGATAAAGATAAGCAGTATTGACACCTGGGAGTTTCTTGCCCAAACAATCAAGCAAGTTCTCGAGCTTAGCTACGTTCCAGCTCGTGGTGGAGTCATCAAACAAACTCCCAGGCATATCTGCCCCATACAGTGGATTACTGTACGTTAATGTGCGCCAATAGGCCTTCTCCAGTTCGTCACACCTTTCCGGGGTATAGTCATCTGCATTGTGGATACGGAAGTCAAATCCATCAAAGGCTTCATCATCTGCAATCGCTTGTTCTGCCTCTCTCTCCTTCGCGGTTTTCCTGATATATTTCTTCTTTTGGCGGGGTTGGCGCCCGTGAGAATCAGTGACGGGATCGGGGGTTGATTCGACTGTACCACTCATACGGGGTTGACGACCATGGGAATCGGTGATTGGCCCTGGTGTACCAAGCTCCTCTTGCTTCGCCTTTTCCGGCGACTTAGGAGTCGGTGGATTTCTCTTCCTGGAACCCGCGACTGGTGCACTATCCTCCAAGTCATCAAGTGTAATAACCTCCTCTTCCTTGACTTCCGTAACGACGGCCGCAGCGCTCTTCCTGGGTTTGTTTTTCCTCCCGACAGGAGCCTCTTTAATAGCTTGACCCTTCCTCCTCTCTCCACGTTTCGCGGGCGGTTGATGTTCGCTGCTCTCGCAGAGTTGGCGCCATTGAGGGAGGTTGTAGGTCCGCTGCTTCTCGATGTTCTCCTGTCTGTACTCCCCCGCTACGCCGGCCATGTGCTGGATGATAGGGTTCTTGATCCGGACGTCCTTCAATTTGTCTTCGAGGGAGGCTAAACTATCGGTCCTACAGAGTAGTTAGCACCAAAAATAACCACCAAAAGGTCATCAGCGCATCAGCGCACGATGATCGCGTAGCAAAATCGCGAACGGGACGCAATCAATGGACGGAGTATGGAGCGATCGACTCACCATTCTTTCGGAGGAATGACCTTGACGATGCCCGACTTCATCCCGTAATGATTGATCTTATTGACAAAGTGTTTAAAAGAGCGGAACTGATCCATTGTCTATTCGCGACGTCAGTTTTCAAGACCACCACCTCAATAGCTCCATGTATTCGCCAGAGAAAGATCCTTCCCCTCAATACCATCGCCCCCCTCCCAAGAGACTTGTTCCCAAGAAACAAGAGTAGAGCTCCACTCCTAAACTGCAGAACCCCCCTCGAAGAACATTGAAAGGAATCGCGCTCAAACAGGTAAACTTACGGGTTCAAACACGGGAATACCCATATTCTCGTAGTAATACGAGGGGGTAATCTCTTCATCCTTCTCCTCAGGAAACACCTCGAATTGTTCGCCATCGTTGGGCTGCCGCTTCTCGACGACAACCTCGAACTTGGACCCCTCGCCGCTGGTAGTGACCGGGTCCATGATAGCAGCCGCCATCGTGACGGCAGCGACCGGAGATTTTGCAAACTGGGCAAACTTGAGGGGCGGACGAAAGGGCTGACGTGAACTCGCTTGATGGATGGATTGACTCTAGAATTCCAATGGTTTCCTCTTTCCTACTTTTTCTTTCTTTTTTTTCCCTTTCTTTCTTTCTCCTTCTGCTTCTTCTTCTTCCTCTTTTCCCCTTGCCAAACTAACTGTCTGCTATGTAGTTGTTAGACCGGAGGCTCGTTGGTGGGTGGGGATTAAAAGGTGTGGTGGGAGAGGGAGCGTGGGGCGGGTTGCGGATGGGTAAGTCGTGTACTGTCAGTACCTGTGGGTCCGTTCAACCTGACGGTGGAGGAGGGTTGAGTGGTTGCAGTGGGAGACGAAAAGGTGGCAGCGGGTCCTTCCTGCCTGTAGGATGTTTCCTGGCCTACCCTAACTCACCCTTCTGTTCGTCTCGGCAAGCTACGAACGGGGGGGAAGAAAGAATGAAAAGAATGAAAGGGCAAGCAAGAAGGAACAAGAGACAGCCGAAGGGGGGGGGGTAAGGTACGTACAAAGGCGAAAGTGTCGGGAAGGAATAACGATAATAGGAAGAATGGAAAAAAGGGAACCCTTCAAGCGAAAGAAGGGCAAAAAGAAAATAATCTCCAAAAAAAAAGACCACCCTGCATTTATATTATAATATTATATATATATTTTATAACATTTTTTATTTTCCTTCTAATTGTTATTATGCTTCCCGTTCTCCCTCTCCCTCTCCCTCTCTCCTCCATCCTCACGCACAGGTTGTGAAAGAAAGAAAAAACGGCATGAGGATCTGATGTTCCAATCAAACCCCCAAAATTTCTCCATAATAATAATAATAATAATGGTGGAAGCCCCAAGCGACGAAAAAACAACATCACGCGGTTTCCCTTTCCCACCCTTCTTCCCCTTTGGTACGGTACGGCACCCCATAAACATAACCCATTTTACCCCCCCCCCCCCGCCCCCTCTCCGCTTCCTTCCTTCTTGCGTCCTCTGCCGACCTTCCTACTGCTCGTATACGGAGCCCCATCTTATGTAATACTCTGTTTGATGGCACGAATTATGACACTGGTGCATACATCCAGTCGGTATATGGCACAAGTATCGCAGCTCGCACCGTACAGTACGAGTGCGGGCAGGTATGATATGAGATTATACGTATGTGTGTGCAAGCCAAGGGCATATCACAAGTGCACACCGCGGTACAGCACCCTCACTGACACAGTCTCGTAGGGTGCCTACCACCACCGTCACTTATCTGCGTATTGTACAAGCACTGCTGGTGCAGTACTCGTATCTACCTGTATCATGGGTTTCGCCTTCCCATCATCCCCAGTACCGCACCTCCCAGTACAGCACCTCCCAGTACTGTACTGCATGGTATCCCTACCCTCGTTCTCCCCATTCTAAACAACCAAACCATGCCATACTGTACAGCACAGGCCAACCTATCTTCCCGCCCCCAGCCGCCAAGCTTAATCCGATCCAATCTATGTCGCACAAACTTTTATTTACTTTTAAGCTATCATATCAGGCAAAAAAAAGAAGACAGAAAGAAAGAAACCCCCTACCGGTACTAGACTTGGCACCCAGACACGCACATCACCCCCGCTCATTCACTCATCTAGCAGAAAGTGCACCATCTTCTTCATCGTACCTTCCGAGCTTTGTAGATCCCTACTCCACCCTCACTGTTTGCCCCGAGTATTTTTTGTTCCCTCCCTCTCGAACCTTGGCCTAGTTGACTTATAAGGGCAGCCCCTTGGTTGGTTGGTAGATTCTCCGAGCATCATTTTGTTGCAGATCCATAAGGCAGATAGATAGGTTTACGGGTGCAATTGGTATGCTGTTGGATGGCGGATGGGTAGGTAGTTAATTTGGGGGGAAGGGGTATGATAGGTCTGGGAAACTGCGAGATGTGCTTGTACGGTACTAGTACAGTACTAGACTGTATCATAAACATGAATATCAACCGGGGGATTCAGAGCTCTCGGTACAACTAGTGCTGTGCACGGCGTACCCTTTCTGCGAAAGAGATGCTTTTTCTGCATCGTAGCCCGGAAGGCACGCCTTGGTTGGCAGCTTGGAAATCGATTTGGTGCTTGAAAAATACGGCTGTATGTTGTTGGTATATCGAGAACCTCGATCCTCCCGCCTGCAAGGTACTGGACTGTGCTCGAGTATGGCCTGGCACCACATGGCACCTAGCACCGATAGTGCACTTATGTGCACCACAGCATGCCTAAAGAGGTAGGGAGTGGACAATACGACAGTTTTCTAGCTTAATATTTAATAAAATTTAATACTGAGAACGAAGGCCAATAAACAGATAACTAAATAGAGCACCTGGGAGCTAGCTATATAGTAGCTTACCGGTGGCTACTTCTGCTGCCTCGAGGCATTGTACGATCAACTCGCACGGTACGCTACTTATAGCAATCCATATCTGATTGATTGATTTCGAGACACCACACCCGACCCCCCAGCGCTTGCCTGCAAGAATGATCATAGAATGGTGTCTTTTCCTACCTCCATGCTATACCATACCACCAGTCGTTATTGTTATCATTGCGGCAATGGCAAACATATGCACCCCTCGCCGTGGTAAAATGTCCCCAACCTTTGATATCCCATGCTCCCCCCGATAGCCTTTGAAGCGGGCTCTTCTGGGGAAGTGGGAGGAGAGGAGAAAAAGAGAAAAAGAGATAAGAGCGAAAGAAAGTGGGAGATATAAAGAGAGATAGATATCAAGAACAGCAAGAGAAGGGAATAATGCAAAACACGCTTTTCCCCAAAACCATACCCCCAGAATTTTGTCCCCCATATCCTGCGTTTTACCTGGAGCGCGGATGAAAGTGAAATGAGAAAGGAAAGAGAAACTCAAAGAAATAACTTTTCGTTTTGGTTTTGTTTTCCGAACTAAAAGCGACTAAGACGCACCCACACCCAAACCATCTCACCTTCCCATGAAAAAATGGCCAGATTTCAAATTTCTCTGTATCCCCCAACCCCTCCCCCATTAAAGTGAAGCAAGAATAGAAAAACACAAAGAGATATCAATCATAAGGCAAAATTACAGACAGTGGTAGAACAGGATATGAGTACAATGCAGTTTAGTTAGCAGATTATGACCAACTCCGACCGGTTAGGTAGAACCTGTGGCGGGTTGTTGGGGTTGTTGGGGTTGTTGGCGGTCAGTGTTTTTCGGTCTGGGGCGGTATGGGCGGTCGACACGTTCCCCGCGCTCCCCACCTTCGCCGCGGTGATGGCCCCCACGACCGCGGTAACCACCTCTATCCCCCCGTTCTCCACGGTACCCTCCTCTGTCTCCGCGATAACCACGTCCACGTCCTCTGCCTTGACCACGGTCGCCGCGGAACCCACGCCCCCTACCACGGCGCTCAACATTCTGGAACTGATCACTGGCCTCAGGGGTCTTGGGCTGATCATCTGCCCAAGAGTCTCCGGTTGGCCCACCGTTAGCGGGCTGTGTCGGTGCGTCCTGTGTCTGTGCTTCTCCGGGAATCTGTGCTTGTGTTTGGCCTTCGCCAATTTCCAATTCAACCTCCTTGACCGCATCATCAGTAGTATCACCGTCGGCGATAGATACACCGGGGGCAGTTGCGGACGCCTCAAATTCGTCTCCATTGGTGTAAGCTTGCTGGGGAGGGGCTTGCATGTCCTCAGCGGCGCCTTCAGTGTAGAGGGAAGCTTTTTCGTCCTGTGCAGCGAGGCCGAATCCATCTTCAGCAGCAGCCTCGTAAGCAGGTGGTTCCCCTTGTTGATCTTGCTGTTGTTCGTCTTCCGGTTCCCCAGCAAATTCTTGGGTCTCTTCAATCTCCTCATCGCCCGCACCTGGGATTTTGAGAGTGTGGGCAACCTCCCCGATGCGTGAATCTGTGTGGAGAAAATTAGACACCAGAAAACCGATTTAGCCCCTGCAGCCATAAGGGCTATGTCTAGCACGAGAGTGAAAGGATGGAGGGGTATATCCTTACAAGAAACTTGAAAGCTATCGACCGGCTCTTCGGAGCCGTTAGCAAGCTTGAGACAGGCATCGACAGCACTCTGATCACCACCATACACAAGAACGAGAACCCTCTCAATGGCCTCATCTTCATCTTCGTCACCGCTCTTATTGTTCCGGCGATGCCCTGCAAGTCTCAAAAATTTAACGACAGTCAAGATCTTGGCCCTAGCAGCCTCGTCGGTCTCTTTCTGTGCTTCAACCTTTGTCTCCTCAACAGCTTTTTCAAGCCTTGCTTGAGCTTCAACTCTCTCGGCTTCAAGGCGCTTGTCTTCCATTTCAGAAGCTTTCAAAAGATTGTCGTAGCATTCCTTGAGCTCCCTGTATACGGCAAGAGTAATGGGTTTTCCAATAATTTTATTGCGCTCGTCGACGTTGATGATCTTGGTAGTGGCCCTCTCCGCTTCAGAAAGATCCTTGATTTTCTCCTCAGACTTTGCAATACTATCCTATTCAGCATCGAAAATAATTAGCCAGTGGCCGCAGTCGGCGTGTCACATAGAAAAAGCTAGTAGATGGTTTGTTCATCGTAGAGGGTCAAAGTACTTACAAGTTTTTTGGTGTGTTTCTTAAGCTGCCTATTGAAAAAGGTTAAAGCCATAAAGAAATTGATGTGGAAATATTAGAGACCTACTTTGTGATCCATTTCAAATACTCCTTCTCTCCCCTCTCACTAGCCTTCATAACATCATTCGCAGAGTCGGCTGTCTTGTCTTGTGTTATTTCGGGAGCAGGGGATGCAGGCCCTCCCCCACCTCCTTTGCCCTTCTTCTTTCCACGGGAGACGTTTGGCTGCGTAACTGCAGTAGTAGAAGACATTGCGTCGAGATGAAGGATTTCTCAAGCTATTCGTTCCAAAACAACGCCAGTTAGCTCGGAGCCTCACCAGCTGCGGGAAATGCGGGGTCGAGTGAGGAGCCAGGGAAAGTGCAATCCAATACTAGAGAATGGGGGACAAACAGAGCAGATAGAAAAGATACACGAACACGAATTGGTGATGGGTGAGAAGAGCTGATGAATCTGTGGTGGAAACCAGTCTGGTGGTGGGAAGGTTTGTTGTTGTGGGGAAGAGGGAGGATAAGAAGGTCAGAGAAAAAAAATGAAGAGGCACAAGACCGGCCTTGCAGGTAACGAACGAACGAAGAGAGGGTGTGCGGGCTCCAACCCAGGCCTTAGCGGGATCGGAGATCATCTAAGTTATGATACTGTAAACTGACCATCTATAACCTCACAAAAAAAGAGAACTCCCTTGGCACGGTAATGATTTTAACGACTGCTTTTTTCTTTTTTTTCCTTCTTCCCTTCCCAATACGGGAGGCACGGACTGCGGTCGGTATTGAGAGGAGGGGAAACCACAATTTGCCCTTTTTCCCCGTTTCACAATACTATAGTTGGCAAAGGGGAGAATATTGGTGGGGCTGACACTCTTAGAGAATATACGCGACTAATTGAACTGCCAGCGTGACCCTCCTATATGTTGCTAGATATTAACGAAGAACCTATGAAAAAACGAGAATTAAGGAATCTAAGAGGTAATAGCTCTGTATTCGAAGCCACCTCGTCGGGGGTGACACGAATCTGTAACCTACGACTTTCTATAAACTCCCGAGCTGTAACTTTAAGGCTACAACGATAGGCCGCCTTAGTTGTCGTGGAGGAGCTTAAGGCTACAGTACTATGAGATGACTCTCTGGCATGGCCTATGTTTCAAAGGGGTCTGTAAATATAGGACAAAGGCGTTATTAACACAATTAGTCCGGCACCGGGTTTTTACACCAGATCTACCTTCTTGAAAACACCTTAAATCACTCCAGCTAGACAATCGCTAGGTATTTAAATCTCTAGAAGTAGAAGTGCCAGGGACCAAATCTATGTTCATTCTTTACAATTGCATTGACTAGTGTGAAAGTCATCTAAATTCTTGTATGGGGCTCCATACAAAAGAATACCATCAAAACCAATACCTCCCATTTAAATGCCATTTTCTCCACTCCTTTATAATATTTAGAAATTCTATAATATTTTCCATACCATCTACACACTTATTAATGTACTAAGTTACCAAATTTTAGCAGATTTGCATAGCATTGTGCTGTGAGAGAGGGTGGTGAATGCCCATAGAAAGCATCAGACAGACTTTGACCTAGCACGGTACAGTACTGCGCAGCCTGCGGTAAAAAAGCAACTGGAAAATGTGGGAATGAGCCGTCAGAAACACAGTTACCCAATTAACTCGAGCACACTAAATGCTCTAATCAAGCCCTTAGAAACCTTTTCCACTTTTTCCCAATTAATACCTCCTTTGCCGCAGGCTGTATGATACTGTACTGTGCCTGTAGGCCATCCACGGGTCCCGTGGTACAATACAATCCCAATTACTAAAACACAGTCACTAGGTATAGCTCTGGTGCGACGACAACCACCGACACCCTAGCTATGGAAAAAGCATATGATATGGCATATATAGTACGAGCATGGCAAGGTATAGAATGCCGGCGGGCACTGGTACGCGTACAATTAACTAACTGACCAGGCACGGCAACTTGTATGGCACAATACAGTAAACTGGCACTCGAGTACTAGTAAAGCGGCAGCTGTGACAAGATTTGTGCTCAATACTGGAATTCATCCTTCTGAGCCTTGGTCTTGTGTCCCCCAAAACTATATTAATAAACGAGAGATAGCTAGAGACATGGCAACTACCGGTACTGTGCTCATACCTGATATTATTGGAGCTGCCCGGTCCCGACCTAATTCGAAACTCCAACATCTCTCTCTAATACTTAAGTCTATTGAAATACACTCTCTACCGGTGTTTAAAAAGGACATCTTAGTGCGCCCATACTTTGGTTTCCCCCCGCTATTGCTTCCTGGGTATAATTCGCAACTAGGATCAGGAACAATACACATAACCATCAGATGCCATCCCACGGGCTGCGCGAGTAGACACACTTGTGACCACATAATGTGCTTATACTGGTATACTAAGGCAAGTAAGGTAACCAACACGTCGGAATGCCCGTTAGAGATGCCTGGAGCAATTGACGTGATTAATCCAACACCTACCCTACATTACAATCCTTCCATAAACAAACGTATCCCCATAAACAACCAATTAATAATAAGATGCTTAACTCCCAATATTGGCTCAACTCCAAAGGGACAGTGTCAAAGGGTCTTCTGGCGGGGTGGCTGTTGGTTGCTATGGCGCTGTTGCTCTTGCTGTTGCTGTTGAGTCATCAGGAGCCGTTTCAAGTAAGCTGCCTCGCCTGAGTCGTCGGGCACATTTCTGAGGTTGTTTATTACGGCCGCTTGACTCGAAGCCGACGAATTTCTCCTGTCGAAGGGGTTGAGAGTACGAGGGCTAGTAGGGGGTATTGGTGGGGTAGGTGGTTCCCTTGCGGGTGCAAAGCCAGGGCTAGTGAATCCCCAAAGGCGGTTTGGCTCGCTAGATGAGGGACCTGTGGGCGGTGCTGTGCTAAAACCGCCGGATTGGTTGCCTGCAGTAGCACTGGCACCTTCTTGAATCGCAAGTGGAGTATTCATAGGAGGTCGAGGGCGTGGATCACGACTCTTGACCGTAGAGGCTCCCGAGGCACCAACAGCTTCAGGGCCACCTTTCTGACCAAAATAGTCAGTAGCTGCGGCAGCTCCGGCTACATAGCTACTGCCCGATGTACGGGAGGGCCCAGAGTCCCGGCGGGCTCCCGATGGCCTCGAGCTCGAGTGGTTAGATTGACTTGTTCCAGCTCTTATAGGAAGATGCGCTCCTTCCTTTGCGTTGTAACGTTCAGGATCTTGTCGCCTCAGGACTTCGTAGTAAGGTGCCTTCTCTTGTTCTTGAAGGGTCCTCAAGTCCTGTTCCTCCCGCAACATTCGCTGCCTCATAAGAACCCCTTCGTCAGCAAACACGCCAGCAAGCTTATAAGAGTCCAACGTCTCCTTGGCAGGGTTGCTATTAAGCGGGCGATCAAACTGCTTGATGGACACTATGGTATGGCGATATTCGGCCGGCATAATCTCAAGAGCCTTTTCGGCCTCAGGGGTAGATATCTGACCGATCGAATATGCCAACATGGCAGGGGGGCTCCCAGGCACATTTGCAACAAGTTCTGTATTATCCCAATCAACGGAAGCCACCGCATCTTTCTTCCATCGTTCGCTCTCTCTTAGGTGCCTAGCAAGAAGCCGGTCACTAGTACCACGGTCGGCATTAGAGGGACTCAATCAGCAGCCAAGACAGCACATGCAGAACAGGATTCCAACCGTTGCTGTTTGTGAGTTTCTCTCATCAACCTTAGGGTTCGGAGGGTCCTATCCTCCGACGAGTCGTCATCTTTTGGGTCGTAACGGCTATTGGGGCATTGAGATTAGCAACTTGCCCGGGGGTTGTCTAGGGGGCAGCTTAGGTAGATAAAACGGCCAAGTCTTACGGAACATCAATCATAAGCTCATCGAGCAAGTACCCCTCGAGAAAATTAGCCTAACGATACACAATGGTGAAAAGTGACGGGGTGATACTTTTTTCCTGGATGTGCTCTGCATTTTGGCCAGATTAGATGCTACAAATGTTTGTGAGGGAGACTACTGCGCCGGGGTTTAGGTGTGGTATGACAGATCCTGAAGTGGCAACCTTGAGATGGGGAGAGAGTGAGGTCGAGGGCAATAGAGCAGAACGTTCATGGAAGACGCGACAGACCTTACTTATCTCCTGATCCCACCAAAGCTTACTGTCGGGGTTGGTCGATTGTTACCCGCCCTAAGACCAAGCTCAGTGCCCCACATCCATGCTTACGGCATTATGATACTTGTATGATACCAGTAGATGCCAGTAGATGCCAGTAGATCACCCCTCACAACCACTGCGACCCCACCAAAGAGACCTTAGCGTGCTGCTTTTGCAGCTCAACCTCGAGAACTCTATCCACCTCAATTCTCAAGATGTCGATGTCGAATGACCCAGGCCATTTCTTTCAAACTGAGTATACTAATCATCCTCACAAATTTTGGAACTCAACTAATTACCCACTCAGGACAACTCTAGCCAACGCCAAACGACGCGCTGCAAAGTCCTCTAATAAAAATGGTTCTCCAATAACCTTAACTTCTAAGCTTCTTTCGATTATTCCGGATTTAACCTCTCCAATGCGTGTTTACATCGCCGAAAGTGGTGGAATCGCGCGCAGAATAGACCTTGAAGTCTGTAAGAACCATAAATCCATTCAAATATCCACTGAATCGAGCTGATAGATGAAAAGTCGGGCGATAAGTCGTGCATATACAAAGGCCACACAGCACCAGTAACCTCCCTTGCACTTAATGCTGCTCAAGGGGTTCTTTTTACGGGCTCATGGGATAAGACGATCAACGCGTATTCGACAGAAACACGTCAGAAACTTCGTACCTTCGTTGGTCACTCAGATTTTGTAAAGAGCCTTCTCTTCGTCCCTTCTCCGAAACACGAGGGTGGGCTACTCTTCTCTGGGTCAAGCGATGCATCAATCATAATTTGGGACGTCGGAACGGGTCAGAGGTTGAAAACGTTGAAGGGGCATAAGAGAGCGGTAGGGGCACTTGCAGTAGATCCGGTCACTTCAAATTCAGAGACCGCCATTATCTACTCCAGTGGTAGCGAGAGGGATATCAAGCGCTGGGAGATCCCGTACGCAAATGTTGGCGCAGCTACCGAGAGCGGAGAAACTATCGTGGAACATGACACAAGTGTTAATATGATCAGATTTCAGGGAGAAGACGCGGACATGTGGACTGCATCTGCGGATAATACTGCCCGCCGGATTGATATCCAGACTAAAGCTAAAAAGAACGGCACTAGTTGGAGTGATGTTGTTCTCAAGCATCCAGACTACGTTAACGATGTGGTTGTGGAGCCGAGAGGAAGATGGGCTATTACAGCCTGTAGAGATGAAGAAGTCCGGGTATGGGATATTAGTGTAGGCTCCTCCCTCTCCCCTCACTAGGATATGTCTTGGATTCTGACCCAGCATTAGACTGGCGAACTTTATCACATATATGATGGGCACATCGAAGAGGTTACAGGCCTAGCTATCGTCGGAAAAGGAGAGATCGTGGCCAGTATATCAATTGACAATACAGTGCGAAAATGGTCTCTGCGGCCTGTAGATCTAGCGAAGGCCGTGGAAGAGAAAAAAACACAAGAGCAAGGGATAAAAGAAGAGACAGTAAGGGAAATGAAAGAGAGTTTCCTCACAGAGGAGGAGGAGAGGGAGTTGGCAGAATTGATGGATGATGATGACTAGTGTGTACCTAAAGCAATCTTCAAGCCCACGGTGGTGTAGCGGCAGTCACCCTTCATCATTCGTGTAGATAATCGACGAGCCTCAACTGAATTGGGTATCATTAAACTTTTACCACCAACAAAGAATAGAGCAGTAAGATATCCGGATGCGCCCAAACTGCACTAAAAGTATACCACGCAATCAACCAAAGTCATAAGCGCCCTCAGCCTGATATTACTCCACCGTGCACGGCAACTAGGTAATTAATTATAGGGCTTTATGAAGGCATAGCCTAATCACTATCCATCTCCATACCATCGTCGCTCCTGACCAAGGACCTTCTCGGATATTGCCTAAGTCTCTGTTCAACTCTAGAATCGGGAGGCCCAAAGTGTTCGTCGTGGGAGTATATGGCCTGGTGGGGACTAGAATCAGCCCCGTGAGTTCCTTCCTCTTCTTCTCCTTCATCCTCATCTTCGTAGTCCTCTTCATCCTCGTCCTCTTCATCGCTGTCATCCCACAAAGTTTCCGTCTCAGCCTCCGGAACTTCAGCATCCAGATCGACCTCATCTCCATCCCCGTGACCATCGAGCTCCAAGCCATCATCAAGGTCGTCTTCGTCCTCATCGTCTTCATCTTCATCATCTTCATCAAAACTCTCCGCTTCCGGAATATCCGCGTCCAAATCTGCTCCGGTCTCACCCTCATCACCTTCCACTGCAATTTCACCAGCCGTCTCGTCAAACACTCCGTCTTCGCCAGTGACTTCCACATCCTCCATCATAGCCTGTCTTTCTGCCTCCCTTCGCTCCTTCTCTTCATCCAGTTCAACCTGATAGGTCTTGAGTATGCCGGGCGGCTTGATCCATGTTGCCCCGAAACGCTGAATATTTACTTTCCGTTGGTATACCGACTCTTCATCTAGCGCGAGCTGAGTCAATGGGGAAATAGACGGGGTCCTGAATCTTGAGGGGTGAGACTGGAGGTTTGGGAGTGAACCCGGATGGATATTCTGCGAGACCGGAGGGGATGAGAGTGATTGGGGTGTTGTGCTACTGGAGGAGAATGGAGTGAAGGAGAATGTTGAGGTCGGAGTGTACCAAAGGGCATGCGCCTAAGTGTCAAATTTAGTATAGGGTAGATGCTTGCACGAGGATTTTGCGGGGGAAAGCTGCACTTACATCTCGAGGAGCTATCAATGGAATTGAGGATAGCATCGTATTCTCTTATTACGGCGGGCGTTGGAAAGTGGGAAAGAGCTCGAGTATTATGCGATGTTGATTTTGAAGCCAGGGGAGCTGAGACCGACAACAGGGATGAGAGCGGAGGGCTGCTGGTGGAGTGGAAGTCAGGTCGCGATGCAGCTGATGGCATGCTAACTTTCTGGTTGCCCTAGCAACACTAATCTCATCCATGCCCAAGCATTCAATCAAGGTATGATACATACGATACTCGAGTACACTAAGGGTATTCAAAGTTAAAAATGTTGAAAATTTTTAGCTTACTTTCCTATTTCATGTAAGCTTGGCAGACTCAGAAAAAGCCAGCTTACCACCACTTTACTTTACTATACAACTCCTGTTACCGATGTCTGGAGGTCGGTAACAGGTAAGAGTATGATAAAAGGTCATTTGTATGTGCCAACGGAACGGAACCATTTCATCCAAACAGGCCCTAAGTTCTTGCGCCATACGGAGTTCTTGCGCCATACGGAGTATTTGTGGCAGTGTTGTGGCTGGAGAGAATGCACAGTACTACGGAGGTACAGGGCATAAGTTTTGTAGGTTACACAGGGGATGAGGGCAGCAAATCTCGCTTGTGGAACCTACAAAACTTATGCCCTGTACCTCCGTATACAGCCTCGTTCGCAAAGTTCTCGCGGATCAAGAGGTACCGGGGAAAAATATTGGCAGTAACAGATGTACTGGTACAAGTGTGTGCAGAAAACCTGAAGTGCAAATTCTTGTACCGGTACATGAGTTGTCCCCAGACTTTTGCTAAGATACCTACCGATCAGCGAGAACTTTGCGAACGAGGCTGTACTCGTACATATCATGCCTTCTGCAGCGATCTTTGGCTGGGAAGGTACATTTTCACTAGCCACAACACCGCCACAATACACGGTGGGTGCTAGAACTTAGTATCGTACTTGTAGTGTACGGTATTATACTTGGTGGGATGAGGCCTGCGGGTCCTCGAGTACGGTACAGTGCACATACCGTATAATCTGGCAAAAGTCGGATTGGAGCTAAAGCGAAACTAAGGCTACCGAACCAACAGGAGAGCTCGAAGAAGGCGAATTCGCCACAGTTTAAACATATAGGCCGCTGTGTACGGCGGGTCATGTAGACATCCAGTGCAAAAAAAAATCCCAAGCGAGAAGGAGCCAAAGCGCAGAGGCTGCTTATGTAAGCAACTAATGGGGGAATGAGAATCCGCATTCCCTACGATCTAGCCTTTAATAATATTCTATCTCTATCTGTTACTTGTATTCGATTTAATTCTTCAGATGCTACTAGTGAAGTGTGAGGTATGCAAAGCATACTGGTACTTGAGTACACTCATGTTCACTTAATTCTCATACACCATCATGCATGTGCGGCAGTGTTGTTGTGGTGAAAATATACCATGCAACCAAAGATTGCTGGGGACAGTACTTGTAATTTTCACCAGCTATAACACTGCCACAGATACACGGAGGCAGGAGAATTCTCAGTAGCAACAAAGGTACCAAGACAATCTTTACAGTTTGAACCATATACAAATTCTTGTAGCAGTAATAGCCGGTTGCCCTCTTATTTCACTATCACTCAGAGTCGGGGAAAGCAAGTGGGATGCGAAAGCAAGAGGGACGCCCCGGCTTTTGTTTCCTTTTTACTGTGTAGGCTTACCGAATACTAGTTTTCAACAATATATCCCTCTGCCCTATATCGGTACCGTATTTACTGGGTGGATTCGCTAGCGCCGAATCTCCCTGAATATTGCGACATCAGCCCAGATGGGTTTGGCTGAAAAAGTTATTAGAATTGCGAAAGCCAGTTAATAAGATCCAACTCCACCAAATGACTCATGCCATACCGTGTCAGGAAAGCACTAATCCTTCATAAGAACTTTTGTCTCTCAATCCCAAGATTAGCGAGGGAGGGGAGATAACGGAGATAGCGAATCGAACAAGTAAATACGGGACAGTATTTACCGGTCTGATTTACCAATAGAAATCATTGTCGAAGCTAGGGTAGGCTTAGCAGAGCAGGTTAACAAAATTATGAATACCAGTTGATGGGCTCTAACAGGCTCAGCCTAAATAGTCTCTACTGTTTACTGAGAACATATTTCCTTACAGCAATTTTGTATCGGATTGAGGGGAGAAGTCTTACTACGGATGGTGGACCCAGTATCCCTGGAGCCATGTGAAACAGTAAATTTCGCGCCCAGACCAGCTTAAATACTGTTCACGTTAATATCTTTCCATAACAAGCTTCGCACGCCTAGGATGCTGAGTCGTTTGAGCATTAAAAGGGCTGAGAAATCAGGTTTCCCCACAAAACACAACAAAAAGCTATCCAGTTTTGGCCTTAGCCTGGTGGGCACGAATTTTACTGTTTCACACCGCCCAAGGGATAGTAGGGTAGAGGAATGCATTGTTGAAAACTAGTATTATGTAAGCCAACAGAGTGAAAAAAGAAAAGAGCCAGTCCGTCCCACTTGCATTCACGCCTCACTTGCTTTCCCTGACTATAAGCGACAGCGAAATAGGAGGGGAACCCGCTATTACCTCCATTACCATCAAGAGATCACCACAGCACCTCTTTCCGTGAAGGCTTTGCTAAAGTGAGTGCACTGTCAAGTGAGAAGTTTAGGGTTAGGCCCTAAGGGCAGGGTAACAGACAACCAGAACACTACTAGGGGAATTGCCAAAACACTTGCTGAGCAGGTAATCAATAGAAATAACATGCCCGAGAGATAGAATATTAAGCAATTAGCTTCATGTGGTTGTAGCTGGATGGAAATCTTGTAGGGAATGAGGATTCTCATGCCCCCGATTATTTGCTTACGTAAGCAGCCTCTGTCCTTTGGCTCCCTTCTCGCTTAGGTTTTTTTTTTTGCACTCGATGTCTACATGACCCGCCGTACGCTGTGGTTGGTCAGGTTCAAAAAAATCCTCACAAGCGTCAGTCCGACTTTTGCCAGATTATACGGTACGGGAATCTTGAAAACACTGACTGCGGAGTGCGGTTGCAATACAGACGGAACTCTGTATCATAAAAGCTTTGTTTGGTCACCAACAGGTGCAATCTCGCCCTAAGCACCCGAATACTGTAGGGGGTGAGCATAAGTGAGGCGAATAGGGTACTTAACAGGAATTTAACTTGCCAAAGTTTGGTGTGTAGCCATGGGAACAGCCAATCTTGGCGCTTTTTTGGAGGGGGAGAAAAGTGAGGCGAACCCAAAATGTACCGAAACAAAACTTCCTGCTCTCATTGGCCGAGTGACCAAGGAACCGATGAAGACCGTTTCGCCTCACTTAGCCTTAACCCCCTGTGCGCACTCCATTCAATCAGCTTCAGCACCGGTGGAGTGCCAAACTCAAGTGATGCTAGTGCCAGGCTCTTCGGGGGAGCGCCCCCCATTCATCCCAAGGAATTGCTACTTCTCAACGTGCTCCACTCGAGCACCGCCTGAGCTACAATTAGCAGATGACTGGAGCAAGTCCACCCAGATACAATATATGATACCATTAATACACAAAACTATCTACAGGACTCTACAATTGATCTGGTAGGAAGGCTCCACGACATAGATATTTGGAAAATCTAGCTAAAGCCGCACTTCGTGTCTGTGAAAAGTTTGTGCTGCAGCTCGCCTTACCGATACTATACATCCTCTAGGTATTATCTAGAAATGTACCAGTCATTAACTTACTCGAGTACATTTATAACAATCAATGGAGGGGCAAACCAACAGAGTTCATATGATATGTGGACTTGATATCTATGATGGCCTTGTAGGATATATAAGGAAATATTGAGCTACACTGCTGGGACAAACCTTGGAGAGGTTACTCGAGGAGGATGTGTCAGATTCTGGAGGTTGGCGTTGAGCGAGGGTTTGGCCACTCCCGGGAAACTGGATCCCGAGAGCTCCCTAAGCAGTACAGTACTCTACTCAGTAGTTTATATTATTCTGCTATGATAGAAGGGGGAAACCTAAACCAATATTATAGTTAAAACTTTTCTGCCTCTGTTAGGGCTCACTACAACGGCACTCATAGCATCCCCTCTTACATGAGCAGTGCCCCACAAGGGAATAGTGAAAAATTAATTAGCCTTCCTAACCCCCTCCGGAATTGGGTCTATTGAGATATCATAAATCTAAAACGATCTATGCGACGATAATAATTGTGTGGGGTATCATATTGTCGCCCTACTCACTCCCAAGGCGGACTATTCAGTGTTCGCAAACGGCCAGTCCGTCCAGTCCACGGTAGGTAGTGCCCAGACGGCCTAGTCCAGTAGATGGATTGGGTAAGGCCAGACTCCAGTCCTATAGACCATGGGAGCAACAGTTTGGACTGACTATAGTCCGCCTACAGTCCACCTACAAATACCGTGACTGTTATCTGAAAATTCTTAACACAACTGTGGCAGGCTGTGGGAAGCAAATGGGCATAAGTTTGAATAGAAAAGTGAAGAAACTAAAAGGAAGAGAAGGAAAAAGGAAAAAGGAAAAATTACCGATCGGATGACTTGGGTAATGCTGTAGCAATGAGAGAGAAAGGAAAAAATTAAGGTTGAATAACCAACAAGCTGATGTGATGCCGGTACTTCTACAAAATCCTATTGTCAACCGCCTACAAATCCCGGTAGGCCATTTTCAGGCCAGGCCAGACCGTCCAGTCCGTCCATTTCTCCTGACTAGACTACCTACTGTAGTCCACAGCCTCACATTTGGACGGTCTGGCCTGTTGCGAACACTGCATAAATTTACAGATACCCCTCAGTGCATCGAGATCGTTTCAGAAATACGAGGCTAACATCTCGCGTAATTCTTTTGATAGGGTGGTCGCTTGCCTGGGATAATGCAGCTATCCACGATCTGCTCGAGTAAGCAGAAGCACTAGTAGGGAAGGCGAGAGCGGGATACTGCTTACCCCTCCATCCTTACCCCTCCATCCCATCCCACCAGGCTCCAAATATCCCAATTCACCTTCAAAAGCACCACTCCATCCACCACCACCAAGCTAATTTCCTCAATAAATCCTCATCAAACACCAGCACATGAAAATGGCATCCACCACTGATCGCGAGACTTTGCCATCTGAGTATGCCCATCCTGAACTTCCCATCTCACATCCAAGTTTACTAACTTCTGAGCTAGTGTCAAGCCCGTCCACTATGACCTAGATTTGATTAAACTTGACCTTAAAGCCTTCACGTATGATGGCCAGGTCAGAATTTTCCTCGAGTTCAAGCAACAAGCTAGTTCTATTTCCCTCAACTACAAGGAACTATTTATCCATGGAGGGCGTCTTACTGTTGATGGCTCAGATGGGGGTAAGCAACGCCTCGTATTAGTATTGTAGGCTCGATCGGAGCTGATAGCATGCAGACATCGCTATTTCCAACATTGCATGCGACAAGAAGGCCCAAGTAGCGAAACTTTCTCTTGAAAAGCCAACCCCGGGAAATGGAACGGGTGTTTTGGAAATTAATTTCTCGGGGTCTATTAATCATGAGGTTAAAAGACTACCTATCCACTGGAAGGCACAAGGCTAATGTATCTTTTGAAGATGGCCGGCTTCTATCGAAGTGCATACAAAAATGTCGAAGGAAAAGATGACTGGATGTTTTCCACCCAATTCGAGTCTTGTGATGCCCGGAGAGCTTTCCCTTGGTACTCCTAAGCCATTCGACCTAGGCAATCCAAATTTGCTAATTGCATGATACCTGCTAGTTTCGATGAACCAAACCTTAAAGCCACCTATGATTTCTCCATCACAATTCCTGAGAACTTCACTGCTCTATCCAACCAGCCCGTGAAGGAATCAAAATCTATGGACGATGGCCTCAAGAAAGTCTCCTTTGAACGAATCCCGAAAATGAGTACATATGTATGTTTGGATGAAAAGCCCCTTTCTGAGGATAACTAATGAGATATAGCTACTTGCCTGGGCTTGTGGAGAGTTCGAATACGTAGAGGACTTCACCGACCGCGAATACGAGGGAAGGGGAAAGCTGCCAGTGAGAGTTTATACTACCAAAGGTCTCAAAGAGCAGGGTCGTTTTGCCCTCTACAATGCGAAGAAGATTGTGGATTACTTTTCGGAGGTGAGTTCATGCTTTATTTCTTCCCCTATCTTCTACCATTTGAGGCTAACATTCAACTATAGATCTTCCACATCGACTATCCTCTCGCTAAAGTTGATCTTTTGGCGGTCCATGAATTTGTAATTATGAGTTCCCTTTTTTTCTTCCTCCGATTTAGGCATACTACTAAACTGGAGACTGACCAATGTGACTCCCGCTAGTCCCACGGCGCTATGGAGAATTGGGGTCTTATCACTTACCGAACTACGGCAGTCCTGTTTGACGAGAAGACATCTGACTCCCGTTATAAAAACCGAGTTGCATACGTTGTCGCCCACGGTAAGACCATTTCCACGCGCAGTTGAGGCATCCGTCAACTAAATTCAACAGAACTTGCTCACCAGTGGTTCGGGAACTTGGTCACCATGGACTGGTGGTCAGAGCTATGGCTGAACGAAGGGTGAGACGAGACTTAGCTTCGAAACATCAGCCTCTTCATTCGCTTACACTATCCAGATTTGCCACTTGGGTTGGTTGGTACGCTATTGATCACTTCTATCCCGGTTTGTACTCACCCAGCCTAGAGATTGTAAATAAGATATTTTTTATACTAACAAAATCCCGATAGAGTGGGACGTTTGGGGGCAATTTGTTGTACGTCGGGTTTCCAGAGGCATGCATTATCACTCGCCAAACCCCCACTAACAAAGAATGTTGCTCAGACTCAAGAATCCTTGCAAACAGCTTTCGCTCTCGATGGTCTTCGTGGCTCCCACCCTATTGAAGTGCCTGTGAAGAATGCTCTCGATATTGATCAGATCTTTGACCACATTAGTTACCTTAAGGTATGTGGGCGAGTAATCAAGACAGTAGAAAAGACTAATAAAGGGACGGTGCAGGGATCCGGCACTATCCGTATGCTTAGCAGCCACCTTGGTGTTGAGACCTTCTTATCGGGCGTTAGCAAATACCTGAAAAGCCACGCTTACGGAAATGCTACAACCGCAGATCTGTGGGCTGCCCTTAGTGAAGAGGCGAAGACCGACGTTGCTGCTTTTATGGTGCATCCTACCCCCATCAAATTCACAAGACTTTCAACTAAATGATATATACAACAGAACAACTGGATTAAATCTATCGGTTTTCCTGTTCTCACAGTCACTGAAAAGTCTGGCCACATCATCGTCCAACAAAAGAGATTCCTAAGCACTGGGGATGTGAAGCCTGAGGAAGACCAGACAACTTGGTGGGTGCCGCTATTCTTATCTGAGAAGTCCCTCACCGCAGGATCAGAGAAGATTACGGCTCTTGCGTCCAAAGAAGCGACAATCAAAGGAATTGATACCAATTGCTACAAGCTCAACAGCAACCAGAATGGATTCTACAGGGTAAATTACCCAGCAGAACGACTTGTGAAATTAGGGGAGACGAGAAAGCAACTCAGTGTGGCAGATAGAATCGGACTAATTGCTGATGCTGCTGCCATGGCACTTTCTGGTCTTGGTTCCACAACAGGCCTGCTATCGTTTTTAGCCCCTCTCAAGGATGAGGAGAGTTACCTTGTCTGGGCAGAACTTATTGAGCAGCTTGGGAAGTTGAGATCGGTTTTCTCTGAGAGCTCACAGGAAATTAGGGATGGATTGAAGAAATTCACCCTCGACCTCGTCACACCCGCAGCTGAAAAGATTGGTTGGGAATATGGAAAGGGCGAGGCTTTCTTGACTGGAAGACTTCGCGCTCTTCTCATAAGCGCCGCTGGGGGCTCTGGTCATAAAGGGATAATCGCGGAGGCCCAACGCCGCTTCAAGCTTTACACCTCAGGAAAGGACAAGTCTGCTATTCACCCCAGCCTCCGTCTTGCCATCTTCCGCATTGCTATAGCCGAGGGTGGTCAGGAGGAATACGATGCCGTTTTGAATGAATACCTCTCTACTTCTGCGGTTGACGGCAAGGAGATTTGTCTCTCTGCCCTCGGCCGGGTCCGACAGCCCGAGCTAATCCAACGGTTCCTTGAATTAATGTTGTCCGATAAGGTCAGGACACAGGATAAGCATACTCCTGCCATTTCTCTATCGAACAATGTTCGTGCACGCCATGCTCTATGGGAATTTATTAAGAAAAACTGGGAAATAGTCTGCAAGCAACTTTCCGGTAACATGGTCGTTTTGGATCGATTCTTGAAGAACAGCCTGAACAAGTTCGCCAGTTTAGATGTGAAGGAGGACATCGAGAAGTTCTTCGCCGATAAGGATACCCACGGATTCGAGAAGGGATTGGCAATCATTAGCGACAGCATTAAGGGTAATGCAAACTGGGTTCAGAGAGACCAGGAGAATGTTGAAAAATGGGTCAAAGAGCATGTCAAGGCTTAAGAATGGTAGCCTTTTTCCTCAGATTCTGTCAATCTAAAAAATGAAAGTAACCTGTCTTAATCACGAATACTCACTCGCTGGACTCTTCGGTGTGACATTCTCACAACTATTAGTCGGTGACACGGTGATCAGTACGTATTCCTGTGTGCCGTAGGGGCGCGAACATGTGGTTATGAGTGATGGATAGCAGGACATTGCCTTGCAGCTGTGGGCAGGCGGGCGAACGTATCAATTGCCGGCAGTGCACCAGCGGCACCAGCGGCCATGCGGCGTTAATTCTAAACGAGGTAATATAGGGGTGCACCTCGCTCTACTATCATAGATCTTATAATCTTTTTCTGGGCGGTATATATATTTGTAGATGGTTTACAGTACCAAAGTACTTTGGGTTTCCCGAGCACATTATGTTAGTATTTTGATGCCTCACGGTACGGTGCTTAGGTACACCACATCCGTCTTATGGTTACTATGGTCGGTGCGTATGTGTACGTGTAGATTCGATATGGAACCAACTTAACTTATTCACGAAAAGGCCAATTTAGACGAAGGAATCAACTTTGTAAAACGTGTCAGGAAGCTCAAACGAACCAGAAAAAAATGGGCTGGAGGCTCACGGAACTGCACGTGCCGATAAAGGACACGACAGAATCAAGCCTTTGCCGACGCTATACATAGAATACATGCGCAGATATGGATGACATTACGGTATTCTATCCACTGAAGGGAAGAAATATTTGTGGTGGCTATCAAGAGAGGTCACTTGTAGATGAAACTCTATTTCTACCCTTCTCTTTCTTTTTTCTCTCTTGTCTATCAAAATATCGGCGAGAATGTGCTTGTAAGATAAGTATTCATTGTATTTCTGCATACCGGTACATCTGGCGGGCCAAAAGAGTGAGTGCGCATACTCGTAGGGCCACAGTGGCACTTTTGACCAGAGTATGCGAGGCAGCACGGCACGCCACACAGCCAATCACCTGGTAGGAGAAGTGTCGAGCACCAGTCTCAGGCCCCAGGCCTCGCTCAGCATCTAACCACAATCGCAATTCGTCTTACTTCTCTTGGGCACCGTAGGGATAGAGTAGAAAAAAATAGAAGTGAATGCTGCTGACTCTTCGAGGTTTTTGAGAGAGCCTGAAGCAAGCGAACGTCTAGTAGCGGCGACATAGGCAGGCGGTATTATCCTTCCACAACTAACGAATCAACGACCCACCGTTCGCTCACTCCAGCACCAACACAACCCTGACAAGTGAAATTCCTCCACTCACTCAGTCCAACCTCTTCCCTTCTCCCCCTCTCACCTACCACAACCATAATCAACCACCACCACCACCACTAACAACGAACTCTCTGAGATAACACCCATTACCTGAGCAGAAGATACCTTATCTCTACCAGCCCCATCAGCTAAATACCTTCTTCATCTCGGTAACCTCGGCCTCATCCGTTGCCTTACTCTTTACACGTCGTCAGCTCTTAACTGCTACGCCAATATTCTTCCTTCCTCCCCATCGCTCCTTCTCAACGAGCTTCAGATAACTTAAACTTTCGTCATCATGAATCCTGAGTAGTATGTACCTACCCCTCCTTGCCTTCCCCTCCTCCTCTATTCCTTGTTCACAGCTTCTTTTTTCTTTCTTTCTTTTCGGGTCTTCGTCTCCTGTTATCGTTATTCTACACCACCGGATCTGTCGGGAGACCCAAATGCTAACCCAAGCTTTCTCTCCGCAGAGCCCCCTTCCTCCTCCGTCTTCTATGTCCCTGAGCTTCATTTCTCATGCAAGATGGGCCGTCATCAGCCCGTTCTGAAATCGAAGCCCTACCGAGGCGTTCTTTGTTTATCCTTGACTTGGCTTACTGACGGGAACGGTTTGTGATAGATACGATTATCTCTTTAAGCTTCTTCTCATCGGTGACTCAGGAGTCGGAAAGTCCTGTCTACTACTCAGATTCGCCGATGATACTTACACCGAGAGCTATATCTCCACTATCGGTGTCGACTTCGTTGGTCTCCCAATATATCTGTTTTGCCGCCAGCAATTTTGCTGGTAGGATAGACCTTCCTGACTGACCGCTCATTCCATTAGAAAATTCGTACTGTCGAACTTGACGCCAAGACTGTGAAACTTCAAATTGTATGCTTTCTTTTTCTTCCCTGTTTTCTTGCCCCTGGCATGCAGTTTGCAGGGTCTTGTTGCTGACTAACGTTTCTTCTAGTGGGATACCGCCGGACAAGAACGTTTCAGAACCATCACTTCCTCCTACTACAGGGGTTTGGCCTCTCTTTTCACCTGAAGATATGACTAGATCTGACCTTGAGGTTTTCAGGAGCTCACGGGATCTGTGTCGTGTTCGATGTGACCGATATGGGTATGCTGAACGGCACCATCATGCTTGCGTCACCGGATATTTTGCTGACGGCTGCTCCTTCTAGACTCGTTCAATAACGTTAAGCAGTGGCTGCAGGAGATCGACCGTTATGCCACTGAAGGTGTCAATAAGCTCCTCGTTGGAAACAAGAGCGACATCGCAGACAAGAAAGTCGTTGAGTACACTGTGGCTAAGGTTGGTCACGGCCGAGATTATCACATGACAACAAAGTTCAGATCTGACCAATCGTGTCTCATGAGTAGGAATTTGCGGACAGTCTCGGAATCCCATTTTTGGAGACCTCGGCAAAGAATGCTACCAATGTCGAGCAGGCTTTCTTAACGATGGCTAGACAGATCAAGGTGAGTTAATATAGTCTGGTATGAAATATAACTGCAGACTAACTTCTTCCATAGGAACGCATGGGATCTACTACTGTCAATAACAAGCCCACCGTCTCGGTCCAGCAAGGCACAGGTGTCCAGCAGGGGTCTGGCGGCAGTTGCTGTTAACCAATTACCTTTCTCCGTTTTGCCCACCGGACTAATTACAACCTCAAAGATAATCAATAAACGAAAAAAGAAAAAAAAGAAACAACTTTGCACTAGACATCCGGCCAGTATTCCGTTTTCGTGGAATGCCTGGTCTCGGTTTCCCCTTTTTTCTGATTGCTTGAATGGAAACATTGCTTTCTGCATTATTTTTTGAAAGGCGGCGGATGTTAAATGGGAGCTGGGGCGTGGGTTTTTACTGTGGAGTGTCGATGGAAATTAATGGCTTGGTGGGGATATTCTCAAGGTGTTTTGCGAGCAGGTAGGGGTGAAGTGAGATGTGTGAGTAAGTGGAAGGGAGTTGGTGAATGGCGGTCGTATTACACGTGAAACGAAGGGAGGCCTGGGAGTCAACGTTATTTTGTTTTTCTGTACCTCTCTTTCTTCTCTCCTGTCTCATTCTTAACGTTAACGTATGTGAATTTTCTTCCGGCTTCTATCACTCGTTTGCTGCGCAATCGTTTTCTATATCTCCAGGTTCAATGGGAAATTCTAGAGAAGCCTTATCGCAGTGATTTATCGTGAAAATGTCGCGTGAGAAGATTGCGATATATCGCCTTGGATCCCATGGATCCGGCCTCCATATTTGCGGATCTGAGTGCAACGAGATTTGAAAAAGCTTCAATCACATACTTGTACAGTGAGTTGGGATATGTGCTCAGCACCTAATAATCATCACACCGAACCGTGATAAGTTTCTGACAACAAAAAAACGCCAAGCCCTGAACCCGGAAGTTAAACGATTATATCGTACAATCCCCCGCCACCATCACCCGTAGTCACACTTGGGCTACTATCCCTTGAACTTCCTCAACGTGACCTATTCATCGTCAGTTTCCGCTCCCAGATCGACAAAATCGACAAAAAAAAAGACTGACTTGAGAAACCTTCCGAACATCCCTAGCCGTTATCCCAACCTTCTTCCCAGCCCCCGTCACAACCCCGTTAGCACCGGTGCGCGCGCTGACGTTGGCTTCGTGGATGAGCTGCTGCATGAAGAGGACGTAGTCAAGATAGATCTAACCAACCGATTAAACCATCATTCATCCGACTAGTCAGTCGGCTTCGCGCTCGTGGGTAGGTGGTGGGGAGGGATGGAGGAAGAGTGACTGACCATTACGTCGGCGTTTTTGGAGATACGGAGGTTGCTGTGGGCCTTCACTATGCGCTTGAGGCTTGAGCGGGGGTAGGGTGTTGGCGGGGACATTTTGGGTTGATTTGGTGGGGTTGGCTGAGATGGTGGTTTGTTTTTGTTTGGGGGAAGGTAGTCTAGGGAGTTGTGGGTGAGGTTCTAGTAGTTGCTACTGCGGTATGCACGCTTGATGATCAGATAAGGGACGTAGATTATCTATCGTTCGGTCTTGGGTAGTTCTTCGGATGTTCTTGAAAACTTTAATATTTTTCACTTGGAGTATGAGAATCGAGTTAAGTTACATGAAGGGATCAAATATGCAAGAGGCTGGTATCGCCGGGGTTAAGTGACCTTAGTCGTGACGACTACAGTGCTGAGGAGCAGACAGTAGATGCTAAAGATGCGGCGATACCTTGAGCTCTCTTGTTTCCTTCCTTGCTTTCGTTAATTTCACAAGGCAAGAAGGCACCAAATAAAATTCAAACAGGCGTTCATTCCCCCCTGCCGCCACCACCGCCTTCTCCACCCCCCCTCACGACGAGCCCCGCACCAGGACTAGGATTGTCGCTGCTAGCCTTCTCCCAAGGTTTCAACCTCTTCGCGCGAACTGGCTCACTCGGTGGTGCCGGGTTGAGCTCATTGGGGATATGCTTGATTCCAGGTATTGGCTGGCCCGTTGTGATCAGTTCAACAATGTACGCGAATGAATTCGGGTACGGAGCATCGGGAGCCCCTCCGGGCATAGTGGCGGAGGTGCCAGGGCCCGGATCGCTAAGGGGGAATCGCTCGCTGTTGACACTGGGCTCTGTGGTATCTAGGATAGGCTCCTCGTTGGCGCTATCCAAGAGGGTACTATGCTCTTTTTGCGCGAATTCTGGGGGGTTTTCCGGGACTGTTGGGGCAGTGGCAGTGGCAGTGGCGGTGGGGTTAGGTTTTCCCTGGGAAATGCGGGCTTTGTAGACGTTGTAGTCGATTTTGATACCGGACATTCTATGGGTAGCATTTCGTTAGTCTCGTTCCGGATGAGCGAGGGTTTAACCTAGAGCGAGTTACTTTGAGTAGAAGAAGCATTTTGCCCGCAAGGTTAATTCTTCTCTTTGCTCTACTGTAGGCGAAGGGACCGATGAGAGGATCGATTGCAGACCGGTCTACCGTAGAGCATGTGAGCTTTTTTCCCCTTCCTTCTGCGCAGAGGGAAATTGGGATTAGGTTGGATGTACTTGAAATTCCCGGTCCGAGTCCCAATCATAGGCCTCGATGGCATCGAAACTCTCCAAGTCGGCAGACTGTAGGAAGGACTGGTTGGCCATTTTCAGGTTGGGTGGTTGAAGCTGGCGAGTGAGAAGGTCATGGCTGTTTCATGGTAGTAGGGGGGGAGAGAGACAAGGGTGGGGAGGAAGCTGGAAGGAGCGGTGGTGAGTGCCCCTGGCTACTTGCGTATTTTTGAGAATGTGCCTCTGTGTGAGGAGCGGTCTTAGATAAAGGCAAAAACCGTCACGGGCTGTGGGCGCGGCAGCACTGGCAGAAAGCAATTGAGGAAATGAGAAGGAATAACTTACATGGCCTCTTTGTGGGTTATGGCATAGGTGACACTGTCAGCCTGAGCGAAACCCCGAGCGAAGCATGAATCCCTTGCGGCGCTTCACCTGCTCAACTGAGCGACTCTTTGCCCTTCTTCCACCCTGAACCTCCGCCCTCTCCTTCCTCTTAAACATCTCTTCCCACTTTCTTCTCTCACAACCACCACCACCACCACCCACTCTGCTCTACTCTCACCCACACCTCCACCCTCTTCGACATCCTTCATTGCAACTCGTATGCTCCCAAAGCAGTCCTACACACCTCATCTCTGCACTAGTTATCTAACCGAGCGATACTCAGATAGGTGTCCACTTTCACTTAAAATCGCCACTTCATTCCCGGGTCGTTGACCCTACTCGCTTCAATCATGTCTGAATTTATCGGGTTAGTTTTTTATCACTTTATTTGGCTAATCACTATAGGAAACTTGAACTGACAATCTGTCTTTCTATATAGCTCCCGGATTTCCTTGATCTCCAGGAGCGATATCCGGTATACACTCTTCTGCTTGCTTGCATCGGCCGTTTATTTCCTCCTTCCTCGAGCTGACCAACCTTCCTCTCTCGCTAATTAGCTACGTCGGCCGTCTCCATGACATCAATTCCGAAAACCACACCGTTGCCTTAGAACAAGTTGTTTCTCACGGGACGGAAGGTAGACGTGGCGATCCTGCTAAGGAAATCGCTGGTTCGGACAATGTCTACGAGTATATCGTTTTTCGCGGTGGCGACGTCAAGGATTTAAGGATCGAGGAGACTGCGCCTCAGCCACCGCAACCTCAGGTGCCTGATGATCCCGCCATTCTAGGGGTATGTTGAGAGAAATATTACTTTTTGTCCCCCCCCACTTCACCTCCCCGCTGCGGGGTCCTGAGGCCTAGTTTTCTTTTTGGCATGTCTATAAGGTCTCGGGTGTTTTGTTTTCCTCCAAATCTTCATTGATAGATTGTCGTTTAATCGAACTATTCGATCGTACCCCCATTCTCCTTACGACAGCTAATTCGGCACTGCTAGAGCTCAACTCGCCCACCTCCTCCAAGCTATGCTCAGGGAAATCAGCAGCCCCCCAACCAGTACCAACAGCAAGTGCCACAGTATTATTACCCTCCTCCTCCTCAGGCTCAGGGTCGCTTTGCTTCCAGTCCATACCAACAGGGAGCTATGTATGGTGCCTACCCACCTCCTCAAGGCCCCCAGCAACCAGGGCTAGGAAAACCTCCCGTTGGTATACCCCAGTCCCAGCAACAGCCTACCCAACAGCATCAGCAGAGTCAGGCCCCCCAGCAGCAAGGTCAAGCCCAGGCTCCGCAGCAAGCTCCCTTGGCCCAGCAACAGACTCCCACCTATGGTCCCCAGAATAGAGCGCCGCCACAAGCCCCAATTGGGCCGGCTACTAATCGCCAGCAGCACTCTCAACAGCAGCCAATGAATCGCGGTCCCATGCATCAAGGCCCAAATGCGCAAAATTCGGTAGCTCAATCCCAGCCACCCGCGCACACCAAGATTAACGAGAGGCAAGTACCTCTTGCCTCGGTGCAACAAACCACGAACAATAGTTCCAAGCCCCCGACTCCTCCTGAGGACAACGAAACTAAACCAGCACCCTCGGTTCCTGTCACTCAAAACACTGGCAGAGCACCAACTGGACCCAAAGCGCATGGAGGAATCGTGCCGGCACTTCCGTTACCCCCCCACAGCAGATCTTCACGCTCCCCAGCGCCCGGTTCGTCCCAACCCGTAACCCGCAATGCTCAATCTACTGAGGCTTCTGCGTCCACCTCTGCTCACAACGATACCAATGCCGCCGTCCAAGATCTGGCCAACAAGGTTAATCAGCTGGCAATGAAGACAGTCGCTCCTGCTAGTAATAGCAACTTAGCAGGCCCTGTACCTGCTTCAAACGATACGAATGGTGGTCCTAGTGGAGAACCGCGCCCTGCCCGTGGACCAGGTACCGGCGGGTTTGTCGCTCGTGGCGGAAGAGGTTATCGTGGTGGTTTCCATAACAGTCAACCTCGCAAGGTTGAGGTCCCTAGTACCGATTACGATTTCGCGAGCGCGAACGCGAAGTTTAATAAGCAAGACTTGGTTAAGGAGGTCATCGCAGGTGGGGAAGACGAGAGAGTTACTCATCTGGAGACTCCGGCCAATGGCACTAATGGATATGCAGATGGCAATAGCAAGGACGATGTTGTCATTCCCCCCGCAAAATACTACAACCGTGGATCCAGCTTCTTCGATAACATATCGTGCGAGAACAAAGAGCGCGCGGAAGCCAAGGAAGGAGAGAAACCTAGAGGTGGGGCGGTCTGGAGGGGTGAAGAACAAAAGAAGAACCTAGAAACCTTTGGCCAGGGAAGTGTTGATGGTGGGTTCAACCACTACGGGCGTGGGTGGAGAGGGAGGGGCAGAGGAAGAGGCGGCTATCGTGGGAGAATCGCACTACCATATGGTGGATACAGGGGGCAATCGCGAGCCCAGCGGCAGCAACAAGACGGGGGGGCAGCGGCTGGTGATGGAGATGATAATTAGGATATACTGAAAGAGATACTCTCACCGGATGACAGCATTTTTTAGTTGGAGGGTTCAAATAGGCGGGGCGTTAAAAAAAAGGGGAGGTAAAGATATCACGGATGGCTGCTCAGACTGGATGGATGGATGGTGATGGAAGTACGGGGTTTCCTCTCGAGCTTTTTTTGTTCCCTTTCTACCAATTGCTCAATTCCTTTATTGTATGGTCGGTGTGTGCGCTTTGTCAATGTCATTCGGGAATCTGGCAGGAGGCACAGCTGTATTCTTTTTCGTTCTCTCCTTTCTTTCTATCTGTCACCATCCTCCTCTCTATCTTTTAAACTTGGAGTCCCATTTGGCTTCTTATATTCCGGGAAAAAAAATTCTGATTGAATCCCTTCTTACGTGTCTTTTTAACCAGAGGCCGCTTATTTGCTTGCTTACCGCCCTCTCATCTCCCCCTTCTTTTTCTCTTTCTTTTCTTCCCCGGGTCGTTCTAGTGATAGTAATATGATGTTTTTTCCCGGGGAAGGAAAACAAAGTTTGAACTGGTGATGTTTTTTTTCCCCTCCCTTCATTTTTCCTTATCTCCTTTGGCCGTGGTCGCAGGTGGTGCCTCCCCTGACGAAAAACCCTCACCCTATCATATATCAGCATCAGGCACTCGTTCACGGCTCATGCTTTACAATAACAAGCTTCCACCACGGCGATGGGAGGACGTTTCTTTCTCCCCACTACAAGTTAACGGCGGTGTATCATAACGGATATCGTATGGTATGATATGTATAGCTAGCTGGATGTGGATAATATTCTTCTTACTCCCTTCCCCTTCCTTTTCTTTTTTCTTTTTTCTTTTTCTCTTTTTCTTTCCTCTCTTTCTTGCTGTTTGAAATATTTGCTTGCTGTAGAGGGGGGTGGACGATGTGAGGTCGTTTACACGATTATTGTTGCTTGTTTGGTAGGGTAGAATAGGGATGGGAAGGGCGGTGTGGTTGAGGCTGAGGGAGTTTGACGGGATGGGGTGGGGTGTTTGGGAGGCTTGGATGAATGATATCGAAGTGTTAATGGTGTGGAATGAGCGGGTGTAGACGGTACAGTCATTTCTAGGATTTGGGTTTGCTAGCTGGTGGTTGTGCGCGGGGCCCCAGTATAACGATATAAGCTGTGGTATCATAGTCGGGGAAGAGGCAAAGTGAGCAGCTAAGTTTCGTTCCAAGTTCCCCCCACGATACTCAAATGGGTGGGCTTAAAATTGCGGTGCATGGCTGTTGTCTTAAAGCTGCAAAGGGAAGTGTAACTTTGGTGGAATCATCTGAAGCCCTCTGATGAGGCTCGTTTGTATATCAAAACACTTATCATACTCCAGTAATACACAAAGTATCACTCGGGAGGTTTTCGAGACTGGCAATTACAGACAATACAAAAAATATTTGACATGACAAGTAGCATCCGCCCATCTATACAGCACTTAACACCCTACAAAATTTCCGAAAACAAAACAAAAACAAAAACTGGAATTGAACCTATGAACAATAAATAGAGGGAATTACTAGATTTTTTTGCTACCTTTTCCATCTCATTACCGCCCGCTTTATTTTCCCAACACACCAGCCTTCTAGTAATATTCGATGCGCTAACCTAACAATTTCCCCGAGCCTCCATCTAACAGGTTCATATTCTCCAGGTAGGCTGCGAAGATAATGTTAGCGCATGTTCGGTGAATATGCTGTGAGGAGATGCGTTATATCTACTTACCAGCCAATTCAGATACTTGTACTGTTCTGACGATCCTGTCATACCAAACGAGATTGGAATAAAAAGCACAAAAATCCCGATAACAACCGTATATGCCACGCCATAAGCAGCTAATTTTACTGTCTTGGGCAACTTGTTGGCCAGGTGATTGAAAAGAAACCCAGACACCAGGATCGCAAAATAAAGAGCTGGGTAGTAATGATGAACATATGTTACTCTCGCCATGGCGATAAACGGAACATAGTGGAAGACCCAGCCGATGAGAGGGTATACTCCTGCGGCGCGAATATGGTCAATTTCCTCGCCACCGAGATCGTTATATCCGCGCTGCCATCGGATGAGGTATAAAAGGACTAAAAGTGAGAATAGGGGAAGCGCTAGAGTCGATCCCCAATACACCATAGGGTTGCCCAAAAGGAAGTATTTAACAATGCCATCATCCCAGCTGCACATTCTCAACCCAACATGAAGAATCGGCCATTGCCAGTAAGCAGATGCTAGGTCATCTTGCTTGTCAGGATCTGGAACCAAAGCGTTGTTGGAGGTCATCATAGCAACATTCAAGTGAATGAAATCACGCAAAAATGGCGATCTGAATGCTTTGACATCCGCATTTGGAACTGTTACAGGAAATGTTAAACCACACCCTAAGTTGATGTTATAAAAGTGAAAGGGTTCAAACTTACGCTTCTCATTCCAATGGCTTTCGACGTTCCAGTGAGTAAAAACATCCCTCGGGTTATTCACCTTGGTGCACGTAACCTCAATCTGCTTGAAGCCCCACTGAGGCAAATTGACATTTCCAGCTCTGAGGTAACAGCCCAAGGCAGTGTGTCTCAACCGGAAGGCAGTGGTGAGAGTTCTGAGCTTGCTGTAATCCCTTCCAGCGGCATCACTCATAACCTCAATAGTCCAGTGGTCCTTTTCATCACCAACTGTTAGATTTCCGTAAGATGAAACCTCATTATCGGCCTTGGTAAGCGGAGCAGCAACAACATGAGAATGTAAGTTACGACCGGTTTGTGCATGGATAAGACGGACGACATCCCCATTTCCAACAAAACGGAGGTCTGGCGACTCGGAATCAAAATCAGGCTGACCGCGGTTGGGATGGAAGTACCAATCATTGTTAGCATCCTTGTGATGATAGCAAGTGACCTGTTGCTGGCCGGATCCTTCAGGATATGTTTGAACATGAGAATGCAAGAGACCACCACCATAGCCCATGTTCTTGATAGTGACACGCGAGCCAATAGCAATTTCCAACGGACTATCGGTAAGTTCCGTCCCTTTGAGGTTAGCCTGGAATAGAGAGCTCATCTGGGCATCTCCAGGACCAGAATTCTCGAGGATGGTGAAGTGCATCCAGAAACTCAACATGTAAACAACCATAGGAATCACAATAAGGCCAATGATGCGTGCGACCCAATGTTGTGCATATACGACCTATGGCACTATGAGCAAGTGTCTTCTCAAAACAAACAAAAACAGACAACGTACCTTGGGCATTTTAAGATCCCCGAATTTGTTCCACAAGTCCTCGACAGTGTAAAGGCCAACAACTCCGGTAACAAACAGTCCAACCCATTTAACACTATATAGGTAAGAAAGCGCCAGACACAACGAGTTAGTGCAAACCTACCTGCAGACACAGCCAATCGAGAGTCCGCTAAGAACAAGCCATAGCCACCACTGGGGTGAGAAAGACCTAGTTTGGAGCCTGTGGAACCGTGCGAAGCAAAGCATAGTGGTGAAGGTGAAGAACAGAAGCATAGAATCAAGCAAGATAAACCTGCTGATGGTAGCATACGAATTCTCTGCATTGAAACAAATATCAGATCACACCACATAAAGTTCTTAATCTCCAACATACCACACAAAACCATCAAAGTCACCAGCCATATTGCAGGCTTCGAAAGCTTCAATTCCTTAGCGGTGAAGTAGGCAAGAGGCACACATAGAGCTCCGAAGGTAGCATTGAAGACTCTCATGAAGGTATAGTTGAGTTCTTCTGGGTAAACTTCTCCAGACTTGAACTCGAAAGAGCCATTATACCCGGCCATCCAACCCGAGAGACCCACAAGCATCTTTCCAAGCGGAGGATGCACATCGAAGTAGAATTCACGCTTAAGGTAATGAGATCCAAATTTTCCAAAACTATCCAAACACCCTTGTCAACAATCACGATCGGCGCAAATCGACTCGTCCAAAGCCCTCTTAATTCCACGAAAGCCAGAAGCTTCCCATTATAAAAAGAAAGGTGCTGACGTACTGTGCCTCATCCCATGTAACGATATTAGACTGTCCAATCTTGTATAGCCTCGTGAAGAACGACAAGAGTGTGAATAATATCGGAGCTATTATGGCCTCGATGTCCACATCGCCAGCTTGATCCTACAATCACCGAAATGTTTCACCCAGTCAGCATTACCGCCCAAACACAACGGAAAGGCCAGCTGTACTATAGCTTTCTAGGCAATGCTCAGAAAAGGGGGCGATATTTTTTACTTTTTTATTTTAGGGGGGGGGGGGGAAACAACTGCAACTCACAATCCTCTGCTGTTTCTTTGTATCCTCCGGTGTTGGCACAATAACATCACCTCCGACTGATGATTCACCAGGTACGATTCTTCTTCTCGCCCCGGCACCATCCAACTCAGTACCAGTGCCGTAGGCCGCACCGTTTTTCGACGCCATAGTCTAGACGCCGGACAAATAGGTAACCCTATATCAAAGACGGGGTTGTTCTGCAACAGGGGGAAAAAAGGAGGCTGAAAATGAACTTCCGCAATTCAAAGAAAACAAAAATACGGAAGGGAAAGAAAGAGATAGACTAGCAGGCTTTCGGACGGGCAGGGGTCGGGGATTCGAATGGTTAAAAGAGACGGAGGAGGAAAGGAAGGATATTAGGTATCAAAGAATAGAGAAGAAGAAGAAGAAGAAGAAGAAAGGGAACTGGAACTATGAAAATGAGTTCATGTGGGCAAAGCAGGGGGGTGTGAGATGGGAAGTTTTTCCAGTCGAACCAAGCGAGGGATGGAAACAGCGGCGGAAACCAGAGAATTGAAACTGCAGCCCCAAAACCCTGCATCCCGCTCCGCGCCAGCCTCTTCGGCACGCGTATAATCCAGCACAATGGGCTGGGGTTGATCCAGACACGGTTTCCTCACCAATCCCCCAAGAAAAAAGGAAAAAGAAAGTGATGCATCATTCGGTCCTCCATCCACCATCACTCTTGTACTCCTCGAGTACTCGGGCACCGGCACAGTATGGGCGTATGATAATGTTACATATGTGCCAAAAACTCCACCTTGAGAACCAATCGTGTCTCCATTTATGGCCACCCAGTGTAAATTCATCCTTTCCATCCTTCTGTCTCTAATATCCAACCATAGCTTCCATAATCATATTGTTCGGAGCCACCGTGTACTGTGCTAGCACCGCACAGTACTTGTAGTTCCCAGTCGTTTGCGCCGACTATCGGGCCATCTGCGACACCAGGAACAACAATAGCAGGCTGGCTTCGGTGCTAGACTCAACTACCGATATTGGGATGACAGGAGCCATAATTAGACCCAAGCACGGGCCCAACAGGTGGCCACTTTTGCACGTGGGTAAAGCCTACCAAAATTTAAGGGCTCTAAAGGAGATCCCCGCTCTGTCACTCTTCCCACGACTCCATGACGGGACAACAATGGAGTACACCCAGACGACGAGGCTTTAAGGCCTCAAGTAAAAATTAGTAGCCTCAGAGCGCTAATGTGCCTTATTCCTGACGTTTCCGTAACCCTTACTATTGAGTCTACATTACTAGAGTTCCCTGGGGAATTCTCACAACCCCCCCCCCCCTACTGACTTCGCAAAACCGTGTCTACAGTAAGACTACCGGTAGAGGACACATGTCCTCCTCCTCCGGTCTTAACACCCCAACAGAAGTTTCACTCATCAATACTATGGTGTCCTAGCGATTGCCACCCCACGCGCAATTCAACATCCTCACAGTATCTCACTCGACATTTGCTACCGCCTGTAACCCGGAAAGGATTATCTATAATAGCATTTAGCCCGAAGCCTCGTCTCTGGGGAGCAATAAGCCGGTACCTGTGTATCATAGCTCCCACTGCCCCAGACCCAAGACATGTGGCGGGCTGGAGGGCGGCCACCGCAACGACAGACCCAACCTCGATTTCACCATACTTCCGTCACACGAAATCACGCATGACCGCACGAACCCTGGTCGAAATCCCGTTCCGAGAAAGCACGAGATACCGGTACTGCAATACTCCCCAATCCCGCTAATGACACACATCCCAGATAAATGAACAAATAAATAAACAAGAACAAATTATTATTTTTGTTCGTAGTGGGAACCCAATGGCCCAGCTGGAAAAGAACCCTTTTTGGCCAAGGCTTGTACCCGTAGTAAAAGGGTGAGCGGAGGAAAAGAAAGGAATAATATGTGAATAAATAAGTGAATAAATGAATAAATAAATAAATAAAACGGCGGTAGCCACCTAGATGATAACGGTGATATGGTGATAAGGAAAAACGGGAGGGAACGGATGGAGCAAAGCAAAGCATTTCTTGGCAATTTCTTGCGCTGAGGGAACGACAGCAAATAGCTCCTGCCATAACCCTTTTATCTTTTGTCCTTTGTTCGAGTTCAAATTAAGAGAAAGTTTGGATTAATACCAACGCCAAAAATCACATAACCACAGCCTTGAGAACATTTTCTCTTATACCATGAATTTCCTTCTCCTTAGCCTTTAAACTCTGCTCTAGTTCCAGGACTCGCTTCCTCAGCTTCTCAACATTTCCAGCGCTGTTAGCACCATTGCCACTACCTGCGCTTTCCCCGTGTGGGTCGTCGTTAACCCCCCCGCTGAAGTCCCCAAGGCCTTCTAGCTCTTTTAATACCCGCTCGTTTTCTTCCCCTAGTTGGCTTAGACTGCTGCTGGAGGGGTTGTTATGGTCTAGTCCACCGCTTCCATTGACAGACACGACCTGCGAGAATTCGCCCTTGACGGAACCAAATTGTATACTCCACCGGACATCGAACCTTCTCTCATCATCTCCTCGACCATGTAGCTGGTCGCCGTCGTCAGCGTCTAGTCCCAAGTCATCCAAGTCCCGCCGATCCGAGCTTCCGCCTAGCCTTGAAACCTTGACATCTCTGAAAACACCGTCACCACAGCCCAACAGTACTGCTACGACTTTGTCATCCACTCCACCTCCGTTGTCCGGCCAGGCACGTTTCAGCGCAGAGACAATCTTCTCTGCTATCCTCTTTGCGTCTTCCACTCCTAATGCAGAACCGCCCTGGCACTGGGCTTGTAGCAAACCTACAGAGAACTTCCGCTCGACGTCCTCGAGTCCCAGCGCTGCATACATATTCGCACTTTCCCTTCCTAGAGGGCTTTTCCCGCGTTTCCAGGAGTTGCCGTTCATGTGGGGTGATGGGGTTATGGCTGAAGCTGGTGATGCCATAGTGATGGTGTTACCGCTGGCCCTTGCTGGGACGGTTAGGTGCAGTTGCTCTGGCCTGAATGTGAACTGTTGTGGCGCATGAGCGGTGACAGGAGTTGAGGTCGGGGTTGCGGTTATGCCCCCCGGACTGCTAAGGTCGATCGTATGGCCTTTACCTGTAGGGTGGGCTGGGAATGTTGAAAATGGGCCGTCCCTAACAGATCTATTACTCGGTGGTCGGCCCCTCAATTTCCCAGTAAGAGGGTTCCCAGAGCTTGGCCAGGCAGAGGACACAGCTGGGCCATGCCTCCGTCGGGACCGTGGCTTCGAGGCAGAAACCGGAGTTGTCGAAACGGGTGTCTGGATTTCATCCTGGGAGGCAATGTTATCGTGGGATGTAAGTATAGTTGGAGGCGGATGTGCGCTTTGTGGTGTAGTTCCCTCTCTTGGGAAGGCCCTCCACCGGAACTGCTGCCCACCTGTAGGTGTAGCACTGTTCCCCCCACCGCTTAGGACAGACTGTGTAGCTGCTGCCCAAGGATCTGACTCTTCTAGGAACCTTTCCATCCCATCTCCCCCAGCACTGGATGGGACCGCGGAATGGGGATGTGGTGGAAATAGGGAATTACTGAAGTGTTCCATGGCGCTAGTGGGGTCTGCGGTTGTGGGAGTTTCAGTATCAATGTGCGGCCGCTTAGGATCAGGCATTTCCTTCTCACTTCCATCGTCCTTGTCGTCTGTTTTCCGTCGGCCACGCTTAGGACGAGTCTCTGGATGTAGGGCGCGCAAGGCTAGGTCTTCCTCGATAGGCACACCGTCACGCATCTGATCTGGAGAGTCAGAAGAAGGTAAAGAATGAGGGATATGTTGGTAATATGCGTGGGGTTTGCTGAGAATGTATTCGAAAAATGCGTCGATATGCATCGCATGCATCCATCTCTGTGCGTCTTGTGTTAGTGATTTTAAAAAAAGAATCTTTTAACGAGCACATGTACCTTTAATCTCACTGCATACTGTTGGACTTTCTGTGCGCTCTGGTCTGCAGTTCTCTCAACCCCCAGCTGAATCGCGAGCTTCGTCCATGTTTTAATTTCCTTCTCTTCAAACTTTTCAATCAATTGGAGGAGGTGATGAATATTGAAAGTCTTGCCATCGCTCTTAGGAGGCTGCCTAAAGGCTTTGCGTAGCTCGGTCGTGTCACAATCCAGTGGTACTGATGGGTTGCAGTATAAGATAAATGCGACGTAAGCATCGTCTAAGGTTTCGTCCGTGACAGCTCGATCAGGCAAGCTCCGGTCCGATGGTGTGAATGTTGGCAAGAGTTTTCCGGATGCAGGAGACGATGCTTGAAACTGCGCTGGGGGTGTTGATAACTGGTCGGAGGTGTGGTGTTGTAATGAGAACTGATTCGCGCTCCGCGCGAGGTCAGTGTAGAGCTGCCGGGGAAGTTGTGATTGCACAAAATGATTCTGGACTTGTTGCTGCGGTTGCTGGAGTTGGTGGTGAGAGGATTCATCGCCTTCATCATCATCATCGTCCTGACCCGTATGGTGATGGTGATGAAGGTGATGGTGGGGATGATTTTCCGGAGGTGGCGTGTCGAGCGCCGGATCTATCGAGAGCTGCTGTCGTCCAAAGCCTTGGTGAGAAAATTCTGGGGGAGATGTATCCTGCGAAGGATCATGACCTCCGGCTGTGATGCCCTGAACGAAACTGCTCTCCTCGTCGTCCTCCTCCTCCTCATCCAGGGAGTGTTGGTAGTGCCCAGCATCCATGCCGTCGTCAAGGTGTGTATATTGCGAAAGAGTCTGAACTCCTTCGTCAGGGGTGGATTCCGCCAGAACTAAGAGTTGGGGCACGACGACTCGTGGTGCCGAGTCGTCTTCAATTAGTGGGATTTTCGTTACTTTGAGCGCGGCGGCCAGGGACGGGGCGGGTAGGCGGGTGGCGAATAATGCGGAGGTGAGCGTCTGAGTAGACGTGCAGCGGAGGTTCACAGCGTCCTGCAAGCTTGGGTTCGGGGAATTTCTCACGTGGGGCGAAATGCCTGCCATGCACACAATCCCGCAACCTTAGCATGAGGGACGATAAGAGAAGACGGTCACGGTTTGCATTCAAAATTCAGAGAAAAGGGAGAAGATGAATAGTTCTTCGAGGGGGTATTTTGGCCTTGTACAGCGCAGCTATACGCCATTTAGCTACAGTAGATGAATTGGGTGAAAAAGTAAGTGACCAGCAGGGGCTGAAGGGAAGAAAGAAGGGGGGATTGAGAGGAAGAATGGAAGGAACAACGTCTAATTATTACTGTAGGGGTGGACGACCGATTTCGGGAGGGGAAACGAACAGCGTGATATGAAAATCCAAGTATAGACAACTTCCATCTCCTGTAGTCAAACATTGCTATACAGTAATAGAGAGATGCCGTCGTATGCTCGTATAAATCATAGAGCGAAGAAGGATAGCTGCGCTGGTGATAGATGATCTTGTTCAGACTTACCTCGTGGTATTAGTGTTATTAACTGTACTGAATCTGGGATGTCCCTTGGAGGCTAAAAGTACAACAGTGCCAACAGTTGTGATACAGTACCGATTTGGTGTTGTGAATGTTGTCCCTGGCTCTCAGCCAACTGCGATACAGCACCGGATAATATGAAAGGACAATAGTCAAAAATAGTATGTTATACTCACAGATATTGGGCAGCACTTGGGCGAGAGGGAATGTTTGGCGTCAAGCAACAAGTTGAATCAGAGGGGGAGAGGTGCGAGGTGCCGCCGCTGTCAGCTGCTGGTTCTCAGAGGGCGGCCTCCAGCCCACTACCTGTATAAAAGGGCGAGCCTAATAAGGAAACGAATAAGGAAAAGGGCCCTGTGCCAAACCTTTCCTGTGCATATCATTTTATGGTACCCATTACGGTCATGCGCAGTATGTCCATTAATATTGGCTGATAACTTGGAGTATAATGTAATTCTAAGTATCATATTCAAGTTTCCTACTCAAGGTTCAACAAGTTCGCAGATTAGTGTGTAGTATACCGGTAGCATGCTAAATCAAGCTTTCCTCCGGATACCGACAGCGATAGGGTGGGCCTGAAACGTGGGAATAGCCTTGAGCGATACATCCATTTGCGGTAGTATACTGGGGCGCCTAAGGCTATTCCTTTCAATGCATTACAATGGCTTAAAACATACTTGAGTTCGTGTTTGTAAGGTCTCGTAGTTTTGAGTCTCTTTCAGGTGAGCTTTACAGAAGAACAGTCTACTTGTCGTACAATTAATATTATACACCCAGATATCAAAGGCATAATAGAAAGCAGGCTGAGGTCACAACACCCCAAATTTCCAATTTTTTCTGCCCTCAGCTCAACCATGTCCACAATGAAAGAAATTCTCGGCTGTTCGAGGAATACGAGACGCTTACTACCACTCAGAAAAATCTCCACCAGATGAAAAAGAGTACTACTAAGCCCACAGCGCCTATTGGTCCGTACTGAATACGAGTGGTGTTAGCCCCAGCTATATTCGAGAGGAAAGGAATATATTTTAACATACTTGCTTCAACATAAGTTCCCAATTAATTCTGACCGCAGCTTGTCTATACTTCTTGCTTTCGTCCCTCAACCTTGAGCTCATATCTCCCATTCTTTCCAGCGAATCCCCTCTATACAACAAATCCTCAATGTTCTTAGTCATAACCCTCGTAACATCCTTGAGGTCGTCATTCAGTTTATCCAAGTTCGCAGAAGCCCTCGTGTCTTGATATGTGCGCTTGGTTCTCTGCATGAAGGTGTCGAACTGGACAAACGCATAAGGTCGCAAGGATGGATTCATGAGCTCATTTCCGTACGATGAATAGAACTCAGCCGCGATGTCTTGAAGGTACGTAAAGGCAAGTTTTCGTGGGTATGATTTATCGCAAACGCACAAGTAGCATACGTGGTTCTCGATAACGTAGCTGTTCCATCAACACAGTTAGCAACCGGCGGAAGCCTGTTAGCAATTTGTAAAATCTCCGGAATCGTCGGTTGTCTTACTGTAGGGTAAAAGGCCCGGACTCGATACTCGCTCTGGGCTCGGAATGCTGGTTTAGTCTTTTGAAAATTAGTTTGCACTGCTGTTTCACCTCAGCCAGCTCGGCTTCTGCTTGGTCGTCGTCGACAGTGGCTGCTAAAGGGACACCTGTTCATAGGGGGAAAAGCGCAGGGTCAGGGGCTCGTTTGCCAGTAAACTCGGGGTGGGGGGGACATACCATCCAGTCGGGCAATCTGTGTTGATTTTACCATTGTGAGAGCTCTATGGCGCTAGATGTCCAGCAACCCAAAGAGCAGGTAAAGGAGGTTGTTTTTTTGGTGGAGGAAACTCTGCATGGAACTTAGCTAGGGCAGCTGGTGGGTTGAGTTACCCGGCGGTCCCAAGGAGGATTAACGTCACAAGCATCCCACCATAGTTTTTCCGGACACATTGCTGACATAGGCATTTCTATGGAAGAGCCAACAGTTTGTCCACGCACCGGTAACTTTACGAGAAGTAATGACCGCTCAACATCAGATACATTCATCATTTGTCACTCGTTCATCATGGATCAATTGGGCATACCAGACTGATCATGAATTCAACCTGCATATATCACTCTCAACTCTAACGCTCAAGGGTGAATAGCCAGCTACTTTATTTGGTACCAAGAAGAAAAAGACAGATCCCCTCCCCACTTCGGGGACTTTGGGAGCAACTGCATTCATCTATTTGGTTTCTCCTATACTGTTCACAGAATATTCACAGGAGGTCACTCAAGGAGGCGTCCTAAATGGTACCTAAGTTCTGGACTGGGGAATGGCGCTAGAGGCGATCCGAAGCACATGACCTGGAGCGACTAGGATAGTAGGTGCTGGTATCATAGCTACACATATCTGTCCGCCTAGAGCATGTCGGCTAGTCCTTGGTGCTTGTTCCGCGGTGCTTTGATCCAAGGCTTATATGTTCGTGAATGATATAGCACACTAGAAAGGTTTTATCAACTCTCTTACGCGCTCCCGGGACTCATCCACTATCCGTGCATTGGGTAGGACACTATTAGAACAAGAGATAGAAATTTTTAGTGCCGGAGTGCACTGCGAGTAATGAGTAGCGTACGAAGGAGATAAAACTATGTACCCCGTAAGTTTTGCACCTTATGCACGCGCGCAATCCCCGATTCACGGCGATTTTTCTAAACATCCACCACATCTACGGTATCTATTTAGCCTCCAACTCTGCTAAGATCACCTCACCCTTTGCCCGCGCAGACTCAATGTTTCCGACCATGTAGAAAGCAGCCTCGGGGAGGTCATCACAGTTGCCATTCATGATCTCGTTGAACGATTTGATGGTGTCCTTGATATCGACTAAAGCACCATCGATACCCGTGAAGACCTGGGCAACGGCGAAGGGCTGTGACAAGAAACGCTGTAGTTTTCGGGCACGCTCGACAGTCAACTTATCGGCTTCAGACAGTTCGTCCATACCTACAGCCAATACCATTAGTATAAGTTACAGAGAAAGGTAAAGGTAGTCCGAGTTCTTACCTAAAATGGCAATGATATCTTGCAGCGACTTGTACTCCTGCAGCATACGTTGAACACGGGTAGCAGTATTGTAGTGCTCCTCTCCAACAATCTTCGGGTCCAACATCCTGGACTTGGAGTCGAGGGGGTCGACAGCGGGGTAGATACCCAACTCGGAGATGCCACGGGACAGCACAGTGGTAGCATCCAAATGGGCGAAGGTAGTGGCGGGAGCAGGATCAGTCAAATCATCGGCAGGCACATACACAGCCTGGACGGAGGTAATGGATCCCTTCTTGGTGGTAGTAATACGTTCCTGCATCTGCCCCATGTCTACAGACAAGGTAGGTTGGTATCCGACAGCAGATGGGATACGACCGAGCAAAGCAGACACTTCAGAACCGGCCTGGGTGAAACGGAAAATGTTGTCAATCTGTAAAGAGGGGCATCAGCATGCTGTGCCAGACATTGGGTGGCGTAACCACATACGAAGAGAAGCACGTCCTGGCCCTCCTCATCACGGAAGTATTCAGCTACAGTAAGGCCAGTGAGAGCGACGCGAGCGCGGGCCCCAGGAGGCTCGTTCATTTGACCGAAGACCAATGCAACCTTAGAGTCCCCATCCAATTGAATGACACCTTTAGCACCGTCAGTTAGTAAATGATAGTGAGCACATTGACGAAGGTAGAGCTTACGGGTTTCCTGCATTTCGTGGTACAAGTCGTTACCCTCACGGGTACGTTCACCGACACCAGTAAATACGGAGTAACCACCATGTGCCTTTGCGATGTTGTTAATTAACTCCTGAATAAACACAGTCTTTCCGACGCCAGCACCTCCGAAGAGACCGATCTTCCCTCCACGAGCGTAAGGTGCGAGCAAATCGACGACTGCAAAAAAATTAAAAAATTAGATGAATCTTTCTCCGCTAAAACAGCCGACTCTTACCCTTGATGCCGGTGACCAGGATTTCAGCAGTTGTAGATTGGTCAACGAATGGTGGGGCCTCGGCGTGGATGGGTGCCATCTTGGCGGCCTTGATAGGGCCACGCTCATCGATCGGGTCACCAGTGACATTCATAATGCGTCCCAAAGTGCCCGGTCCAACAGGAATCTTGATAGGAGCGCCAGTATCGTGAACTTCCCGACCACGGACGAGACCCTCGGTACCTAAAAGGTTTCTATCAGCACTTGTTGGATCGGGATTAAGTTTGATATTAGATCACCGATCTAAGACATTCTGGGTGGGGTCCCGCATACCGTCCATGGCAATGCAACGAACGACATTCTCTCCCAAGTGTTGGGCAACCTCCAAAACCAATTTGTTCCCATTCTTATCGGTATTGAGGGCGTTGAGGATAGGAGGTAATTGATCGCCATCGAATTTCTAAAGGGCAGTGTTTATATCAATCAAGTGATCCCTATACATGGCGGGCGACTTCTCCCAGGACGAAAATTTTCTCGGCACATACCACATCAACGACGGCACCAATGACTTGATGGATCTTTCCGACTTTCGAAGAGTCAGCAGCAGCAGTGGCCATGGCACGAGCGCCATAGACAGGTTTGAAAGCCTTGAAGGCATTGTTGCTAATTATTGGAGCGGATCTGAAGGAAGCAGCCCCGACTCGCCTCCCGGCAGCAAATCGAGCAAGACCGCTGGAATCAAACGCGGGGCATCAGCAATTGGATCTTCAAACCCGGTTTGGTTAAGACAAGATTGCAAACCTCTTTAGCATGATGAGCAAAAATGGATGTATAAGGCAGAGGAATGAGGGGAGAGGAAAGATGACGGTAGGCGGGAGGAGAAAACGGGGGGAATGAAGCGCATAGATTGGTGTGAGGCCTGCTGAGAGAGGGCTTTGCATCGGGACCGTGGTAACGGCTTGGCACTACGGGTTCCGATAACACGCGGAACAATAGCCTTGTTTAGCGAATGAAGCTGTTACTATACCTTCGTCTTCTATCGCATCGGATAGGTGGGACACTGAAGATCTATTCACGCTATAGAGCCTAATTGATCCTGGGGGCAGGTTATGGACCACATAAAAATATATATCCTGAGTGGTGACAATTTTCTCTTTTTTTGTTGAGTCCTCGGACTCATTCGCAGAATGCAGGAAGAAAGAAAAATCCATGATAAGCACCTTAAAGTATGGCTTAGAAACCCAGAAACAAAAGAAACATCAAGTGTCCCCGGGATAAAATAACAAAATAACGAATAAATGACCTCTTGGGTGGTAACAAACCAATCGAAGACTCGCAGCTAGGGTCGGGTACTGCAGGGGGACCACCTTCTTTCTGTGCCTGAACACTACTGATAGGGGCAATGAGATAATATTATTATTATGAGGGGTGTTGTTTACGAGAACAAATTTTCCCTAGTAGGATGCGAAGCGCTCAAAAACTGGGGTGTTTGTTTCTTTTTTCTTTTTTGAACCTTCTAAAACCCTGCCAATGTTCAGTAAATCGAATTGCAGAAGACGAGCATGAGACAAACATACAATTGAAATGCTGGCGCAACATATCAATCTTGATACCGCATATCCGCAGCGGTGAATCTTGAAAGTGGTTTCCAATATTATACAAGGACTGTCTTGGCAGGTACAGTACTCGTACAGCCCAGGTCCCGAGATTCTCTGGATGCTAGTATGTTACCTTGATTGCGACTCTCTAGAAGTAACTAGGAAGAATGGTAGGAATTTTCCATCGGGTCCCAGAGAATGCATTAATGTTTTTCCTATGGAATCAGACATCGAATTCATTTTAAACAATTGTTAGACTCCCACTAGAACAGTAGGTACCGTATCATACAGCATGCATAATTATTGTCTTTTCTTGCCTTAGCATCCCTTTGTCCTTCAGGTTCTCCTGGATAAAATTCTAATTACCATAACTTGACCCAGTTTTACTTGCTTTTTTCTGCTCTTCCTCTATGGCCCATTCCTGCTGCTACTATGACACTGGTAGGAAAACAACCCGTCCTTCCGGCTACTCGTAGAGACGTCAAACACTATATATATCGCGGGCGGGATGAACTGGGGATACTTCAGGCCCAGGGACCTGCATAATTATTCTTTTCGAGCCCCAGTGTTCCCAGAGGTGTGTTCTAACATCTAGTTTAACGGAAAAAGTGAGTTCTCTACGATACTTCTTTCCATCCCCAAGAATGGGGGAACCTCCAACCCTAGATGTCATCGCACTAATAATGTTCCATTAGTTAGGGATATGATCCTAGGCCTTATATATTAGACTGCTTGTAAAGAGTGATTGCTGGGATTTTGAACAGCGGATGTTGGAGTGATGTTCAGATGATACAATATCCGCAATTTAGCAAGAATCCGGACCACCGTGAACGCACTACTATAACGGAGCCTAAGAGTTATTCTATAACACAGAGAAGGTCTCCATGGTGGCCTCTCTTAGTATGTAGTACAGGGATTCGGATGCCTCTACGTAACCTTTAAATAGCCTTGCAGAATACAAAGTTTTCGGCCTGCAATCAAAGGAGCTGGCTCTTTTCCACAATCTAGGTGATGTAGCGCTATCGATGGATTGCCAGCATGATGCCAGTACCAGGCTCTGAATAATGTATGGAATAGAGGGGTCTATCTTCCCAAAGTGGAATCAGAGAGCCATGGCAATAATAAAGCACTTGAGCTATGTAACCCTTGGTCTAAGGATCTAAGCTTCCATCTTTGGAGCAGTCCAGGCGCAGTCTCGGGGCATTAATCTCCTGTAGACTGTGACAACAATGCGGTGGTGTCAAATGGCGGGGAGTCATGGGTCTGTGGCATGCTAACCAGGGGCTCAGCGCGGACACTGTGAACAGGGCATCCTTTCCCTCTCCAAGCAGGCTTCCAACTACCGTAGCATAGTAACATTCCTAGGATAAATGCTCAGGGGCATATTGATACTACAATACCGGTACTGGGGAATTGTGCTATATGCTGATTTATGCAGACCGAAGCAACAGTTCCATAATGGGATTAGATTAGAGAGATAAGATCTTCAACCGGGAGTAAGGATCCGCTGAGTTTCCATGGTTGTGAGTTCTGAGCTCGCTCAGGTACGGGTAGGGTAGTTGGAGCATTACCAGACGGTGGCGATAGGAATTGAAGAAAATGAGTCGAGGCTCTTTAATACCGTCCTACAAGCTGGGTCGGCTTCTCCGGTGATGCCGTGGAGTGCAAAGTGGAGGTGGGCGAGACTCGGGTGCGCTCTCCGGGTTCCTGGAGTTCTAAAGCACTTGTGCTAGTTTGACATCGGGAACCTTATCTATCGTTAATAAACTACCCTATTCAAAATTAGTGGGATGAATTATTAGGTGGAACCATTGTAGCGGTGTAGTTTTTTCATAGTACCGTAGTGCTCTATGCTGCCAGAACAGTGAAAGTTTTTATTAGGATCCCGTCCACCGGGATCCTATGGTAAGATGCAGTGCTGTACCGCTCTCGTAGTTTCTAAGGAATAGAAACACAATGCCCAAATCAGCCCTTACAGCACGAGTTGCACCTCGCCCCTTTACTTCGGTCGGCGGAGCACAAGACTAGCAATTCGGAGGAAAATCTAGGAAAGCCTAGTACCGGCACTGTATAGAATGGGCATGCCCGGCAGGCGTCGACGATTATGGTATCCATGCTACCGCTCCCACTATTAGTGAAAGACTCTCTACTCGAGTATCATAATATTGCTTTTCTGTGACGTGGGGCAAGTCGCTTTAGTCACGGACAGCCGGAGCTCAATACAACGTACATAGAACTACTGGGTAACTGGAGAGAGAGCCGTGCCCGATAATCCCCATGACACCACCAGCTCAGCTCGCTTTGCCCTCCACCTCCCTCCATATTCCAACTCGCACCCCCGGATACCCGTCTTCTCCCCGTTCCTAGATTCATCCCATCTCTCCCAAGCCTAAAACCATCATGCTTCTCCGGCGCCCCCCATTATCGTACCGGGGCATCCGACTGTCGCCCTTGACTGTTGTACGGAGATGGATGTCATCCTACGATCCTTCTGACTTTCAATTCGGGGGTGCGGGATTCAGTTCGAGGGTAGATACCGATACGCCGACATTCGGACCATTGGGAGATGCCTCGTCCGGCATTAACAAATTGACACCACGGTACATCATCATCACCACCACCACGGCCCACATTGCTGAATTTTTTTTTGAGCTTTAGGACTAATATGAACCCCCTGCAGGGCGCTGAAACAGCACTTGGATCGGTTTGTCGTGGGTCAGAATAGATCTAAGAGAATTCTATCAACGGCAATATATCATCACTACAAACGGACTCAACAATTACAACAAAGGCAGGAGGAGCAAGATGAGTTGTCGAGGTCTAGTCAGGCTATGGGAGCTCAGTCACTGGATGGCAGGTCCCCTGATCCCAAAGCAATTTAGGCCGGGCGGCATTAACGAGGACTTTGCAGAGGAGATCCCACATCAACCAAGAACTGTTCATATATCGCCGAAAGGGGATAGCTCATCTATTTACGATTTCTCTCCGTTGACCATTGAAAAGAGCAATGTGCTCTGCCTAGGACCGACGGGGGTAGGGAAGACGCTTATGCTACGAACGCTTGCACGAGTATTAGAGGTTCCATTTTCGATGTAGGAGCTCATCCGGGCGCCCCAAGTATTGCGGACTAATAGGTATAGGTCTGATTGTACACCATTCACACAAGCGGGTTATGTTGGAGAAGATGCAGATGTCTGTATCCATCGATTACTCGCAGCAGCTAACTGGGATATTCGAAGAGCTGGTAGGTAGCATTTATTCAATTACCAAGGACCTGTTGTTCTAACGGGCCTTCAGAAAGTGGAATTGTTTGTTTAGATGAATTTGACAAAATAGCCAAACCAAAATCCCCTTATGGTAGTAAAGACATATCCGGAGAGGTATGCCCTGGGTCTAACTTCATACCGTTGTAGACATTCTAACCATTAATATAGGGCGTACAACAAGCTCTTCTCAAGATCATAGAAGGCACTACCCTACAAATTAACACCAAACCGGAACGCCGCCCACCTGCTGGTCTTCCTAATTCTCCAAGTGGCTCAAACTCCTCATTCGGCGCTGGTATGGCCGGGGGTGGTGGTGGTGCGAAAGGGGAAACCTTCACAATCGATACCTCTAATATCCTTTTTATTTTTACTGGAGCCTTCATAGGCATGCAAAAGCACATCATAGATCGGGTCGCTAAGGGTTCTATTGGCTTTAATGCCCACGTGCGTGGGAGCTCGGTCGACGAGTTGGCGGAGGACCAGGAATTGATGAAGGAGCTTACGCCATTTTTCTCTAGCAGCCTCGAAGAGGCAGACGAAGCAGAGGATGAATCTGGTACGAAGACGAGGATAAAAAAAAGGAAGTTTAATCCATTAGAACTCACAGAGCCGAGTGATCTAATTTCCTTTGGGCTCATCCCTGAAATTGTATCCTGCCATCCATCCTCCCTTATTATCGACACCAATTGAAGACTAATAATTAAAAGGTCGGTCGTATCCCCATAATCGCCGCCGTAGAGTCCCTCGACGAAGATATGCTGGTTCGTGTCCTCACAGAGCCACGAAATGCCCTCCTAAAACAGTACACCGAGCTCTTTGGCCTAAGTGGCGTAGAACTACGCTTCACCTCCCCCGCTCTCCGCCAAATTGCCAAATCCGCCATAGCAATGAATACCGGTGCCCGCGGCTTGCGAACAGTAATGGAGCGCATTCTCTCGGACGCCATGTTCGAGTCACCGGGATCAAGTATCAGGTATGTACTCGTTACGGAAGCAGTCTCGAAGAGAGAGTGCCCGCCAGCCTATTTTGCCCGCGGGCAGCAGCACGTTTTCCACTCGATTATTGCAACGGAGGAGGAGGAATGGGCGGTTAGGAGTGAGGAGAGGAAGAGCTCTACGACGGGAAATAACAGCACTGCTTCGGGATCGGGAACAAGTAGGGGGCAGTCGGGGAGGAAGCGGGCTGCTGGATTTACGTAACATAACATAACATAGGGCTTTGGTTAATCATTTCCAGGTTCGACTTGTTTCTCGTTTTTTTCTTTCTTTCTTTTCTGTTCCTATTGATACTTGAACACCTTAAAAAAATTCTTTTTTTTCCCGCCTTTTCTTTGGGGCCCTTGTGAGCCTTGGGCGAGTACATGTATGCGAGACATGAGTTCCCTTATCTATTATATACTACCCACCTTCATTTACTTTGCTATCTTTTGATCTAGCCTTACGGAGAGGGGATTTCATTCACCCAGAACATAACGGGAGTGCTTTCTGCGGGGAGAGAGAGAGGAAAAAAGAAAAATTTGTGTATGAGGTTGTTTCAATACGCTACACTGACTTTGTTTATAATTTTCTTTGGGTGAATGGGTAGAGATGTGATTTAATAACTACAATATGGTACCGGTGTATGTTGTGCAGGTTCTGAACCTGAGTGCTGTCCATCAGCACATGCGATAGCCACATAGCGTAGGACATGAATAGCTGTTTATGTACGGTATGCATACATGAAATTATTATACATCCCATAACACACACACCACACCCTCTTCCCCATACATGATCGTACACTTCGCCTTTCCACAATCCCCCATCGCATCACTCAATAAAACATTACAAAAAAGACAAGATAAAAGCCCAGGCTCATAAACCCAGCCAGCCAGCCGGTCAGCTACTGCAGCCAATACTCGCATTCCCAAAGCACACCAAGAAAAATAATAGCCATAACAGGTCCTAATTAAGGCCATCAATAAAAGTAAAAGAAAACAAGGCTATTTACAAGAATGGAAAATTATTAAAGACCGCCTTTTCCGGGTATCTAAAGGACACAGCCGGCCAGCCAATGACAAAAGTAATCAAAGAAAGCGCACAAGGTTTAACAGTTTCCCCCTTCATTCATTTCGACATCCAGTGACGATGTTTAGATAACGTACTAGGTTTGGAATATTAGTCACGTAGGGTGAGGGGAGGGCGACGGTGGCTCACAGGAATAAACAGGTATGGAACTTGTCTCTTATACTCCTCCCAGTCAGCGCCATACTTCTTTGCGCATCTATCGGTGTCCCTCCAGGCGCGGTGAAGAATCATAATCATGAAAAAGGTGGGTAGAAACCATGGGAGGGGACTGGCAAAGCCGCACACCAAACCCAAGCAGATCAATTGGCAGAAGTCAGCCGTGTAGTGAACTTTCCTAGCAAGACCGTCTGTAAAAATGGTTGATTAGTTGTCGTTACGACCTGCGCATCACTCGTGGTTGAGCAAACTTACACCACCCACTCGTGAGCAGAGTACCGCCATTCTTGCACTTGATGAACGTGGGGTTCTTGAGGGTCTGCCACGGCAATTGTGGGAAGGTCTTTCTGATAATGAGTGTTCCCTGTTCCATCTGTCTGAACCTGTTCTTCTGGCTATTGCATGTATCGAAGACATAATACGCGCAGAGAAGGAAGACGTAGAGAAAGACATTAACACCGGTGGGCCACCGGTAGACCGAAGGGTCGTGTCTGAGGAGGTAAAGAACACCATGGCAATAAGTCAAAGGAACACCAGCCATGTTCCAAAAGATGAGCATATAGCCCCACTTCTCATGTGTCATGTCCCAGGTAGTGACTACCAACTCCTCCCCTTTGCCGCAGGCATTGGTGTACAGCCAATGAGCCAAAAGGAAGAAAGCAACCTGGGGAGTGACATATCCCAAAGTCTCATACTGCTTAACGGCAGCCGCGCAGGACACAAAGAATAGGATGAACCAGGGAAGTCTGATTTCGAAAAACATCTTCAGATCCATTATACCAAAGATACGGGGGTTCAATTCAGCGCCCATGAAGAAATCGTAGACAAATCGGCCAGTCATCCTGTGCTGAGCACCCCGATATATCGCGCTGAAATACCCGATGAAGCTAACCAGAATCCCAGAAAGAATACCAACACTCAAAAACGACCCAAATTCGTCTACCAAGCAGGTGATTGGGAGAATCCGGGTCACATGGAAAACGGCGGCAGTGGCAATGGTGAAATAGAAAGCCCAAACAGCGTTGCAGTAGTAATCGAGGCGAACATCGTTAGAGTGAGGGATTGGGTTCCCCTTGGCCCAGACACCGGGGAGCGTGACGTAAAGCACACTCTGGTAAGCCAAAAAACCCCAGTAGACCAACCAAGCCTTCTTGGTGGGGTATGCGCACTATCCGCCATCCCGTCAATAAACCGGAATCGCTCCTATAGGAAGGAACGAGAAGATGCAAATCTCCCATACCTCATAGGCCAAATTAACCACCTTTCCTACAAAATGGCCAATTGCCTCTCCCCTCTCCGGCATTGGGAATTGGGAATCGTAGTAGACCTGCCCAACCCACATGTACCACATGAGCAGTGGGAAGAAGACCATAGCCAGTCCAGTGCCCCAGACGCCTCCAAACTCGAATTCGCCGCTGTTGTCGACTTTATGATCAGAGCCCATTTTGAGATTGTCCCTTGTAGCAGCATCGCTCCCCACGAGCCCCTTGGGAGCAGTGGATCCATTGGTTGAACCATTCTTCCTCGACTTGATCTCCATCACGACCTCGAAAGTAGCCCTCTCGGGCCTTGGGGATGGTGTGCGGGCTGGTGTAATGGGTTCGAATTGAGGTTCCGGTGTCGACTTGACACTACTGGGACGTGAGCGTCTGATAGCTAGTGTAGGGACTAGACCTGGATATTCCTGTTTCCTATTAGGTGTTAAAAAAAAAAATTGCAATTGAAGGAGAGGAGAAGTGGTGAGGCGGGATGTTGCAAGGGGGGCGGGAAGGTGGAAGGGAACAAACAAATGAACCGCGTTATATCTATATCATACGCACCTTGGAGTCTTTCCAGTCTGTGATCGAGTTTGGACCATAATCGCGAGCTGTACTGGCACAGTGGGCCCTTGGGTATTTAAAAGAAGGCGGAGAAGGAAGGCAATGGGAGGGAGGGGAAGAGGTGAGTTGAAGCAGAAGGGAAAGAAGGGATACGGAACACAACAGAAGGAGTAAAAGGCACGCGGGCAAAATTGGAAAAATCAAAAGTAAAAAGGTGTGGAAAGAAAAGAAGCAATAACACAGGGCAGCGGAACCGGTTCCACGAACAAGGGTAAGGGCGGTCCAATGGTGGTTGTGGTAATTGTTGATCGGAGGTGCATTGCCGTGGTGGAGGAAGAGAGAGGGAGGGGAATTTCTGGTTGGTCGCTGCTAATTTCATGACCGAACCCCTGAGTGGCGCAACAAAAACAAAGTTGTCGAAAAAGCTTACCCGCAGTGGGGTAGACGGACATGTAACCAAATTTATTTCGTCTCTTCACCTACGATAGATAGGTTGAAGAGCGAAAGGATATTGTTCCACCATTACCGCTATGATAATTGGTGAACAAGAATTCCACAACCTCTATTTGGGAGTTATTCCGGCGGGCCAGTACCAAGTACCGTATACCGGTACCAGCGATAGCCCTCAGCCCTGGCTTCAAACACCGAATCCCAAACATTACCAATTCAGATAATATGATACATGCATAATGATGCATTGGAATGCGGGAAAATAGCCTATCCGTGCATCTGTCCGTACTATACTCGGGTATCATATATGTGAAAGTGAATGCGGCACTGCACTCCAGGAGTATCCCAAAGTCTTGGCAGGACTCAAGCATGGGAAAGGCCCAAGTTTGAAGTTTCCGAATACGATATTCCCATGGAAGAATTCGTATACCGGTAGTACTCGTATCGCATCCGTACTCGTGAAGGAAGGAACAGTTGACCCGCTTCCGTGTGCTCGAGTACTTGCGCCGGCACGGTGCTTAGTGGGGGCAGATCCTGTGCCGGTAAGCTGGTACAGTAAACCCCACTATCAGAAGATTATCGGCGGTAATCAACCCCGTCAGCCCCGGGCATTGGTATGCTATCATAAGGTTAAGCATAATTGCAAACATCATAATATAAATACCAGTTAATAAAATATAACCTTATATCAACTATATCAGGAAAACTCCAACCCTTCTTAAGGACTTGTCTCTGGATCCGGAGCTGACGGAGATCGTACTGTAGATTTCAAGATGCTCTTTTTTTTTCCCCCCTCAGCAGTAGACTAGAGGTGGGATTGAAGGAAGCAAGCGCAACCCCGTGTGCGACACAACTCGTCCTAAAAACTTACCTTGTCAACATCGATAGAACACAGGACTATCATATTATTTACCTCTTTCCATGGCAACTAATAAGTAAATCAAACAAGTATTTCCCAATAACATCTTCAACAAACTTTGCCATACCGGTACGGTAGTCGTCAATAATAAGTCATCCAATCACCCATATTATTATCCACTTATCATACAAGCACTTGTAATACCTCAACAACCAGTCCAGTCACCTTTACCACTGCAGACCCGCTTGACCTCTATACCCCCAGCAGCTGACCCGAGCCGCCATTGCAAGCCCAGTGAATAAAGTGCCCATACCGCTCTATCTCCCAACGCAAGTGCATAGAAAGGTATCTACTCGAGTATCATATCATACAAGTACCACGCTCGTATCACGGCACTTCTCTTCCACCCTCCACAGACCCAGCAGTCCCCGCCTCCCACACCCGCAGCACCCCAAAACCCAAACTGCGTGCTCGTACCTGGCGGTACGGTACTTGTAGAGGACCCCGCCTCCAGAACGCGGAGGAAAGCCACAACAACAACAAAGTGACCTGTCGTGATTTTCTCAGCGATAAAATACCAGAAAAGCTACCGCGTCTTGCCGGAGGTGACTCGCACGACATACCGTACTAGTAGAGACTACCGGGAGCGCACGGCTCAGTTGATCGAGATTCTATGGTATCATAACTGTGTGGGTACGGTGCCACAAAGCCAAGATGGCCAACGAAGGCAAGTATGTATGGCACCGGCGGGGTGACTTTCGGATCTCCCTCCCGATGACGGCCCTTCCACGAGCCCTATGGCTCAAGGTTCGGTGACTTGGGTAGGATCGCGAGAGAGTTGGTCTGGTGTTTGCCCCCGTAATAATTGCTCGCTTAATTGCGAAGGCTAAAGGGGGGGTGTTTGGAGGGTCGAGTAGGGGAGCTTGCACTTGGGTCGCAGCCCCCCCCGCCTTTTGGATGTATGGTACTCGGGGGGTCATGAATAACCGGAAAGCTGTTTCTGCTGATCCCATACAATTCTCTGTGGAGACGAAGCTTATGTTTTCCGGTTTTTTCATTGTCCCACAATAATAATATTATGATTGGGCGATTTCCACATTGTATAGAAATTGATCAAGACTCATTTGCCGGAATTTCAATTTTTCAAAGGCCCATCTATATCCCCTCGTCCCCCACCTCGGTCACTTGCTCTTCATCAGATTGTATCATCACGTGGTGGCGAATTCGCAAATTTTCGAGTGAGAAGTCGTGAATATTTTTTATTCCTCATTCTCTCAGGTGCAAGTGCAATACTGTGGAAGCAATCGCTCAATCGACAACAGCGAAGAAAGGAAAGACCAACCATTGTCCTTATCCCTAGCTATGACACAGCGAAATCCCCACCATCCAACGGTATCTATACAGCACAAGAAGCACATAAATCCATAATATCCATCCAGAAAAAAGAATCAAACGAAAATCTGATGTCCAACAAAAGAAAACCCAACAGCCTGCGTCCATAGTTACGATACAGCAACCCCTCATCTCGCCAAATCCCGGGAGAAGAGGGGTGGGGAAGGAAAAAGGAGCCAAGGATATCATGCAATACTTTTCAAATCGCTCAAACCAGCCAAAGAAACCAATGATAAAAATATAAAAAAAGGAAACCGGAATCATTACTCCCCTTGAACCCGACGCAGAAAACAAACAGATGATAGCAACCACACCGCGTTATCTGCGCCCTCCAAACCCATCCGCCTCTGGCATATCCAACCTAGGGCCATCATAAAACCCTTCGTCGCCCCTGCTCCCAGAAACACCACCACCCAACTCCACTAACTCTGGCAACCTTGGTGGTGGGGTCACTCCCTCATACTTCCGCGCACCGTCGCCCTCTCCAAGCTCAAGATCAAACTGTTCACCCCTCTCAACATCCGAAGGTCCATGGCCAGGGGTTGCATTATCATTGGGGATGGTACCTGCATCAACGTCCGGTTCCGCCTTTCCATACTGAATGAGCGCACGGACGATCAGGGCTAGTGAAGTTGCCCAAGCAAGCCTATTTTGTTCCATTCTCTTCGTTGGCCATTGCAACTGTTGTGCGACGGAAGGAACTTACCATTCAAAAGCGCCAAATGCAGCCGCCGCCCTTGCCGCCGGAATCGCACACCCGAACCCACCCACGCACTTGATGCGATTGATAGCCACAGCCAACGCAATAAAACCTGCAAACCAAAATACCATTGTGATAGCCTCAACACCGAGAACGGCCCAGCGATTGTGGAAGTTTGGAAAGAACATTGGTGTTACGACGACGTAACCGAGTGCGAGAAAGGTCCAGACTGACTAGGATTTTATTCTGTTTAGCATCATGGGCATGAGAAATTTGCGCACCCTCGGGAGATGCAGCGCAGAACGGAAAAAGGACGGGCAATAATAGAGGGGAGGAAGAGAACTTACATCAAACACTAGGAAATTCGCAGCATCTGAAGCGCCATCATAAAAGTCTACGACATATGCGGCGACCCCAAGAACGATCAACGCGAGGACGCCCTGGATTATTCTTAGGAGGAGGATTGGATTGATCATTGTGCCTGTTTCTTTTTATCCGTCTGCGCGGTTGTGAGGGATCTCTCTCTTTCTCCTTGAAGTTGGAGTAGTATTAACAGCAGAACAAATAGGTGTACGGTAATAACCTGCACAAGAGGAAGGAAGTGGGAGCGGAAGATGAATTTAAAAAAATCCAACTATTAACCTAGGATTTTCGCAAACCGACCAAGGACCAAGCTCGCTGTTATAACTGCGGAAGCGGAGGGTTGGGAGAGGGGAAACGTCAGCAGGCCAAAGGCTTGAAAAGTTGAATCTGCAGCCCTCCGTGGCCGCGCAGTCGCTCGTTCGCCCGGATAAGACAAAGAAGAAGGAGGAGGCTCAGTACGGTACGGTATCAGGACTCACCTGGTAAAGTAAATCAAAAATGGGTTGGGTCGAACCAACAGAAATCAAAGTCAGCTATTGCAACTTGATAGAGGGTCGGTGGAGGAGGCGGGTATAGCGGCGTTAGGAAAAGAAAGAATCATTGCGCAAGTGTCCGAGGCAGTACAGAAAAATGTTACGCGTACCTAGCTTCTTGGTATGACGATGGTGGAAGGTTGAGTAAAGTGAAATAGAATAGTCTAATAATAAATAGTGGCAAACTACAGAGGATTTGAAATTCAATATCCCGAGAGTGCCTTGAGAGTGAGTGCGCCGTAGAGGTAGAAGTGAGCAGTGATGGAATGAATTCCTTGCAAGCAAACAAGCAGAGGAGAATAGCAGAAGAGAAGCGCAATTTCAATTCTCCAGGAATCAAGATGCAGGCTATTAACTTAACTACCCGGGCTTTGCATTGTACTGTGCTCTACGGTGGTGCATGAAAGAAGGTGGCATTCCCTCTCTCCCCCTCCCCCTCCATCCCTTCCTCCCCCTCCTAACCACCACCACCACCAACCAACCGCCAGGGACAAGCAAGTACGAGTACTCGAGTACCATGCCATTTCGCCCTTCCACCTCAAGCGAATCCGTTTCCGCCACTAAGCTAACTGACCCCTGGTACCGCCCCATATGCGTACCCGTTACTGTTATGCTGCAACCCAACGCTGACGTATGCCACGACCGAACCCATGATACCACTCGTCATTCGCCAAGAGTTGTTTTTGATACTCCGTTCATGTGCTTGTGAGACACAACTGACAGTATGCCCTGGAGGTGCGTTATTTGCATTCTTGTACTCGAGTAGAGTGTTGTATGACTTACTGCCCGTACTGCTTGTTCTGTAACTTATCTCTCCTTCCCCTCCTACGATGAAGTAAGGAGTTCGGTGGGGTGGGTGGCAGGATTTTGTTTTGCCTCGGATACCGTGGAATGCTACGGAATGCCTGCACTGGAGGGTCTATTTGCCGGACCGTTGGAGCAGCAGGCAGGGGGATGGGTTGTCTGAGCAACGGTGTGTGGCTGCCTGACGCAGGTGGCGCCACAGCTGGGTAGAAGAATTTGGATAATTGGTTCATGTGCTGGGGCGTTGGAGTTTCATCTCCCTGATAAGGCCTGGTGTTTTCCTCTTTTTCTCTTATTTTGTCCGGAAGAGCAGGTTTTCTTTTATGTGTTTCTTGCTTTTCGCCTCTTTTCGGGAGGAGGGGGAAATATTGGACTAATTTACTTGGCGCGTGGTCCGGTTTTCGAGTTTTTACCAGTCCGCAAGCTTCTGTCAGGCTACCTTATGCGGGTAAGCGAGTGAGGGTTCTTCCTTTTCGTACTGTACCTGCGTACGGTATTCTGTCGCGGACAGGAATCAGTGACATAGATCCTATGAAAGGCTTTCGGTTATCATAACGGACAGATACTTGGGCGCGAATTGAAGATTGGAACAGAGTAACATTGATATCTATGCTGCAGCCACGGCCCTTAGTTTTCACATCTTCCCCGTCACCAACTTGTGCCCAAGCAGATGGATTGATATATCTGAATCCGAGTGACAGTCTATGACCGCCTCCACTTTATTTTTCCCATGGAGGGCGGCATTTTGACATTCTCATTAATAAATTAAAAAAAGATCCGGGCACCGTACCGTGAAAAGGGAAAAGTAAGAAGGAAAAGTATCGGAGAAAAGAAAAAAGGGGGTAAAGGGGGTAAAGGTAAAGGGAAAAGGAAAGACAAGAGTGAGAATTCTTTGTATGGTACAAGCTTCTCCTACTTCCTACTCAGGCTACCTCCCGTCCAGCATTTCCATCCCTAGCCCCGGAATCCCCGCACTGGGACCTCCGCTTCCGCCACTGGCGGAAGTATTGGCAATGGCGACAGTGGTGGGTTCGGCGGCTTTCTCCGTCGGCGGGGAGAACATGAATGCTGCTGCTGCCGGGGCTGCATCTTCGCTAGCCTTCTGCTGCTGCTGATCTACGCCTGGAGGTGAGGTAGCAGCGGTAGCAGTTGCAGTAGTGGGAACAGGAGGAGTGGTAGAAATGGCACTATTTTCAGGATCTTTCTCTTTCTTCTCCTCCACATTAGGCGTATCCGGCTTCGAATCCTGATCAACGTTCATAAAGTCATTCATAATCGTATCCTCCTCCTCCTGCGCTCCCACTATTGCCATCTGAGGCGGTGGAGGGGGAGGCACATCCGTAGCGCCATCAAGCACATGCGGAAACCCCATCTCCGACTGATGCGAAGAATCGGTGCCATTCTCGTCCGGCATGTTGCCCAATGCGAGATTGAATTCGTCGTCAACAGTTGTGGATCCATTAAGGTTTCCTCTCGCATCGTCATCTTGTTGGTTTCCGTTGCTGTGGGAGCTTCCGTCTTGATCTTCCGTCATGATTGTGTCCGGGTTTGGTTGGCCATCACCCTCGGCAACTATCCCACCCATTTTGATGATTTCTTCGACGGGCAGGTCTTGCTTTGCTAGCATTTTCTTTTCGACCACTTTTTTCCCAAGGGCGTATTCTACGTCGCGGACTATTTCTTCTACTGCTGGCAGGTCTTTGATTGCGGCTGCGGCTGCGGTTGTGGCGGGTTCGGAATGACATTCTTCCATTTCGTTGCCGGGGGTGCAGACCTGGTGGCTTTCAATCTCGGGTTGCTGATGCTGGGGCATGAGGCCAAGACCGATTCGGAGTTTTAGTTCAGCATCTTTGGTCACGCCGCTCTGCTTGATCTTCTGAAGCCGCTTCGCGTGGGCGTCTTGCATTCTAAGCATTTCGGCTTCCATCTCTCTGATCTTGGCCTCGACGCGGGGGCGGAGTTCCTCCAGGATTTCTGCTTGGGAGCTTTCCTTCTCTCTCGCTGCATCTCCGGTGCGCGGTGGCTTCGGGATGGGCGGGTACGTAGGTGGGTCCAGGAGACCCTTCGTCACAATCTCTAGTTCCCCGCGCAATCCAAGACCCAAGTCAACAGGCTCGATCTTGTCGATTGCGTAGGGCGAGCCCATAATTTCCTCCATCCACTCGTGATGCTGTATGTACCGGGTCGTCGCAATCTCGCGCGGGCTGAGGTGGTCCAGCATGTCACCGCGTGACGTGTCCTCCTCCTCATCGATTGTCATTGAGGGGTCGACACCTAGGGCTGCTGCCTGGGCCGCTGCCGCCGCAGGATTGTGGCCACCGGGGGGAGTAGGCTTCAATCGCTTTGCTGATGGAGGGGCACCACCAGGGGCTTTGGCGTTAGCGCGTGCGGGCGTGTAGTACATCTGCTGAGTCGATTGTGGAGGCTGCGGGGTCGCGCGAGCGTTCATCGGGGAGATTTGTCGATTATGTTGAGGGGTTTGGATTTGCATCGTTGTCTGTTGTTGGGCCTGCATTTGGATCTGCTGTTGCTGCTGCGGATGTTGTTGCTGCTGCTGATTAGGTAGTGTGATCATAGGCCAAGTATTTCGGTCGGGCAAGTAGAACTCTTTTCTCGGGAGTTGACCCGTTTGGAAAAGTTGGGCGATGTAGTTTCGTGCCGTGAAGCTCTGACGGATACTGCTTGTCAGGGGCACCGTGTTGATGGGAACGTGGTTTGGACGCTCGGCCTGGATGTAGTGTAGGAACCAGAGGTTCGCGTTTTCCGGGGGAGTCGATGGATGGCCCGGTTTTAGGCGATATCTGCGCCGGGAAAATAGAGTGTGCGACTGGTTGGGTGCGGTTGGGTTGTAACCGGCTTTGTGGTAGTGAATCTCAATTTGCTATTCAAACCTCCCCGTTACGTTAGCGGATTCCCTTTTTTTTTTTTTTTTTTTTTGGTGGTGGCTCTCAAAAAACCTCACACTCTAGACCAGAGACTAGTAGAATCGTTCATGTAATATCAACAACAGTGAAAAATGACCAGGGGAAAGGGGCAGCGAAGAAAAAGGAAAGACGATAAACGGGATCAAAGCAATCTCGACGAATGCGCAAGCTGCATCGCATTTATCGCCCGTAGGTAGCGGGGAATATCCTTCACTAGACGGTCAAAACGATTGGACGGAGATGGGGTGCAAAAATGAAATGAGAAGGCGGGTATTTATCGCGGATCGTGGGTATGGAGCCGCGAGGAACACCATGTAACAGCGCCAATAACGTAACGCAGGAAACCTCATACTAGTGAGGCGTTCATTACGTTGTGTGTGTGGATTCCCAAGTAATATGTACTGTATATATATAAAGAGGCTATGGAGAGGGCCACCTCGAACGGAGCTAATGAGAGAAGAAGCGAGGGGGGGGGGAGAGACGAACATATCCTTTCACTGGAACAGTATGAGCTACCTCAGCGTCCGCCCACACATAGCCATCGGATGCACAGACGCCGACCATCTGGGGTGGATTCCACGAGAGCATAAGAGTGCCCGGCGATGGCGGGTCGATCATCATCCAGCTAAAGGGGTGCTGTTGAGCGATTTGGGGAGTCTTCAGAAGCAGCTCGACCAGGAGCTCAGGCTGTATTGCTTGGTGCTGAGGATATTTCATTATACATAACGCGTGTAGATGGTGTAGGAGCTGAGGCGACACAGACGATGAAGGGTCCGCCATATTGAAAACTATCTTAGTGAGACGACTATGTTGCGATGAGTGGTCGTTTGGGTAGATATGGTGTTCTAGGCGTGTTTATTGGAGGTCGGGGGTGTCGCGAGCAAGGGTTCCGCGAGGCTGCTGTGGTGAGGTTGGTGGGTATGGGAGGAAAAACTGTGGCTAATCTATAGGATTACCACCCTGTCTGCGCTGACTGCTCTGAGATTGAAAGCCACACGTTTATCTGAGTTTCTAAGGGACCAATTTTCATCTCCTCTGTAGGGCGCAAATCATTTGATATTTCCTTCACAATTTACGCCATAAGATGGAGAATTGTTTTTCTGGCTGCTTTGCTTTTTTTTTGCTCTATTTTGACAGGGTATCGTTTTTCCCGAATCCAGAAAAAGTTAACGTTAGGGTTAGGGATCGTGCTCGCCGCCCGTTCTAGTGAAACTAAAATGCGCCTCATTTGAAGGAAGCTTTCTTGGGCGTGCGGGGATAACGACAGTGAGTGTGTTTTTCCGAATAAGGCAAGTAAAGCACGACTACCGGTATTTTGGTCCCTGATGCAACGCCCGGCATGCAAAATTGACACAAAACTGCAAGTACCACAGTAATTCATTTAATCAAGATGTCAGAGACAGATAACAGGCATGTCGGGAGAGATATACCGCAGGTTAGGGAGGGGAAATTCTAACGGGGCCGGAAAAAAAAACCAATATTTGGTAAACAATCCCTTTGTATTCAAAACCGCAGCTATGATACTATATCTTTCTGGGGAATTGATTTCAATACCGGTAGGCTTCCGGGATAAAAAACGGTGCTCCTGGGGATCCTGGGGTTAAACCTTGTTAAAAGCCGCCAAAACGCTGCTGCCAGTTTTTGAACCAGTTTGTTTAAAAGTATTAAAAAATCTCTTGTGTAGCATTTTCCTTCAAAAATACATTACAGAATTGATATTCGATGAGCGGGGAGGCTATTCTATAATCAATATATAATTTTTCCTAAAAGTTATCAAGAATAAGTTATCAAGAATAAGTTATCAAGAATTTTAGTTTCACAATGGACTGAAGGGTTTTCCCAAGCAGTGTTATCCTTTTACTACTCGGGGAGAGAGTTTCTGAGTACGGTGGAAGGACAGCTCAGTGGCTTCCCAACTGCAAAAAGGATAAATTTTGAAGACTAATCACTTGCCCTTTCTCGATGTCTTATGATACAAGCACCCAGTAAGAGCTTCATCTGATAGGACACAATGAGGGGAGGATGGGAATGTGGTTGGTTGCATTGCACAGCAGGTTCCTACTCTAGTGAGCGATATTCGGCAGTTGGAGATGGAAGTGGTCTCGTCGATGACCGTATGGTTCATGGCCATCGTTCGTGGCTATGCACTGCCCTAGATAGGCCTCGTTTTCCATTATTGCACACCTTGCGGTCCCGTGTAACTCGAGAGCGGTCCCCGGATACGAGAGAAGAACTCGCGGCACTCGAGGTCTCGGGGTGAGGTTTGTAAAGCGTGCTACGGGTATTACATACAGCCAGAGCCCCAGGAGTTTTGGTGGTGGAGCGTGGAGCAACAGTCTGTTTCATAAACCCCACCGGATTAGGAGTACGAGTGCTTGCATTCGAGTACGTTGTCTGGAGTCCTGGATAGTTAGAACGAGCCAGTCAATTTGAGGGAAACAAGTCCCCATTCCAAGTGTAGAATACGTGCAAAACTGAATCAAGTGGCTGTGAATTACTTGGATTGGTTTAAGGTTATCTGATGGCTTCACAGTAAGACGGCGACCTTCGTCTTCCGGTTGGGGATGCAGGTCTAGCCCATGTTCAGATTAGTAATGGATCACCTTCCCCAGGCTTCGCCATGCAAGAGAACCCGTGCTGGGTTGTTGGGAAATAAATTTATGGGGTGGATGCCACACACACACAGAGAGAGAGAGAAAGAGAGATGGCCATCAAGTTACCGTGCTGGGGCGCAGCCCTATCAAGAAGGTCTGCAGTGGTGGTCGTTGGACCCTGGAGGCTTTCCCTGATTACTCTGCCGCTCGTTCCAGTGGACATGCCTGCTTATTCGGTTGAGCCTCATATTAAAGTTGGCCTCTTTCAACACAGCACCCTTTACGAGGCCTTCCCTGCGATAACTGGTAAACTATTCTGCACAAGAGGAAGAGGGTAATTCAATCCTCTTTTAGGAATTATTTCACCCTCGTGGCATGGTATTGGAGAACAAAAGCCATCTACAGATACTACTCGAGTATATCAGACATCGCACTTAACTCATGCTTCTGTGGTGGAACGTTTCTATCAATAGAAAAAATTGGGACCAAGTGCTTATCTTGAGAGCACAGAGGCGAGATTATGAATACTGGTATGTGGGGCTATAAAGAATACTCATGTCATTATGACTTGGGTATATAATTGCAGTTTACGGGCTTTCAATCCCCGGGGCAGTGAACGATACCGGCGTGTTGGACAAACCTTTCACTATTGTTCGGGAATCCCATTTTCGCCGTTGATGCAAGCTACCGCATTCTCGCTACAGGGCATCCATCCCACTTGCCCTGCCGGTTGCGGAAATTTTTCGTATCATAGTTTGCGATAGCTATTGGTATTTGCTAACCAGAACTACTCAGATGGCGTGCTTCAATTTTGTTTTTCCCCCACTCCCCCCCCCCCCCCCCCCCCCCTTTGCCTGGTGCCCCACTCTCCTGCGAAACTTCACCACTTTATATTTCTCCCATCTCCCTCTCTCCTGTCCTCCATTCCCCAGTCTACCTTCTCACAAGCTTCTCTGATATCGCTTTATTCAATTCAATCTTAGATACTCCTCAGGGGACCTTTCACACTATCACAAGAAAAAATGTCGCGCTTTGAGACCCTCTGCTTGCATGCTGGGTAGGTATCCCGTCCCCTGTCGTTGTTTTGTATGTTTGCGGCTCTTTAAGTGTGTCAATGGGGAGGGATTTGTCACTCACGTGAAATCTTTCTGTAGCCAAGAGCCTGACCCTGCCACCAACGCCCGTGCGGTACCTATCTACGCCTCTACCGTATGTTCCCTACTGCATGTCGAACCGCGAGATGGATTGGAGCTTAGCTAACCCTCGTGAATGGGATAGTCTTTCGTCTTCAATGATTCCGCTCATGGTGCACGCCTTTTCGGGCTCAAGGAGTTTGGTGAGCCGTCTGCCCTTGCTCCGGTTTACACTCGACAATTTGCTGACCCACTACCCCTATCCCAGGCAACATCTACAGCCGTATCATGAACGTAACTAGGCCTACTCCTCTGAATGTTTCTTCCCTCTCCGGGATGTTGCTCACAAGGTCGCTTTAGCCTACTGTCGATGTCTTTGAGAAACGTATTGCGGCACTTGAGGGAGGTGTAGCTGCCGTTGCCGCTAGCTCTGGTCAATCCGCTCAATTCATGGCCATTGCAGCGTTGGCGCATGCCGGTGACAATATTGTTTCGACCTCCTACCTTTACGGGGGAACGTACAACCAGTTCAAGGTCTTCCTCCCTCGCTTGGGCATTAACACTAAATTCGTGAACGGAGACAAGCCTGAGGACATTGCCGCAGCGATCGACGACAAGACCAAGGCGGTGTACATTGAAAGCATTGGAAACCCAAGGTATAATGTTCCGGACTTTGAGGCCATTGCCAAGGTTGCCCACGATAAAGGGGTTCCGCTAGTCGTTGATAACACATTCGGAGCTGGGGGTTACTTGGTCAGACCCATCGAACACGGTATTTCATTCCTATGCACAGTTTGTCACTCGGGGCCCGGATTAACCACCTGCAGGCGCTGATATCATCGTGAACTCGGCAACGAAATGGATTGGCGGCCACGGAACAACAATCGCAGGAGTAGTTGTCGATAGCGGCAAGTTCGATTGGGGAAAGAACGCCGCACGATTTCCCCAGTTTGTTGAGCCGTCAGAAGGTTACCACGGATTGAAGTTCTGGGAGACCTTCGGACCAATCAGCTTCGCTATCCGTGTCCGTGTTGAAATCCTCCGTGACCTCGGTTCCTGCTTGAACCCGTTCGGCGCGTTCCAGTTGATCCAGGGCCTTGAGACCCTGAGTCTGCGTGTTGAGCGCCATGTCAGCAACACACTTGCGCTTGCGCGCTGGTTGGAGAAGCATGAGAGGGTCGCATGGGTGTCTTACCCGGGACTCGAATCTCATCCGTCACATGAGATGGCTAAGAAGTACCTCAAGCGCGGTTTTGGTGGAGTGTTATCTTTCGGGTTGAAGGGTGGAGATGATCAGATCGTCTCAATGGTGGACAGCCTGAAGCTAGCTTCTCATCTTGCTAATGTTGGTGATGCAAAGTAAGTCAGCCTGACCCGAGCCCACTCTCGTTCCGGATCCCACCCCAACTTCCCCTCCCCATGTTACAATATATCGGATTGCAGATCGGAGCCGAGCCAGGGAAGGGTTTTTTTATTTTTAGTCGCTTTTTTTTCTTTTTGCTTTCGCAGAAAGATACCACTTCCTTGAAAAATGAATGAGAATACCCCGCCAACCAACTTACTTTGCACAGAACCCTGGTTATCCACCCCGCATCAACCACCCACGAACAACTCACCGACGAGGAACAACTCAACAGCGGAGTCACAAAGGACCTTATCCGAGTTTCAGTAGGTATCGAGCACATCGATGACATCATCGACGATTTTGTTCAAGCCTTTGAGAAAAGCTCTGGGGGGTCTAACGGGGTAGACAACACTGGCAAAAACGCTACAGGGAACGCAGCGGAGGGTCTTGCAAAGCTGGAAGTCTAGGCCATGATTCCTGCTGGTTTTCCTATAACCTTTGTACGGACAAGGCTGTAGCTGATGGGTCTTTTGCCTTCATTTCTTTCTCGCTTTTTTCTGCTTTGTATTTTTTCATAGGTTTTATTTATCTTTTCAGAATTGAATACCGAATTCTTGCACGCTTCCGTTTTGTTTACCCCGCACTTGTGGTTTTAAACACCATTCGTTTGCAATGCCTCATGGGCTTCTGACCTCGCATACTCCACGGCCATTCCCTACCGGCATCGGTGCGGGTGTGTCGCCTAACTCGTACCGCTCGCCTGATCCGGTGTGGTTTGGTGCAGTCAGTGCGTGGTCCGAGATATCAGACGATCAATGCGGATACTCACGCAGAGCACCGAAAAGACTCGTCCAACCGCATCATCATCACCATCATCACCACCACCACCACAACCACTACGCACAAGGCGCGGGAATAAAAGCGTGGAATGGGGCAGCGGGTGGTGCGGGGGAGGGGTAGTTGTGGGACAAAAATCTGTAACACTACTACTCGGTAAAAAGCTATGAATTGACGTATGGTTCTTGGACATAACTCATTGTTGGCCGCAAGTTGCACGGTAGGGTATTAATACCAGGCCACGATATAGCAAAAGCACACCGAAATGGTATAAAAAAGACGGGCGTGGGCAATTCGAGTCCGCTGTGTCGATGCCCTCACGAACTCCCCACAAAAATTATATCCTCAAGTAGCCAAAGATCTGGGATCAGTATTTCACTACCCACACCACCACCGACGGTCCTAGGAAATCTCCCGCCATGGAATCGTTCGTATAGGAGAGCTTGGAAATTCAGCCCAAGCACCGGGAGTTTATAGGCAACCCATCTTGAAGGAACTCATTTCGATCCCTAGAAAGGAATCCACCATACTTCCGATATGCGTATTTAGCAACATATTATCGTATGTAGGGGAATGCATCACACTCTACCAATAACCCTAATCCCCATGCCTACCCGCTTCCCCATCCCACCGGGCGGCGCGGGTCATACATCGAACTATCAAATCCACCCGATATTATAACCCGTCAGTACTGGTGACCTCCCATGTCGGTACCCAAGCCTTCAGTGTTCCGGTGGAACCCGCCTCCGGCTCTTCTTCTTCTTCCCAGTATCGTATCATGCCGATCCTCAATATTTATCCCCGTCTAATTCTAACTCGACCCGCTTCCACCCCTCTTCCCCCCGGGAGGCCTCGCACCAGTCCCTAGGACCCCGCCGAGCCCGCCCCCAGAGAAGAAGACAAAGAGTGAGTGGGGGGAAAAGAGTACTGTACTAACACAGGCAAAACTTGACCTCCAGGTGGAAGTTTATCAAACCTCTTAATTACCCTCCAGAAAAAGAAGGAAATGAAGGAAGCTCCCATATTGCACAAGCAAGTATAGCAGTCCATACCGACCGGGGGGGGGGGGGGGGGGGGGGGGGGGGGGGGGGGGGGGGGGGGGGGGGGGGGGGGGGGGGGGGGGGGGGGGGGGGGGGGGGGGGGGGGGGGGGGGGGGGGGG